>ERZ1034361.232-NODE-232-length-40226-cov-5.575631_pt1 | contig 40226 bp, 35 predicted proteins | sample MGYA00520617_ERZ1034361 | MGnify/ENA primary metagenome ERZ1034361 (study PRJEB33736, sample SAMEA104284507) | Azolla filiculoides | biome: Urban; feature: Water surface; material: Ditch water | place: Netherlands | collected 2015-10-28 | depth 0-0.1 m ...
CCGGCGCCGTTCTGCCTGCTCGACGAGGTCGATGCACCGCTCGATGACAGCAATACCGAGCGTTTCTGCACGATGGTGAAGAAAATGTCGGGTGCGACACAGTTCCTTTTCATTTCCCATAATAAAATTGCCATGGAAATGGCCGAACAGCTGGTCGGCGTCACCATGCAGGAGTCAGGGGTTTCGCGCGTGGTCGAAGTGGATATTCAGGAAGCTTTGAAAATGAGGGATGCGGCTTAAATGACCGAGCTTCAATTAGGTTTGATCGGGCTGGGCGCTACGGCGGTGGTTGGCGTCTTCGGCTATAACAAGTGGCAGGAATATCGTCAGCGCAAGCTGGCACAAGCTGTTCTCAAGCCGCATCATGCCGATATCCTGCTGGATCAAGGCGAGAAAGCCGATGTCCCTCCGCTGCCTGTCGAGCGTAGCGAGCCGGAAATCGAGTTTCAGGCGCCGGCACAAATGGACGAGCGTGTCGAACCGGTATTCGTTGATCCACACCCGACGCTGCCTTCGGACGACATGCTGGCCGCAGCGCCCGAAAGTCATGATCTGCCGGAAATGCCGGTTTTCGCGTCAGCACCTGTATCGGTAACTGAGTTGCAGCCTGAATTGCAGCCCATTTCGGTGCCGCATGTCGAGCCGATCCAGCTCGATATGGCGGACGATGCGCCGGAAGTCCCCGCCGGTCCCGTGCCGGCCGAACTGCTTGACCCGCGCCTTGAATTCATTGTGGCCATGGAACTGGTCGAGCCGGTTTCTGCCCGTGATATCGTGCATTCCCAGCGTTCCGTGCTGCTCCGCCTGAGCAAGCCGGTGCATTGGGTCGGTTACAACGAACTGACCCGCGAATGGGTGCGTCTGGCCCCGGACAGCGAACTCAAGCTGCGCCGTCTGCGCATCGGCCTGCAACTGGTCAATCGCCAGGGGCCGCTCGCCGAAAGCGACATGAGCACTTTCATGACCGCCATGCAGGCACTGGCCGACGAACTGATGGCCGTGGCTGACATGCCGTCGTCACGCGTTTTCGATCAGGCTGCCGAAGTAGACCAGTTCTGTGCCGCAGTGGATCTCGAAATCGGCCTCAATCTGGTCAGCCGTGGCAGTGCTTTCTCGGGCACCAAGATACGCGCCCTGGCCGAGGCGGCTGGCATGGTGCTTGGTCTCGGTGGCGTCTTCACGCGCTATGACGACAGCGGCCGCGTCCTGTTCAGTCTGCAGAACTACGAAAGCACGCAGTTCTCGGCCGATGCCCTGCGTACGCTGACGACGCACGGCCTGACTTTCCTGCTCGATGTACCGCGGGTCGATCACGGTGAACGCACCTTCGTCCAGATGACCGAGATCGCCCGGCGCTTCGCCGAGACGCTGCAGGGGGCGCTGGTTGATGACAATCGCCAGCCACTGAGCGAATCGCAACTCGATCACATCCGTCGCGAATTCATCGGCAAGCCACAGGCAACAATGGCCGCTTACGGCCTGACTGCCGGTTCGCCCCAGGCGCTGCGGCTGTTTTCCTGATGGTGGCACCGGTCGTGGCGGTCGAGCGGGCGGCGCAGCTGCGCGCCGAGATCGAGCGCCACAATCACGCCTATTACGTCCTCGACGCGCCGAGTATTCCGGATGCCGAGTATGACCAGCTATTTCGCCAATTGCAGGGTCTGGAAACCGAATATCCCGAGTTGCTGACGGCCGATTCGCCGACCCAGCGCGTCGGTGCTGCACCACTCAAGGAATTCCCGCCGCGCCAGCACGGTGTCCCCATGCTCTCGCTCAACAACGCCTTTGCTTCGGAAGAAGTCGAAGCCTTCGACAAACGCGTCCGCGATGGGCTGGAAACAATTGCCGCCATCGACTATGCCGTCGAGCCGAAATTCGATGGCCTGGCCATCAGCCTGACTTACGAGAATGGTGTCTTCACTCGCGGTGCAACGCGCGGCGACGGCGTGACCGGCGAGGAAGTAACGCCCAACCTGCGTACCTTGCGCGGCATTCCGCTGCGCCTCAAGGGCGAGGGCTGGCCGGCACTGATCGAGATTCGCGGCGAAGTGCTCATGTTCAAGGCCGATTTCGCTGCGCTCAATGCCCGTCAGCGCGAGCGCGGCGACAAGGAGTTTGCCAATCCGCGCAATGCAGCTGCCGGCAGCCTGCGCCAGCTTGATTCGAGGATTACGGCCGCGCGGCCGCTCTCATTTTTTGCCTACGGTGTCGGGGCGGGGGCGGATGCGCTGGCTGCCAAGACCCATGGCGAGATGATGAATCTTCTCGCCGGCTGGGGTTTTCCGGTGGCCGAGGAGCGTCGTGTGGTGCAGGGCGTGCGCGGCCTGCTCGGCTATTTTGTCGAGATCGGTGCCAAACGTCCAGGCCTGCCCTACGACATCGACGGCGTGGTGTACAAGGTCAATCGCCTTGATTGGCAGGCGCGTCTCGGTTTTGTCTCGCGGGCGCCGCGCTTTGCCATTGCCCATAAATTTCCCGCCGAAGAGGCGTTGACCGAGGTCCTCGGTATCGACGTCCAGGTCGGCCGCACCGGCGCCATAACGCCGGTCGCCCGCTTGAAGCCGGTGTTTGTTGGCGGTGTCACGGTGACCAATGCGACCCTGCACAACGAAGACGAGGTTCGCCGCAAGGACGTGCGGGTCGGCGATACGGTCATCGTTCGGCGGGCCGGTGATGTTATTCCCGAAGTGGTCGCCATCGTTGCCGAAAAACGGCCGATGCGTGACCTGTTCGGTGGTGAGCCGCTGCATCCGCCGTTTGAACTGCCCAAGGCTTGTCCCGAATGCGGATCGGCCGTTGCCCGGGGCGAAGACGAAGCAATCGCCCGCTGTACCGGCGGTCTCTATTGCCCGGCGCAGCGCAAGCAGGCGCTGTGGCATTTTGCTGCACGCCGGGCGATGGATATCGAAGGCCTCGGTGACAAGCTGGTTGATCAACTGGTCGATGCCGGCCTCGTTCATACCCCGGCCGATCTCTATGCCTTGACCATCGAAACACTGGCCGGCCTGGAACGCATGGGCGAAAAGTCGGCACAGAACCTGGTCGCGGCGATTTCCAGCAGTCGGCAGACGACCTTGGGACGTTTCATTTTCGGCCTGGGTATTCGCAATGTCGGCGAAGCCACAGCGCGTGACCTGGCCAAGCACTTTGGCGGTCTCGATGCCTTGCTGGCGGCTGATCTCGCCAGCCTGCAAAGCGTGCCCGATGTCGGGCCGGTCGTCGCGGCGAGTATCGCTGCCTTCTTTGGTGAAGCGCATAACCGTGAGGTCATCGATGGTTTGCGCCGGGCCGGCGTCGTCTGGCCGGAAGGCGAACCGCAGGTCGCCGGACCGCAGGTTCTGGCCGGCAAAACCCTGGTGCTGACCGGCACCTTGCCGACGCTCAAGCGCGACGAGGCCAAGGCGATGATTGAGGCAGCCGGTGGCAAGGTGTCTGGGTCGGTCTCGAAGAAAACAGATTACGTGGTAGCCGGCGAAGAAGCCGGCTCCAAGCTGGAAAAAGCGCTGGAACTGGGTGTCCCGGTGATAGATGAGGCAGAATTGCAAAAATTGCTTGAAAAGGGAGTGGAACAATGAAAAAAGTTAGAAAAGCGGTTTTCCCCGTCGCCGGTATGGGTACCCGATTTTTGCCGGCGACCAAGGCCAGTCCCAAGGAAATGCTGCCCATCGTCGACAAGCCCCTGATCCAGTTCGCGGTCGAAGAGGCGGTTGCTGCCGGCATCACCGACATGGTTTTCGTGACCGGCCGTTCGAAGCGCTCTATCGAGGACCATTTCGACAAGGCCTACGAGCTGGAAAGCGAACTCGAAGCGCGCGGCAAGGCCGAGTTGCTCGATTTTGTGCGCAACATGATTCCCAAGAATATCAACTGCATCTATATTCGTCAGGCTGAAGCGCTCGGTCTCGGCCATGCCGTGCTCTGCGCCAAGCCGGTGATCGGCGACGAGCCCTTTGCCGTGATCCTGGCCGATGACTTGCTCGACGGCAAGACGGCGGTCATGAAGCAGATGACCGACACCTATGACTATTACCGCTGCTCGGTACTCGGCGTGCAGGATGTGCCGCGTGCCGATACCAAGAGCTACGGTATCGTCGATGCCCGTCAGGTGGCTGATCGCGTCGAGCAGATCAATGCCATCGTCGAGAAGCCGAAGCCGGAGGATGCGCCGTCTACCCTGGCAGTCGTTGGGCGCTACATCCTGACACCGCGTATTTTCCATCACCTCGAAAACGTCAAGCCGGGAGCGGGTGGGGAAATCCAGCTGACCGACGGCATCGCCTCGCTGCTCGGCGAAGAGCAGGTGCTGGCCTACCGTTACGAAGGGACGCGCTACGATTGCGGTTCCAAGCTGGGCTATCTGCAGGCGACGGTCGTTTTTGGTCAACGCCATCCGGAAGTCGGCGCGGCATTCGATGCCTATCTTAAAAGCCTGGGAGGCTGAATGGACGTCCAAAAAGCGCAGGCCATGCTGGCCAATGCCGAACTGATACACAGCGAGGCTGCCGTGCAGACGGCCGTAGCCGAAGTGGCAGCCGCCATCCGCGAGCGACTGGCCGACAAGTATCCCCTGGTGCTGTGCGTGATGACCGGCGGGGTTGTTTTCTGCGGCCAGTTGCTGACCCAGCTCGATTTTCCGCTCGACTTTGATTATCTGCACGCCACGCGCTACGGTCCGGAGACGCAGGGCGGCAAAATTTCCTGGCGCTCGGCCCCGTGGACTTCGGTCAAGGGACGCTCGGTGCTGGTCGTCGATGACATCCTCGATGAAGGCGTGACGCTCGCTGCCGTCAAGGAAAGCCTGCGCCGCATGGGGGCCGAGGAAGTGCTGACTGCCGTCTTCGCCGACAAGCTCAATGGCAAGAAAAAGCCGATTGAAGCCGATTTTGTCGGTCTCACCGTCCCCGATCGCTTCGTCTTCGGCTTCGGCATGGATGCCGGCGGCGTCTGGCGCAACCTGCCAGCCGTATATGCCATGAAGGACGACGCATGAGTGCTGGAACAGTCGCCGAGTTCATCGGCTACTGGGAAAATGAGGGCCTGGCCTACGTCCGGCGCGGCGATTACGACTGGATGGCGGCATTGGTTCCCGGTCAGCGTGTGCTCGAGATCGGCTGCGGCGTCGGCTTTGCCACGCAGGCTTTGGCCAGGCGTGGTTTGCAGGTGCTCTCCATCGATTCGCTGGCCGAGTGCCTGGACTTGGCGCGGCAACGTGTCGAGTCTGGCGATGTGACGCTGATGCAGGCGGATCTCACCGCACTGTCCAACGAACAGTGCAGTAGCATCGAAGCCTTTGCACCGGACACGGTGATCTGCTGGCTGATGGGCGCGCCGGCCGAAACGACTGGTGCGATGCCCAGCGATGCCGGGCGGGCGGTGATCGCCTACCGCGAAAAGCTGCATCGACTGGTGGCCGAACTGGCGGCCAGCCTGCCGACCGTGCAGGCCCTGCATTTCATCGACCGCACGGCAATACCCTGGCAGGCCAAGGATATCGGCCGCGATACGCTGGTCAGCTATCACAGCGGCAAGACACTGCTCGACCTGCCATTTGTCGCCGACCGCCAGCATGCCCTTTTTCGCAAGCTGGGCGACGAGACGGTGGCGCAAAACCGAAATACGCATCCATCGCTCAAGGGCGTGGTGCCGACGCTGGCGTCAATGCTGGCCGAAAGGAAAAAATAACATGCTGGCAATCATCGGCGGCAGCGGTCTGACGACCCTGTCCAATCTCGACGTTTCGCATCGCGAAGTTGTCCGTACGCCCTATGGCGAAGCCTCCGGTGCGCTCGTCTTCGGGCAGATCTGCGGTCAGCCGGCGGTGTTCCTGCCGCGCCACGGTTACGGCCACACCATACCGCCGCACATGGTCAATTACCGGGCCAATATGTGGGCGCTGCATCACCACAAGGTGAGCGGGATCATTTCGGTCGCCTCGGTCGGCAGCATTCGTCCCGACCTGCATCCGGGCGACATCGTTCTGCCGGACCAGATCATCGACTACACCTGGGGCCGCAAATCGACGATGTTCGACGGCAATGGTACGCCTGTGACCCATGTCGACTTCACTGAACCCTACGATGCCGATCTGCGCCGCCGCATACTCGCCGCCGGTCAGCAACTGAGCATCGACATCAAGGTGAATGCCGTCTATGCCGCAACACAAGGCCCGCGCCTCGAAACCGCGGCTGAAATCAACCGCCTGGAGCGCGATGGTGCCGACGTGGTCGGCATGACCGGCATGCCGGAAGCGATCCTGGCCCGCGAACTGGGTTTGCCCTATGCCGCGATCAACGTCGTCGCCAACCATGCGGCAGGCCGTGGCAGCAGCATCAACGGCATCCATTTCGAAAGCCTCGAGCATGTGCTGCAGGAGGCGATGGGACGGGTCAAGGCGATTGTCGAGAAACTGGTCGGCAGCACGGACAGCTGCCAGCCGATGGGCTTGTCGGGGTAGTTATTAGTCGGAAGTCATTAGTCTTTAGCTAACCGCCGGCGACTAACTGCTACCCGACCTTCAGCCGCTCCATCAATTCCGTTTCCAGTCGGATGCGCTTGCCCGTATCCCGCAAATCGCCACCACTGATCAGGAAAACGTCCTCGGCCCGTTCGCCGAGGGTGGTGATCTTGGCGGTATGCAGGAAGGCGCCGTGGTCGGCCAGGGTGTTGGCGACGATGTAGAGCAGGCCGGGGCGGTCGGCGGCGACCAGCGACAGGATGAAATGCGATCCCTTTTCGTCGCCGCGAATGCCGACTTCCGGCTTGATCGGGAAGTGCTTGACCTGGCGCGACAGGCGACCGGCCGAGGGCACATCGGGCGGCATCTGGTGCAACAGGCGCTGCTCCAGTTCGTGCTCGATGTAGGCGACCATTTCCCGGTCGTTGTCGCGGTTCTCGACATCGAGAACGACGAAGCTGTCGAGCGCGTAGCCGTGGGCCGTGGTGTGAATCTTGGCATCGACGATGCTGTAGCCGGCACGGGCGAAGAAGCCGACGATGCGGGCAAAGAGGTCGGGCTGATCCTGCGTGTAGACCATGACCTGCAGGCCATCGCCTTCCTGGTAGGGGCGGGCGCGGACGACGGGCTGGTTGTTGTAGATGCGGTAATGCAGCGAGCGCGTGTGCCAGGCGATTTCTTCGGCCGAATGGCGCAGGAAATAGACGGTATCGAGCTGTTTCCAGAGGCGCTCATGCACGGTGTCGGAGAGGGCAAAGAAGCGCAGCAGGCGCATGGCTTCCTTCTGGCGGTCGGCAATGACGCCGTGTGGCGCCGGTGCATCACCATTCGAGAGGTGTTCGAGCGCCTGGTAGTAAAGGTCAGCCAGCAGCTTGCCTTTCCAGTGGTTCCAGACCTTCGGGCTGGTGCCCCGGATATCGGCATGGGTCAGCAGGTAAAGCGATTGCAGGTGGCGGACGTCGCCGACCAGCTTGACGAAGTTGCCAATCACATCCGGATCGCTGAGGTCTTCCTTCTGGGCGACCTGCGACATGACGAGGTGATTCCTGACCAGCCAGACGACCAGTTCGGTGTCTTCGCTGGTCATTTGGTGATTGCGGCAGAACTCCTCGGCGTCCACGGTACCGAGCGCCGAGTGGTCGCCACCGCGACCCTTGGCGATGTCGTGGAAGAGGGCGGCGACGTAAAGCAGCCAAGGGCGGTCGAGTTCGGCGACGATGCGCGAGCAGAGCGGGTATTCGTGGGCGAACTCGCTCATCGTGAAGCGGCGGATATTGCGCAGGACTTGCAGGATGTGCTGGTCGACGGTGTAGACGTGGAAGAGGTCGTGCTGCATCTGGCCGACGATGCGCCCGAAATTGGGCAGGTAGGCGCCGAGGATGTCGAGCTGGTTCATGCGCCGGAATTCGTGAATGATGCCGCGCTCGCTTTGCAGTAGCTTGAGGAACATCGCCCGGTTGGCCGGGTCGGCCCGGAATTCCGGCGTCATCTTGTCGCCGGCCCGCCACAGGGCGCGCAGGGTGCGTGCTGTCATGCCCGATAGTTCGTGGGTTTCCTGCATGACCAGGAAGCTGTCGAGTATCGCCGATGGCTGCTTTTCGAACAGGGCTTCGTCACGGATGTCGAGCAGGTTGCCGACGGTCTGGAAGTGGTCGTCGAAGGGCTGCGGCGTCAGTTCGTTTTCCGGGGTCAGTGCCGCCGCCATGTTTTGCAACAGGATGGTATTGAGCAGGCAGACGGTCTTTGCATTGCGGTAATAGACCTGCATGAGCTGTTCGGAGGCACGTTTTGCTTCGTTCGAGACAAAACCGTACTTGGTGGCAAGGTTGCCCTGGTAATCGAAAAGCAGGCGATCTTCGCGACGCCCGAGCATGAAATGCAGGCGAATGCGCAAGTGGGACAGGTATTCCTCGCACTCCCTGGCCTGACTCATGCCTTCCTGCGAAATGATGCCGTTCTTTTGCAGCTCTTCCCAGGTCGAACCATAGCCGGCGGCCTTGGCAATCCAGAAAATGACCTGCAGGTCGCGCAGGCCGCCCGGCGAGTCCTTGCAGTTGGGCTCCAGGCTGTAAGGGGTTTCGTTGTAGCGGAGGTGGCGTTCCTGCTGCTCGATCTGTTTCGCTTCGCAGAAAACCAGCGGGTCGAGATTGCCGCGCAGACGCTTCCCGAAGGTCGCGAACAGCTTGGCGTTGCCGGTCAGCAGACGCGCTTCGAGCAAGGCGGTCTGCACCGTGATGTCATTGGCCGCCTCGTTCAGGCAGTCCTGGATGGTGCGGACACTATGACCGATCTCCAGTCCGATGTCCCAGAACGAGCTGATCAGGTGCTCGAGTTTTTCCTGGAGTGCGCCGCTCGCTTCCTGCGGGAGCAGGATCAGCAGGTCGATGTCGGAGGCCGGGTAAAGTTCGCCGCGCCCGTAGCCACCCACGGCAGCCAGGGCCAGGGTGGCGGGAAAGTCGAACGATTGCCAGAGTCGCTCGAGGACATCGTCGACCTGTCGGCTGCGTTCGACCAGCAGGGCCTTGGCATCGCCGCTTTGCTCGTAGTTTTCCTGGAGGCGGCTCTGGGCCGCCTTGACTTCAGCCCTAAGGGCGCCGACATCGCAGGGCATCAGTTGATCCAGTCAGGCTTGGCGCGGCTGCCGGCCGAGGCGGTCATGATTTCATAGCCGGTTTCGGTGACCAGCACGGTATGTTCCCACTGCGCCGACAGGCTGCGGTCCTTGGTAACGATGGTCCAGCCATCGGCCATTTCGCGGATGGCGGCCTTGCCGGCGTTGATCATCGGTTCGATGGTGAAGATCATGCCCGGTTGCAGGATAGGTCCGGTGCCGCCCTTGCCGTAGTGGAGCACTTGCGGGTCTTCGTGGAATTTGGCGCCGATGCCGTGGCCGCAGAATTCGCGGACGACCGAGCAGCCGTTCTTCTCGGCATATTTCTGGATGATCGCGCCGATATCGCCGAGATGGGCGCCCGGCTTGACGACCGAAATACCCAGCCACATGCATTCGAAGGTGATTTCGCACAGGCGCTTGGCCTGGATCGAGCCTTCGCCGACGACGAACATGCGGCTGGTGTCGCCGTGGTAGCCGTCCTTGATGGTCGTGATGTCGAGATTGATGATGTCGCCGGTCTTCAGGATACGTTCACCGGGGACGCCGTGGCAGACCTGCTGGTTGACCGAGGTGCAGATCGACTTCGGGTAGGGGTTGTAGCCCGACGGCGCGTAGTTGAGCGGGGCGGGAATGCAGCCCTGCACATTGACCATGTAGTCGTGGCAGAGCTTGTCGAGTTCGTCCGTGGTGGTGCCGGCCTTGACGAAAGGCGCGATGTAGTCGAGGACTTCTCCGGCCAGACGCCCGGCAATTCTCATTTTTTCGATTTCTTCCGGAGTCTTGATGCTGATGCTCATGGCTGTTCTGTGGGGCGTTGGCAAAGGACAAGGATAAATGATGGGGCGGGTTTCGCAAAGCTGAGAGCAGCTGAAATGGCATACTTATGGCTTTTCGATTTTACGGATTCGACGATGACGATTCTTCTGCTCGGTAAAGATGGTCAGGTTGGCTGGCAACTGCAACGCTCGCTGGCGCCGCATGGCCCGGTCGTGGCCTGTGCCCGGACTCAATGTGATTTGGCCGATCCGGACCAGATTCGTTCCGTCGTGCGTGCGCTGCGGCCGTCGGTTATCGTCAATGCGACGGCCTACACTGCCGTCGACAAAGCGGAGTCGGAGCCCGAGCTGGCGCATCGCATCAATGCCGAGGCGCCGGGTATTCTGGCCACCGAGGCGGCGGCGCTGGGCGCGTTGCTGATCCATTATTCGACCGATTATGTCTATGACGGCAGCAAGGCTTCGCCCTATGTCGAGACCGATGCGACAGACCCCCAGAGCGTGTACGGGCGCAGCAAGCTGGCCGGCGAGGAGGCCATTCGGGCCGTCGGTGGCAAGTCTCTGATCTTTCGCACGAGCTGGGTCTTTGGCGCGCGCGGCGGCAATTTCGTCAAGACCATCCTGCGCCTGGCGCGGGACAAGGACGGCCTCAATGTCGTCGCCGACCAGCTTGGTTCACCGACGCCGGCAGCGCTCATCGCGACGGTGAGCGGCATCGCGCTGGCCATGACGCGGCGGGGGCAGGCGCTGGAAAATGGCGAGAACCGCCTGTATCACCTCGCTGCGGCGCGGCCGGTCAGCTGGTGCGAGTTTGCCCGGACCATCGTCACGCTCGCCGGGCAGGTGCCGGGATTTGATCTGCGCCTGAAAGCGGAGGCCATCAAGGCCATCACGACAGCGGAATATCCGACGCCGGCCCGGCGCCCGGCCAACTCGCGTCTCGACTGCAGCCGTCTCGAAGCCGACTTCGGCCTGCAGATGCCCGACTGGCAGCCTTATCTGGAGCGCATGCTGCAGTTGCTGGCGCTCAAACAGAACGGTTATTGAGCTTCCGGAACGCCTGTTCTGCTGCTATAATCCGCAGGTTTTTCTCAGCCGTTATGGCTGAAAAAACGGTGGTCTGCACGGTGCAGCCCACCAAAATCCACACATCCGCCGATTAAGGGTGTTTGCCGGAATCTAATTCTGGCGGGCGTTTCAGGCGGGTGGAGGTTCAACCCTTAAGGAGTTTTAGTATGTCCGTAACAATGCGTGAAATGCTGGAGGCTGGTGTCCACTTCGGTCACCAGACCCGTTTCTGGTCCCCCAAGATGGCCCCGTACATCTTCGGTGCCCGCAACAAGATTCACATCGTCAACCTCGAAAAGACCCTGGCCAAGTACAACGAAGCCATGGCATTCGTGAAGAAGCTGTCCGCCAATCGCGGTTCCGTGCTCTTCGTTGGCACCAAGCGTCAGGCTCGTGAAATCATCGGTGAAGAAGCGCTGCGCGCCAATTCGCCCTTCGTTGACCAGCGTTGGCTGGGTGGCATGCTGACCAACTTCAAGACCGTCAAGACCTCGATCAAGCGTCTGAAGGACATGGAAGTTGCCGTCGAAGCCGGCGAACTCGAAAAGATGCCGAAGAAGGAAGCGCTGACCTTCCGTCGCGAACTGGAAAAGCTCCAGAAGTCCATCGGCGGCATCAAGGAAATGGCCGGCCTGCCGGACGCCATCTTCGTGGTCGACGTCGGTTACCACAAGATTGCCATCACCGAAGCCGAAAAGCTCGGCATTCCGGTCATCGGCGTGGTCGATACCAACCATTCCCCGGAAGGCGTTGCTTACGTCATCCCGGGTAACGACGACTCTTCCCGTGCCATCCAGTTGTACGCCCGTGGCGTGGCTGATGCCATCCTCGAAGGCCGCAACCAGGTCATGCAGGAAATCGTTGCTGCCGGTGGCGATGACGAATTCGTCGAAGTTGTCGACGCAGCTGAATAAAGTTGTAACGGCGGGGCTTTAAGCTCCGCCTGTTTTAAAAGCTCAGGAGAAAAATATGGCGGCAATTACCGCAAGCATGGTGGCAGAACTGCGCGGCAAGACCGACGCGCCCATGATGGAATGCAAGAAGGCCCTGACCGAAGCCGATGGCGACATGGGCAAGGCTGAAGAAATCCTCCGCATCAAGCTCGGCAACAAGGCGAGCAAGGCTGCAACCCGTATCGCGGCCGAAGGTATCGTTGCAGTCAGCATCTCCGCTGACGGCAAGCTCGGTGCCATCATCGAAGTCAACAGCGAAACCGACTTCGTCGCCAAGAACGACGAATTCATCGCGCTGGCCAATGGTTCGGCCAAGCTGGTTGCCGACAAGAATCCGGCTGATGTCGCTGCTCTGTCGGCCCTGCCGATGGGCGAAGGCACGGTCGAATCGACCCGTTCCGCGCTGGTTGGCAAGATCGGTGAAAACATGTCGATCCGCCGCTTCGTTCGTTTCGAAGCCACCGGCAAGCTGGTTTCCTACATCCACGGTGGTGCCAAGGTTGGCGTCATGGTTGATCTGGTTGGCGGTGACGAGCAGCTGGGCAAGGATCTGGCGATGCACATCGCTGCCTCCAAGCCGAAGTCGCTCGATGCCTCCGGCGTTTCCGCCGACCTGCTCGACATGGAACGTCGCGTTGCCATCGAAAAGGCCCGTGAAGCCGGCAAGCCGGAAGCCATGCTCGAAAAGATCGCCGAAGGTACCGTCCAGAAGTATCTGAAGGACGTCACCCTGCTCGGTCAGGTCTTCGTCAAGGCTGCCGATGGCAAGCAGACCATCGAACAGTTGTTGAAGGCCAAAGGCGCTTCGGTGGCCTCCTTCACGCTGTACATGGTCGGTGAAGGCATCGAGAAGAAGGTCGACGACTTCGCTGCCGAAGTCGCTGCCCAGGCTGCTGCCGCTGCTGCCAAGAAGTAATTGAAAGGAACGCCGATGTCCGTCCCCAAGTACAAGCGAATTCTCCTGAAACTCTCCGGCGAGGCCCTGATGGGCAATGACGCCTACGGCATCAATCCGCAGACCATCGCGGGTATTTGCGGAGAGATCAAGGCGGTCGCCGACATGGGGGTGGAAATCGGCGTCGTGATTGGCGGTGGCAATATCTTCCGCGGCATGGCCGGTACGGCCACCGGGATGGATAGAGCCACGGCCGATTACATGGGCATGCTGGCCACGGTGATGAACGCCATGGCGCTGTCCGATGCCTTCCGCCAGTGTGGCCTCAACGCCCGCGTGCAGTCGGCCCTGAATATCGAGCAGGTTGTCGAGCCCTATATCCGTGGCAAGGCCATCCGCTATCTCGAAGAAGGCAAGATCGTCATCTTCGGTGCCGGCACCGGCAACCCCTTCTTTACCACCGACACCGCTGCAGCATTGCGCGGCTCGGAAATCGGCGCTGAAATCGTCCTCAAGGCGACCAAGGTCGACGGCATCTACTCGGCCGATCCGAAGAAGGATCCGCTCGCCACGCGCTACGACAAGATCAGCTTCAACGAAGCCATCTCGAAGAATCTGGCGGTCATGGATGCCACCGCTTTCGCGCTCTGTCGCGATCAGAAATTGCCGATCAACGTCTTTTCAATCTTCAAGGCCGGCGCGCTCAAGCGCGTGGTCTGCGGTGAAGATGAAGGTACGCTGGTCTATTGCTGAGGGAGAACAAACGATGATTTCCGAACTCAAGAAAACCGCCGAAGGCAAGATGCAGAAGTCGCTCGAGGCGCTGCGTCTCGACCTGCAGAAAGTGCGCACTGGCCGCGCCCATACCGGCCTGCTCGACCATGTTCAGGTCGATTACTACGGCTCCATGGTGCCGGTTAACCAGGTCGCCAACGTGACTCTGGTCGACGCCCGTACCATCGGCGTCCAGCCTTGGGAAAAGGCAATGCTGCAGAAAGTCGAGAAAGCCATTCGCGATTGCGACCTCGGCCTCAACCCGGCTTCTCAGGGCGATCTCATCCGTGTGCCGATGCCGGCCCTGACCGAAGAGCGTCGCAAGGAAATGATCAAGATCGTCAAGACCGAAGGCGAGGGCGTCAAGGTCGCCATTCGCAACCTGCGTCGCGATGCCATCAGCCATCTCAAGGATGCCCTGAAAAAAGGTGAAATTCCTGAAGATGACGAGCGCAAGGCGCAGGACGACGTCCAGAAGCTGACCGATCGCTATATCGTCGAAGTCGACAAGATGCTCGCCGCGAAAGAGGCCGAGCTCATGCAGGTTTAAGCCGGTTCCGCCCGGAATTTCGGCCGCATGGCCCTCTTTTTCAGTTCGACCCGACAGGTTCCGCCACTAGCGGCCGTTCCCCGGCACGTCGCCGTGATCATGGACGGCAACGGCCGCTGGGCGAAAAAACGTTTTCTGCCCCGCGTCGCAGGCCATGTCAAAGGCGTCGAACTGGTCCGCGAGATGGTTCGCGCCTGCCTCGAACGCGGCGTCCAGTACCTCACCCTGTTTGCCTTCTCGTCTGAAAACTGGCGGCGACCGCAGGAAGAGGTCTCCCTGCTCATGGAACTCTTCGTCAAGGCGCTCGAGCAGGAAGTCGAAAAACTCGACCGCAACGGCGTTCGCCTGCGCGTCATCGGCGACCTGTCACGCTTCGAGCCCCGCCTGCAGGAACTGATCCGGCAGGCCGAAGCCAAGACTGCCGGCAACACCCAGCTCGACCTGACCATTGCGGCCAACTATGGCGGGCGCTGGGACATCATGCAGGCGGTCAGTCGCATGCTGGCGGCCCAGCCGGACAAGCGCGACGGTTGGCAGGATGCCGATCTCGAGCCGCATCTGGCGATGGCGTATGCGCCGGAACCCGATCTCTTCATTCGTACTGGCGGCGAAGAGCGGATCAGCAATTTCCTGCTCTGGCAACTGGCCTATACCGAACTGTATTTCACGCCGACCCTGTGGCCGGATTTCAACACGGCGGAATTCGACAAGGCCATCCTGTCGTTTCAGCAGCGCGAACGGCGCTTCGGCCGGACAAGCGAACAATTGGTGGAAAAACCCAATGCTTAAAACACGCGTCATCACGGCGCTGGTCCTGATGGCGCTGCTGCTGCCCAGTCTCTTCTACTCTTCACAGGCCGGCTGGGCCTTGCTGGTAGCCGGGTTCATCGGTGTTGCCGCCTGGGAATGGGGAGCCTTGCTCGGCTGGCAGAGTGTTCGCCGCATTGTCCTTGGTATCGTGACAGCCCTGATTTGCATCACCCTTTCAGTGCTTGCACCGGAAGCCATTGGCGCCGCTGAGCTTGCTGCGCCGGCGCAGCCCTGGGTCTTGCTAGCCTATGCCGTGGCCGCCGTTTTCTGGTGCCTGGTCATGCCCTTCTGGCTGAAAAACAAGTGGTCTCTGGGTGGTCTCAGCGGCCTTCTGGTCGGTGCGGTTGTCCTGCTGCCGACCTGGTTGGCCATGGTCCAGTTGCGGATGCTAGGGGCAGGGGCCTTGCTCGGTATTTTTGCGGTTGTCTGGATGGCCGATATCGCTGCCTATTTCTCCGGCAAGGCTTTCGGCAAGCACAAGCTGGCGCCAACCATCAGCCCCGGCAAGACCTGGGAAGGGGCGATCGGGGCGGGTGTTGGCGTGGTCATTTACGGGCTGGTGGTGCGTCAGTTGTTCGGCCTTGAGTTCATGCCTGTGGCGCTGTGGATAGCTGCGCTGGTGGGCGTGACGGCCGTCAGCATTGTGGGCGATCTCTACGAATCGCTGCTCAAGCGCAAGGCGGGTATCAAGGACAGCAGCAATATACTGCCCGGCCATGGTGGCGTCCTTGACCGCATCGACAGCCTGACCTCGACCCTGCCTGTCGTGGCGCTGGTATGGCTGGTCTTCGCATCCCGGTGAGCGCCGCCGTGCAGAACATTACCGTACTGGGTTCAACCGGCTCGATAGGCGTCAGCACGCTCGATGTGATCCGGCGCCACCCGGACCGTTATCGCGCCTTTGCGCTGTGCGCCCATAGTCAGGTCGAGAAGCTCTTCGAGCAGTGCATCGAGTTCCGTCCGCGCTTTGCCGTCATGCGCGATGCCGCACTGGCGGCACAACTGGCCGAGCGTTGCCGGGTTGCCGGGCTGGATACCGAAATCCGCCATGGTGTTGAAGCGCTGGTCGAGATGTCCGCGCTGCCGGAGGTCGATGCCGTCATGGCCGCCATCGTTGGCGCCGCCGGTCTTGAGCCGACGCTCGCCGCGGCACGGGCCGGCAAGAAGGTCATGCTGGCCAACAAGGAAGTGCTGGTCATGGCCGGCGAACTGTTCATGCATGCCGTGCGCGAGCATGGCGCTGTGTTGCTGCCGGTCGATAGCGAGCACAATGCCATTTTCCAGTCGCTGCCCGCTGACTTTGCGCGTGGCCTGACCCCCTGCGGCGTCCAGAAAATCCTGCTGACCGCGTCCGGCGGACCGTTCCGGAATACGCCGCTGGCCGATCTGGCCAACGTCACGCCCGATCAGGCCTGTGCCCATCCGAACTGGGTCATGGGGCGCAAGATTTCGGTCGATTCGGCAACCATGATGAACAAGGGCCTCGAAGTCATCGAGGCGCGCTGGCTGTTCGATGCGCCGCCGGAGATGATCCAGGTCGTCGTCCATCCGCAAAGTGTCATTCACTCGGCGGTTCAGTACGTCGATGGCTCGGTGCTGGCGCAGTTGGGCAATCCTGATATGCGCACGCCTATTGCCTATGCCATGGCCTGGCCGGAGCGCATCGCCGCTGGCGTCGAACCGCTCGACCTGTTCAAGATTGCCCGTCTAGATTTCGTGGCGCCGGATTTCGAACGTTTCCGTTGCCTGCAACTGGCCTATGACGTCTTGCGCGAGGGCGGCACAGCACCGGCCATCCTCAACGCGGCGAATGAAGTCGCGGTGGCCGCTTTCCTCGACGAAGCCTTGCCTTTTCTGGGTATCGCCCGGCTCAACGATGCCGTCCTGCAGGCCTTGCCGGCTGGGCCGGAAGGCAGTCTGGCCGATGTCCTGGCGGCCGATGCGGAAGCACGTCAGCTGGCGCACAAGATGGTTCGGGAACGCCGTTTCGCGTGAATAACATCCTGTTTTACCTCGCTGCCTTTCTGGTCGTACTTGGCGTTCTCATCGTTGTTCATGAATTGGGGCACTACCTGGCGGCCCGACTGTGCGGGGTCAAAGTGCTCCGTTTTTCGGTCGGCTTCGGTCGCATGCTGTGGAAAAAGCGTCTGGGCCGGGACAAGACCGAATGGGCGATCAGCCTTTTTCCGCTCGGCGGTTACGTCAAGATGCTCGACGAGCGCGAGGGCAAGGTGGCCGAGGAAGAAGTCCATCGCGCCTTCAATCGCCAGGGTGTGGGCAAGCGCAGCGTGATCGTCGCGGCCGGGCCGCTAGCCAATTTTGCCCTGGCCATCCTGATCTATTGGGGCGTTTTCATGCATGGCAGCGAAGAGTTGCTGCCTGTGCTCGGGGTTCCCCCAAGTGGTACGCCGGCGGCCATGGCTGCCATTGGCAATGGCGAACAGGTCAGGTCGCTCGACGGCGAGCCGGTGGCGACCTGGAACGACCTGCGCTGGATGATCCTGCAAAAGGCAGTTGATCACGAAAGTGTCGTGCTTGAAGTAGTCAACGAGCGCGACGAAATCGCCATCCGCCGACTCTACCTGACCGCCGCCGGTGAGCAGGGCTGGGAGGGAGATGCGCTGGAGCGTCTCGGCATCCGCTTCTATCGCCCGGAGATGCCCCCGGTGATTGGCAAGGTGGTGGCCAATGGGGTCAGTGAACGGGCCGGCTTGCAGGCTGGCGACCGCGTGCTGGCCATTGCCGGGAAGGAAATTGCATCGTGGTACGAGCTGGTCGCGATTATTCGCGATTCGGCGAGCAAACCTCTCCGGATCGAGATTGAGCGTCAAGGCGAGGCCTTGGCGGTGGACGTCGTTCCTGACGCCGTGCTGGAGCGTGGGCAAACGGTCGGCAAGATCGGCGTCGCGGTCGCCCAGGGGCCAATGCCTGGTCGCGAGGTGAAAACCTTCATCCGCTACGGCGTCATCGAGGCGGCCGGCCGGGCGCTTGAAGAAACCTGGGACAAGTCGGTCTTCAGTCTGGTCATGATGGGCAAGATGCTGACCGGCGAAGTTTCCTGGAAAAATCTGTCGGGGCCGGTGACCATTGCCGACTACGCCGGGCAGTCAGCACGGCTCGGGCTGGATTACTACCTCAAGTTCATGGCCCTCGTCAGCATCAGCCTGGGGGTGTTGAATCTGCTGCCCATACCGGTGCTGGATGGCGGGCATTTGTTGTATCATATGATCGAAGTCGTCAGGCGCAGGCCGCTTTCCGAGCGGGCCATGGAGATTGGACAGCAGGTTGGCATGTCCATTTTGTTTGCCTTGATGGCTTTCGCCTTTTTTAATGACCTGACCCGCCTGTTTATTGGCTGAACGATGAAAAAATCCCTGTTGTCCATCCTGGTTGCCGGCATCTTTTCGACACCCGCTCTGGCTTTCGAACCTTTTGCCGTCAAGGATATCCGGGTTGAGGGTATCCAGCGCACGGAAGCCGGTACGGTCTTTGGCTACCTGCCGGTCAAGGTCGGTGAAACCCTGACCGACGAAAAGGCCACCCAGTCGATCAAGGCGCTCTTTGCCACGGGCTTCTTCAAGGATGTGCGGATCGAGGTCGAAAAGGACGTCATGGTCGTCGTCGTCCAGGAACGACCGGCCATCGCCACCATCAATTTTGTCGGCCTCAAGGAGTTCGACAAGGACGTCATCGTCAAGGCGCTCAAGGAAACCGGCATTGCCGACGGTCGCATCTTCGACCGGGCGCTGCTTGAAAAAGCCGAGCAGGAACTCAAGCGCCAGTACCTGACGCGCGGCAAGTATGCCGCCAGTATCACGACGACCGTGACGCCGCTCGAGCGCAATCGCGTTGGCATCAATTTCAACATCGAAGAAGGTGCGGCGGCCAAGATCAAGCAGATCAATCTGGTCGGCACCAAGGCCTTCTCCGAAAAAGAGTTGCTCAGCCAGTTCGAACTGACGACGCCCGGATTGATAACCTGGTACACCAAGAACGACCAGTATTCCCGGCAGAAGTTGTCGGCCGATCTGGAAAAGATCAAATCCTTCTACATGAATCAGGGCTATCTGGAATTCGCCGTCGAGTCGACGCAGGTTTCCATTTCGCCGGACAAGCAGGATGTTTACATCACGGCCAACCTGGTCGAAGGCGAGCGCTTTCAGGTCTCGTCGGTAAAGATGGCGGGTGAATTCATGATTCCCGAAGACGAGTTGAAGAAACTCGTCACCATCAAGCCGGGCGATGTCTTCTCGCGTGAAAAACTCAACAACACTACCAAGGCGATCAGCGACCGCCTCGGCAAGGAAGGCTATGCCTTCGCCAACGTCAATGCCGCGCCGGAAATCGACAAGGACAAGCGTCGCGTGGCATTCACCATTTTTGTCGATCCCGGCAAGCGTGTTTATGTGCGCCGCCTCAATGTGACGGGCAATACCAAGACCCGTGACGAGGTCATTCGTCGCGAAATGCGCCAGATGGAAGGCGGCTGGTACGATGCCGAAAAGGTCGCGAATTCGAAGCAACGCATAGACCGGCTGGGCTATTTTGGCGATGTCGCCATCGAGACGCCGGCTGTGGCGGGTACGGCCGACCAGCTCGATGTCAACGTCAATGTGACCGAGAAGCCGACCGGCAACCTGATGCTGGGTGTCGGCACCTCGAGTACCGACAAGATCATCCTGTCCGGCTCGATTGCCCAGAACAATTTCATGGGTAGCGGCAACAACGTGTCCATCCAGGTCAATTCGGCCAAGACCTACAAAACCTACGTCTTCTCCTACACCAATCCCTATTTCACGCCGGATGGTGTCAGTCAGGGCTTCGATCTCTATCAGCGCACGTTCAACACGACCTCGACGGCCATCGCGGCCTACAGCTCGTCGTCATATGGCGGTGGCCTGCGCTTTGGCTTCCCGATTGGCGAAAAAGAGTCGATTGGTCTGGGTCTGGGTGTCGATTCGACGACCATCACGACTTATGCCGGGATCAGCCCCAGTTATTACATCGATTACGTCAATAAATTTGGCGCGACGAACCTTTCTGTTCCGCTTACCCTGAGCTGGGCCAGCGACGGCAAGGACAGCTATTTCTTCCCGACGCGTGGCACTTTCCAGAAGGCTTCGCTGGAAGTGGCATTGCCCGGTGGCGATCTGACCTATTACCGGGCGACCTATCAGCTGCAGCATTTCATTCCGCTCAATCCCAGGTTCACCCTGATGCTGAATGGTGAAGTCGGCTACGCAGCTGGTTATGGCGATTCGGGTCTGCCCTTCTTCAAGAATTTCTATGCTGGTGGTATCGGTTCCGTCCGTGGTTACAAGGCTTCCAGCCTCGGCCCACTGACCCGTGATACAACAACCGGCACGGAGTATCGTATTGGCGGAAACAGCCGTGTCATCGGCAATGCCGAACTGCTCTGGGGTATTCCGGGCATGGAAAAGAGCTTCCGTATGGGCTGGTTCTTCGACGCCGGTCAGGTCTATGGAGATCAGGGCATGAGTGCTGCGGGTGGCCTGCGTTATTCGACGGGTTTGTCTGCTTCGTGGATTTCCCCGATCGGTCCGCTAAAATTCAGCTTTGGCCGGCCGCTGAACAAGCAGGCAGACGACCGCTCTGAATCCTTCCAGTTCCAGATGGGCACCACGTTCTAATTCAGGAGTTTCAAGTTGAAAATCAAGTCCGTAGTTCTCGCATCCCTGATGTCTGCCATGGTGGTGACCGGTGCGGTTGCCGCCGAGTTGAAGGTGGGTTACGTCAATACGCAGCGCATCTTCCGTGACGCGCCGGCAGCCCAGAAGGCAGCCAAGAAGCTGGAAGGCGAGTTTTCCAAGCGCGATCAGGAACTCCAGCGCATGGCCAAGCAGTTGCAGGCCCTGCAGGAAAACCTCGAAAAGAATTCAGTGACCATGGCGGAAAGTGAACGCCGGACCAAGGAAAAGGAATTCGGCGAGGTTTCCCGCGAATTCCAGCGTCGGCAGCGCGAATTCCGCGAGGACCTGAACCTGCGTCAGAACGAAGAGAACGCCGCGGTCATCGAAAAGGCCAACAAGGCGATCAAGCAGATTGCCGAGAATGAAAAGTACGACCTGATCCTTCAGGACGTCGTCTGGGTCAGCCCCCGTCTGGACATCACGGAACGTGTCATCAAGGCCCTGTCGGAAGGCAAGTGACATGACCGGTTTGGGTGAGGCTTTTTATACGCTTGCCGACATCGCCGCCCAATTGGGCGGCGATGTGCTTGGCGACGGGCAAACACGCATTTCGCAGGTGGCCTCGCTGGCCTCGGCCGGCGAGGGCGACATCGCTTTCCTGGCCAATCGCAAGTACCGCAATCAGTTGCAATCGACCGGCGCCGCCGCAGTGATTCTGGCGCCCGATGCTGCGGATGGCTTTGCCGGGCCGCGTATCGTTACGGCCAATCCCTATGCCTACTATGCCCGGGTCGCCACCTTGCTCAATCCGGCAAGCGTCGAAACGGCGGGCATACATCCGACAGCCGTGACCGAATCGGTCATTCCGGCATCGGTTTTTGTCGGGCCAAAGGTCTGCATCGGCAAAAATGTCAGTATCGGCGAAGGCTGCCGCATCCATGCCGGCTGTGTCATCGGTGACGGTGCAGTAGTCGGCGAGGGGAGTGTTCTCTATCCCAACGTGACCATCTATCACGGCTGCCGGATAGGCCGGCAGGCGATCCTGCATGCCGGCGTGGTCATTGGTGCCGACGGCTTTGGTTTCGCGCCGGATGGCAAGGAATGGGTCAAGATTCCCCAGGTTGGTGTCGTGATTATCGGTGACGATGTCGAAATCGGTGCCAACACGACCATAGACCGCGGGGCACTGGACGATACGATGGTTGGCGATGGATGCAAGATCGACAATCTGGTGATGATCGGTCACAACTGCAATATCGGACCGTATTCGGTGATTGCCGGATGTACCGGCATGGCGGGCAGCACCACGCTGGGTGAGCATTGCATCCTGGGTGGCGCAACGATGATCAGTGGTCATCTGACCCTGGCCGCCAATACCACCATTTCCGGCGGGTCGACTGTCATGCGCAGCATCCTTGAGCCGGGTGGGGTCTATGCCAGCGTTTTCCCGCTGGACAGCTATGAGCACTGGATGCGCAACGCATCGCATATCCGTCGGCTTTCGAAGCTCGCGGATCGCGTTTCAGAACTTGAGAAACAACTTAAAGAAAAACACATAGAGGGTTGATTAAATGGATATTCAAGCAATCATGGAGCACCTGCCGCATCGTTACCCGTTCCTGCTGGTCGACCGTATCGTCGAGATCGAACTGGGTAAGTCGATCCATGCCTACAAGAATGTAACGATCAACGAGCCGTTTTTCATGGGCCATTTTCCCCATCATCCGGTCATGCCGGGGGTGCTGATCATGGAAGCGCTGGCCCAGGCTGCGGGCATTCTCTCCTTCAAGTCGATGGCCGAAAAGCCGTCTGCGGACACCGTTTTCTACTTTGCCGGTATTGACGAGGCACGTTTCAAGAAGCCGGTCATGCCGGGTGACCAGTTGCACCTGCATGTCGAGATCGAGCGCCATATGCGCGGCGTCTGGAAATTCAAGGGCGTTGCCCGGGTCGATGGTCAACTGGCCGCCGAAGCACGTTTGATGTGCGCCCAGCGGAATCTGTAAGATGATCCATCCGACTGCCATTGTCGATCCGGCTGCCAGGATAGGCGCCAATGTAGAGATCGGCCCCTATTCGATCATCGGTCCCGATGTCGAGATCGGCGACAACACCGTTATCGGTCCGCATACCGTCATTCGCGGGCATACCCGTATCGGCCGCGACAACCGGATTTTCCAGTTCTGTTCGCTCGGTGAAGTGCCGCAGGACAAGAAGTACGCTGGCGAACCGACGCGCCTGGAAATCGGCGACCGCAACGTTATCCGTGAATTCTGCACCTTCAATCTGGGTACCGTGCAGGATGTCGGGGTGACCCGGCTCGGCGACGACAACTGGATCATGGCCTACGTGCATATCGCGCACGATTGCCAGGTCGGCAACAAGGTGACTTTCGCCAACAACGCCTCGCTGGCCGGCCATGTCGTGGTTGATGACTGGGCGATTCTCGGCGGCTTTACCGGGGTTCACCAGTTCTGCCGCATTGGCGCCCATGTCATGACCGCCGTCAGCACGGTGATCCTGCAGGATGTGCCGCCTTACCTCATGGCGGCCGGCAATACCGCGACGCCTTACGGTATCAATGTCGAAGGTCTGAAGCGCCGTGGTTTCACGGCTGAATCGATTACGTCGCTCAAGCGCGCCTACCGCACGCTCTACAAGTCCGGGCTGCTGCTCGAAGAAGCCAAGCTCAAGCTGACCGAGGACGCCAAGACCCAGCCGGATCTCCAGCGCCTGGTCGACTTCCTGGCTGTTTCCAAGCGAGGCATCATTCGCTGATATGGGTCGCGCCGTTCGGATTGCCATGGTGGCAGGGGAGCCTTCCGGGGATCTCCTGGCCAGCCACCTCATTGCCGCCCTTAACGCGCGTTGGCCCGTGGCCGTGTTTTTCGGCATCGGCGGGCCGCGCATGGAAGCCCTCGGTTTCGATGCCTGGTGGCCGATGGAAAAACTCTCGGTCATGGGCTATGTCGATGCCCTCAAGAATTACCGGGAGATTTCCGGAATTCGCCGCCAGCTCAAGAAGCGCCTGCTCGATATCCAGCCCGATATCTTCATCGGCGTCGATGCGCCGGATTTCAACCTCGGCCTGGAAACCAGCCTCAAGTCGGCCGGCGTCAAGACCATCCATTACGTCAGCCCGTCGATCTGGGCCTGGCGCGGTGGCCGCATCAAGAAAATCGCCCGTGCCGTCCATCGCGTCCTGGCGCTCTTCCCGATGGAGCCGCCGCTCTACGAAAAAGCGAATATCCCGGTTACCTACGTCGGGCATCCGCTGGCCGACATCATTCCGCTCCAGACCAGCAAGCAGGCCGTGCGCGAAAAGCTCGCCCTGCCGCGCGATTATCCGGTTTTCGGCATGCTTCCGGGCAGCCGTCAGGGCGAACTGGCGATGATGGCCGACACCTTTGTGCAGACTGCCAAGCTGATCTGCGAACGTTTCCTGCCCAACGCCATCTTCGTCGTACCGCTTGCGACGCGAGAAACACGCCTGCAGTTCGAAGCGGCAATCTACCGCCAGCAGGCTGGCGATGTGCCGTTCCGCCTGCTTTTCGGCCATGCCCAGGATGCCCTCGGCGCCGCCGATGTCTCGCTCGTCGCCAGTGGCACGGCGACCCTTGAGGCAGCGCTCATCAAGCGGCCGATGGTCATCACCTACAAAATTGCGAAGTTTTCCTACTGGCTCATGAAGCGCATGGCCTATCTGCCCTATGTCGGGCTGCCCAATGTGCTGGCCGGGCGCTACGTGGTGCCGGAAATCCTGCAGGATGAAGCCACGCCCGAGAATCTTGCCGAGGCCCTGGTCAAGCTCTACGAAGACAAGGAAAACGCCGAGGCCGTCGAAGAGGCGTTCACCGAGATTCATCTCCAGCTGCGCCAGAACACGGCAGAAAAGGCCGCCAATGCGGTCATTGAATGCCTGAACTGATCGTCCCCGCAGGCCTTGTCTGTGGTATCGACGAGGCCGGGCGTGGCCCGCTCGCCGGCGCGGTGGTGGCAGCTGCAGTGATTCTCGATCCGCTACGCCCGATTCCCGGTCTCAACGACTCGAAAAAACTCAGTGAAAAGAAGCGCGATGCACTCGCCGTGCTCATCCGCGAACGCGCCGTCGCCTGGGCTGTAGCCTCCGCCTCGGTCGAAGAGATCGACCGCCTCAACATCCTGCACGCCACCATGCTCGCCATGCAGCGCGCCGTCGCCGCTCTGTCCGTGCGGCCGACTGGCGCCATGGTCGATGGGAACCGCTGCCCGAAACTGGATATTCCCTGCGAAGCCGTGGTCAAGGGCGATGGCAAGATCGCTTCGATCGCCGCCGCCTCCATCCTCGCCAAAACCGTGCGCGACGCCGACATGCTGGCCCTCCACGCGCAATACCCGATGTACGGCTTTGACCGCCACATGGGCTACCCGACGGCAGCGCACTTTCAGGCCCTGGAGGAACATGGCGCATCGCCCGTGCATCGCCGGAGCTTTGGACCGGTGGCAAAGCAGCTTTCCCTGCTATGAAACTGATTCAGTCGCGCGACAACCCGTTTTTCAAGTCGCTCAAGCGGCTGGCCGAATCCGGACGCGAGCGCCGGAAAACCGGGCAGACGCTGCTCGATGGCCTGCATCTGGTCGAAGCCTATGAGGCTGTTTTCGGTTTGGTCGATACCCTGATTGTTGCGGAATCGGCGCTAGCCAGCAGCGAAATGGCCCGCTTTCTCGATGGTCGGCAAACGGTTCTCCTGGCCGACAGCCTGATGCGCGATCTCGGCCTGGTTGATACACCCAGCGGCTTGCTGGCGCTGGTCAAGACCCCGGGTGCGACGACAGCGATCAACCGGGAAAACGACGCAATCCTGCTCGATGGCGTCCAGGACCCCGGCAATGTCGGCACTCTGCTGCGCACTGCAGCCGCAGCCGGTATCAAGCAGGCGCTGCTCTCGCCGGGTTGCGCCTCGGCCTGGTCGCCCAAGGTTTTACGCGCCGGCCAGGGCGCCCACTTTGCCCTGGCCATTCACGAAGAAGTCGATCTGTGCACTTTCATGGCCGACTACAAGGGCACGACGGTCGTTACCTGTCTGGATGGTGCCACGGCACTCTACGCCGCCAAACTTGATGGCGCCATCGCCTGGGTATTCGGCGCCGAAGGGCAGGGCGTCAGCCCCGACCTGATCGCCGCCGCCGCCCTGCGCGTCAAGATTCCGATGCCCGGTGCCGTCGAATCACTCAACGTCGCCGCCGCAGCGGCGGTGTGCCTGTTCGAGATGGTCAGGCGCCGATTGACTTAGGCAAGTCGCCATTGAGGGGGCCTGCCGGGGCCGTGATTAATTATCTTGTTTTAACTGTAGCCAAAATGCATCTTTGGATGCTGTAATTGTGATTACCGGAACCTAGAGATCACCATGCGTGCTTTTGCACTGACTCGTTATTTCTCGCTCATATCACTGATCCTTGTCGTTCTGGCTGGCGGCCTTCTGGGAACGCTGGTGCGCCATCAGGCGATCATCCAGGTCGAGCAACTGGCAGGGAGCCAGAACCTGGCATTGACGCAGTTTCTATACAAGTTGCTGGCGCCCGATGTTGATGTCTTGATTGCGCATTCAGCCGGCAAACCAGGATCAGAACTGCAGAACTCGCGTCAAATCAATTTACTGCACCTTAAAGTCAACGAACTCATACGGGGCTCGGAGCTGGCCAAGGTCAAGATATACAACCTGCAGGGAACCACCGTCTTTTCCACCGAGGCGACGCAGATTGGCGAGGACAAGAGTGGCAACCCGGGGTTCATCTCGGCCAAAAATGGCGAGTCGGTCAGCGAACTGGTTCATCGCGACCAGTTCAGCGCCACTGAAGGCATCCTGAGCGATGTGGACCTGCTCTCAAGCTATATCCCGGTTCGGGGTCAGGATGGCGTTGTTGCCGTCTTCGAGGTCTATCTGGATGTGACGCCTCTGGTCGTGCAAATCGACCGTTCGTTTTGGCGTATCGGAGCGATTGTCTTTGTCGTTCTGGGGCTCCTGTATGTCACGCTTTTGCTGGTGGTTCGCCATGCTCAGGCAGCCTTGAGCGCGCAGGAAGCCTTGCTTGAAGAGGCGAATCGCGAGCTTGACCGGCGCGTCGCTGATCGCACCCAAGCCTTGCTTCAGAGCGAATGTCGCATACAGGAACTGCTCAAGGAGCAGGAGCTCATATTCGACAACGCCCATGCCGGTATCCTGCTCCTGCAGAATCGTCGAATCATCAAAAGCAATCAGCATATTGCAGACATGTTCGGGTTCGCCAGTCCCAGGGACTACGAAGGGTCCAGTACGGAAATTTTCTATCCGGATGCACAGGGGTTCGAGTTGGCCGGGGAAACTGGCTATGGCCAGATGGCAGCGAAGGGCTATGCCCATTTCGAAGTCGAGATGTGCCGCAAGGACGGCGAACGCTTCTGGGTCATACAGTCAGGCCGGCCTCTTGATCCGCATTCCGTCCAGGCCGGGCTGTCCATCTGGGTTTACACGGATGTCACCGAACGGAAGCAGGCTGAACGCGATCTGCGTATCGCTGCGGCGGCCTTCGAGTCCCGGGAAGGCATGATGATTACCGACGCCCGCAACGTAATCCTGCGCGTGAACCGCGCCTTTACCGAGCTTACCGGTTATACGGTGGAGGAAATAGTCGGACAGACGCCCAGCATACTCAAGTCGGACCGCAACGATCCCGAGTTCTTCCGTGACATGTGGGAAAGCATCAACCGGACGGGCGGATGGCAGGGAGAAATCTGGGGAAAGCGAAAAAATGGCGAGCTCTATCCAAACTGGCTCAACATCTCGGCGGTAAAGGACAGGGATGGCGTTGTCACCAACTACATCGGCACCCACTACGACATTTCAGAGCGCAAGAAGGCCGAAGACAAAATCAATGAACTGGCGTTCTTTGACCCTTTGACCCACCTGCCCAACCGCAGGCTGCTGCTGGATCGGCTGAATCAGGCAATGACTGCCGGTCACCGCAACGGAGACTCGGGTGCCGTGCTGCTGATCGATCTTGACCATTTCAAGATGCTCAACGATTCGCTGGGCCATCATCGCGGCGACCTGTTGCTGGCGCATGTGGCGCAGCGACTGGCCAAAAGCATTCGCGAGGGCGATACCGTGGCGCGTCTGGGCGGCGATGAGTTCGTCGTTGTCCTCGGTGGGCTGAGTGCCAGGGCAGAAGAGGCAGCCGGCCAGGTTGAAAATGTGGGGAAGAAGATTCTTCACGCGCTCAACGAGAAATATCTGCTCGGCGATGTCGAACACCACACCACGGCAAGCATAGGGGTGACCTTGTTCCAGGGGCACGGGACATCCATTGATGACCTGTTGAAGCAAGCCGACCTGGCCATGTACAAGTCAAAGGACAGGGGGCGTAACGCGCTCCATTTCTTCGACCAGACCATGCAGGTCGCGGCGACCGAAAGGGCTGCGCTCGAGAAAAGTCTGCGCCGGGCAATCCAGGATGAGCAGTTTGTACTCCACTATCAGGCCCAGGTGGCCAGGGATGGGCGAATCACGGGCGCCGAAGTGCTGATTCGCTGGCAGCATCCCGAGCGCGGCATGGTCTCTCCCGCCGAATTCATTCCGCTGTCGGAGGAGACCGGACTTATCCTGCAACTGGGTCAATGGGTACTTGAAACTGCCTGCGCCCAGCTTGTTGTCTGGGCCGCCAGTGCGCAAACCGAAGCGCTGAGCATCGCCGTGAATGTCAGCGCCCGGCAGTTCCATCAGGCGGATTTCGTCGATCAGGTTCTGACCACACTGGCGCGCACGGGCGCAAACCCGCAGCGTCTGAAGCTGGAGCTGACCGAGAGCCTGCTCGTCTCAAGTGTCGATGAAGTGATCGTCAAGATGAATACCCTGCGGGCCACCGGGGTCAGCTTTTCCCTCGATGATTTCGGGACCGGATATTCCTCGTTGTCTTACCTGAGTCGACTGCCCCTGGACCAACTCAAGATTGACCGCTCTTTCGTGATGAACATCGAATCGAGCGATACCGCCGTAGCCATCTGCGCGGCGACCATCAGCATGGCGCACAACCTCCGGCTCAAGGTGGTTGCCGAAGGAGTCGAGACAGAAGCCCAGCGCTACTTGCTAAATACCGTGCATCAATGCGATTTTCTGCAGGGCTATCTGATCAGCCGTCCGCTGCCACTTGAGGGTTTTGAGGCACTCGTGATGCGAGGCAAACTGTAAACGCCGTTGTGCAGCACGGACGGATGATGCCTGGTCTCAGCGCAGCTTCAGTTCCTGCAGGATCGTCGTCGAGATTTCCTCGATCGACTTGGTCGACGAATCCAGCCAGCGGATGCCTTCGCGGCGCATCATTTTTTCGGCTTCGGCGATTTCGTAGCGGCAGTTGGCCAGTGAGGCGTATTTGCTGCCGGCCCGGCGTTCTTCGCGGATCTGCGTGAGGCGTTCGGGCTGGATGGTCAGGCCGAAGAGCTTGGGGCGGTGCTTTTCGAGCGTGCTCGGCAGCCGGCCACGGTCGAAATCTTCCGGGATGAGCGGGAAGTTGGCGGCCTTGAGGCCGAACTGCATGGCCAGGTAGAGCGACGTCGGCGTTTTGCCGCAGCGAGAGACGGCGACCAGGATGACGTCGGCTTCTTCAAGGTCGCGGTCGGTGATGCCGTCATCGTGGGCCAGGGTGTAGTTGATCGACTCGATGCGCTTCTTGTATTCAGAGCTTTCGGCCGAGCCATGCGAGCGACCGACCGTGTGGTTCGATTTCTTGCCGAGTTCGGCTTCGAGCGGCGCCAGAAAAGAATCGAAGTAGGACAGGCAGTAGGCGTCAGCCTGATGGACGATGCCTGATAGCGCCTGATCGATCAGCGTGGTGAACACAATCGGGCGCATGCCGTCGGATTCGCCCTGGGCGTTGATGCGGGCCACCGCCTCCTGGGCTTTCTCGATATTGTCGAGAAATGGGATGCGGATCTGCTTGAATTCGATGTCCTCGAACTGGGTCATCAGGCTGTGACCGAGGGCTTCGACCGTCAGGCCGGTGCCGTCGGAGACGAAAAAGACGGTGCGTTTGATTATCGTAGGCATCTGGTCATTTTAACCGCTGTTGCGCAGCCCGGAGGCGACGCCGTTGATCGAGAGATGGATGCCGCGGGCTACACGCTCGTCGGTTTCGCCGGCACGGTGACGCTTGAGCAGTTCGACCTGCAGGTGGTTGAGCGGATCCATGTAGGGCGAGCGCAGTTGCAGCGAACGCTTGAGCATGGGGTTGTCGGCGAGGAAATCGTTCTGTTCGAGGATGGCCAGCAGGTGCTTGCGGGTCAGCGCCCATTCCGCCTTGATCTGGCTGAAAATGCGCTGGCGCAGATCGGCATCGACGACCAGTTCGGCATAGCGCGAGGCAATGGCGAGATCGGTCTTGGCCAGCACCATGTCCATGTTCGAGAGCACGCTCTGGAAGAAGGGCCAGGACTTGACCATCCGGCGCAGCGTCGTCATCCCCGAAGGATTTGCCGCCAGATAGCCGTCCACGGCCGAACCGAAGCCATACCAGCCGGGCAGCATGAGCCGGCATTGCGCCCAGCTGAAGACCCAGGGAATGGCCCGCAGGTCTTCGATGCGCTCGGAGGCCTTGCGCGAGGCGGGGCGGCTGCCGATGTTGAGCAGGGCGATTTCGGAAACGACTGTCGACTGGCGGAAATAGGTGTTGAAGCCCGGCGTTTCATAGACCAGGCCGCGATAGGCGTTGAAGGCGCGCAGCGACAGCTCGTCCATCACGGTGTGGAATTGCTCGGCCGGTTCGACGCGGTTTTCATGGTCGGTCAGGCTGGCTTCCAGCGTGGCGGCGAGCAGCACTTCAAGGTTGCGGCGGCCGGTGTCGGCATTGCCATACTTGGTCGAAATGACTTCGCCCTGTTCGGTCAGGCGAATCTGGCCGGAGACGGCGCCGGCCGGCTGGGCGAGGATGGCGTGATAGGTCGGGCCGCCACCGCGACCGACCGAGCCGCCCCGGCCGTGGAACAGGCGCAGGCGTACGCCGTGCTGCTTGAAGACCTGGGCCAGTTCAATCTCGGCCTTGTAGAGTTCCCAGCCGGAAGTCAGGAAGCCGCCATCCTTGTTCGAGTCGGAGTAACCGAGCATGACTTCGTGCTCATTCCCACGGCCGGCGATCAGTTCGCGGTAGGCCGGGATGGCGAAAACGCCAGCCATCGTCGCGGCGCTCTTCTGCAAGTCTTCGATGGTTTCGAAGAGCGGGATGATATTGACCTTGAGTTGCGGCTTGGCACCGGGGAGCAGGAGGCCGGATTCCTTGAGCAGCAGGGCGAGTTCGAGCAGGTCGGAGACGCCGTCGGTCTTCGAGATGATGCAGTTGGGCAGGGCTGCCGAACCATAGCGCAGGCGTAGTTCGCGGGCGGCGAAAAAGATCGCCAGTTCGCCCTGCGTTTCTTCCGAGTAGTCCAGGTAGGGCGAATAGAGCGGGCGCGGCGTCGCGATTTCGGCGGTCAGCAGGGCAATCCGCTCGTTTTCGGCAAGGGCCTCGTAGTCCGGTCAACGGCCGGCGCCGGCGAGCAGTTCGGCGACACTGCGGGCATGGACTTCGGAGTTCTGACGGAGGTCGATCGGGGCCAGATGGAAGCCGAAAACCTGCACGCCACGTACCAGGCGGCGCAGCCGGCCACCGGCCAGATTGGCGCTGCCGTTGAGCTTGAGTGAATTGTTCAGGATCTTGAGGTCGGCGCGCAGGGCTTCGGGCGATTCGTAGGGAAGAGCGTTGCCGATTTCATGGCGCACCGGCTCGACGTGGTCGAGGACGCGAGCGGTTGCGGCGAGGCGGGCATAGATGCCGGAGAGAGCACGGCGATAGGGCTCGTCGGCGCGTTGCGGCGAATGGTCGGTGGAGTGCTCGGCCAGGGTCAGCAGCTCCGGCGTGACCTTGACGAGCAGGTCGGAGAGCGGCAGTTCGCCACCCAGTTCGTGGATTTCTTCAAGGTAATGGTTGAGCGCCGCGGCCGATTGCAGGCGCAGGGCTTCGCGCAGGATGTCGGCGGTGACAAACGGGTTGCCGTCGCGGTCGCCGCCGATCCAGCTACCGACGCGGAAGAAGGGCGGCAGGGCCCAGATGGTGTCGGGGTAGCGTTTCTGCAGTTGCTGCGTGGCCTGAATGTAAAGGCGCGGCAGTTCGGTGAAGAAGGTTTCCTTGAAGTAGGTGATGCCGTTCTTGACCTCGTCGAGCACCTTGAGGCGGACCGGGCGCAGCATCCGCGACTGCCACAGGGTGAGGATGGAATTGGCGATGCCGAGATCGTTCTCGGCCGTTTCCTCGGGCGTCATCTGCAGGCGCTCGCGCTGGTCGAGCAGGCGGGCCAGGTCGCGGTGGTTGCGGATCAGGGACTGGCGCTGGACTTCGGTCGGGTGGGCGGTAAGCACCGGGGCGACGACGGCATGGGCGAAGAAGTCGGCGATGGTTTCCGGCGAGACATTGGCTGAAGCCAGCGAATCGAGGGCGAAAATCAGGCTGCCTTCGCGCGGCGGCGAGCCGGCCAGGTCGTGGGCGCGGCGCCGGCGGATGTGGTGCTCGTCCTCGGCGATGTTGGCCAGTTGCAGGAAATAACTGAAGGCGCGGACAACGGCCTGGGTCGTCTCGCGCGGCAGCGGATCGAGCAGGGCGGCGAGTTCGTCGCGGGCCGCCGGGTCGCCATCGCGGGCGAAGCGCACGGCAGTCTGGCGGACGCGTTCGACGATCTCGAAGACTGAGTCGCCCTCCTGCTCGCGCACGGTATCGCCGAGAATGCGGCCGAGCAGACGGATATCGTCGCGGAGGGGTTCGTCCTTGCTGGAGTCGGTGGCGCGGTCAGACATGGTGAGTCCCATCATGAACGATCCCCGGCCAGCGGGGATCTTCGAAGTTTGCAAGAGCAGTCCCGCCGGGGCGGGGGCAGCGTGAGCCGTTAATGCTTGCGAACGAGCAGCACCGACGCTTCGGCGATTCTAGCCAATTGTTCGGCCACCGAGCCAAGAATAAACGTGGCGAGGCCGCGCTGGCCGTGACGCCCGATGATGATCAGGTCGATGCCCAGCTCCTTCGCCTTGTCGGCAATGATTTCCGAGATGCGGCGTTTGCTGGCTTCCAGCATGAGCGCTTCGGCATCGATGCCGGTAGCAGATTCCATGGCCTTGTCGAGCAGATTCTGCCCGGCCTGAACCAGGTTGGCGACGGCACCGTCGAGATTGACGGCACCCATCATGGCGTGGCCATGAAGATTGAGCATGGTTTCGTCGGCAACGTGCGCGATGTAAAGCTTGGCACTGCTGGTTTTGGCAATGTGCAAGGCTTCTTTCAATGCGCTGCGTGAGGTTTCGCTGTCGTCTATGGCGACCAGAATGTTTTTGTACATCGGTGTTCTCCTTGAATTTTTCAGATCGGGTGCAATTTAACAATTCGCACGGATTTGCGCTGTTAGGGAAATCCTCAACATGTCGCTTGCGGACGGCTGCATTGTTCGAGCAAATAGGCGATGGATTGATAGTTGATCCCGGTTTCAGCGGTCAGGCCGATTTCGCAGGTCCGGTTGCTTGAAACGCCACAGCTACAGTTGGCTGGTAATTCGGCGTGAATCTTGCGCAGGGCGTGACGGTTCAGTTCCGGCACGACAAAGCCACGGTCCCCGGCAAAGCCGCAACAGGTGACGCCGGCCGGTTCGACGATCTGCTCGACGCAGGCAGCCAGCAGTGTCTTCAACTTGGCATCCGAGCCATTCTTTCGGACGCTGCAGTTCACGTGCAGGGCGACCGGGCCGGTCTTTTTGTGGATCATCAGCCGCGGCAACAGCGCATCGTGGGCGAATTCGTGGAAGTCGTAGAGCTGGATTCGGCCGGCCAGGTGTTTCTGCATGCGGATCGAGCAGGTGCTGGCGTCCATGATCACCGGGTACTTGCCGTTTTGCGATGCTTTCATCAGCGCAGATTCGAGCATCTCCGACATCGCGTCGGCTTCCTCGGCCATGCCCTTGCTCGCCAGCATCTGGCCGCAGCACAGGCTGTCGAAGCCTTCCGGCAGGATGGGGGCGTAGCCGGCGCGGGTCAGCAGTTCGATGACGACATCGCCGAGTTGTTTGTCGGCCGCATTCGACGGCCCGAAAATGCGCCCGCCGCAGGTCGGGAAATAGACCACCGGATCGCCCTGGCTGATCCGTTCGACGGGAGCCTTGCCGGCGTGTGGCATGTTCTTCTTCCAGGCGCCGCCCGAGAGGCGTGCCAGGAAGTTGTCGCCGAGCACGCCAGAGACGGCATGGCCGACCCTGAGGCCGAGGCGCGAGGCATTGGCCAGGGTGCCGAAATGCTCGCCGGTCCAGGTGTTGACGGCACGTGCCGTGTCGCCCAGCTTGCGGCCGCGTAGCCGTCGGGTCAGGTCACCCGTATCGATGCCGACCGGGCAGGCTGTCGAGCACAGGCCACAGCCGGCGCAGGTGTCCAGACCCATGTAGGCATAATCCTCGCCGACGCTGCCGGCCGGTTCGCCGGCAGCAGCCCGGCGGGCCAGTTCGCGCACACTCGTGATGCGCTGGCGTGGCGACAGGGTCAGGCGGTGCGAAGGGCAGAGCGGTTCGCAGAAGCCGCACTCGATGCAGCGGTCGACGATGTCCTCGGCGGCCGGCATGGGTTTCAGGTTTTCGAGGTGGGCATGCGGGTTGTCGTTGAGGATGACGCCGGGGTTGAGGCGGTTTTCCGGGTCGAACAGCGCCTTGATGCGGCGCATCAGGTCGGCCGCTTCCTTGCCCCATTCCATTTCGACGAAGGGTGCCATGTTTCGGCCGGTACCGTGCTCGGCCTTGAGCGAGCCGTCGTACTTGTCGACCACGAGGTGGCAGAGCTCGTCCATGAAGCGGGCGTAGCGGTCGACCTCGCTGGCATCGCCGAAATCCTGGGTGATCACGAAGTGCAGGTTGCCTTCCAGCGCGTGGCCGAAAATGATCCCCTCGTGATAGCCGTGGTGGCGGAGCAGGGCCTGCAGGTCGAGCGTCGCATCGGCCAGGTTCTCGATGTGGAAGGCGACGTCCTCGATGAGCACCGTGGTCCCCGTGCGGCGCATGGCGCCAACGGCGGGGAAGGTGCCCTTGCGGACTTTCCAGTACATCTCGCAGGTGGCCGGATCGGTTGAAAACTGCATCGGCTCGACGGTGGCAACGCCGGCCATGGCGGCATGGACGGCAGCGATTTTTTGATCGATGCCATCGGCCGTCGCGGCGCGCACTTCGATGAGCAGCGCGGCGGCTTCCTCGCCCAGTTCGCGCATGATGGCCGGCAGGCCGGGCTTGTTCTCGACCGAATGCAGGGCCGGCCGGTCGAGCAGTTCGACGGCGGAAACCGGCTGCGGCTTGAGGCGAATCACCGCTTCGCAGGCCGTGCGGATGTCCGGGAAAAAAACCAGCGCCGAGGCCTTGAACGGGTCTTCGACAACGGTGTTGTAGGTGATCCGCGAAATGAAGCCGAGCGTGCCTTCCGAGCCGATCATGAGGTGGCTCAGGATGTCTATCGGGTCTTCGTAATCGATCAGTGCATTGAGGCTGTAGCCGGTGGTGTTCTTGATCTTGAACTTGTGGCGGATGCGCTCGGCAAGTTTGGCATTGTTGCGCGTGTCGCGGCCGAGGCGCTCCAGTTCGCCGAGCAGCACGGCATGGCTTTTCGAAAAGGCATCGACGCTCAGGTGATCCTCGGTGTCGAGCACGCTACCGTCGGCCAGCATGACGCGCATGCCGGCCAGGGTACGGTAACTGTTCTGGGCCGTGCCGCAGCACATGCCGGACGCGTTGTTGGCGGCAATGCCACCGATCTTGGCGGCGCCGATGGAGGCGGGATCGGGACCGATTTTCTTGCCGAAAGGAGCGAGCCGGCGATTGACCTCGCCACCGACAATGCCGGGACCGACCTTGACCTTGCTGGCATCGGCGTTCAGTTCGTAGGTGGCGAAACCTTCGCCGATCAGGGCGAGGATGCCGTCGGTGATGGCCTGGCCGGAGAGGCTGGTGCCTGCTGCACGGAAGGTGATCGGCGTTTGGGTCTGGTGGGCGGTTTTGAGGACGGACTGAAGTTCGGCTTCGGACTCGATGACGGCGATGACCTGTGGCGTCAGGCGATAGAAGCTGGCGTCGGTGCCGTAGGCGAGGCGGCGGAGGTCGTCGGTGATGACCTGGTGTTCTGGGAGAGATTTTTTGAGTTGCTGGATTAGGTCGGTCATGGGTTTGTCTCGGGTTTGTTGTTTGTGTTTAGGCGACTAATGGGCTCGGGAAAACAACCATCACCCGCGTTCCTTCAACATATCCCGCAAGCGCTTTGAAGCCGGCTTCAAAGGTACCCGAACCGACGTCCACGCCCCCTGCCGCGCAGGCACCAGCCAGGCAAACCGACTCCCCAGCCAGGTAGCAATCCCATACAGGAATGGCGACCGATAAACCGCCGCCCAGCCTCGCCAAACCGAAGTCATCAGCCGACTATAGGCAGCCCCCTGGCCGACCATCGAAGGATTCGCATGCGGTTTCGAAAACGCCTCCTCCCGAAGTCGCATCAACAAATCCGGAATCGGAATCTTCACCGGACAAACCTCGCCACAGGCCCCGCACAGCGACGAGGCCGTAGCCATCGTCGATGTCGCTTCCAGCCCGAGCATATGCGGCGAGATGATCTTGCCGATGGGCCCCGGATAGGTCGTGCCATAGGCATGGCCGCCAATCCGCGTATAGACCGGGCAGTGGTTCATGCAGGCGCCGCAGCGGATGCATTGCAGTGTCTTGCGCAATTGCTCGTCGGCATAGGCCTGGCTGCGGCCGTTGTCGAGCAGGACGAGGTGCACTTCGCTCGGGCCGTCCTTCTCGCCCGGTTGGCGCGGGCTGGAGATCATGTTGAAGTAGGTCGAGATGTTCTGGCCGGTCGCCGAGCGGGTGAGCAGGGAGAGCAGGGGCGGGATGTGCTCGAGCTTTTCGACGATTTTCTCGATGCCGGTGATGGCGATATGGACCGGTGGCGTCGTCGTGCACATGCGGCCGTTGCCTTCGTTTTCGACGAGGCACAGCGTGCCGGTTTCGGCGATGGCGAAATTGACGCCGGAGAGGCCGATGTCGGCTTCGAGAAACTTCTGGCGCAGGACCTTGCGGCCGATCTGGATCAGCGCATCGACGTTGTCGGTGTAGTCGACGCCGGGCACCTTTTCATGGAAGAGCGCGGCGATTTCTTCCTTGGTCTTGTGGATGGCCGGCATGATGATGTGCGACGGCTTTTCGCCGGCGAGCTGGACGATGTATTCGCCCATGTCGGATTCCAGAGCGCCGATGCCCGCCGCTTCGGCGGCATGGTTGAGCTCGATTTCCTCGCTGACCATGGACTTGCCCTTGACCATGAGCTTGGCGCGGCGCGACTGGCAGAGGCCGAGGATGATGGCGTTGGCTTCATCCGGCGTCTCGGCCCAGTGGACCTGGATGCCGTTTCTGGTGAGATTTTCTTCAAGGCGAAGCAGTAGTTCGGGCAGCTTTCCCAGGTTGTACTGGCGAATCTGCTCGCCCAGCGTGCGCAGGCTTTCCAGCTCCTCGGCATCCGGAAACTGGCCGGCCCGCTTGGTCATCAGGAAATCCATGGCGCCGCGGAAGCTTTGACGCAGGAAGGGGTTGTCGACCACGGCCTTGGCCCGGTCGCGGAAGCCTTCGGCCGGCTTGAAGTGAATAGGCTGGGCGTTCATTGCGCATCTCCCATCAGCAGAACGATCAGTTCCTTCGGGCCATGCGCGCCGTAGGCCAGGGTGACCTGGATGTCGGCCGTTTTCGAGGGGCCGGAAATGAGCAGGGCGTTGGTCGGCAGGCCATCCTTCCAGCCTTCGGCCTGGGTCGCTTCGTAAAAAGTGTTGTAGATCTTGCCGGCGTCGAGCAGGACGATATGCACGGGCGGCACCAGCGACATCAGGCGCGGCTCGGCGGCGTCCGGCCAGAGGATCAGCGTGCCGGTCTCGGCGATGGCGGCGCGGGCGGCGGTCAGGCTGGCCGGAATGGCTGTGAACATTTCGGTCTTCCAGGCTTCGATGGGCAACTCATAGGTCGGGCACTCGATGCCCTGGCGCGGCAGTTCGTCCAGCGCGGCCTCGCCGTGTGCTGTGCCTTCGGCCACGAGGAGCTTGTCGATCTGGCGTGCCGCCAGAACTTCGCGCAGTTTGGCCAGCCACGAGGCGGGCGTGACGGCATGCACCTCGGCGTGGGCGAACTCGATGTGCTGGCGGAAGCGTGCCATTTTTTCAGCGGCGCTTTCCACCGGGCGGTGCGCGGCGAACCAGGCGGCCACGTCGGGTTCCGGCTTGGGTAGCAGGGGGGCGGCTTTCAGCTTGGCCAGAATGCGGTCACGGGCGCTCATTTCACAGTCCTCCGCAGCAAAAAGCTGGCGATGTGTTCGCCCGGCAGGCTGGGTGTTTTGCGACCTTCCTGTTCGTCCTTCCAGGCGGCGTGGCCGAGAATATTCATGAGGCAGCCGCAATCGGCGCTGACGACGCGCTCGGCACCGCTGGCCTTGAGCGCCTTGACCTTGTCTTCGACCATGGCGCCGGAGATTTCCGGCTGTTTGACCGAGAAGGTGCCGCCGAAACCGCAGCATTCAGATTCATGATCCTGCTGCGCCACTTTGACGCCCTTAAGGCCACCGAGCAGTTTGCGCCCGGTCAGATGGACGCCCATTTCGCGGCGCGCCGAGCACGAGGTGTGGAGCACCACGGTGCAGTCGCTGCCCGTGTCCTGCGGCTGGAAATCCAGCACATTGACGAGAAAGTCGGTGAGTTCGTAAATCCGCACCGACAGGGCTTCGGCCTGCGCCTTGCGCGCCGGATCGGCGGCGAACAGCGTCGGGTAGTGGTGCTTCATCATGCCGGCGCAGGAGCCGGAGGGAACGACGACCGGCCAGTTTTCAGGGAACAGGGTCAATTGATGTGCCGCCACCTTGCGGGCCTCATCGGGGAAGCCGCTGGTATAGGCCGGCTGGCCGCAGCAGGTTTGTTCTTCCGGAAAATGAACGCGGATGCCCTGGTGTTCGAGCAAGGTGATCGCATCCATCCCGGCTCCGGGAAAGAACTGGTCGACCACGCAGGTGGCGAAGAAATAAACATCGGTTGGCCGTGGCACTGCGGATTCCGGTCGGTTCATTTTGTCTCCGGTGTGAATTATTTAACGGTAAAGTGGTAAGACCAATGTTCGTGCAAGTGAAAATTTACGTGAATACCGTGACTTAGTCAAATAACTAAGGGTATATCCTATACTTGCGCTTTGCCGATTCGATGATTAGAATTCGTTGGTCTTACCAATCATGCCGAGTCCGATGCCCCTCAACAAAGTGCAGGTCCCGCGTATTTCCGATGCCGTCGCTGCTTCGCTCGAGCGCCGCATCCTGGAAGGCTCGCTCAAGCCGGGCGACCGCCTGCCGCCGGAGCGCGAACTGGCGACCGAGTTTGGCGTGTCCCGGCCGTCGCTGCGCGAGGCGATCCAGAAGCTGGCGTCGAAGGGCATGGTACAGAGCCGGCAGGGCGGTGGCACCTATGTGACCAATGCGCTCGAGGCGACTTTCTTTGACCCGTGGCAGGACATGATGGACAACCATCCGAACCTGCGCGAGGACATGCTGGAATTCCGCCGCATGATCGAAGGCCAGGCGGCCGAATGGGCGGCCGAACGCGCCACCGAGGCCGATCTGACGCGTCTTGGTCAGCGCTTTACCGTATTGAATGCCTCGTTTTCGCAAGAAAGCATGGATCAGCGCTCCGAGGCCGATATCGCCTTTCATCAGGCGGTTGGCGAGGCCAGCCATAACGCCTTGCTGGGCCACCTTTCGGCGGCCTTGTTGCGCCTCATGCACGACAACATCCGCCTCAATCTCGGTGAACTGAAAACCGTGCCGGCGGCTGGCAACCTGCTCAAGAGCCAGCACGCCGCCATCTACGAGGCCATAGTCGCCCGCAAGCCGCAGGCGGCCCGCGCTGCCGCTGAAACACACATCGATTTCGTCCGCGAAACGCTGGCCCAGACGCTGCGCAGCGTCGCCCGCCGCGAAACGGCGGCACGTCGCCTGAGTCCCGATTTTTCCGAATCCACTTCCTGATTTTCACTTTCACTTTTCCAGCAAGGAACCCTCATGGAACCGCTCGTCCTACCGTTTGAAAAACTCCGCATGAACGACGTCGACAAAGTCGGCGGCAAGAATTCGTCGCTTGGCGAAATGATCAGCCAGCTGGCTGATACCGGCGTCCGCGTCCCCGGTGGCTTTGCCACCACGGCGCAGGCTTACCGCGACTTCCTCGCCCAGTCCGGCCTCGATGCCAAGATCAACGCCGTCCTCGACGTGCTCGATGTCGATGATGTCAATACGCTGGTCAAGACCGGCGCCGAGATCCGCCAGTGGATCATGGACACCCCCTTCCCGATGGACCTGACCATCGCCATCACCGAGCAGTACCAGCGCCTGGTTGCCGATTCGACCACCGACATGTCCTTCGCCGTGCGCTCGTCCGCCACCGCCGAAGACTTGCCGGATGCCTCCTTTGCCGGCCAGCAGGAAACCTTCCTGAATATCGTCGGCCTGGAAAACATCCTGCATGCCATCAAGGAAGTGTTCGCCTCCCTGTACAACGACCGCGCCATTTCCTACCGCGTGCATAAGGGCTTCGTCCATGCCGACGTCGCCCTGTCCGCCGG
>ERZ1034361.233-NODE-233-length-40210-cov-5.778835_pt1 | contig 40210 bp, 47 predicted proteins | sample MGYA00520617_ERZ1034361 | MGnify/ENA primary metagenome ERZ1034361 (study PRJEB33736, sample SAMEA104284507) | Azolla filiculoides | biome: Urban; feature: Water surface; material: Ditch water | place: Netherlands | collected 2015-10-28 | depth 0-0.1 m ...
TCTTAAACTCAATATTCATCTTCTTCCCCAGAACCAATACCATTAAGCATAGAACGTAACTTGGTTGAACCAACTTCCACGTTTGATGACTTGACCGTTACGGGGATAGCATTCGCATTTTGTAAACTGGTTTTACGTTTGATTTGATCAATCATCGATTCTGTTGAGTTGACTACCATTACGCCACCGGATTCTTGTTCCACTTCTGGTACGTCAGTGATACGTAAACTTTCAGTATTATATTCCAGATCTAGTTTTTGACCAACACCACCGGAACTACGAGTTTTCAATAACTGTAACTGATATCGACCCCGTTCTTTCATGGCACGTGAAGTAAAGATACCGAATACATTATCAGCAGTTTGGATCTTACTAATACCACCAGCGATATGGCTATGATTTAATTCAACTTCTTCAACACTTGCACGATTGGTTTGACTTGCCGTGATAACAACAGCATTCTTCTCAACCCCTAGATTGCGAAGTTCTTCAGATACGTGTTTATCTTTTTGGTTGATATTGTCAGATGACACCGTTTTACCAATAGGATATAACAAGTCCAAATAATCCACTAAAAGAATATCGACTTTACTACCAGTTTTGATTTCATACTCTTTTAGATAACTGCGGATATCATTAACTGTTTTTCCACTTGGAATGAACTTGATTTGCAATGACCCAGACTTCTTGCCTATCATACGCACTTTCATGTCAACATCATCTAATTGCTTGAAAACATCTCTAGTTCCAATACCAGTGAGCATTGAATCGATACGCATACCAATCAACGGTTCACTTAATTCGAGTGAAATATAAACAACATTCAATCCAGCCAATGAATAATTAATTCCCATGTTCGCTAAAAATAAACTTTTTCCCGAACCGCTGCCTCCAGTGAAGATTTCTAACTCACCACGATTGAATCCACCGTACAACATTCTATCAAGTGTATCCCATCCAGTAGACACTTGGCCATTCTTATCTTTTAGTCCCATCAATCGAGTTCTCGGATCTTCGTAATAATCAATACCCATGTCGCGTGCTAAACCAATCTGCACTGCTTCTTTAATCATAGTTTCAACCGTACCATAGTCATGCTTATCTAAAAGATCAGCTGAAGCAATGATTGCACGTTCCAAAGACTTGTGTCTTATAAATTGTTCAAACTCATCAATTAACCAATTAACATGACCTTCTTTTACCTCTGTTGGTGGTTTTAACTTAACTCGGCATGATGCATTAACCATATCAAAATCTGGTAATACACTATACCCTTTTACGTATTCAATCATAAATGCAGCAACATCCTGCAGTTTTTTGTCAAATAAGGTATAATCGAAAATGCTTTGGCAACGAACGAATGTTTCAGCATCAGCTAGCATCAGTTCTATATACAGTTTCTGTACATCATAATCATAATTCTTAATCGCCATTGGATCTCCGCAGTTGTTGTTCTAAATGTTTCATTTTAATTTTGATGGTTGCTTCGTGATGTTCAGCAGTCTTAATAGCATCCACTATAACAAATAACTTACCGTATCGCAAGACTGCATCGGCACAATCTTTTATATCTGGTTCCCAATTAGGAAATGCGACTGACCAATTATATTCGATTGCTTTCTTAATAACAGCCAACCCAGCCATATCTTGGTCAGGGATAACGATAACTTCTTTACCTAACCTATTAATCATACGTGCTTGTTGATCTGCTATGTTATTAGTCAGTAATGCAACCCCATTAACACTAAGAGCATCGAATGGTCCTTCGGTTACCAAGACATATTTGTTCAATTGGTCTTGTGCATCTAAGTTAAACACGAAATGTGGATGTTGTTCTGATAGATACTTAGGTCTTGTGTTGGTAATACGACGTGCGGTATAGCCAACGATTTTTGTATTATACCAGAATGGTAAGATAAGTCTATCAGAAAATGCAGGATTTGGACTCCAATAGAATGCATCACTTAATGGATCTAAGCCACGAGATAACACATACCCAACCACTTCTAAAAGCGGATTGGCTACGCTGTCATCTAAATCAGGCACAGATACCCATCCAGCTAATGGAAGTGCTCCTTCGGGTAATTCTTTTTCCGAAAAAGTAACTAAGCTATTTTCATCTGGTTCATAGGTATCGGATTCTGCCTTAAGTGCTTCGAATACGATTCGTTTGATTTCAGTGTCACTTGCTCCTAGCCAAGCACACAAACGTCTTAGGTTATCAGAAATAGGACGACCGGGCTGCCATCCTGCGGTGAATTTGCAATTAAAGCAATTGAACACAATTCCAGGCCCAATCATAACACCAGCGCGTTTGCGAGTATCTCGGTTGTGACCAAGATGCTGGCAGCAAGGGCAGTTAAAACTCTGCCATTTGCTAGCACTGGTTTTAAGTGGAGGAAGTAGTTCTCTAAAGGTATCTATTACGTAGTTCATGTACAAATGATACTACTTATATAATACCTTGTCAAGTGTTCCTGTAGTTGGAATGTGTTTAATTCTAAACCAAGACCATTTACCTGTGATGTTTTTGTAAACATCTAGTGTTGGGTCTATGTCAGTGATATCAACCCACTTACATGGTGTGCCGCCTTGTTGCTCGATACTGCCTTGTATGGTAACAGTTCCGGTATAATCGGTGAAATAGAACTGGAACGTATGAAGGCTTTGTGGCGTTGTTTCTTGCGGTTGTGCGTTGATAATACTACTGATGAAGAATTTTGGATCTAGTGACCCAGTAGTAATTGGATTGTTGTAATTAAATTTATCAATAACCAATGCTGGTTGTACCGTACCAAGAGCATCACCAGCTATTTCAATCGTGCCGTTAATACCGTACTGCGCGTCCATATACATTGGTTTTTTGGTCGTAACTACGTATTCAGTGCTATCAATTGTTTCACGAAATTCCTGAAATACGGAGTAGTTATAAAACCCATTTTCCAGATCAAGCATGTCTGTACGGTTAATAGTAACCGCCACTCTGCCTTTAGCAGCATCGATAGTGTCGCAATCACGTTGAAGCACGACCTTACCTGCTCGTGAAATTAAGTTAAATACAAGCACCGATTGGGATATATCGGTAGCTTTCTGATCAGCGTTGCGAACTTGTAGATCAATCTTGTTGTCTACACTTTGATATATTTTTAGATTTCGGTTATACACTCTGCGATACCTCTCTGTTGACCAAGTGCTTGACGAATCTGTGAATACGTCAATTTTGTTTGCTAGTAAATATAATGAATTAGATTGCATTTTAAAGGACCTTTAACGTATTTATGATATTAACCGACAACATCCAAGAGAACTTTCCATTCTTAACCGTGATCACGCACGTTAAGAACGAGTACGTTGGAATTATTATTAACCAAGATAACGTGATCACTAGTATGTATGACTATGGGTCGATACGAACTGATGAAGAAAAAGCAAAATTCATTGAGCTTGGTGAGGTATGGTGGTGGGAGTCGAATAGACAAATCCCTATTAGTATATTCTTGGGTTCTGAAATTGAAGATTTTCAATATGCCATCAAGAACTTTACTACTAAGGATGTTGTCGTTGAATTTGGTCCAGTTACGAAACTATCAGATATCATTACAAAAAGAGTTAAAAGAAAATCGATTACGTTAATTAGAAAACTACCTAAGTAGCTGCTTACAGATATAGTTCATCTGCACCACAATCGCTGTTGCATACGCTATACCATGCGAATGCTTAAAAGCGTAACCAGTCTCATTACCAGTATCTTTCCAAACCTCTTGCACAATCGTATTCCAATCATTACCAACCAAGTATCTTTTAGCTGGTCTAATCAATGCAAGAACAGCTGCTAGCTGTTCTATTGATTGTGGTTTCATTGCCCTCAGTAAATCACCGTGGTCTGATACATGGTAAAGATCACTTATAAAGGTATCGTCCTCGAGTAATTCCCAAAGTGGTTCTGTATTCATCAACTCAACCAGTTCATCTTCTGATTGAATTCCGTTATAAATCCCAACATTCAAGAAGTCGATTTTGAAGTAATCAGTTGCTTCTTTGTATGGGATACTACAAAGATTAGTGGGTGCATCGACTGGCACTTCGTGTAGATACACCCCAGAGTTATGTTTAACCAGTTTACCGTTATCAAGTCTACTCGCTCTAATGTGTTTAAAATGAGCAAGTGCCTTATCTCGGTCTTGAAAATCAATATCAACGTCCATCATCTCAATTTTGCCTCTTTGATAACTTCTTTGACAAAGACAACATCGGCAGGTAACTCTTTGAATCGTTTCATCCAAAAGGTCGGGTCAATAACCAAACTAACGATATCCAACTGTTCATCTGTTAACCTTGATAACATTTCTTTGCCAGCGTTGCAATTAAGAATAACCCATGGCGAAATAAACCCTTCTAAAACATCATGGGTTGCTCGGTTGTTATTAACGTACTTGAAGTAATGTTCCCATGGCGATTTGTTGATATCACCCCATTTCATCATGGTTTTGATAGTACGTTCCAATGCACTATCAGCCGGTTCAATCTTAATCAATTCGGAAACATACTTTTCGTACAAATCATCACGACACCACTTATCTAATCTTGTACCACTCTTGATAACATAATCAATAAACCGTTCTGGGTAGATTGGTGATGTATTGATCATGAAACTACCAAACTTAACAAATGCCGTGTAATAAGGACCATTGGAAAAATCTTCGTAAGATGGCTTTGTTGAATTTGGCATTGTTAGTTCATAAAAACGTACATATGCACTGTATGCAATTTTCACGTTCTTATCATCACGCGCGAAGTGTCTACGTTTCTTCTCGCACACGTGAACTTGGAATGTAGATGCTTTGACGAATCCTTTGCCACAGAACTGACATTCAAAATTTAATGGCACTTGCTTTTTTTCTATCCCATCCAAGATTTTCACAATATTCTCTAACCTCTTTATCTGTTGTAATGTTCGCTAATGCGGTGATATCATCCATCTTCATGTTAGGGAAAAGTTCCGCTAGGAACTTTTCTTTCTTAGTAGATGCCTTCTCGACTTTTAACCACTTATGATTTTGAATAGTTTCGTTATCATAAGAACAAGCACATGCTAATTGCCAAGTCAGTTTTGGATGTTTGCCCATTATAGCATAAAGATTCTTGTTGTAAATCTCATTTGTTGCTAAAAGATAATGCTCCACAACTTCTCTATCTTTACTAACAACATTGCTTAAGAAGCGATTCATTACAAAAAGTGAAACTGACTTTTGTTCTTCTTCGGTGAATTCATCCCATGCTTCTTTGGCATTAAGGTCGGTTGCTGCTAACACTTCCCTGATATCAACTTTCTTTGCTTTTGTTGCCATTCTTGTATCCTATGTTAAAATGTTTACGTGAAATCCAATGTTCAATAAGTAAATCTTCATTGAATACCTTTACCCATCTACGACCGCGATACGCTAATTCCAGCCAGATTAGCGCATTGCTTTTGTAACAACGGCGTGGGAGCCAAGATACTTTCAACTCCCACGTCATTTTTTCTAGGAACTGTTCAACTGAGTTATATCGATATGCCATGTCACATAATTTGATCAAGTTTCAAACATTCACATTGTTTGGTCACGTCTTTGATAAAGAAGACGCATCGTGGGTTTTCGTTATCGCCTAATGGCACTGACAAGTAATGCCCACTGCGTAACTTAGGAAAGAACCACTTAACATCTTGGAAGATATTTGCTATCTTAATTTCCATAAACTCAGCACCAAAGCCAGTCATCGGATTAAAGGTGAATGCTTCAAACTTACGTTGATTCAAGCTGGTCAATGGAATTGCTTCTGGATCTAATCCACATTCTTGGTCACCGACTAGGATATGCCAATCAAGTGGCATTTGAATAGTGTAATTACTAATTTTAAGTTGAATAGCTGCGCTATTAAACGATTCCATGAAAATCAGTGGATGGAAAAAGAAGTCTGGACTGCTTGAGTTTGAATTATCCAATACGCTATATCGAATATCTTCTTCGATTACGTCAGGTAAATCATTCAAGTTATAAGACTTATTGTTCAATGTTAGAATTCGCATGTTGGTCCTTGATTTAAATTGTTATTGTCTAATTGTACAGGTATATCAATGATCTGTCAATTACAAATTAACTTTAGTAACGGTGAATGGGTATTGAGCCTCTTTGTAAAACCGTTTACGTTCAGTCAAGTGTTTTTTAGAATACTTACAAGTACTAGTGATATCGTAAACATCCACATAATCTTTGTCATCTGCTTTACGAATACCACGACCAATAGACTGAATAACACGGGTGAAACTCTTACCGGGCTCGAACAACACCAAGTTAAAGATACGAGGCAAGTTAATACCGGTACTAGCTACACCGTAAGTTGCAATGATTACTTTATCATCACTTGTTTTGACTTCATCGTATTCGGATTTACGTTTTTTAGAAGTTAAACTACCATTAACAAACGTGCTGTTTGGTATTAGTTCTATCAACGCATCACCGCTTTCAATTCGGTTAACAAGAACTAATGTATTACCAGATGCTGTCATTTCAATGATTTTACTGGCTAACCATTCAAGCCTACGTCTATCAGTCACTAAGAAATCGTATTCTTTGTGGAAGTCCTTGAATGTTTGGATTTCATTAGTTTGCAAAATGTTGATATGCAGCGCTGCGAGAATGTCCTTATCTTGCAAATCTTTTGCAGTTACTTGATTGACAACTGGGCCTAAACTAGCAAGAATCCCTTGAAACTCATATGGTTCTTTTGGTACAGTACCAGTTAATCCCCATCGAATTGGGCAGTGTTTGAAGTTTTGTGTTAATAGCTTGGTTAGAATTGAAGCGGATGCCGCGTGACATTCGTCAACTATAACGGTTGTAACACCATCAATCATTTCTGCTAGCGATAGAATTGCGTTATCTGGATTTTTCTTATCCAATGCTTCTAAACTTTGCCATGTACAAATCGTGTGTGTTTTGTTGAGTTCTTTTCTATCACCGTAATAAACACCAACGTCGAGACCTACGTTTTGGTAATCCGCCTCGGTTTGAATAACCAAGTCTTTGCTTGGTACAATTACCATTGATCTACCATAGGGTTCGCATAACTGACTTAGCGTTGCAGTTGTAATCGTATTATGCGTTACAATATAATCATCAGTAACGTACAAATGTTCTGGACTATCAATCATAATACATTTCACTGGTTCGTTCGAAACCATAGCGATACTAACAAGTCTAAGTTTTAAATCAGGTTCTGGTAATATTGCATCAACCGTGTAGATACCATCGGTTTCGGTGGAGGTCGCAAGTCCACCAATACTTCTAACCAACTGCTTAAACGCACATGCATCTGATTCGTATTTTGTCACTACGCGATTGCCATTTTCAGTAGCCATTTGCGTAATCAATGTTAATCGCAAAACAATATCAATATTGTCAGATGCCGTTTGGTGTTCCATCGTAACCATTGGAATATATAACGGAGACGTTCCAGTAAGTAACATGATAAGACTATCAGTAGTCACATGGCTCCAATCGGAATTAATGAATACTTTCCAAATATGGTCACCACAAGCACGAGTAGTTCTACCGTCTTCAAACGTCAACTCGTAAACGTCTTTGTTTCCTGGTTCATAAACTTCAAGAACTTTCACTGATTCACCGGATGGTGTTAATACCAAATCACCGACTTGAATATCACCCATTAGTTTAAATCCATTAGGTGTTAAAACCTTACTGGTTAATGGTTGGCACTTACCAGCACCAGTAGAAATCGATTGAAGTGCTTGTGGATTATCCAAGAACATATTGACTGCATGTGCTTGGTCATCACGTAACATAATAGGTTCACCAGCATATCGATGACCTTCTGGCCATACCTTACCTTGGTCAGCCCAGTATGATTCTGTGATGTGATTGAATTTCAAATCGATTGGTTTTCTCTTATCTTCCACCTCGATTTCATATCCATCATTTGAAATGATTGGTAATAAAACATCCAAATGGGCTAAGAAACCAGTACCACCGACACTAAAAAATGTTTTAGTACCATCCCAACGACCAAGTTTAAACGCTGGCATATGCCGTGCATAGGGTAATTCGTACTTGAATTTATTGACTAGTTTACGACGGGTTTCTACTCCTAACCCCTCGAATTGGATGTTTACTTCATCCTTAATGATTAATTTACAGGTTGACAAGGTGATTACTCCATTGGTGAATTGTTGGGCAATATTCGCTCAAATGAATAACACAGGGATGTGATTCTAACCAATCACGTGTTACCGCATTTGTTGACGGATACAAGTTGTTTGTAACTAATATCATAACATCTTCTGCGTGATCTAGCAACCACCCATTTGGTTTGTATATACTTATTATGATTTTTCCAGCACGAGGATTCTTGTGTAATCCATGTTCGATGACCAGTTCACTCATCGGATTGTTACCTTTTACCGCTGAACCGTACTTGACATCTTCTATTGATACGGGTGAACGTTTTACTGCTTCGATGAATTCTTCTAGCCATCGATGATTGTTACTTGCTCTATCCAATACAATACAAACTTTACCTTGTATGTGGTGACATAGTAGCAAAAACCTATCAACATCAGACATCCAAAACGCATTAGCTGATAATGAAGATATCTGTTCAACTAAGTTTCTAGGTTTACCAGCAAACAAATATCCCATATGTTTTGCTAAGAATAGGTCAGGCAATCGGTTACCTGATCTTTTTGATTCAAACCAAGCATCAGTTTCATCTGATGAATTAACCAAATAAACTTGCTTGTCGATAACTACGCTATGCGGTGATGCCAGCTTTTCTTCTGCTAGACAATCTTCGGTTTCAAATGCAATAGTGTCAAAAGAAGAATCTATTTCAAAACCATGGCGTAATGCAAAATCATATAGCTGTATAACGTTTATGTCAAAAAGACTACCAGTTCTATAGCGAGATTCTGAATTCCAAGTAGTACTTGAATCATCAAATTCTGATTCGAAATAGGCTTTGATACTAAAAGGGAATTGAATGTGGACTTTACTTTCTTCAACCCATACTCGTTTACCAGTATCGATTTGTCTAAAAGATAATTTCCAACTAGGGTTATCTAATACAGGTGACAAGTCAACCGGTACTTGATGTCGGTGTGTGTTCATAATGGAAAGCAAATAACCGGCTTGCTTATCGGTAAACTGCTTTCCATCTTGGCACATTGTTTTAAACTGTTTAGCTGCTGTTGCAACCGTTGGATCGAATTTATCAACCAATCCATAAAATAAGGGGTATACATCTTCTATATAGGGTATCATATTCGTAGTCGTTTTAAAGGTAGGCCAGTGGCAATTTCATCTAAAGTCCATTCAGTATGTGTTAATTTTAAAAACCAATCTTCTCTATCAGGTAATACTGGGTTATCTATAGTACTAATCAGTGAACTTACTGGGTATGCTAGACTTGTGCTATCACATACCACGGGTGTTCCATGAATAGCCGCCTGCATGGAAGGACCGCTGTTGTAGTTTACCACGCAGTGATAATCATAGTCAATGTCGTAACAGTCATAAGTATGCGCTACCCGTTTGGGTAGTTCCATATGAACATCTTTTCGTATCTTCACGAAAACCAATGAACGTGGATGTGGTCTTACGATAACAGTTCTATCAGTGTATTGCCTGATTTCAGAAATCGTATCTTCTATCCAGTCAACCGTTGACTTTTTATGTTGCCATTGTAAACTATCTTGATGTTGTAGTGCAAGAAGAATTTCTGGTTTTCTGGTTGCATTATCTTTTAGTGACAACCCTAATTTGGAAGGTCTTGATTCATCTAGGTCAGTTTCGTGATTATAAACCCCTAGCGCGTTGATATGATTTAGTGAAACTTTCCATGTAGTTCCTCGTATCAAAGTACCGACTTCTAGTATAACAACTGGTTTGTTAATAGTCCTAGCAGCTTCATATATTACAGCATTTCGTTCCATTCGACCGTGCCACAGGACCGACCATATAACATCTACATCAGAATTTGATTGCACCACTTCGTGGCCAAGTGCCAGTAATCCTTGTTCAAACGCATCGAACACTGCTAGGCTGTTCATTGCACCGTGTTCTCTATATAGACGAAATCGCATTGTATACCTCACTAAATAGTTATTTAACATACTGAGAAAACATGAAAGTCACCGTAGTAACAACATTTAATCAAAAAGGTTTGACCACATATGCACAACGAATGATTGATTCGTTTAATGAGAACTGGCCAAAAGAGGTTACTTTACAACTATATCCAGAAAATTGCAAGCCAAAGATTGACCATGTTGACAATGCCACGCTATTCAATTTAACCAACGTCGTTGAATTAATGGCATTTAAAGACAAGTGGAAAGATATCCCAATGGCTACTGGTTGGTGCGAAGATTCAACCCAGAAACATGCGGATAAAACACAAAAAGTTGGTTTCAAATGGGATGCCGTGAGATTTGCTCATAAAGTGTACAGTATATTCCATTGTGCAAGTCGTTCTAAAGCAGACCTGCTTATTTGGATGGATGCTGATACCATTTGCCATAGCCCAATTACAATGGAAGAAATTGAAAGATTATGCCCTATGGATAAAGACATTTGTTTCTTAGGTCGTAAAGGCAAGTATACTGAATGTGGGTTGTATGCGATGAACTTAAAAAGTGATAAAGTTCGTAAATTCTTAGCTAAGTTCCAACGATATTACGATGATGCCGAAAACGGCATTTTTACCCTATCAGAATGGCATGACAGTTTTGTATTCGATGCAGTTAGAAAACAATTTGATTTGAATGAATTAGATTGGAGTAGTCATCTTATTGCGGGTGAAGGTCATCCACTAATCAATAGTGACTGGGGTGCTTACTTAGACCACCTTAAAGGCGATAGAAAGCAAGCCGCCCGTAGTAAATTATCTGATTTGAAAGTAGCAAGAACAGAGGCTTATTGGCAATGAACAACTATATTATCCATCTTTCAAAGATTCCTGCATCACTAGAAACTGCAACTAAACTAAAAGATAATTTAACCATATTCAACGAAACTGTTGAACTAGTTGAAGGAACTTACGGTAATGACGCAATAATTCAAATGGAGCAAGAAGGTAGAACTTTACATCCATTTGGCATTAAAGGTCCAATCGATACAGATGATATAGATTCAAAAGCTGTTACCAAGATGAGTTCGCCTGGGGTTAAAGGTTGCTTCTACAGTCATTATAATCTATGGAAGAAATGTGTAGAGTTGGACGAGCCAATCATCATATGGGAAGATGATATTGTATTAACCAGAAAGTACATTCCAATTGACTGGGAAGACGTGTTAGTGCTTGCATTGGGACATCCAGCTAAAAGTGAACGGTATATCAATTATCTTTTAGACCCAACTGGTGAACCTGATGCGGTTGAATATAGGAACTCATCGATGCCAGGTTGTTGTGGATATGCCATTAAACCACACGCGGCTAAAAAGTTAATTGAAACTTATACCAATACATTCTTACCAGCAGATAATGCAATCAATCAATACCACGTGAAAATTGAAATACACAATTACGTGATGGGGACTGCGCTAACAAAGAAAGATGGCAAGAAAAGCCTGACAAGAACTGATTTTTGGGGGTAGTGTGAATATTAAGGTTTTTATTCATTTCATTGATTTACCCGATTCAATGTATATCGCCGAAGAAGTAATCGATGACATTTTTTCATCCGATTTGATAAACAATGCAGATTTCTTCATTTATTGTAATTATGATATCACAAATTTCAATTGGTTAAAAGACCGAACATTAAATTACCCAAACGTATCTCTCATTGATCACGATGCGACACCCGAAGAATTTGAACTTTCTACACTGAATGAACTAAAGAAATTTTGCGACGAAAGCACCGATGATTTTAATGTATTGTACTTACACCATAAAGGTGCATCCCGGTTGCGCACTCGGAAACATGTCCATATTACTGACTGGCGTAAATATATGACGTACTTCAACGTCGAGTTATGGAAAGATTGCGTAGCCGCATTAAACACTGGTTATGATACTGCCGGGGTAGAATGGACGGAAAAATCAAATTTTCCAAAACATTATAGCGGAAACTTTTGGTGGGCAACTGCAAAATATATTAGATCACTACCGAACATAGTAAGACCTAGCGATAACAATTTTATCAACAACTCACAATTTGGATTAAAAGCACATTACCGATTTGATGCCGAAGCATGGATAGGATTATCAAACCCACGGGCAATGTCATTCAATACAAGCAACATCGATCATTACCGGGAATCTTATCCCGCACACTTATATAGGAAACAATCATGAAATATGACATAGAACAAATCTCAAGTGCCTGGAAGGGACACCGCAAATTTGCAGAATGGCTTGTGGAACAGGTCAAACCAACCACAATTGTTGATTTAGGAGTTGACTATGGATATAGTTTATTCTGTTTGGCGAATCCTGCAATCGGTACTGTTTATGGTATTGATTCATTCGAAGGAGACGCGCATGCTGGTCAACGCAATACTTACGATTCCGTAACACATGTTATAACCGAAAATGAATATACAAATATCAAATTGATTAAAGGATATTTCAGCGATGTTGCAGAGAGTTGGAGCGTCCCTATTGATATTTTACACATTGATGGATTGCATACTAGAGAAGCGGTTACCGTTGATTACAATACATGGAGTAAGTTCTTAACTGAAAATGGTGTTATTATCATGCATGATACCGAAGCATTCAAGGGTGTAAAGAATTTCTTTAATTCCATCGATTTACCAAAAATGAACTTCACACATTCGGCTGGTCTCGGTGTTGTATCGAAAAATGCAGAACTTATCAAGTTAATCAACAACACATTTCCATGATAAGCATTTTAACTCCAAGTAGAAGTAGACCAGAATTAGCAAAGCGTATGATGCAATCCGCATTTAAATCAGCTGGGTGCGAAATAGACATCATGTTTTACCTGAATGCCGATGATCCATTACTAAAAGATTATCTTTCCTTCTTGTCCCCACAGCAGTACATTATCGGACCAAATCAAAGTACATGTTATAGCTGGAATTTAATGGCCGAAAAAGCAACTTTTGATATCCTTTTTTTAGTTGGTGATGATGCCCAGTTTGATTGCAACGACTGGGGGGTGAAAGTAATAAATGCATTTAGTCAATACCCTGATAGAATTGCATGCGTTTATCCAAGAGCACCATCCGTTGGTAGGAAAAAGAATCCTCATTTCTGTTTGCATAAGAATTGGATTAATGCTGTTGGTTATTTCTTACCACCAGTCTTTTATCATTGGTATGTTGACACCTGGATTCGTGAAGTTGCAGTATCGATTGGTAGATTTCATTTAATATCAGATTTTGAAATGCCAATTGAAAATATAAAGGATGCCGTAAACAAATCATACCATCACTCTTGGATGCGTGAGAGAGATGATTGGGTGTGGGATAAAACCTCACATTACCGGGATGCCGATGTTAAGCATTTACGCGACTTTATCACCAACTTTAAATAAAACTTCGCATATGAGCCCAACATTCACCAGACTTTAACTCATCAAAGTTCCAGTGAAACATCGAAATTCTTTCAACCCATTGCTGCCTATCAGGTAGTAGTGGGTTTTCAATATCCTTTAAATCTAAATTTGCAACTTCTCTGCATTGACTTTTTACTGGGTCTGTAACGAATATAGGATATCCTTCAATAACAGCACCAACTACTGGACTAGAATTGCAATTCACCACTGCCCAACAGTTGATTAAATCATCTTTTAGATTCGGATTCTTGCTTATGGTTATATTCAATCCATGCAACTTATAGGTTGCATCTGCTGGATTAAGATACTTTTGTGATGCTTTATCCCCTGGATGTGGTCTAATAACTATTGGTCTATCTGTATATTTTCTCAATTCATTGATGGTTTGAATTGCCCAATCTTGAACATCAACACCTCCCATACTCCAACCACCATTTCGTTGCATACAAATTAAGATATGGTTACCGGTTATTCTATTATCTTTTAGGGATAAATCCAAGTTTCTACTTAACTTCTGCCATCTACTGGAATCTATTTTAGTATCACAATAGATTCCCGTGTTTGGGAATATTCCATTAAAACTATATCTTAGATAATGTAACGCATTTGATGTATCGTTATACAAAAACAAATTACTGTCAACCGCAACTGCATACTTACCAGATTTTATTTGTTCTTGCACAACCGTATTTCTCAATCTCAAATGCGGTCTATTAATATCATTACTAACCCATCCCTGTATAACACCGACATCAGATGAGTGATAGACTGGTTCATTTATATCAATGGCAATGTCACCAACTTTTCGAACACCGGTAGCAAAATGATTTAATAAATCAACTTTCTCTTGATTCTTTGCGTTGGGTACTGACCGGTGATAGATGGCTACTTTCACAAGTCACCTAAGAGTGGTAACAAATGTTCCCATACTTTTGATTCAATCATCTCAGCTTCAGACCATTGGCTATTTGCTAATTGGTCAATCCACCGTTTCAATTCCAACCTTCCAATTTTCTTCGGGTTTAACACGTCGCTAATCCTATGACTTGAAATTGGATAAGCCAAGTTTCCTTCGTCCATTGCAATAACGGGTACTCCAGCAAGCACTGCATCGATTGCTGACCCACTTGTATACGTAACGCAAACTCCAGCATTTTGCAACTCCTCATTCAAACTTCTGTCTAATCCATTAGACCAGGTGATATTCTTGTAGTTTTTGAATAACACTTCACCGATTTCACTATAAAACTCGGCACGTCCTTTTGCACTCATTGCTGGATGTAATCTAACTACGATATTTCTAGGTGTTAACTCACGAATAGCAGCAAGTGTTTCAAGTAACCATTCACTCATTTTTTGACCACGTAAACTTGCATCACCTGGTAACTGCAACAATACTAATATATTACCAGTTAAATGATCTTTCCATCCGGGGAATTCTGGGATATCTAAGTGATCTCGCATTCCAGTTAAACGAGTTTTGTCAATAACATCACCATAGAATATACCGTCATTATACATAAATCCATCAATAGCAACTCGATAATACTGATGTTTACTACCTTCTACTATAGTTCTACCCAATAATGGTGTTTCAATATAGATTACCTGCCCAGCTTTCTTTTGGATGCTTTGACGAGTAACATGATGTTCTACTGCTCTAGGTTTAACAGTACCAAACTGCACAGCGATATCGCATGATTCAATCTCATTATCGTAGCTTAATCGCAAATCAATCCCGTGTAGTTTTTTCAACATCCGCTGTGAACTAACAGAAAACTGCTGGTAATAATACCGTTCAATTCCTTCATAGAAAGAACGCAATACATTACGTTCCGTGTTATTTGCACCAGAGGCTATACTAACTAATATCTTCATAATCCTAAAATTCGTAGGGCTGAACCATCTTTTAGTTCAGAGACGTGAAATTGGCCATAGGCTAAGTGGCAAGCCCATGCATAACGTTCATCCATCGTTGGATAATACGGTGTTTCTATTTTACTTAAATCTTGTAATGCCATTGGACTAGCTGCATTGTTCACTAACGTAAATGCCGGTATTCCATACATTATTGCCTCGGTAGCTGCTACACTATTAAATGTAACCAACGCAACCGTATCGGATAATGCTTCTTGTAATGTATTTGTTATTCTTTCACTGCGGAGTTTTGCTCTATCACGAACAATCACTGGTCTATCCGTGAATTGTTTAATAGTAGCAACCGTTTCAGCAACCCAAGTATCCTTATCAACACCATAAAACTTACAAGGCTTTTCATCAGGTGCTGCAACTAATATACTTCGACCACCAGTTCGCCATTCAGATAAAGACAATCCTAATTTTAACCATCTATCATCTGGTCTTTCTACAACAGAACCGTGCTGCAAATCATTTTTCACTATTCGGTGATATAACTTAGTACCCAATGGATTCTTATTACTTTTCTGATTACCAAAATATCCAGAATCTATATAATAGAAATCCCTAGCATCCGCCCAACATCGTTTAATGAGTTTATGTTTAAGAATTCCGCGTATGACGAGAGGTTCCGAGCTAGCATTATAATCAAAAATGTCATATCCACACACATTTGAATTACAACTATTCGCAAGCATACCCACGTACTCGTCTTGTAGATTCTTACTAAGAAACTGCATGGTTCTGAACGCAATTGTTTGTTAACATTCTTTCTCTGTGCCATTCGTCTGCCATAGGTGTTAATGCAAAATCATGGAAACATGGAGTTCCAAGTGTATAGTGTAAAAGTTTAGCATCAGGATTAGCACCTAATTCATCAGGTAACCAATTCCATTCAATTGGCAATTCACCAATCAAGTCATCAGTTAACCACATAAACCGATGCAAAAATGCACCAGAAGATGCTTGTATCACACCAGGTGTAATCATTTTATTGGCTGGGTGTGAACAATTCCACATAACAACACTAGACCAATTCTTACGTGGATAATTTTCGTTAACTGCTCCCAAATATTTGGTAGTCATCCGCGTTTTGTAGTCATGATGTACACATTGAACTGCTTTAGACTCATCTCGCAATTCCCATAATTTATCAATGTCTTCTCGTAACAACATGTCACCATCAATAAAGATTGCCCAACCGTCATAATTCATCAAATGCGGAACTAAGAATCGACTATAAATGAATTGGTTACTACCATCATCATGTGTTTCTGAATAATCTTTTAAGTTATCCAATGCCAATGGTACCAATGCTACTGGCTTTGAACTGTGTCTAATTATACTATTAGCACATACATGATAAGCAATTGCTTCGCGTGAATCATATCCTATGAATACTGTAATCATTTTCTTTCAATATCCTCTTCGGTGCAAGATTCACCATATTGTATCTCAATTATTCGCAACGGTCTATCTGTGATATTACTTAATTGATGCCAAGTATGCGCTGGTACATGATATTCGTCATGCGTAACTAAAGTTTTAACTGAATCTGCCGATGCAACCGTAGCGGTTCCTTCTGCTACCATCCAATACTCTGAACGGTATTCATGCCGTTGCATAGATAAAGACGACTGTGGATTTACCGTTAATTCCTTAACTTTCACACCAGCGGCTTCATGTAACACGCGATAATAACCCCACGAACGAACAGTCTTGGGTGATTTCCACTCGGTTAAAATCCAAGAACTTGAATTCTTTTTGTTAGAACCACCAACACCAAATGCGAATTCTACCCCAGTAACAGACATCTCTGGGATATTAGTCGCAGTTCTATCACCACCATTTGCGAAAATATATCGGTTATTTGGATATAATACCTTGACTTTATCGATGGCATCAATTGCATCACCATTGCTATCATCGAATATAATACAATCATCAACCATTCTTAGATTCTGAATAATCGCAATCCTTTCCTCAATTGGCATAAAAGCCTGTCCTTTTTTACGAACAAGCCATTCATCACTATTCACACCAACAACAAGAATATCACCCAATAACTTCGCAGCCTTCAAGTATTCTATGTGACCAGAATGAATCGGATCAAACCCACCCGTAACTATTACTATGGTACTCAATTTATTAACCCCTATTTGTTTCCTATATTTATTTGAATAATAGATAACAAAAAGCCCACTCGAGAGTGGGCTTCTGTGAAATCATGATGGATTCGTGATGGTTCAATTATCTTTTAGATAGATGCATCATCCAAACCAGCAGTTCTCAACTTAACAATATTGGATAACTGCCATTGCTTAATATCCAACCCTTTGATAACACCAAGGTACTGATTTCTTAACAAGGCTACATCATTGATAAGAATCTCAAAATCAACAACATCTTGTTCACCGTCAACATATCTATCGCAATCTCTACTACTCAATGCTCGTTGATAGGTTTCCAAATACTTCTGAAAGTGTTGACTTTTCATCTGCTTTAAACAAATGTTCAAGTATTCTAGGATAGCCTCAATCTCTTGTAACTGACAAAAACGGGTTTCAACAATTCCTGGCATCGCTGCTGCTGCCCGTTCAATACTACCAGAAATCTTAACGTCTACTTTAGCAGAACCTAATTCCGATCTATAATGGGCAATTGCGTTTGGGACTTGCGTTATATCCCGTGAAACTTTGTCGTACCAGTTCGTCATTTCTACCCCTTATTCGTCATCGTAGTCTTCGTCTTCATCACCAATAACCGCTTCTAATGCAAAGTCTAAGTATGGGTCAACACCAACCAAACTTTCTAACATGGTTTCTTTAATACCATGGTCTTGCAGTACATTAACAAACTCAACTGCCGCGTTTTTGCGTTGTCTTTCTGAAATGTGTTCTACGATTACTGTCCAAATGTCAGTGATTAATGCTTCTTTCATGTGAATGATTCTCCTTAATTAAAAATTGTTAACTGACCTTATGTATCATTTTTGGAAACCCGCCTTCCGAAAAAGACGGGTTTTCCGTCAGTTATTAATCGAGTTCCAACTCATCGATGTCCTCATCGACTACATCATCTTTTAGCTCAGAACTTTCTAATTTCTTAGCAAATTCCGCAATAACCAAATCTAAAATGCCATTTTCGTTTTTGTTCCATTCTTTACGGAAGTACTTGTGAGTAACGCCATTGGTATCCAAATAACTATAACGATTACCTTCCTTCGTTATTAACTTCTTACCTTCCAATAGACTAAACATCCCACTGTACAAACTCATACCCTCATTGTATGGGATGTGAACTTCGATATCTTCAAATGGTTTTGCGTATCGAGTTTTCATGATCTTACAACCAGAACGAATACCCTGAACAGTTGATGTTTTATTACCCTCCTCATCCTCTTTTAGTTTCAATTTCTTCATTGCAACTAAGATACTGGAGGCAAAAACGAAGGAGTTACCCCCAGCAACTTTTTGATCAGGATTATAGGGGTCTTGTGAGTCATATGTATGATTAGTACACACCATACCAACGTTATGATTACCAAATAAATTCACACAATTACGCACTAATGCAAACAATGCTTTTGGTTTACGTCCCATGTCACCTTTGAGATCGCCACCTTCAAACTGATTCACGTCGGTTGGTGTTAATAACATACCCAATGAATCTACAACGAACAATACTTTAGGTCTTGTTGTTTCATCCATTGCCTTGTATTCTTTCATGAATTCAGAAATTGTCTTAGCAACATCATCAATCATTGACATACCCAAACGCAACAATTTATCTTCGTCGGTATTAACTCCAAGCGCCTTTAACCAAGCCTCATCAAGTGCATTCTCACTATCGATCAACACAACAAAGATACCTTGTTCTTGTGCATTTTTAACAATGTTACCAGAACAAATATAAGACTTACCACTATTGTGACTTGAGAAACCATCACTCCAGTAACGATGATTTGGATGTAAAACCTCGAAATCATAACACTCAGCATCTGCCAAGTATTCTTTACTAACGATTTCTTCCGCACCAGAAACAGTCATCACTGAATCACCGATAGTCAACTCACCGGCAGTAACCCATTCACCATCTTCTAGTTGGTACAAATGGCTAGTTGCTGATTCAGCACTTCTATTAGCAGTGGCAATCTTAACAACCGACAAAGACCCTTTATCAAACCACTGACCAACCAATTGATAACCATCTGGTGTGGCAATGCTTAAGTTTTCTACTGCGATGTTATGAACTAAATCACGAAGTTTAGAAACAGTTACCGTTTCAGCAACCTCAACATCCGCTAAGGTATACTTGACCTCAACTTTAGCCAATGCAGGTAAACAACCAGATTCACCAGCGAATACTGTCACTTTACCTAATGGAATGCCTTTATTGAAATCACCACTAATCAAATAGTTAAGTGCATAGTTACCACAACTAATCCAATCAGTTGGGTCATTGAAACCAACGCCAAGACCTTCAATAGACTTGGTTAGTGTTTTACGGAATTTACTTACGTCAAATGCTTTCATTGTATCTCCTCTAAAAATGAAAAAGGGTGTACAGGAACCATCCCGCACACCCAACTATTACTGATTAAGCCGTTTGGCGATCACGAATCATTTTAAGAATGTCTTGTGCACGGTTTGAACCTTCAGCAGATGTTTCAGGTGCAACTGCTGGTGCTGCATAAGAAGGAGCAGCAGGAGTTTCCCATGGTAAATCATCAGCAGCAGATAAAGGTGCAGAAATAACAGGATCCGCAGCGGCAACAGGTGCAGCAACTACACGTGATTCAGTCTGAGCAGCAGGAGCTTGAATGCCATTTGGACGGTAGTATTGACCCCAACGTTCAACATCATATGCTTCACCATCAACCGATGCTTCAAACATCTCTTTGATAACTTTTAACTCAACTTCACCAGGACGTTTTGGTAAGAAGTCAGCTAAGTTGAATAAACCATGATCAGCGATTGCTTGTAATTCTTCTTCATTTAAAGCACGTTCACGACGGCTCCATTTAGAAGTTGAATAATCAGCAAATCCACCTTTTGATGTTTTACAAATACGGAAGTCAAGACCACGTAAGTAATCAGTTGGTAATTCATCCAACTCTGGGTCTAATAGAGCAGATTTAATCAAACCAAAGATTTGTGGACTGATAATGAATCTACGGATTTTGTTTTCAGGTGCATTGTCTTCTTTCAACCCATCTTCAACAACATAACCTTGTGCCAAGAATGTACGTTTTTTCCAATACTTACGACCCATTTCTTCTAATGATTTGTCCTTGAACCAAGCACGAACCTCAGTTAAGATAGGGCAGTATGCTTTTGCATCATACATTTCAATACATGGAACTTGAACAACAACTGGACGTGAATCTGCCTCGCCTTTAATGCCAGCGAATGGAAGTCTAATCATTTGTTTTTCAACCCAGAAGAAATCATTGGTTGTATCTGCGTCCGGTAAGAATCGGATTGTTGCTTCACTGCCATCGGCAATGTTCCAGTGAGGATAGATAACACTTGGTTCACCATTAGAACCATTGTTAGATTGATTGTTTTGTGATGCTTGTAGTTTTGCGCGAATTTCAGCTAAAGATGCCATTTTGTAATCCTATAAAAGTAAATTGTAAAGTACTGCTCTTGTGAATTGTAAAGCCTGTCATTGTATATATCTAAGTCATAATGTCGTCCTGTAATGCTTTTGAAAGTTAGGGCTAAGGGTTTCTTAGCCCAGAGTGTTAAGTATAGAGTAAGTATTCTTGTTTGTCAATCTTTTATTTTTTGTTTCTATTCTTGAAAATATCGTAAGTCTGTAATCTAATACCAGGGAACTTTTTACGTCATTTGTTAAGTATAGTTGTTTTCTTTTGTGTTGTCAAGCTGTATGTTTGATTCGAACTAGTTACCTAGGGATAGAGTTAGTGAACTATTATCTTTTAGTGTTTTCGTATCATCGTTTTTAAGTACTAAACTGTTGATTTATATCGTAAAAAATGGAGCCGGAGACATGATTCGAACACGCGACAAACTACGTACTAAGCAGTTGCTCTACCAACTGAGCTACACCGGCATTTTATATTTGGCTGGATAGGCAAGATTCGAACTCGCGACATTCTGATTAACAGTCAGATGCTACTACCTGCTGAGCTACTATCCATTTACATATTTATTTAGCTAAAAGATAATGAAAAACATCTTGGTTAAATCATCTTTTAGATAATGTATTTATCCTAAAAGATAATCGAAACACAGTAGCGTAATCATCTTTTAGGATATGGTATTTATCATTTTAATCCGTAAATCTACTTCTAACAAACTCGGTATATTCACTAACAGTGAACAAAGAACCACTTTGCCAAAAGTCTAATATAGCCGATCTATTGCTAACCAAGAAATCTGATAACTCACCATCAACACCAGTAAATGGGTATTCGATACAAATATTACTACCATCAATCAAATACCTAACAGAGCACATGCGGCCATCGATTTTGCTAGAAATGTATAACTTACCGGAACCAATCTCAAACATGACAAATTCGATATGAGGTAAATCCCATTCATCTTCTAACACGGGTAAATCAAATATATCCGCCAAAGTCATATAATCTCCTAGTACCAACCAATTCTATCAACTAGTTGGTACCAAGTCAACCATTAAATTCCGGCTAGTTGTTTAAAGCGAGAAATCTCATCTGCACCTTCTGGTGCTTGATGGATACCAACACTGGCTTGTTCAGGTGCCATACGTTCAATTAATTTCTTAACTGCGTTTGCTGCTGATTCGCCAAACTTCTTACCAACCATAATGGTTACTTTTTCTGGACCTAATGGGAATTTGTTTTCCATGTGATCGTAGAAAGATTTAACATATTCAAACAATTCATTCATGTCAACATTACCACGTTCATGGTCGTGTTCCATATCATCTTCACCGCATTCAGATGCAACGTCTTCTTTTTCAAGTTTTTCAACTTCAGATTCACCAGAGTTTTCATCTTCGTGACCGTGTTCCCAATCGATTTGACCAGCAACATCAGGTGCACGTTGTTGTAAGAATGACTTAATCAACGGAATAACACATTTTTCTGGATCTTCTTTTGCAGATTTAACAATTGCTCTATTCAATTCAGGTTCATCGATAATACCTTTAAGGCTTTCGATTGCATTTAATCCATCAATACCAGCAGGTAAAGGTTGTTTAACTAAATCTTGTAATTCAGCAATAGCAGACTGCTGATTTTCTGGGTCTGAACTAGTGATAGCATCTTCTTCACCCAAGTTCATAGCCCATTGTTCAAATTTCGACATTGGGTCAATAACAGAAATTTCTTCAGCTACATGTTCATCAGTAGAAGTCATGTTAACGATATCTGAGTATTCAATACCGCTTTCTTGCATCAATCTATAGATAACGGGGAATACGGATGCGATATCTTCTTTGAAGTTACGAACAGTGAATTTATCTTTGTATTCTTCAACAACAGATTGTGGCATTTCCATTGGAGCCGCTGCTTTGAAGTTTTCTTTGTATGCTTCGTAGTGGTGTTGTTTTGTTAATTTGTGTAGGGTTTCACGCAAATGGTCCAACTGGGCAGTGCTACGTTCAACCATATTATTAGTATCTGAGTTCATCAAATCGTTTCTAACAACATAGTTACCAAAACTTTTTAACTGAGCAATTTCTTCACTCATACCAGTAATAGATTTACCAAGTTCATCATAAGGCAAACCACCATTAGCAACGTGTCGTTGCATTGCTCTTGCACCAGCCAAGTGTTTGAATGGGTATTTGAATCTTTCACCCTCACTATTTTCAACAAACAGTGCTGAGATATTACGTGAACGAGACCCAGGTGCCATATCATCATTCAAGGTTTTGCTGTGCTTGATAATCAATCGTGTATCCATCAATTTTTGATAGCTTACGTTTTTAGTACCATAAAGGTTACTTTCACTCATTATACTTTCTCCAATAGGTGCTGGCGTTGCAGATTTTGCATTCTGGCTCAAGAACGAATAGTCTCTTTGATCTAGGTTGTCTTTGGCAATGTCTCTAGGATCAAAGTTTAGCAGCCTGCGTTTCGCAAAAATCCTTAACTCCTTTAAAAACCCATACCAGTTGTTCTTTTGATTAGTATCCATGGTTTCGGTAATCCCATGTGAGAAATATACCTTCATGGAATTCTGTTCAGCCAAACTAATACTTACATGGCCAATGGGTGTTTCACCTTCCATGTAATCAAAATCAAAGAAACGTGCATCCTCTGGGATAATAGTTATCTCACCAGACTCAGTCCCTAATTTGAGACCTGAAAATCTGCTACGTATTTTATAGAATAAATCTGTTGCAATGTTATTTCGTGTATCCATAATCGGTATTTAGCCTAAATCGGTAGAGGATTGGTCGTTCAATTGGTCGATTCCTTGTAATCTATTGAGATCTTCTTGTGAAAAACCTTCTAATCCAAATACTTTCCGTGGATTAATATAAGGAATAATTCGCTGACTAACAATATTAACTGGAATACTGTCTTCCATAATTTCGTAGTTTATCTTTGAATTGTACGCTACATATGCATACGTACCATCACCATAAAACCCAACTTCCAATTCCAAGAAATCTTTCAACCAAGTAAGTCTGATTTCTCCATCAAACTGAACTTCTACTGTTGGTTGTGCGGTCCCAGGTTGCAATTGCTGTAAGAATTGGATTGCATCATCTATGGCGTTATCATTTAACTTGTAGTGGTCTTCGTGTTTTAAGTTATGAATCTCGTCAATTGTTTCTCTCATATTAGTTTCCTTTTTGGTGGTAGTCAAGCTAAAAGATAATTTGGTTATTGTTTTTCATGGTGGTTCGATTATCTTTTAGCATTAGTTGGGTTTGTGGTTGGTCAATTATCTTTTAGAATCCACTACTAATAAAGATAGGTAATGGCATCTGATCCTCTGTCAATTTCTCAGATAGTTTATCATATATAGATGGATCCCAATCGGATAATACTGTTGCCATTCTTATAATAAGAAGAACTGCTGAAATCAAGTCGTCATTCTCGCCGGACTTAGCACCAAACCCAACACCGCGTGAGATAAAGGTTTTCAATTCAGACACAAGAACCTTCGAATTGAGTTGCATCTTACCAGTTTCTAAAAGATTTTTGAACTGGCTACATGCAGTAACTTTTGTTCTATGTGTAGTGTTGAACCCTTTACGGAACTTTCTAATATGACCTTTCTTAATTGGTTCTGACAGGAATAACCCATGGAAATTCTCTTCACCGATGCTCTCGATGACAATCAGCGCAGCTTCGCCAAGTGTATTATTCTCCATACTATAATAAGTAGTAGGAGCAAATCCACTCTTTTCAATACCACAGTCATGTATATGTTTTAAAATATCTCTGAGATGTCGTATTTGTGTTTGTACAGGTGTAGTGTTATGTCGCCATTCACCTACTTGTTCCATACTAGGCATCTCAAATACTTGCATAGCAGCGAAGTCACCACCGGTTCCTAAACTTGGGTCTAAGGATACTAGGTATGTTGCGAGTGGATTTATATCTTTATACCAACGCATTTGTCCCATAGTCAATACTGGGTCAATCCCTTTTAATTCCGCCAAAGTCACTGAATTAATCAACGTTTCATCATCAATCAAGAATTCGCAGTTTGAACTCAGTAATGAATTTGCGTAAAACCGATGACCATTCGCAACTTCGATCAAGTCATACACCGGTTCGGTTCGTCCTAGATCTTCGGTTGAGATTAACTTTAAATCACCGTCTGAACTTAATATGGTGTCACCAATCGCAAAATCACTTGCTAACTTTTGTTCAGTTTCTGATATGTAGAATTTATGTTCGGGTGTACATTCCACCCAAACGTCTTTCTCAAAAGTCAATTTAATTATTGGTTTAACACCACGCATACTCACACCAGAGAATGGTTGGAATCCATCGGGTGTGAGTACCTTTAATTTCTTAGTGTTGGGTTTGAAAGTCTGCATCATCTTTTAGTACTCTATAGTTTGTCTTACTGTTGTATAACCACACCTCGTAGTTATATCCAGCATCAATCACGGCTTGCCTTTTTCTAAGATTATTCGCGAGTCGTGTTGTGTATTTTTCATCAGCTTTACCGTTACCATCCCACCACCATTGACTTTTGATTTCAATAATTCGGTTTTCTGAAGGGATATACATATCTGGATAATACTTCGCATTTCTACCTTTATCAGAGATATAGTTGAAAACTTGGATTTGGTATTCCGAATAATCATCATGTAGCAATACATCAGATTCTTGATACGATTCTAATAAGGTATCAAGCGCATTTGGTTCATATCCACGAACACCAATCACTTTACCAGATGGCAACTTGTAATCTTTAATTTTCGCGTTTGCGGTATTGGACTTACTAGAATGCGACGGAAGCATACAGGTATTTTCAACACCATAGGTAATTAGATTAGTGACTCGACGTTTTTCGTTAATCTCGTCTTTTTCTTCTCTCGGTTTTGCTAAATTGGTTGCGCTAATCATGGTACTATTATTGTAATTTTCATCACCGTGTCGGTCTAACTTAGTTTTCTTTGCCTTAGTTTTCACGACTTCCGATTGGGTGGTCCACTCAACCCCGTGATTTTTCAAGTTAGTTTCCTTGCATCTATCTTTTCGTTGTTGCTTCTTTTCGGGAGTCTCTGCGGCACTCGCGGCTTTCTTATTAGCGGAATCTTTCGCTCGCTGTTCAGGGGTCCAATTCTGCTTTACTTCGCTTGTTATCTTACCAACACATGCCCTTTTTCCGCAACTTCTGGCATATGTATTCGTGGTGGGGTTAAATGTTGCAGGGGAACCGCATGAACATATCGGAGAATACCCAGTAACATATGTTTCGTGGTAGTATTGGTAGGTAAGTCCAATACTTTTTAGATGTTTATTAAACATGCGTTTACTTGTATATGTGTTATGATCATATGGAGATTGAATATTGATTACATTGTTCATCAAGTTATCCTAGTTGAAAGTTCAAAAACGTCAGTGTATTTAACATTGATTGTATAGGTCACCAATTGTCATACTAAAAACATTACCTTCTTCATCCTGTAATGTAACGTAAGTCATTGATTCTAAACAATTAAATTCCCTATCAAATTTTACGGAGCCAATCTTACTACGTTCACGGAAAGCCCATTCATCGTCTCGATCTGGATGTTCGTTCCAATGCGCAAAGAATGGATAAAAACCATTAGAACCAACCTTCTGCTCGATGCCATTGTTATCAAATTTCTTATTAGCTTCGTGCCATATAGCGGCAAACTGGTCTTCATCACTATTTGGGGTTGATGTAATGATACACCTACCACCCGTTGATAGAGTCGGAGATAATGCTGTCCAAAATTCACGTGCTTTTTCTGGTGGATCTAAGTGCGCAAATTCGTCACAATTCATTGATTTTAAACGACTTTTTCCGACAAGGAAGATATGATCAGCGTCATGTACTTCTACAATATCAAAAACATCAGCAGTTTTTTCAAACTCAATGGATTCGATTTCGACTTGGCCATCTAATGTATCTAAAAGATAACCGACCTCAAGTTCACTTACTCGGGTTTTCACTCCATTGCTAATAAATTTATGAGCAGCAGTTGCGGATACCGAATCACCATTGGTGAATGATATTTTAAATAGTTCCTTATTATTGGCTAACCGGACACCATTAAAGTCACGCCAACCAACTGGGGTTAATATTTCGTATTCATTGTTTCTAACAAGCATATTATTCCTTACTTATATATTGATACCTCTATTTACCACTTCTAAAAGATAATAGTTGCAATGTCGAACTTATCGTGCTATGATAATAGCACAACACAACCAACATAAAAGACACAATGAATTATAACTTGGAATTCGCACCAAAATCGACTGAAGTAATCTTACCATGGGAAGATGCAATCTTGTATTGTACTGGTCTTGAAGTGGATGGTAAATCAGATTGGCGGTTACCAACTATAAGTGAAATGAAGTTATTACGAGAAACCTATTTGGCCGAAGTTCGTTTGGATGGTGTGCTAAGTGAAGCATATATGGCTGGGATAATTGAGACCCCAGAATATTGGTCGAGTGAAATTGAGATGATCGAGTTCGATGATGATGATGAGGATTGTGATGGTTGGGTTAGCACTTATGATTACCTTTCGTCTTATACTGATTCAGCTGGTCCCGATTGCAAATTATCGGTGCGTGCAGTTCGAATCATAAAACCATTCGATAGTATACCAGTCAAACAGGCACCTGATAGCTGCATCATTATGACCACCCTCGAAGAAGCACAGTTGTATTGTTTTTCACTTAACCTTGATGGTAAGATAGGTTGGCGATTTCCGACATTAGAAGAATGCTATCATTTCAATTTATCTCATCAAGATTATTGGCACCTTAATGATATTGGTACGTCCGTCGATCAAAAATACTTAATCTTTCCCGTAAGAGATATCAAATGACCCTAGAATTTTACGAAACACACCTAGCAATGGATTGGGATACTGCCAGATTTTACTGCTTTGCCTTAAACGTTGATGGTAAGATTGGTTGGAGATTACCAACTAAAGAAGAGTTTAGTCAGTACTATAGCAAGGTTTCAAGTATTCAATGGTATTGGTCAGCCGAAGAAAGTGGTCAACAATTTGCTAAAAGTTTGTATCCTTACCCAGATCTGGTTGAAGATGATACTGATTTGAAAACTATCAAATGGTCCGTTATTGCTGTTAGAAATGTCTAAAAGATAATAGTTGACATTACCAATCCATAATGATACAATTAACCATATCATAAAGAATTATCCGAGATACCTTGAAAAATAGGTTGACAGTACCAATAATATAGGTTATACTTAATTAAAACTTACACAAGAGCAGTTACCGAGACCAACTCAAATCCTTACCGACACCAAGTCTATCTTACACAAAAGCAGTTACCGACACCAAGTCTATTATCTTTCAGGCACCCGCCATTGCTCGTCGAATTACTCGATATACAGAGAAAGACGAGAGAATTGCTAAGAAAGCCGTGCACAGGCGACTAGTAAGTGCCCTTAAACCTTGGACTACGTGATCACAAGGGATGGAAGTTCCGAAGTTAGCAACGGAGATATAACACACTACCCCACCAGATGAGTTATGGGATATGCCTTCATACAACCCATTTGTGTTATAGCGAAAAGATAAAACAAGGCTAAAGATGGACTAAAAAGTCCACGTCATATGAATGAGGTAGCAGTTGTTCATATGGCCACCGTCAGATATTAAGACTGAGCTCGAGGTACCGGCTGACCGCCTCTGTAATGCTCTACTGCTGCTGTGATGCGATACTTGTACGCAGAACGCTTGGATGTTTCACTTAGAGATGTCCAACCGATCTTAGATTTAACCCGAGTTTTTCGGGTTAAGATGTTCTGCTCCACATACCGCAGTATTAAAAGCCTCTATAATAGATTCCATTAATAGTTCTATAATAGTAGGAGCGTATAAGATAATATGAATTCTAAAAGATAATTGAACTATATATCCCTTATAGCTGTTTACCAAATGAACCCGTTAATTTTCAAGAGGAAATGAACCCATACATTTTGAACCCATACATTATAGCTGTTTCCATTTGAACCCATACATTTTATCTAAAAGATAATCTTCCTAATAACTCATCACTAATACTTCATAACTAAAAGATCATATATCACATCATACTAATACCAATAATCAAATCATCTATAAGATCATATATCACATCATACTAATATCAATAATCAAATCATCTATAAGATCATATATCACATCATAATAAGTTCATTAATACATCAATTATCTTTTAGTAATAAACATCATCTTTTAGATATCTTTTAAATGGATAATTACGTCCAAAATTTTGTGGGTTCATTTATCATGAATATAGAAATAGCAGATCAATCTACATGGATTAGATCTAATTGGTATGATAGCAAGTTCTATCTATTTGCATTGGGAGATGGGTGGCGATTCCCTAGCAGAGAGGAATTGGACTGGTTATATCCGCAATTAGAAAAGCCTTTGATAATACAAGACAACTTGATGGGATTAAACATTACTTGGACCGACCAGTCAGCTGACAGCACTGCAACTGGTTACTGGCAGACATTCAAGTCAGTCCAATATGTTAACAAAGAAGTAATAGGAATCTTAATCCCAGTTCGTTCTAACTAATAACTTGTACATCTGGGTCGAGTCGTTGGTATAAATCAGCCAATGTTATATCTTCTTCTACAAGGGTTTCCTTGTGTCTAATACGAACGGTAGTATCGCCATCTAAGCAATAGATTAATGAAAGTGACTTACCTCGACCTGTATTTTCGGTTGTGGTAGTTGCTTGGATACGAGCACCGTTATCAAATTCAATGGTATTCCTGTTATAAGAATACACACCAGCACGAATAAAGTCAGGTAAGTTCTCATAGCCATATCGATATCTGTTCATAATATCTTGAGCACCGGCATACTTATGAGCAGCGATTAGTACTTGGGCTTCGGGTACGAACATAGTATACCAGAGCAAAAATCCACAAGCACAAGTGGTATTATGAGTTGGCACTAGAGTTTTACCCACTAGGAATAGGTGTTTCTTGTCCGCCACTTGTAGACATCTAACTGGAACACTGGGTGCTTTGGTAATGCTTTTTACGTAGACTCGTTCGTTATTTGGGAAGTGGTTACTTAATGCAGCAAGGTCCACTTTTTCAGATAACGAGAATAGTTTTTGTTCTTTAGTGCCAAACTTAAGGTAGTAGTTAGTTTTGAACTTACATACTTCTTCGCTGTATGTGGTTTTAACACCTAGACTAGCCAATAGGAAACGAACTTGTTCCGTGATTTTTTTATTGGTATGTTTGAAAGTACAATATCCGCTATCTGAAACAGTACCGCACACATCCATAATACCTCTAATGATTTGTAAACGAGTTTCGGAATCATTGATTAACATTTCATCTGGTAAGGTATTATCTTTGTTAAGAACCGGTTTAACCATATATTCTAGGTTATTGACTGTATAAGTACCCAGTCGTTTACTATGGCGTTTTAATGATAATTCAGACATGGTTAATCCAAGTGATTTGAATATCTCTTGATATCGTTGGTATTCATGAGTGTAGCACTGCATTATATTGACCATTGGGTCATTACCCATCCAAACACCAACTACATATGGATCTAATTTCATTGGTTTCTTTTCGAACTCGATTAGTTTGGTGTAGTCCATGCTAATCTTTTGATTCATGTTCTTGTACTTGTTAATACGTTTAATCAAGAATTCCGTATTCTCGGTCATGATTTCGGTGTAGAGTGGGTCATACCAAGTCCAAAGATGATGTGCATCTGCGATAATGTTTTCTCCATGTGAGAATTCGACATTATAACACGTTCTGTTAGTCATGGTTTCTGTTATGAAGGTAATCTCAGTTGGATTACCTTTAGGGGTATAGATAGTATCACCTACTTTCAATTCACCCATTTTCTTGAAACCTTCAGAGGTTAATACTGGAGTTTCGTTGCAAAGTGCTTTACCCATTTGTCGTGGAAGCATGGCAATGGTATAAGTGTTATCATTGTATGCTTGAATCAATCTTTCTTGGTATTCGTATGGTTCAAATGGGATAGCACCTCTTGTTGGATGCTGAATCTTCAAGAAGTTTTTGCAGAAATACAGTGGACCGGTAACTGGGTCCATACATTTCTCTAGGTGTTGTACTTGTTCAAGTGTATATTGTTGTTTTTGATGTGCTCTTAAAATCTGCACACCATCAAGGTTTCTTGATGCCATTGTTGTTATTTCCTTATTTTGATGTAATAGTGGTATTTAACCTATTTGACATGGCTCGCCTAGCGGCTCGCGATAAATGCTTGACATTTTGAAATTGTTGTATACAATGTCGGCATCTTAACTAATTTGGGTAACAAACATGAACTTTGAAATAGCACCAAAATCGACTGAGATACAAGCCAACTGGGAAGATGCCCGTTTGTATTGCTTTTCTCTTAATATAGATGGTAAGATTGGATGGCGGTTACCTACAAAAGAGGAATTGAAGGAGATCTACGAATCAGATAATGATTTTGATGGTAACTACTACTGGATCTCTACTGTGAGTAATGGCACCAAGGGTTACTACGGTAAGATCAACAGCGGCTTCGTTAGAGCCATCAGATCAACGGTTTAACCTTTTTATTTTTGCGAGGCATAAGGAACCATCATGAAATTTGAAATAGCACCAAAAGAAACAGAGATACAAGCCAATTGGGATGATGCCCGTTTGTATTGCTTTTCTCTTAATATCAAAGGAAAAACCGGATGGCGGTTACCTACAAAAGAAGAATTGAATGAGATCTACGAATCAGATAATGATTTTCAAAAATCGTACTACTGGTCCTCTACTGAGCTTACTGGCAACAGCGCCTGGAATCAGAATTTCCACCTTGGCTTCCAGTCCAACAGCGTTAAGAACGGCAACTACTGCGTTAGAGCCATCCGATCAACCGTTTGACTTTTAGAACTTTGCGAGCCGAAGGCGAGCTATTGCTCAATAGTAAATACAAGAAACGGAGGATGTATATGGCAGAAAAACAATTAGCAGTTTACAATCAATTCAAGATTGGGTACGAACGATTATTACAGGAATTGGGTGAATGTAATTATACCAAGAAAGCATTGGATAACTTGAATGCCCAGTTAGAATTGTATAACGTATTAAACAGAAAAGGCACCAAGTAGGTGCCTTTATTCATGTTAACTAAGATTAACGTGCTTTGATTTCAGCCAATCGTTGTTGTAAATCAAGTCTGATTGATTCTTTGAAGTCACGGTCTTTCATAGCCATTGGGTTATCACCTTGTTTATAGCTATGTTTTACCATGTCTTTTTCTTTATCGATACCGTTGCTTTTACCAACTAGTTTGTCAGTATCAAAGGTTTTAGTATCTTTCGCTGACGTACTTGCTGATTGGAAACCACCATCTAGGTCTTCTTCAGTTTCTTCTTTACCATCTAGCTGGTTAACAATACCGGTACCGATATCTTTCATTTTATCTTGTACTGCAGAAACAGCATTAAGACCGGCTGATGTTGCCTTACTAAGACCAGCAGCTGCCATAGGAAGAATCAGATTTTCATCTTCATCATTATCCAAATCACCGTCTTCATCACCATCTAATTCAGCTGGTTCAGGGAGCATTTTAAGGGGTTCTGGGTGATTATTAGAGATGGTTAGGATATTTGGGTCTGCTGCGAGTGTAGGACCTTTATCATCTTTTGGCATCATATCTGGGTTGACTTTAACTAATAAACGCATAAGGCTAGAGATATCATCTAAGCCATTTGCATTTAAGCTAACTGTCATTGTAGGTGGTGAATGTGGGGTTGTGGGTGCATCCATACCGCATTCGCCAACTTTAATTTCGCTTTCAGTTAAGGGTTTACTTAACTCTGTCATTTTTGCCACTAGGCCGTGAAAATCCATTATTTACTCCCCATAGCACTGTTCATGCCACTCTTATCGATTTTTTGTTTTGTAATCTTGTATTCGACGTTCTGACCTAATTCTTTCTTACGTTCTTTTGCTTGAGCAGCCAAACCTTTCAAGAAACCTTTGTTGTAGTCTGCACCAAAGTGATCTTTTTGGTCGATACTAGGTGCTTCTTTGTAATGCGGGTCAGTTAATAACGCATGACCAGTCGGAACTTGCTCACCAACTGGGATGTAATCAAGTGACGGATCTTCTGCGTTATGTACGCGAATAGACGATTCATCAACACCAGTTGCTTTAATACGCTGTGCGATTTCAGGTGGAATCACTGGGTAATCACAAGTAATAGCAAAAACATGAACTTCGCAATTTGATTTATTTGGGAAGTCGATGGGTTGCTTTTGAATTGGTGTTGTCGTTGTTTTATCAAAAGATAACACTTTGAATTGTTCTAATTTTGATTTGATTGTACCTTCAAATTCGTCAGGTAACGGACCAGCAATCTTAACAACAAAGTTGTAGTCTTTCTTTGATTCTGCGAGATAGTGTTGTAGTGTTTTCATGATTATATTTAGCTCTTACCAGAAAGTTTAGACATCAACTCGTTTCTATCTAGGGTAACATAAGCAGTGCCATCAATCATATCATCTTCTGGTGCTCTGTTTTCCATTTTTAGTTTCTTGAGTTGTAGGTCTACTGCTTTTAATTTCTTATCAATCTTAGCGGTATTGGCTGAGATTGAATGCCCTAACATACTACTTGCTACTTCAAAGATTCTGCTTGCATATCTAACTTCGACGTTCATACCTAAGTCCATTAGGTCATCATATGCAGCTTCTGCTTTTTTAGCAAGTTTTTCTAATTCTCTTTCACCTAAGTTTTCTAACTCACGGATTCTAGGTAATCCCTTTGCCATCTCGGTGATTTCATTATAGCTTTGTTGAATACTAGCCACTTCTGCTCTAGTCTCTTCAGTTGATTTGATCTTAAGTGGTTCTTTTTCTTCTAAGTTAAGAAGAGTTTCAAGTTTTTTCGTCATTACTTTTTGCCTGAATGAAAGATATCACTTTCGGTTACTACCCTAAAAGTGATGTTTTTTTGATTACAATAAGCTCTAGCGGCTTCCCATTTAGCGAGGTTTTTCACATATTGCTGTTTGTTGTATTGACCTTTACCAACCTGTTCAATGAATGTTTGGTTGGCTGGTTTTACTTCAATCAATTCAGCATGTGTTTTACCATTCTTATCTATGTATACGACGAAAAAGTCTGGAACATAAACCGTTTGTTTACCTGTGAATGGATTTCTGTAAGGAATCTTGATACTTTCACTAGCCCAGTTTTGAACTCCTTGGTGTTCATCGAGCATTTTCATGAAAACAAATTCCCAACTAGAACGCGCCAGTGGTGCTGAAGTCCCAATGTATTTTGCTGGGTTCTTCATCTCAAACTTACCTTGTGCGAATTTAGGTCCTCTAGCCATTATGCTGCCACATTCCTTGTAATATACTGTGCGTTATATACTTGTTTGAAACCCAATGTTGATGTTGGGCTTCTATCACTGTTTAGAATACCACCAACTAACGTACTTAACTTAAGTGAGTGCGAAGTTGACCTAACTTCTAGTGCATATACTTTGCCGGTATATTGTGTAAACCGTCCTTTTTCACCACCGTAAACCGTAATTAGATCGGTATTAAACGAATCATTCGGTTGATCTAAGGTAAAGGTAAAAGTGATAACATCAGTAGTTGCAGTTTGTGCATTGCTAGTAATAGCCACTTTATATGGAAACTCTTTAGTATCAACCGACGCAGTTACGTTATCAACTGATAATGCAACCTTTTTCAATGTATCTAAAATCTTGAATATTGGTGTTTGGGTTTTACCTTGCGTGATAACCAAATCACCATTTGCTGACAGGGTATATTCATACCCTTTCTTTGCTTGAGTTAATAGAGCATTCGCCACTACGGATGCTGCATCGTCTGCAAATCCATAACTTTCGAAGAATCCAATTGTATATTCATAGTCATTGGCTGAGAACTCAAGTGGTGTTGTTCCATTGTTATTATACAAAACTTTGGTATAATTGGCACTATCGTTTGTGGTGCTTGAAGGTAAATTAGTTGTCATATTTGACCGCCGGTCGGGTTGTTACGATTGACAAGTGTTTTCAGTCCATTTACGATTCCGCTGGTCATGGTAGAAGATGGGAAACTTGTATTCATATTATTTACGATTGAAGTACCCGCGATTTGCACACCAGCTTGAATCGCTGATTTACCCAAATCCATGCCTTTTGCGTTGTTGAACATGTTATACGCAGTCGTTGCGGTACCGATTAATCCACCTATACTACCAAATGCACTACCATCTGCGACATTGCCGAAAATAGTTTCCATACCAGCAAGTAATCCGCCTGGGCCACCTAACGTACTTGTACCACCACCTTCGATACTTAGTGGTGAAGGTAATAAATCGTAATGTAATGTTGCAAATCCTTTTGGTGTACCCTCGGAAACAGTACCACCGGTATAGATAACTGATTCGTATTCGAGTTGCATCGTACTTTCTAAATGGTCACCTGCTGAGTAATCAAGAGTACCATGTGCCCAGTATTTGATTCTTGGATTGACTAGTGTATAACCTAAGAATCTACCACGGCTCATCGAATAAATGGTAACTGATTTGAAGAATGGTACGGTAATATTGTTATCAAGACCATACCGATAATTATTACGCTCTTCATTGTGCGGCGTGTATTGATTTGATTTATATGCGGGACCAGCAGTTGCGGTGTGTCTATCTGCTATATAATAGCCGTAATACTGTGCCCACATCGCATTGGTAACGCCATCGGCATCATCGTGTAATTTTATTGTTACTGGGTCATAATTGTAGCCAGTGTAAACTGTTTTCTTTCTATTGTATTGATTTTTTGTAACCGTATCAAATGTTACTTTTGGCATATCTGCCGATTTGACAAGCATACCAACTTCTTGCTGTGCGATTTTGTTTGTAAATGCGGCTGCATTTAATGCATGATTGTCTATTTCAAAATTGACATAAAATGCAAAGCGATGCCTTGGAGCAAGCCTATAGGTATCGTCTACAAAAAGACGAGTCGCGTGTCTCCAATTGGCACAAACGCCTTTTGGATTAGTTACCCCTTGGATAAATCCAGAGGTGAAATCTGCTAAAAATCTAGTATATGGTATTGACATAATTGTATTTAGGTGATTTTTTGACCTAAAAGATAAGCATCCAGCATGACTAAGATACTAATAAAAGATAATGGAATTACTACCTTGCGAGGCACGTTAGTGCCGAGCCAATACGAAAAGAAAACCCGAGATAAACTCGGGTTTTCTGTACATCGATAGTAAAACTAATTTTATGGAATGGTAAGTACCGAACCACTACCAGTTGATGCTTTAGAATTGGTACTACGACCAACCATTGCACCAATACCACCATCGACAGATACATCGGAAGCACCTTCTTTCCATTGTTCCATATTATCGAATCGGATTTTCATAGTCACTTCAACTGCATCAGACGATTTGTATTCCAAGCTACCGTAATCAATATCTTGAATAAAGCAACCGTATAGAACAGTAGTTTCTAATACTACCGCTTCATATGCACCGTTACCGCCATCCAAGACTTCGATTTTCATCGTAAACTTGTAGTCGATACCACTACGTGCAGCTGCTTGTTCTTGGAAGTCAAATTGTTTCTGAATTTGTTGACCAACAACTTTTTGTAATTCACCACCAACGTCATCTCGTACTACGAGCGTAACTGGTGTGAAAACTGGTTTACCTGACAAATAAACTTTAGAGTTATATACATCTAGTACGGTTTCTTCAAAATTGAAAGATGGTCTAGTGCAACTAACTACTTGTTTAGTTAACTCGGATGCGATAGACGAACCCATTGAATTCAGCAGAATGCGGAAACGATATTTTTGTTTCGGCATCAACAGCGTGGTGTTCGTTGGTGTGTCTAAGGTTTTTACCGAAAAATTCTGTAAAGATGAAATGGACATTAGATAGCTCCTGTGTTTTTAACGCGTAATGGGATATAGATAAATTCTGCTGCTTTGATTGGAACAATAGCAATATCTACCCATAATTCGTTACGGTCTACTCGTGATGGTGTGTTATTTGAAGTATCGCAAACTACGATGTAATCTGAGATAGCTCTTAAACCAACCAACTCTAATAATAAACTTTCACATGCTTTTTTGATTTCGTCGCGTGTGATTTGGTCATTTGGTTCAAAGATATAAGGACGAGCCAAACGATTTAATTGTGTACGCAAGTAAACAACCAAACGAGCTACGTTGATTCTATCTAAAGCACTTGCATTTTTAGCACGTGTTTTTTGACCAAAGTTAACATGACCAACACCGGTGAAGAATGTAATTGGATTAACTTGTGCGTTGTAAAGAGTATCACGTTGACCTTCATTTAGCGCAACAGTTTGGAATTCACCTGTAGCTGCATCAATATAACCAACTGAAGATGCGTTCGTAATACCACCGCGACGAGTACCAGCTGGAGCAAACCAAGGATAAGAAACGTTATCGCTTAGTGTGATAGTTTTCATCATCATGTGACTTGAAGGAACTACAACGTTTGCACCATCGCGGTTGGTTGTATAACCTACTGGATAGAATACTGCTAAGTATTCGTCATAAGTTACCATACCATCATCACCGTTATTCAACACAGTTTTTTCATTAGTTGCCCATGAAGTCAACGAAGTTGCATCTGCTGGTAGTCTTAAAGGAACGTCACCAACGATAAATGAAGTCAAGCCTCTTTCGATGTTTAAGTTAACCAATTCCATCATTACTTCTGGATAACCAGGGCAAGCAATCAAGTTAAAGTTTCTGCGTTCTGTATCACGTAATTCATCACTATTTTGAATTGCAGCAGAAAGTGCTTGTACCACAACACTACGTTGTGCTTTGCGACCAAACGTACCAGAACCATCTTCATTGTTTACGCTAGCAGTAACCCAACGATCTAAGTCGTAAAGTTCCATACTTTCACCAGACAACCAAGTGTGACCAATTGGAGAATTGTCTTTGTCGTAACGTGGGTTATCACCACCAACTGAGAAATAGTTTTTACGGAAACGTTTTACGTTACCACCACTTCTACGCAAGTTCCAAAGCAACATACCTTTTGGGTAAAGTGCGGGATCTGGAGCATCTGGGTCTAAGTAGTTGCTCAACAATAAGGTTTCAATTGAAGCTGGTGTATTACCAGTAACACCTGAATCACCATAGCGAGCATCAGCAAATAAGATACCCAATTCGGTTTCTTGGTCAGTTACGTCAACTTTTTCCCATTTTTCTGCAGCAGCACCGCCTAAGTTACTGTTGTAACGATAGATAGTTGGGTAGTTTTCAGTATCTGCGGTTGAAACCCATAAGTCACCAGTTTTTGTATCAACTGTGTATGGGTTTGACGCAGCTACGGCTGGTGCAACTGTTGTTCTACTTGCATCGTAATTCGGAGCAGTTGAACTTCTATAACCAACCCAAGTTTTACCATTATGTACCATGATATCAACTTCAGTGATTTTTGTATCATACCAAAGTTGTTGGTCAGCTGGTGTAGTTAATGGTTCAGCATCTGCAGCGGCAAAGTTACTAGCTGCTAACGGTTGCCAGTTAGAAGCAACAAAATCATAACCAGAATTTACTGGTAATTGATAGAAATTATCTGTTCCTAAACCGGTTTGGATATCAAACACCGTGAATAGAGAACCGATAACACCACCGCTGATATCAGACAATCTGAAATCACCACCAGCTTTGTGGAAAATTTGAACTTTATTTTCCGCAGTAAATGCAGCTTGAATATATTCAAAACCTGCGTTATTGATACCATCGACTAAACTAATAGCATCTTGTAGTGTATTAGTTGCAGTAAATTGAATGGTTTTGATTGGTCTAATAGCAGCCTCACCGATAGCAGTTTCGGCAATAGTAAACGATACCGTACCAGAACCAATAGAGGTTGCTGTTAATACTGGGGATGTGATTACTGTATTACCAGATGCTGCTCTACGCCATAATCTAAATGCTGCTGTTTGTGGTGTAGTATCCCACCCAGTATTTTCTTCAGCGTTGACTTGTGTGTAAAGTGAATTTACTGGAATATTGATACCACCCAATGTGCGGTCTAAACCGTACAATGCAGCAGCGGTAGATGCATACATCGGCGCATCGTGAGCCACCCATGAAGAAGTTGCAGCATCGTAACGTTTTACTCGTAATCTTGCACCTGAATTTACAGGAGAAGTCTTGACCCAAACCGAACCACTTGGGCGTTTACCTGTTGGGTAATCTGATGCAGTCGCAGCGTCAGTCAATTTCCATTCAGGAACGATAGTGTGTGGTGATTGTTGCAAAGCAGGACCATAATAAGAACCAACTGTGATGTTTAAATCAGCCGAGATGTCTGCAGCAAGCCCAGTACCTTCAGCGATAACAATAGCATTGCTCAATGATGAATCTCCGAGGCTACTATCATTAGCACCATCTGTATACAAATACAATCCACCATTCACTGCTCTAGCAGTTACACCTTTAATAGAAGCATCGTTGATTTCTTTAACAAGTGCGTCGAGTGTGGCTGGTACCGTGATGGTGACATCATTGATAACAATCGTTTTAGTGCTTAAATTGCTGATAATTGCGCGTGAAGAACTTTTAACTGCTGGGAAACTAGTAGTCCATTTTTGACTACCAACTAATACCCATGTACCAGCCGCGACAGGTGTGCCACCGCCTGGATAACCATTATTGAGTCCGTATTCACCATTACCAGCAGATTTGTACCAAAGCGTTGCTTGTTCTTTTGCTGAATCGAATGTACCCGAACCATTTACGGTTTGCATTACGATTGCATAATCACCGATTGCGCCAATCGCTTTCGGTTTATAATACCCACTATCGATATCTACTTCAGTGTTACTCGCAGTTGCATCGTTTAAGATAATAGGTGTTTTGATTGAGAATTTCTGACCACCATTAACTGAAGATGGACTTCCATTCCATTCATGAATACCCCAAACCGAAGTTTTTGTATCAACCCACCAAGAACCGTCAGATGGCAATGCAC
>ERZ1034361.234-NODE-234-length-40184-cov-7.291720_pt1 | contig 40184 bp, 35 predicted proteins | sample MGYA00520617_ERZ1034361 | MGnify/ENA primary metagenome ERZ1034361 (study PRJEB33736, sample SAMEA104284507) | Azolla filiculoides | biome: Urban; feature: Water surface; material: Ditch water | place: Netherlands | collected 2015-10-28 | depth 0-0.1 m ...
TCATCATGAGCACTCTGAATGATCTCGGATACTCAGTTGAAGCAAAAGTACTCAATGCCCTTGATTATGGGCTGCCTCAGAAGCGAGAGAGAGTTCTTATTGTCGGGTTCAAAAAAGAACTCAAAATCGAGTTCAAATGGCCTGAACCTGTCGACAAACAAGTCAGTTTGGACGACATTCTCGAGAATGACGAAGTAGTAGATCCAAAACACTTTGCGTCGGAAATGATCTTACAGAGACGACAAGAGCAGGTAGTTGGTAAAGAAATTCCACCTGGGCGGTCAATCTGGCACGAGAATAAATCTGGAAATGTAAGTCCGCTGCCATATTCGTGCGCTCTTCGAGCAGGGGCGAGTTATAACTACCTTCTCGTGGACGGCAAGAGAAGGCTCACACCCCGCGAGATGCTTCGAATTCAAGGTTTTCCAGAAACTTTTGTGATCGCTTGCACAGATTCAGCAACCAGAAAACAGGCCGGAAATAGTGTTCCAGTGCCAATGATTCAAGCAGTCGTTCAACAGACGTTTAGCGCATTAATCGAAAAAGTCTGATTCCAGATAAATCTGCAAACGGGGGAAAATTGCAAGAAACAGCAATCGATCGACTCGAGGCAATTATTGCCAAAAGCAGAGTCGAAATGTACAAACCGATTCAAATTGCCGAGGTGCTTCGCCATCACCGGCTAGGTGAGATTACAGATCTTTCAGATATAGAAAGTTTCAGAAATAGATCTATACATTGGCGAAATGATGTAACTACAGAGCTAATGGGAAAGGTCTCTACTTCTTCTGCGCGATTCCAACATGATGTTTGGAATGAAAGCGCAATGAAGAGTGAATATCTCGTTCAGCTTGGAGCAGCAAATCTCCAAGATGCTTCTATCGAAAAAATGATTTATAGGGCGATAAGTAAGAAACAAGAAATACTTATTGACTTTTTTTTCAAATTAGAAAATGTTTCAACAGCGAGCGGATTGAAAAAGCTTTTTTCGTTATTTGATTCTGATAATTTGCAAACAAGTAGAGATCGACTTTTCGAAATACTTATTTCTAGCACTTTCGAGGCTCTCATGGAGGAAAATGAAATCTTCCTTTCAATTAGAGGCCTAAATTCAACCTCGAATAGCTTTGCACTGGCAGCAGTTTCGAAATTGGTCGGTTCTCGTGAAATCCGTTTGAAAATGTCTCGCCTAGGAAGAACCAATTCTGCGGATGCTGGAGTAGATGTTTGGTCTAATTTTGGTGTGATTGTGAACATCAAACACAGGCTGGTTGACGAACAACTACTCTCTACAATCTTGGAGGACACACCTAATGGTGAACTCCTAATTGTCTGCAAGGCGGTAACTTCCAAGGCTCTATCCGTGACATGGGACCCCACTAACCAGAGGGCAGTCAGTATTTTGACCCTTGATCAGGTCTGGTCGAGTGTCGAAGATCTCGAATTAGAGCAGTTAAATTGGGATAATTTTATGTCTAACTTCATCCAAGCGTTTCGTCGTGAATTCCCGCTTGTGTCATCGTTGGTTGAGTTCATGAACAGCAGAAACTATCTCGACTAAGTTTTCTCCGAAAAAATTGGGTTACGACTTCCTGGTTATTTGTCAGAAACCAGGTCGAATTAATTCAAACAAGACTACATCTTGAACATTTCCTATGCTTAGTCTGCTGAATAGCAGGCAGCGAACATTTTTGAGATCTTGGTTGGTTTGATGAAGTTGCCAGAATTTTTTCTAAAAGGCCTTTGCCAGGGATCTGGTGACAAAAATGGTTATTTGTTAGTGAAACGGAGAAAGCGTCTTTGCTAGTTATTTGTTAAATGAAGAACTGAGCATATTTTTCAGTGCGGGATCGCAAACAAATACGAACGTCCCCTTGATCCCTCGGGTCAGCAACACCCGATAGATATTCACCACGTAGTTGAGTAGATCTTCATCTGTGTACTCGATACCGAGCCTGGGGTTGTTTTCTTTGCCCTTCTTATCGTGATAATTCTCACGATGAAAGACGACTTTCTTGGTTATTGGGTCATATCCGAGGTCTGGCCCAATTATGACTCCCGCGTAATTCAGGTCATAGCCCTGGACCGTGTGGATCGAGCCCACCTCCTCTAAGGAGGTAGGAGAGTTGATCCAGTCTGTTGCTGTCCGGTTCCATGTGAGACCAACGTCACCGATCTGAATGTCCACAGCACTTGGGTCGTTCTTGCTCGCCCATGGCCAGGCATAGCCAGCAATCATTCGAGAAAGGCCTACATCTTTATCTTTCTCGAAGATTGCCTCACGCATCTCTGCAATGTCATCAAAGAATCGGAGTTCGTAGTTCCCGAAAGACTCCGGTCCTAGCTGTGTGCCAGCAAAGACTCGGCCAATGAACTCGATGTAGTCGGTGCCACCAGCAACACGCATCTGGGAAACCAGTCGGAAGAAGCTATTTGCCTGGCGTGCTTGTTCAACAAGCGCAGCAGTGACCTCTGCAGGTAAGTCAGCGGGCTTCACACTTTGTGCTGAGTCCAGCAGGTACAGCTGGTGTGTGCTCTTGGCCTTGATCCAGTCCAATTGCGTCCATGACAAGTCATCATTGCCAAACAACGCGGTGTTGATATCCGTGAACTTCTTATTCTGTGCAGCAGAAGGCTGGTTGGATCGCTGCCCAAGACGGTGTGACTCATCAACAATAAGCAGGTCGTAGTGTTCCTTTGATGCACCAGCATCAAAAGGACTAAGCACCATCAACTTGGAAAGGCCTGGCGTCTTTGCAAACACCTTCTCAATGGACTTCCGCAAGGACTGTTGGGGAATGACCAACCCGATGGTGAAGTCTTTGAGCTGCTCTCGGTAACCCTGTTGGAAGAAATCAGAGAACATTGAGTCACTGTCGAGCTGTTCGTCTGGTTGGCTCTTCGCAATGTCGACCAGGAGCTTCATGAGATAGACGGCAACAATTGTCTTACCCGTGCCAGGGTCTCCCTGGATAACGATGGGTGTATCTGTCTTGTTCTCGAGGTCTTCAAAGAGTTTCTCAAGAACACCCTCAATAGCCACAGATTGATCTGTATTCAGTGCTTTGAATGGTGAGAACTTGAATAGGTCGCTGTTCACAATGTCTGGGATGCTTCGCGTGAAGACACCTTCTTTGAGGAGCTCCTCAAAGAGTTCATTGAAGGTCTCGCGATAGCGATCACGTTCGAAGTAATCAGCATCAGTGATGCCGTGGTTTCCGTTGAGGACTTTGTATTTGCTGTCCGCAGCGAGGTAGCGAATCAGCTGTGACTCGAGGTCCAGGCAAACGGACTTATTGAAGCGGTCATCAAGGATGACCTTGATCTTCTTGAGGTGCTGGCGTTGTTCAACAGCTAGGTGTTGAAACATGCGGTTGGCCACATTGGTGGATTCACCAATGTAAATCTCGTCAGTTCCTTCTATTGTGTAAACAACAGGCCAGTTCTTATGACGTGGGTTTGTTTCAGCCCAGGTGGCTACCGCGCCCTTATCGAAAGGAAGTCGCTCAATATTAAAGCTGGTCATATTTATCGCTGCGCCCCCGCGCTTTCTCAACAGGGTATTTCTGTTGAGTTTTAGCCAGCTTTTCTAGAACTATCTCATTTGGGTCCATCCCCAACTTATCCGCCAAGAGAAGGCAGTAGGTCAACACATCAGCCAATTCGTCTTGGACGTTTTCTAGGTTGGCTGGGCTTCCCCATTGGTAGTTCTCCAGAAGTTCAGCAGCTTCAATGCTCACGCTTTTGGCGAGGTTCTCTGGAGTATGGAACTGACCCCAATCACGCTCTTGAACAAACTCTCTCAGAGCTTGAATCACTTCGCGTTGTTCCATGAATTCAACTTATCGCAGAACACCGACACTGAGCTTGGCCGGAGGTTAAACAACTCACCCCCGCATCGCTGCGGGGGTGAGTTTGTGGTTTAACTTGACTACTTCGCGTCAACATCCTTTGCCAGGGTGCCGAGGTAAAGCTCGATGACCTTAGGGTCATCGGCCAGCTCGCGGCCGGTGCCGGTGTAGGCATCGCGTCCCTGGTCGAGAACATATCCACGGTCAGCAATCTGGAGGCAACGACGAGCGTTCTGCTCCACCATGATGACCGAGACGCCAGCCTTGTTAATGCGGCGTGTGCGAATGAAGGTCTCATCCTGACGAACAGGAGACAGACCAGCAGATGGCTCGTCCAGAAGAAGGACCTTAGGGTCCATCATCAGGGCGCGTGCCATAGCGACGGACTGACGCTCACCACCGGACAGCGAACCTGCGCTCTGCTGACGACGGTCAGCGAGCACGGGGAAGATGTCGAAGATGGCGTCAAGACGCTCAGACAGACGCTTGGGCTGCAGGAACAGACCCATCTGGAGGTTCTCCTGGATGGTCAGGCTGGGGAAGACGTTGTTGGTCTGAGGCACGAAGCCCACACCCATCTGAACCAGCTTGTTGGTCTTGAAGCCTGTGATGTCTTCACCGTTGAGGGTGACAGAACCTTCACGGATCTTGACCAGACCGAAGAGTGCCTTGAGGAGGGTCGACTTACCGGCACCGTTAGGGCCGATGATGCCGATGAGCTCACCAGGGTAGGCCTCGATGGAACAACCGTTAAGGATGTTCACACCGGGGAGGTAACCAGCAACAAGGTTGTCGGCGCGCAGTACTGGCTCGACGCCAGTCTTCTTTGCTTCAGCCATTACTTCTTCTCCTTCTTGGGAGCATCCATTGCGCCTTCTTCGAGCAATGCGTCATCGCCGAGGTCGGTGTCGTGGTGGGCTCCGAGGTAAGCATCGATAACAGCCTGGTCGCTCATCACGGTGTCCGCTGGACCTTCCGCAACAACGCGACCTTCTGCCATGACGACAACCCAGTCTGAGATGTGGCGAACCATGTGCATGTCGTGCTCAACGAAGAGAACGGTGGTTCCTTCGTCGCGCAGCGACTGGATGTGGCCAAGCAGTGACTGAGTCAGTGCAGGGTTCACACCAGCCATGGGCTCGTCGAGCATGATCATGACGGGGTCGCTCATGAGAGCGCGGGCCATTTCGAGGAGCTTCTTCTGACCACCAGAGAGGCTACCGGCAAGGTCTTCCTTCTTCTCATAGAGCTTGAAGCGCTTGAGAAGATCTTCGGCCTTGGCGATGTTTGCCTTCTCTTGTGCTGCCCAGAGAGGCTTCACAAAAGCAGCAAGGAAGGATTCTCCACGCTGATCCTTGGCACCGAGAAGCATGTTCTGCATCACGGTGAGGCGCGAGAGCGCCTTGGTCAGCTGGAAGGTGCGAACCATTCCGCTCTTAGCAACGGAGGCTGCTGCGGTGTTACCGAGCAGCTTGCCGTTGAAGGACCACTTAGCAGCCTTGTCAGCGGAGGGTCCACCAAACATCTTCTTTGCAGAGGATGGCTGGTCGAATCCGGTGATGAGGTTGAAGAAGGTTGTCTTACCGGCACCGTTAGGGCCGATCAGTGCGGTGATCACACCGCGCTGCACTTCTAAGTGATCAACATCAACAGCACGGTTACCACCGAAGTCACGGACGACGTTGTCGACCACGAGGATGGCATCGGGCTTTGAGGCTCCAGGAGTTTGCTTGACAGTCTTCAGCTCTGCACGAGCTTCTGTTGCTGTCTTCTTGGTCGCATTAGACATTGAAGTTCAGCTCCTTCTTGTCGCCCAAGATTCCTTGAGGCCTGAAGATCACCAGCAGCATCAGTGCGACACCAACCATGATCCATGAGAACTGCTCGGTCTGCTGAGTGTTCAAGATGGCATCGGGGATGAGGATATCCACGGTGCCCTGAATGAAGATACGCAGAGCGAAGAACAGTGCCGATCCGAGGACGGGGCCCCAGATGGTGGCAGCACCACCCAAGAGCATCGCGGTCCAGATGAGGAAGGTCATGTTACGACCGAGAGCATCTGGCTGGACCGAGGTGGGCAGGACGTAGAACATACCGCCGATAGCACCGAGGACACCACCGATGATGAGGGCCTGCATCTTGAAGGCGAAGACGTTCTTGCCGAGGCTGCGAACAGCGTCTTCGTCTTCACGGATGCCCTTGATAACGCGGCCCCAAGGGGAGCGCATCAGAAGCCATACGAGAACAGCGAAGATCACAACAAGGCTCCACGCGACGATACGGATGAACCATCCGTTAACGCCGGTGTTGTCGAAGTCGAACCACAGGATTGCTGTCTTTCCATCAGGGAAGGGAGACAGGGCACTGAAGGTGTTGCGGTAGGTCTCACCGGGGAGACCGTTTGAACCACCGGTGACGGAGTTCAATACCGAAGCACGACCGATCATGCGGACGATTTCCGCCGCGGCGATCGTCACGATGGCCAGATAGTCACCTCGCAGTTTCAGGGTTGGAATACCCAGAAGCAAAGCGAAGATGGTACCGGCACCAATGGTGACCAGTGTGGCTGCCCAGAAGGGAAGACCAGCAATGGTGGCAACGGAGAATCCGTAAGCACCAATGAGCATGAAGCCCGCCTGGCCCATGTTCAACAGACCGGTGAAACCGAAGTGAACGTTCAGACCAATTGCTGCGATAGCAAAGGCAGCGGTGGTCGGCAGAATCATGTTCGCCGACATGTCATAGAGAACTTTAATCCACATATCCATGACTGTCCTCCTTAACCGATCCGCTCTTTGCGACCGAAGATACCCTGCGGACGAACCAGCAGGATAACAATCAGCAGCAGAAGGGCTGTTGCGTACTTGAAGTCACCAGGCACGACGAAGTTGGCAAGCTCTACGGTCATACCGATGATGAGCGAACCAATCAGCGCACCGAAGGCGGTACCGAGACCACCGAGGGTAACTGCGGCAAACATGAGCAGCAGCAGCTGCATACCTGTCTGCCAGTTGATGCCGTTGAGGACCAGGCCGAGCATGACACCGGAAAGACCAGCGAGTGCAGTGGCGATGACCCAGACCAGACGGATGATGCGGTCTACGTCGATACCGGAAGCCGCCGCAAGCGAGGGGTTGTCCGATACGGCGCGGGTTGCGCGTCCCGTGCGGGTCTTGAGCAGGAAGAGACCAACCAAGATGAGAACGATAACCGAGAGGCCCATTGCCCACAGTGACTCGAAGGTCAAGGTGACGGGTCCGATGGTGAAGGTCTCAGGGTTCTTCATGAGGATACGAACCGTGGATGCTCCATAGAACATCTGGAAGGTGTACTGCAGGGCCAGTGCCAGACCGATGGTCACAATGATCATCTGAGTCAGGGACAGACCCTTCTTACGCAGTGGCTTCCAAATGACCGCATCTTGGATGTAACCGGTAGCACCGGTCAAGATGACCACGATCACGATGGTGAGGAAGATGTTCAGACCCAGAACGTTGGCGAAGGTGTATCCCAGAAGACCACCAAGGGTCACCTGCTCTGCGTGAGAGAAGCTGGAAAGACCCGTGGTTCCGTAGATCAGGGAGAGACCAATAGAGGCCAGTGCGAGGAGGAGACCGAGTCGAAGACCGGAGACGATTTGCTGTGCAAGTCGGTCCCAGTTGAATCCTTCAGCAGCGATCTCAGCCTGTGATGGGCCGTTGTCGGCTCCGTCACCGGTTGCACCGTCGACTGAGAAGATTGTTGCCTTCACAAAGCCGAGGGTGATGTCGCGCTCCTGGACAGCGTCGCCCTTGAGGGTGACACCTTCAGGAAGGGTCTTCTCGTCGAGGGTAATTGTGTAGAGACCAGCGACTGTAACCGCTGCGTTCCACTTACCGTCTTTGTCGGTCTCGGCAGGAACGTTCAGGCCGTTCCCGTCAATAGTTAGTTTGACGCCAGCACCAACACCCTTGATAGTTCCCGTGAAACATCCAGTTTCTGCGTCAGCGACGCAGACGTCACTGGTTGCAGCGTGAGCAGCGGGAGCACCCGTACCCAGCGTGAATGAGAGAACCAACAGACCTAGGAGTACACCAAAGATGACTCGCAGGCTCATGGGGCTGGAACGGCGCGCTAAAGCTGTGTTTACCACTGCACCTCCATAGGGAGAACAACCGAACTGTTGGTCACGCGTTGCCCTCCATTTGTTTCATCGCATGTCGACTTTGACAGACGATACCTGTCGATTATGTCGCACTTGTTAAACATGCGCGATATTGACGACCGCATAAGACTTTAGTAGGGGAATAACTGCCCGCGCCAACCCGTTAAGCTTGATTACAGAGGCTTTGCCGTAATGGCGCGGGTTATTGCCCGGAATTTCGGACAAATAGATTAAGAACTGAGGAACGATGGCCCAGAACGATCCTTTTGGATTTGTTGGACTTACCTACGACGACGTGCTGCTCCTGCCTGGACACACGGACGTGATTCCGAGCGAGGCAAACACCTCGAGCCGTTTCACTCGCCGCATCACCCTCTCGAAGCCTCTGATCTCCTCCGCCATGGACACCGTGACCGAAGCCCGCATGGCTATCGCCATGGCCCGCCAGGGTGGTATTGGTATCTTGCACCGCAACCTCTCTATTGAGGACCAGGCTGACCAGGTAGATAAGGTCAAGCGCTCTGAGTCCGGCATGATCACCAACCCGGTCACCACCACGGCAGAGGCAACTGTTGCTGAGGTTGATGGCCTGTGTGGTCAGTTCCGTGTCAGTGGTCTTCCTGTTGTGGATGCAGACGGCACTCTGGTCGGCATCATTACCAACCGCGATATGCGCTTTGTCTCTGATGCAGACAAGCAGAAGCTCACCGTGCGCGAAGTGATGACGCCTATGCCTTTGGTTACTGCGCCTGTGGGTGTCTCTGCTGATGACGCTATTGCGCTGCTGGGTAAGCACAAGATTGAGAAGCTGCCCATTGTCGATGGTGCAGGCAAGCTCACCGGTTTGATCACCACCAAAGACTTTGACAAGTCCGAGAAGTACCCTGACGCCACCAAGGACGAAGCCGGACGCTTGCGCGTCGGTGCCGCTATTGGTTTCTTCGGAGACGCCTGGCAGCGTGCGGAGGCACTCCGCGATGCCGGCGTGGACGTCCTTGTTGTCGACACCGCTAACGGTGACTCCGCTGGTGTGCTGGAGATCATTAAGAAGCTCAAGAGCGACCCCTCCTTTGCGCACATCGATGTGATCGGTGGCAACGTGGCAACCCGTTCCGGTGCACAGGCACTGGTCGACGCCGGTGCTGACGGCATCAAGGTTGGCGTTGGTCCCGGTTCTATCTGCACCACACGTGTTGTGGCTGGTGTGGGTGTTCCACAGGTCACCGCGATCTGGGAGGCCTACCAGGCTGCTGGTCCTGCTGGTGTTCCAGTTATTGCTGATGGTGGCTTGCAGTACTCCGGTGACATTGCCAAGGCACTTGTTGCCGGTGCTGAGTCCGTGATGCTGGGTTCCTTGTTCGCAGGCTGCGACGAAAGCCCTGGCGACCTGGTCTTCGACAACGGCAAGCAGTACAAGAGCTACCGCGGCATGGGTTCCTTGGGTGCTCTGCAGACCCGCGGCGAGCGCACCTCGTATTCCAAGGACCGCTACTTCCAGTCGGACGTCCCCAGCGATGACAAGCTCATTGCTGAAGGTATTGAAGGCCGCGTTGCCTACCGTGGACCTCTCTCTGCTGTGGCACACCAACTTGTTGGTGGCCTGCGCCAGTCCATGTTCTATGTGGGCGCACGCACCATTGCTGAGCTTCGCTCGAACGGTAAGTTCGTGCGCATCACTGCGGCAGGACTCAAAGAGTCCCACCCGCACGACATCCAGATGGTTGTCGAAGCACCGAACTACCGTAAGTAATACAGAAAGAACGTCTGGGGAACCACAGTGACTGAAATTGAGATCGGGCGCTCAAAGCGTGCTCGCCGCGCCTTTGCCTTCGATGACATCGCTGTTGTCCCTAGCCGTCGCACCCGTGACCCTCAGGATGTCTCGGTCAGCTGGGGTATTGATGCCTACCAGTTCGAGATTCCTATCCTGGCTGCCCCCATGGACTCCGTGGTCTCCCCCGAGACCGCTATTGCCATGGGCAAGCTCGGTGGTGTGGGTGTTCTGAACCTCGAGGGTCTGTGGACTCGTTACGAGAACCCCCTTCCTGTTCTGGCAGAGATTCGTTCTCTTCCCGCTGCTAACGCAACCAAGCGCATGCAGGAGATCTACTCCGAGCCCATCAAGGCTGAGCTCATCACAGCGCGTCTGGCCGAGGTTCGCGCCTCTGGCGTGACCGTGGCCGCTGCGCTGTCTCCTCAGCGCACGCAGGAGTTCTACCAGACCGTGGTCAGTGCTGGTGTGGACCTGTTCGTGATTCGTGGCACCACGGTTTCTGCCGAGCACGTCTCCAAAGAGACCGAAGCTCTCAACCTCAAGCAGTTCATCTATGAACTCGATGTTCCTGTCATTGTTGGTGGCGCAGCCACCTACACCGCTGCCCTGCACTTGATGCGCACCGGTGCTGCTGGTGTTCTGGTCGGCTTCGGTGGCGGTGCTGCTTCGACCACCCGTGCTTCTTTGGGTATTCACGCTCCGATGGCTACCGCCATTGCGGACATCGCAGGTGCTCGTCGCGACTACATGGATGAGTCCGGCGGACGCTATGTCCACGTCATCGCAGATGGTGGCCTCGGCACCTCTGGCGACGTGGTGAAGGCAATCGCGTGCGGTGCTGACGCCGTCATGCTGGGTTCTGCGCTTGCTCGTGCGACTGACGCTCCTGGTGGCGGTTGGCACTGGGGCCACGAAGCACACCACGGTGAGCTTCCTCGCGGTAACCGCGTGCACGTAGGCCAGGTTGCTCCTCTTGAACAACTTCTCTTCGGCCCTGCAGATGTTGCAGACGGCACCTCGAACCTTGTCGGTGCTCTGCGCCGCTCGATGGCCACCACTGGTTACTCCGATCTCAAAGAGTTCCAGCGCGTTGAGGTTGTTGTTGCTCCTTACAGCGCAGGTTCCAGCGCCGCTGCCACCGCACCAGTAGTCGACCCCACTCTCTAACAATGACTGACACCGCTTCCACACAGGGCGCGCTCAATGCACACTCGCGTGCTGAAGCGCTGGCCGCCATGGAGGCCGAAGAGCTCGACATCCTCATTATTGGTGGCGGCATTGTTGGTGCTGGGTGTGCTTTGGATGCAGCTACTCGTGGATTAAACGTCGGTGTGGTTGAAGCACAAGACTGGGCAGCGGGAACCTCGAGCCGTTCCTCCAAGCTCGTACACGGCGGTATTCGTTACCTCGAGCAGCTGGACTTCCATCTCGTTCAGGAAGCGCTCACCGAGCGGGGTCTGCTTTTGCAGCAGTTGGCTCCCCACCTGGTCAAGCCCATTCGTTTTCTCTACCCCGTGGAGCACCCCCTTTGGGAACGTGCCTATGTGGGTGCAGGCATGCTGCTCTATGACATCTTTTCTTATGCCGGTGGCCGACGCCCGGGCGTGGGACACCACCGTCACCTGAGCAAGCGTCAGATTGGCTTGGCAGCACCCAGCCTGCGCTCCTCCGGCATCATCGGTGGCATGAGCTACTACGACGGTCGTGTCGATGACGCCCGATATGTGGTCAACCTGGTTCGCACGGCGGTCGCCAACGGCGCCCTCGCGGCGAACCGCACCGAAGTGGTCGGCTTCTTGCAGAAGAAGGGCCAGGTCATTGGCGTTACGGTCAAGGACTTAGAAACCGGACGCGAATTCCCCATCCGCGCCAAGCAGGTCATTAACTCCACGGGTGTGTGGACCGGAACCACCCAGGAGCTCGTCCACGATGGCGGCACGCTGCGCGTGCGAGCATCGAAGGGCATCCACATTGTGGTTCCACGTGATCGCTTCAAGTCGGTTATGGGGCTGTTGCTGCGCACAGAGAAGTCTGTGCTGTTCGTCATTCCCTGGGGACGCCACTGGATCATTGGCACCACCGACACGGACTGGACCTTTGACAAGGCGCACCCTTCGGCGACCGCCACAGATATTCAGTATGTGCTCGACCACGTCAACGCCGTCCTCGATGACCCCATCACCCACGATGACATCGAGGGTGTGTATGTGGGCCTGCGTCCATTGCTGGCCGGAAACTCTGAGTCCACTACCAAGCTCAGCCGTGAACACGTTGTGGTCAAGCCCAAGCCTGGCCTGGTGCTCATTGCTGGCGGTAAGTGGACTACCTATCGCGTGATGGCCAACGACGCGGTGGATGCTGCCGTCTCTGAGCTGAACGCTCTGGCAGGTGAAGGTTCCATCCCTGCCAGCGTGACGGCATCTGTGCCCCTGTTGGGTGCAGCCGGATACAAGGCCTCTTGGAATCGTCGCACCCGCACTGCTGCGCGTGCAGGTTTGCCCAAGTCCGTCGTGGAGCACTTGCTCAACCGCTACGGCTCAATGGCAGATGACCTGCTCGCCATCATTGCGGCAGATCCCAAGCAAGCAGAATCTCTGCCTGGCAACCCTGACTACCTCCTGGCTGAAGTCACCTATGCGGTAACCCACGAAGGTGCTCTACACATCGAAGACGTGCTGTCCCGTCGCACACGTTTCACTATTGAAACGCGTGACCGGGGCCTCGAAGCAGCACCTGTCGTGGGAAAGATCATGGCCAAGTTGTTGGGATGGAATGCTGCCACCGAAAAGGCTCAGGTCAAGAACTTCCGACTGGGCATCGAAGCGGAGTTTGCTGCCGAGCAGCAAACCTCTGATGAAGCAGCTAACGCTATTCGCATGTCCGTCCCCTCGATAACGGAGATGCCGGTCTAATGCTGCGCACTGCTCTTAAAGTTCGGTGGATTGCCTTTCTGCTCCTGGTGATGGGAGCTGCAGCTGCGTTTGCGTGGCTGGGTCAATGGCAGCTCGAACGCGCCATCATTGCCTCGCAGCCCATTGATGCTGAATCCGAGACGATCATTCCTTTGGTGGAGTTACAGGTTCCCGGCATTGCTCCCTCAGAGATTGCTTCCGGTCACATGACCGAAGTCACGGGTTATCTCTCCCCCGATTCCTATACCGTGCTGACCGGTCGTCTCAACTACGGAGAAGCTGGGTACTGGCTCGTGGGACGCTTCATCACCGAAGAAGGCTCACTGCCGATTGCCCTCGGCTGGGCTGCCGATGAAGCATCGGTGCTGGCTGTTGAAGATGAGCTCAATGCCTCTCCCGTGACCGAGCCTGCTGTGGTGACTGGTCGCTTTATGCCCACCGAGGCACCTGTGGTTCCCGAAGGGGAACAAGGACCTTTTGTGGAGAGCACGCTGTCTGTGGCATCCCTTGTGAACCTGTGGCCAGACTTTGCTGGTCCGGTCTATGAGGGTTACCTCGTGGCTGATGTTGCCCCTGCTGGGTTGGACGTGATTGAGTCCATTCCGCCCATGAATGAGGGCTCCGTGAACTGGCTCAATATCTTCTATGCCGTCGAGTGGGTTGTCTTCGCTGGCTTCGCGTTCTTCATCTGGTGGCGTCTGGTCAAGGACGCCTACGAGCGAGAACTCGAAGAAAAAGCACAGCTTGAGGCGAACTAAACTAGAGCCATGCCTTTAGCCCCTCGCGCCGCAGATATTCCTCGCATTCCGAAGGCTCTGAAGTTCTACAAGGTGATGTCCTACATCACCGGTACTTTCCTTCTTCTGCTGGTGGCAGAGATGATCTTGAAGTACTGCATCGACTACCGCAGCAATACTTTTGTTGCCCCCAACGGCATGATTGATCCCGCCACCGGCGACTTCATCTTCCTTGAGCCCGGCTATGAGATTGAACTCTTTGGCCCACAGGGTTTCTTGGCTCTTGTTCCCAACGACAGTGTTGAGGCCATCAACCTCTCTATTGGCATCTTGGTCATTCACGGCTGGCTCTATGTTGCCTACCTCTTCGCCGGCTTCCGCATCTGGTCCATGATGCGCTGGAACGCCGCCAAGCTGTTCATCATTGCCCTCGGTGGAATCATCCCCGGACTATCTTTTGTCGTTGAACACTTCTATGCCAAGAAGGTTGTGGCATTCCTGGCAACTCAAGATGCCTCATCTTCTTCACCAACCCCCACCCCAGCAAAAGGAGAGGCCGCGTGACGCAGCCCCAGCCCGTACTCGTCGTTGACTTCGGCGCCCAGTACGCACAACTCATTGCCCGCCGCGTTCGCGAAGCTGGTGTGTATTCCGAGATTGTTCCTCACTCCATCTCTGCTGCTGAGGTAGCTGCCAAGAACCCTGTGGGCATTGTGCTCTCCGGTGGGCCTTCCAGCGTCTATGAGCCTGGCTCCCCTTCTCTGGACCCTGCCATCCTTGAACTCGGCATTCCCGTCTTTGGTATTTGCTACGGCTTCCAGGTGATGGCTCAGGCGCTCGGTGGAACCGTCGCCCAGACCGGTGGCCGCGAATACGGTGCCACCGACATGGCCATCAAGGCTGACCACGCTCTTGTGGGCGGCCAGCCCACCACTCAGACTGTCTGGATGAGCCACGGCGACCAGGTCGCCACCGCTCCTGCCGGCTTCACTGTCGTTGCCTCGACGGAAGCAACCCCTGTTGCTGCCTTCGCCAACGACGAACGCCGTCTCTACGGCGTTCAGTGGCACCCTGAGGTCAAGCACTCTGAGTTCGGACAGAACACGCTGGAGAACTTCCTGCACAAGTGTGCTGGGCTTCCTGCGGACTGGAACAGCGAAAGCGTCATTGAGACCCAGGTCGCTTCGATCCGTGCTCAGGTGGGCACTAGCCGTGTCATCTGCGGTCTTTCTGGTGGAGTGGACTCCGCTGTGGCCGCAGCCATTGTTCACAAGGCTGTGGGCGACCAGCTGGTCTGTGTCTTTGTTGACCACGGTCTGCTGCGTCAGGACGAACGCCGCCAGGTTGAAGAAGACTACGTCAAGGCCACCGGCATTCGCCTGGTGACCGTGGACGTGCGCGAGCAGTTCTTGAACGCCCTGGCCGGAGTCAGTGACCCTGAGACCAAGCGCAAGATTATTGGCCGTGAATTTATTCGCACCTTCGAGCAGGCAGAACGCGACCTCATGGCCGAAGCTGCTGCCGATGGTGAACCCATCAAGTTCTTGGTTCAAGGAACCCTCTACCCTGACGTGGTGGAATCTGGTGGTGGCAGTGGAACTGCCAACATCAAGAGTCACCACAACGTGGGCGGTCTTCCTGATGACCTGCAGTTCGAATTGGTCGAGCCACTGCGTGCCCTGTTCAAAGATGAAGTCCGCGCCATTGGTCGCGAGTTGGGTCTGCCCCACGAGATCGTGGGACGCCAGCCCTTCCCTGGTCCCGGTCTGGGTATTCGTATCGTGGGTGAGATCACTCAAGAACGTCTGGACCTGCTTCGCGAAGCAGATGCCATCGTGCGTCACGAGCTGACCGCTGCGGGCTTGGATGACGAGATCTGGCAGTGCCCTGTTGTTCTCCTTGCTGACGTGCGCTCTGTGGGCGTCATGGGAGATGGTCGCACCTACGGACACCCCATCGTCTTGCGTCCGGTGTCCTCTGAGGACGCCATGACCGCAGACTGGACCCGTCTTCCCTACGACCTGCTTGCCAAGATCTCTAACCGCATTACCAATGAGGTTGCTGGCGTGAACCGCGTCGTGCTGGATGTCACCAGCAAGCCACCAGGAACTATTGAGTGGGAGTAATCCCCACGACGTAGTGCCCAGACCGTCAGGTCTGGGCACTACGTGGTTAAGTGGTTTGTCTGGTGCGGCGGCGCAGAGCTACCAGGGAAAGACCGGAAAGCGTTGCGAGCAAGGCCGCTAATGCCAGTGATCCCGTCTGGGTCATGTTCACACCCGTTGAAGACAATGCGCTAGGTAATGCCACTGTGAAGGGAATGGAGTCAACGGCCTGGCCGCTTGTGACATAGACAAAAACCAGGTGATGATTTCCTGCTGCAGAGGATTGAGGGATGGAGATGGTAGTTCTAAAGCTTCCTGTTGGATCTGAACGCACTGTGCCGAGCTCTATAGGTGTGGAATGCATCTCAATTCGAATATCCGAATTGGGTGCAAAACCGGTGCCGTCAACAACGCTGGTGCTTCCCACTACGAGCGTCGTGCCAGGCATCTCCACACGAGGAACCGGAACGGTAAGCGGGAGCACAGCTGACATACGTCCCTGGCCTTGAGACGTCACTTCACGAATGCGCAACTGATACTCACGGCCATTGACCAGATTGCTCAGCGCTAAAGGGTTTGCAATCGATAACGAGTTCACTGCGGTCCAGTTCACTCCGTTATTGAGGGAGTATTCAATCCCTGTCACTACAGAACCGCCATTGTCTCCCGAAAGATAGGCAACCAGTGCCGAGGAGTCACCATAGCTGGCCACTAATTGCGTGGGGGCATCCGCGATGGTGATGGGTAAAGCCAACTCTGTATTGGACCCCGAACCTGGTCCTGCGTCATTGACCGCGCGAATCTGGATGCTATAGCTCACGCCATTAACCAACCCCGCGGTGATCGAGAAACTGGTTGCGCTTCCTACTGCCCCTGAATCACTCCATGACAATCCCCCGTCGAGACTGTATTCAAAACTTGAAACAGCATTCCCACCATCAGCTCCTGAAGTGAAGTTCACCCCGATGCTTTCATCCCCAGCTGTCAATGAGGTCAAGGTTGGGGCTGATGGGGTGGTTCGTGGCACAACTGCAGACGTTGCACTTGAATACGCACCAAGTCCCGCAGCATTTACTGCAGCAACCTTGAAGAAATAACTTGAGCCATTCGTAAGGCCGTTAATGCCGCACGTGACGTTCGTGGACGTGGGTGCAGCAGTGAGGCAACTACCAGATGGAACATCCACATAGGAGCCCGCCCTAGTGGTTGAGAACTGAATTCGATATCCACTCACCGCAGCACCTGCAGGATCAGCCGGAGCAGTCCAATACAACGTCACCCGATCATTACCTGGAGAGCCCGCAGGATCAGTTGGGGCAACCGCCACCGTGATGGGGGTAGCAGTTATTGAGTTGGAGGCGGGTCCGGGGCCAGCAGCATTACGTGCACGAATCGTAACCGGATAAGCAGTTCCGTTAGCCAACCCCGTTATAACCATCGTGGGGGCTGTTGTGGTCGCTGGGGATGTGGGAGACCACATGAGCCCACCTGTTATGGAGTACTCATAGGCAGTAATTGTTCCGCCTCCGTTTGTCCCTGCGGCGAAGGTTGCGGTGAGCTGAGCATTACTAGCAACAAGAAGGCTCAGTACAGGGGCTCCAGGAATGGTCTGTGGAATCGCACTTAATGCTGTGGAGAAAGTTCCTGATCCCGCCGCATTCTTTGCTGACACCCTGAAGTAATACGTCGACCCATTAGTCAGGCCAGTGATGGTGCAACTGAGGTTGGTTGAGGTAGGTGCGGTAGTTGCGCACGTTCCAGCTGCCACATTTGCATAGGTGCCTAAGAGGCTTGTGGATTGCTGAATTGTGTATCCCGTAATTGCTGATCCACCGGTGGAGGCAGGTGCTGACCACGTCAGATTCACAACAGTTGAACTGGGGAGGGCATCGGTGAGTGAAGGAGCGCCAGGGACCGTTCGAGGAGTAACCGAGACAGCATTTGACGCAGCGCCTGCTCCGACAGCTGTTACAGCACGAATTTTCACGCTATAAGTAGTTCCGTTAGTGAGGCCAGAGATGCTAAGGGGTGTCACGGTGTTCGCGGGTGAAAGTGCGCTCCATGATGTTCCTCCATCAGTGGAGTATTCGTAGTTTGTAATGGGTGAACCACCGGTAGCCCCGGAACTGAAAGCTATCGAGGCTGTGGCGTTCCCTGGAGTAATGGAGGTAATCGTCGGAGCTGATGCTGCGGTTGCAGGGGTTACTGTCACTGCAGCCGACGGGAGACTGTCTCCTGCAGAGGTAACAGCAATGAGCTTGATTGAATATATTGTTCCGTTGGTAAGGCCAGTGATGACAACTGGACTCGAGTCAGACGCCGGTGACCGTGTGCTCCAGGTTGAACCGTTATCTGTGGAGTACTTGTAATTGGAAATTGTTGCACTTCCGGATTCGCCAGAGGTGAAAGAAACGGCAGCTTGTCCATTTGATGGTGTTACCGCAAGATTTGATGGACCCGCAGCTTTGACAGTTATAGCAACGGTGGTTGTGATCGGACTGCCAGCAGATGGGGTTCCCGTAATCGTATAGCTCGTTGAAGCTTGAAGTTCAGACGCAATTCCAGAAATGGAACCTGTGGCGGTGTTGAAATTCAGGCCTACGGGAAGCGGAGGGTCGATTGCATACGATACTGTCCCAGAAATGTTCGACGTGGTCATGCTTACAGAAACTGAAGCACCAAGCGCCGCAGCGATTCGCGTCTTGCTCGGTGAAATCACGGGGGGTGCGTTGTCGGTAAAGGCTGTTCTGACTGAGATGGTTCCATTCGGAGCAGCTCCGCTAATTCGATACATCGTGAGTTGGGAGGTTGTGGGGTTTACCTGGAGATAATTTCCCTGAAGAAGAAGATCCGTTGTGAGATTTTCCCAACTCATTGTGGGTACGAGTGAGTTGATGTAAGAAACTTCTGCTTTTCGAGCGGAGACAAATAGTTGACCTGTAGGCGAGATCGCCCGCGAAATGGGAGTTGTCTGACTACTGCCTGCATAGGCGACCAATGCAGCTCGGCCAAAAGGATAGCTCAACGCCCCCCAAGTGATTCCATCTGCGGATGTCTTGACCGTGGCGGATGTAGTTTCCCAAAACAGAGTGGTGCTATCGGTCTCGATGAAATCAACAGAAAAATAACCTGATGAACTTACACTCACAGTGGGGTCTCGATCAGAACGATACTTCGTTCCAGGATCTGTGATGAAGCTACTAGTCCATCCCGCGCTGTAACGGCTCACCTCAAGCTGTGACACTTTCCACAGGGTGTAGGAGGACCCCGTGGCTTATGAGCTCGTGTAACGATGCGTAGCTACAACAACAACACCAGCTGGGCTTACCGCAATACTAGGTTTGCTCGATGTGTAGTAAGGGGTTTTTATTGAAATGACGCTTGCATTTTCCCAATTTTTGCCATCAGTTGAGCGGGAAGCCATCAAGAACGACTCGCTGTTGAAATTCACATCCCAGACCGCTGTCATCTTTCCTGACGAATCGATTCCAAGTTGTGGGCTATTAATTAATCCATATACCCCTGGAATGGTAACGAGTGAGGACCAAGCACTGCCCACATCATCAACAGTTGTGGATGACAGCATTTGGTTTGGTGGACCTGAGTTCTTCCAGACAGCAGTAAACAATCCCGTTGTCTCAGAAGAGACAAGTGCAACTGAAGAATCTGGGTTTGAAACAGGGTAGGAGCCTAAGGATTTAACCTCACTCCACGTCACGCCATCCTGAGTCGTTGCACTGCGGAGATAGGTTACTCCTGCTGACAAACCAATCCACATTGCCATGAGTGTCCCTGAGGTGGGTGAAATACTCAGCGCAACTCTGGTGGAGTCATAACGATCTACAAGCTCACTTTGTAAAGTGGGGAGTGTAGAGGTGGACCAGCTGTTGCCGTCTGGGCTCCATCCCACTTTCAGCACAGGTAAAGCATCAGTACCTTTAGACCACATCAAGGCACGTGAGTTATTAGTTTTAGAGACGGTACTGGCCAAGAAGTAGCCAACCCCAGTATCTAGCTCTAAAGCTGAAGTAGGTACGCTCACAGCAGTCGCAGGAATTGTTGGCACAAGAGCAATGCCTATGGACACTAGTAAGGAAAGAAGTGCCGCCACTAAGCGACATAAACCCACTCGCACCACAGCCCCTCCGCTCGAACCCAAATACTAAAGTTACCTTAGTACTAAAGTAACCTTAGTAGATTTCGCTTATACGGAAGCTGAGAGTCCCCCCAACGTGAGTGGTGAGGGCTAGATGCTCTTGATCATCCGATCAATGTGAGCCTTGGTAACCATGCGGTCAAGCTTGGAACCTTCGAGGTTCGCCTGTCCTTGTGAGCGACCGCCTTGCCAGACAGCAAGCCCGCTCGTGGAGAGCGCAATGCTCACAGTGAGAGAAGTCAGTGCGGGATTCTTAATGAAGTAGGTCTTGGGAATCTTGCCCAACTCAAGCGTGAACTCCGTCACCTTCTTCTTCTTGAAGTCTGAGATGAGATGCTGGAGCAGGGCAACATTCAATTGCGCTTGGTCAACAAAGTCGCGGCCGTGCTGGTGTTCGGCAAGATAGGCAACCTCACGTGATGCCACGGGGTAGTTCACGAGAACTCCCCAGCCACCCATCACGACAAAGCCCTTGTTTACTGCAGTGATCCAGGCGCGAAGGCGTGCTTCCGGATTCTGAGCTGCGTTGTTGACTGCCTCTGCAACGTCAGAAATGAAGCGGGTGTAAACCCAGACCAGGGTCTCTGCAAGAAGTTCATTCCTGCTGCCGAAGTGGAAGTTGAGCAAACCGTCAGATACACCAACTGCTTCACACATCACCAGGGCATTGAACGAGGTGGGGCCAATTCGCGCCACATCATCGACCGTGACGAACAACATCTTCTCGCGCGTGGTGGGTTCAGGGTTTGTGCCGAAGCGGAGCCAAAAGCTCTCATCAAGAACCCGATCAGGCGGAGTCTGCGGATCGAGGACGGGAACCAGCTTGGAATGCCGCGATACGGCTTTCTTCTTGGCTGGGCTCATGCATTTAGCCTAACCGGAGAAATCTCTCCGCTGATTGTTCACCCACGTTAAAGAGGTCACCCCCTGGGCCGAAGCCCAGGGGGTGACTACTTCAGTGCATTTACTGTTTAGGACTTACCCTCAACAGCGGATGCCCATACTGGAACGTTTACATCGTTGTACTTGTAGATACCGATGAACGCGGAGGATGGGTCATTCTTAGCGTTGAAAGGACCAACCGAAGATGGACCCTGGTACTGGATGTCGTCGCCGGCCTTGATCAGGTCAACACACTCAGCGTAGGTGGAGCACTTGGTTCCACCGTTAGCACCCGATACAGCAGCCAGGTTTTCCTGGATTGCTGCAGGAGTGGTTGCGCCACCCTTGGTTGCAGCAAGTGCTGCAAGGACGGTTGCGTCGTAGGACTCTGCAGCGTAGCTGAAGTCAGTGAGCTCTTCGCCCTGAACGTCAGACCAGTACTTGCCGAGGAGTGCCTTCAGCTCGTCCGAAGGAGCTGCACCAGGAATGGTTCCCTGTGCGCCTTCGAGGGTGCCTGCTTCAAAGTCCTTCTCGAAGGATCCGGTGTTTCCATCGGTGAAGTAGGTGTTAGCCATGTCCCAACCCTGAGCTACGAGCTCGGGGATGATTGCCTTGGTCTCGTCGAATGCGACAACTACGAGTGCGTCAGGCTGAGTAGCCAGAGCAGCAGTTACCTCGGAGGAGAAGGTGGTCTGAGCAGGAGGGAACTCCTGGCCCTTACCGGTTCCACCGTAAACAACGGTTCCGCCAGCTTCAACGATGGATGCCTCGGTCGAGTCACGAAGACCGGTTCCGTAGGAGTCGTTGAATACGAGGAATGCAACCTTCGAGTTTCCGTCACCGGTGATCAGCTGACCGAGAGCAGAGCCCTGTACGGTGTCTGGTGGTGCAGTGCGGAAGTAGAAGGGGCTGTAGCCGGAAAGGGCTGCAGAGGTGTTAGCAGGAGAGATCTCTACGATGCCAGCCTCGGTGAACGAGTCAACAACGTTAAGAGATACGGAGGAAGAAGCTGCACCAAGTACAACCGATACCTTCTGCTTGATGAGGTCTTCTGCCGAAGCGGTAGAAACAGACATGTCGCTCGAGTCACCGGAGTCGGTGCTGTAGAGGCAAGCGTCTGAACCGTTTACGCCACCAGCTGCGTTGATGTCTGCAATAGCAAGACCAACACCAGCGATTTCGGGTGGGCCGAGGAAGGCGAGTGAACCAGTGATGGGCAGGAGGGTTCCTACCTTGAAGGTGTTGTCGCTAGTGCTGTCGGCTGCACAGTCGGCTGCAGCAAATGCTGAGTCGGTTGCGCCACCGTCGGTTGATCCGCTTGCACAGCCAGCCAGCACGAGTGCTGAGGTTGCTGCGAGAGCAAGACCACCGAGTGCACGAGTGCGGAGAGAAATTTCTCGCATGGTACTCCTTGGTGATAATTGTGATCAGAGCACGACGACGTGCTCTGTTGTATTACCAAACTAGGCGTTAGATGTTTCCTGAGACAACATTTCCGGGTTACAACTAGGTAACAAACTGTTTGATACCGAAAGATTGCGCAACAAAAGGCCGCAGAAACGACTATTTCCTGCGTGAAATGCGTAAAAAGTGCGTAACGCTACTTCTTTGTGGCTTCGACGGTCTTGCCGAAGTAGGCAACACCGGTAGTGGCATCGTAGTTAATCTGACCTGCAGGGCCGGTGTAGTTGATGGGTTGCTTGTCAGCAACAGCAGAAACACACATGCCGTAGCTGGTGCAGGGGAAGCCGGTCTGCAGGGTGACGGCAATGAGGCCTTGGGTAATCGAAGCGCCGCCGTCATCCTTGGAGACGGTGGCAGCCAGGATCGATGCGATAGCGAGGTCATAGGCTTCTGCGCCGTAACCAAGTTCACTCAGGCTGGGGTCAGAACCCTTGAGGCGAGCAGAGAGTGCGTCATCTGGGGTGATCATTTCCACAGCAGCACCCTTGGGGGCGTTCTTTGAGGTGGCAATCGAGATGATGGCGACATTGCTGTCGTTCTTTGCGACCAGTTCTTCCAGGGTTGCAACAACGGTTGCCGACGCGGGAGCAATGATGACGTCCACGCCGCGCGCGACGAGGTCATTGAAGCTTGCTTCGGTTGCTGCGGGGTCGCCGTCACCAGCGTTGCGGTGGAGAACTTCAACAGGAACCTCGTTGTAACCACCCTGCTCGTTGACTTCCTGAGCAGCGAGGTCAACACCAGCGGCCTGAGCTGCCGAGTAAGCAGCAAGGTCACCAGAAACGGGAGTCATGTCACCGATACGCAGGATGCCATCGCCGGAAGCCTTGACGGGAGTCGGGGTCGCAGTGGGAACCACTGCGGAACCGCCTGAGCAGGCAGCCATTCCGAGTACTACTGCACCGGCAACAAACACGGTTGCAATCTTGTTGAATCCCACGGTAATCCTTTTCGTCAAAGCAACTTACGGCTCAACAGTACCGACCCCAGCACCTGTTCTCGCTGATGGCACGCGCTCTATTCGATAGTGAGCTCTTCGGCTGCGCGGGCAAGCCTGTTCGCTTTGCCATGGCGCAGCATGTCTGTGGTGAGCACGATCAGAGCCACCCAAATGATGAAGAAGCCAACCCAGCGAACCGGTGGCATGGGTTCGTGCAGCACAAAGACAGCCATCAAGAATGAGAAGACGGGGGTGGAGTACTGAATCAAACCGATTGCCGTCAAGGGCAAACGGCGAGCACCGGCACCAAACATAATCAGGGGAACAGCGGTGACAACACCAGCGGATGCCAAGAGCAGGGTGTGAGGAACGCCATAACCAAAGAAGGTCAGTCCCACCACATTAGAGACAATGATCAACTGGATGATCGCCACCGGCGTCATCCAGATGGTCTCAATGGTCAGACCACTGATGGCGTCGACGACGCCACCGGTGCGCTTCTTGATTAGGCCATAGAGGCCAAAGGATGCTGCCAGGGTCAGTGAGATCCAAGGAATCGTGCCGTAGCTAATGGTGAGGACAATGACGGCGATAAAACTGATGCCGACGGCAACCCATTGCGTGCGACGGAGCTTCTCGCGCAGCACCAGCACACCCAGCACTACGGTGACAATGGGGTTGATGAAATAGCCCAGGGAGGATTCCACAATCTGGTTGCTCAGGACCGCGATGATGAAAACTTGCCAGTTGATATAGATCAACACAGCTGCCACACCCAGGGTGAGCATGATCTTGCGCTGCTTCATAATCGCGAAGAGCTGCTTCCACTTCCTGGTTACTGCAATAAGGAAAGCGCAGAAGATCAAGGAGAAGAGAATGCGGTAACCGACGACCTCAAAAGGGGTGGCTGGTTCCAGGGTTAAGAAGTACAGCGGGAACAAACCCCACAGGCCATAGGCGCCAAAGGCATAGAGCAAGCCGGGGCGAGAGAGCTTCTCGGACACAGCAGAGGCACCGGGAGAAGACATAGTTCGAGCCTACTCCGGACAATCCTCAGGTAACCCCAGTGCTCGCCAATTACCTAATGCAGGATTATTATTGAACTAGTGGCGGGCAGTAGCCCTTAGAGCTTGGCAGTGATCCGGACGGTTCGCGAGCCAGGCTCACACTTTTTTAACCAACTGTGGCCCCGGAAAACCGGAGCCACAATTTGAGCTAAAAGAATTTAGCGAACAACAATTGCGAGAACGTCGCGAGCAGAGAGAACGAGGAATTCCTCGCCTGCGTACTTCACTTCGGTTCCGCCGTACTTGGAGTAGATAACCTTGTCGCCTTCGGCGATGTCCAGAGGAACACGGTTACCGTTGTCGTCAATGCGGCCGGGGCCTACTGCAACGACAACGCCCTCCTGGGGCTTTTCCTTGGCAGTGTCAGGAATGACGAGACCGGAAGCAGTGGTCTGCTCGGCTTCAACCTGCTTGATAACAATGCGATCTTCGAGCGGCTTGATGGCGACCGACACGGTTGACCTCTTTCTTGAACTAAGTATGGGATTAGCACCCGAACGTATCGAGTGCTAACTACGAGTGTACGGCGTGAACTAGCACTCGCGCAATGTGAGTGCCAGCTCAAGGATTGGTAGGTTTACAACCATGGAGAGCGCAGAACTACGCGAATTACTCACCCCGGAAGGGGTGGCGTTACTGGACTCTCTGCCCGCCTACACCTCCAACACTGATGTGTTGAAGATGGTCGCTCACCTGCGCAAAGACGGAAATTCCGCGTCATTAGTGGCCACTGCGCTCACTCAGGCAAAGCTGCGTGGAAAAGCGGGAGCTAAGTTCGGCGACTTTGCCCAGCGCATGTTGTTCACTGAAGCAGGTCTCGAGCAGGCCACCAGGCTTCCGGTAGCAGCCCTCCATGCCGGGCGCTATGTTCGCGCAGGGCTCACAAGCGTGGCCGACCTGGGCTGCGGCATCGGTGCCGATGCCTTGGCGTTTGCCGGAGCAGGCCTGCAGGTTCATGCCGTGGACGCTGATGAAGTCACTGCCGCGATCACCACCTATAACTTGGCGCCCTTCCCTGAAGCGAAAGTGAGTCATGGCACAGCAGAAGAGACTGACCTCTCTGATGTGGAGTCCGTCTACCTCGATCCAGCACGACGAACTTCTGGTCACACCAACACCAACCGCTTAGCCAACTCAGAGGACTACTCTCCCTCGCTCGACTTTGCTTTCGGTCTGGCAGACAAACTTCCCACCGGCATCAAGTTGGGCCCTGGCTTTGACCGAGAGCAGATTCCTGACACCTGCGAAGCACAGTGGATCTCTGTCAATGGCGACGTGGTTGAAGTGGGTCTGTGGTTTGGCCCCCTCAAGCGGGATGGCATCTCTCGAGCTGCTCTCGTAATCCACAACGATGGCATGCACGAGTTGACCTCTGCGGCCGACTCGGAAGATGCCGAAGTCGGTGAACTAGGTAAGTTCCTCTATGAACCAGATGGTGCGGTCATTCGCGCACGGTTGATCGGCGACCTGGCCCGCAGCATTGGTGCCCACATGCTCGACGAGCACATTGCCTATATGAGCAGTGACGTTGAGGTGAGCACACCCTTTGCCAGCACTTTTGAAGTCGTTGAAGAGTTTGCTCTCGATGTGAAGGTGCTCGCCAAAGAACTCAAGACGCGCGGCATTGGCACACTCGAGATCAAGAAGCGGGGCGTAGACATTGACCCTGCAGAGTTTCGCAAGCGCCTGAGCCTGTCCGGAAAGAGCAGCGCGACGCTGTTCTTGACCAGGCTCGGCGAGCGCCGGGTGGCAATCCTTGCCCAACGCGTCTAATCAGTAGTTCTCAACACCTTCAGTTGAAGAGCTACTTCAACAGATAAACACATCTGGACTCGATCTCAGCACCCGCAACCCTACGGTTGCCGGATGGTTCGTCGCAACGGGTACTGGAAGAAGCACACCACAAAAGAGTTACAAGCTCTTTTGCTGATGCTGGACGATCAAGGTTGGCGAATCAAAGATCCTCCAACGTACTATCGAGCATTTTGCCCTTGTCCTGAAAAGCATCAAACAGGTATTCATCTGACTCCCAGCAACCCTCACTATGCGAAAGATATGTTGAGATACTTAGAAAGAGCAACATGTTTCGTTTACCGGGGAAGGAAGTAGAAATGGAAACAGTACGTGTTTCGGTGAGTTTCTATGTCACCGGTGAAATGGATCTCGATAACCACCTCGACCAGGTCATGAGTGCATTGATGGATATCGAGGCTGCTGACCAGCGCATATCTGACTCTGACTATGTCGCCACCGTGAAGACCGGCTTCGTGCGAATCAATTCCTCAGCAACTGAGAGCACTTTCGACGAAGCAGCAGCGGTTGCCATGGCGACTATTCGTTCTGCGATCCATGCTGCCGGAGGTTTCACCCCTGGCTGGGAGAGCAACGACTATGTCGTGACTGGCAAAGAGACTGCCGAATATAACTTTGTGGAGCAACAGCTCATCAAGTGGTGACCCAAGCCGGCTAGCTACTACCAGCCGGTCTCCAAGACATGCTCCAGCATGTCCACGAAGTAGTCTGCAGACTCTTGGGTAACCACCAGGGGCGGTTTGATCTTGAGTACGTTCTGGTAATCACCAGTGGGCTGCATGATGACGCCAAGTTCCAGCAGACGATTACAAATAGCTTCAGTTTCTTCGGTCGCCGGTTCCAGAGTCTGGGTGTCTCGGATGAATTCCAAACCAAGGTAGAGACCTGAGCCATGCACTCTGCCCACGATGGGGTACTTCGCAGACAGGCTCTGCAAGCGCTGCTTGAGGTGAGTTCCCACTTTCAATGCGTTCTCCTGCAAGCCCTCATCCTTGATGATGCCGAGGATTGCTTTGCCGATCTCACTCGACACAGGTGAACCACCGGTGGAAGAAAAGAAGTAGCCCTGGGTGCGGTAACGGTTGGCAATCTCTCGGCTGGTAATCACGGCGCCGAGCGGATGACCGCCACCGATGGACTTTGCCACCGCAACGATGTCTGGAATAACGCCTTGCTGGTGGAAGCCCCAGAACCATTCACCCAAGCGTCCGAAGCCGACCTGGACTTCATCCGCAATGGCAAGACCGCCCTGCGCACGAACAGCGGCATAGACCTGCTTCAGATATCCATCTGGCAGGGCGACGCCACCGGCATTGCCAAAGTAGGACTCACTGATGAAGCCGGCGATCTGCTTACCTGACCGAGCAATGCCCTCAATGACCTCAACCGCTTCGGGGGCATACTTCACTGCTTCTTCATCGCGGTGAATACCGCGATAGGAGTTGGCAGCATCCACGGTGTGGATCCAGTCAGGTCTGGTGCTCAGTGCATTGGGGTTATCTGCAATAGAGGTTGACACCGCATCGCTGGCATAGGTCCAGCCGTGATATTCCTCCTGCATGCAGACAATGTCGGTTCTGCCTGTGTATGCCATTGCCACACGCAGCGCGAGGTCCACCGCTTCAGAACCTGAGTTCACGAAGAAGACAGTGTCGAGCTCAGGGGGAAGCGTCTCGGTGATCAGCTCTGCATATTCCGTTATCGAGTGATAGTTGAAACGAGAGTTGGTGTTGAGCAAACGCATCTGGTTGGTCGCTGCCTCGACCACCTTCGGGTGGGCGTGGCCGACGGAGGCCACGTTGTTCACCATGTCGAGATAGACCCGACCGTTGACGTCCATCAGATATTCACGCCAACCACGTTCCATCTGCGGAGGGTGCTGGTAGTAGTGCTCTTGCACTTCGGCGAGAACTTTCTCACGACGCTCAAGCAGGTGATCCGCTGCCGTTGGGCTCAGATCAATTCCCAGAGCGTGCGTGGGATCACCCAGGAGGCTTCGCCATCCGAGTGCTAATTCCGCATTGACCATGGCAGGAACTTCGACCGAGTCATTGACCATGGCGACGGTGATAGCGACACGTGCTGGCAGTGTTGTTCCCGCAATCAGTGCCGAACGGAACTCCACCGACTGGCCGCCAGCGGTAATCTTTACCACTCCAGCGGCTGTCTCAAGTTCATGCTTCGTGGAAAGCTCTGTCGCTTCGGCCAACCAGATGGTGGCGTGGGTGGGGATGGTCTCTGGGGTCTGTGGTGTGCGAGAAGGAGCACCGGTGAGCACGGGTTGCCATGCCGGAAGCACTGCGAGCTCTGCACCGCTGTCGAGAGCAGACAGGGCAGCATGCTCAAGAGTGGCTGCTCCCAGCCACGCACCCTCATCATTGAGAGGCGAGGTGGTGCAGGCGTCCAGCAAGGTCACGTTAGTGAGGGCAGAAAGCAGATTGCCGCCGGTCCAAGCTGCAGTTTCTGCAGCACTGAGGCCCAGGTGGTGGCGAATGGTTGCTGACATCACTGCTGGTGGAACAGACAGAGCCTGGACCAAGATGCGCATTTCGCGGTCGAGCGCGTTGGTGGCATAGTCGTTGTCTTCATCAATGCGGCTCTGCTGGCGACCGCTGAGCACCAACACAGCACCGCGCTGAATGACCAAGGGCCAGAGCGCGTCGATCTCATCATCGCTGAGTGGACGAAGCGCATGGAATGCGGCGATGGCAGGCAAAACACTGAATGGCTCAACGCCATCGTGGTGAAGCATCGAAGACACTGTGGTGGCGATCTCTCCCACAGCCCATGAGCTGGCAACGTCACCAAAGTCGAGCACGGCGTCAGGGACTAATGAATCTTCCGGACACATCACATTGTCGTCGGTAATGTCGAAGTGGCCGAGCTGCTGAGGCAGGTTCGGGCCAACAGTGCTGAGAATCGGAGAAGTCATCTCGAGAGCCTGGTGGACGAGGTTCGTGACCTCGGCATCGGGTTCATCACTGAGAAGTTGTTCAATGACTTTCTCCGCATGGAGCAAGTTCCACTGCAGCACTCTGCCACTGGCCGAGTGAGAGAAGTCAGCGAGTCCGCTGCTCACCATTCCTGCAATCTCGCCCAAGCGTGCAATCGCATGCGGAGATAAGTATCCCGAGCCCATCAGGCTGTTGCCGGGAATGAACTTGATCACGCGGCCATGAATCACGCCTTGAGAGGTCTCGAACAGTGCCGACATTGCACCTCGGTCGCCCTCAACGATGCTCGGGATGCGGAGGTCTATCGTGCGGGCAAGGTGTGCCGCAGCATCATCTTGCATGTGGATTTCTTGTTCACTGAAGGCGGGGTTGCTGAGCTTGAGAACACCCAGAACTTCTCCAGAATCTTGTCTGCGCAAAATGAAGTTCTGATCTTGCTGACTGCCCAGCGATGAAGCGGTCGTGACCACGCCAAAATGCTTCTCAACCAATGCCACAACCTCAGCCTGAGGAAGAGTGGGAGAAGGAAGCTCAGTCTGGCTGAAGTAGTCAAAGATGTCGGTATTCATTGCTTTACTATTCTGGTCTTCTCTTCGCTCAACCCCAAGCCATAACACAGATACGTATGTAGCTTGGTCCCCTGCTTGAGTTCACTCTGCAGGAGTTAAAGATCAATACGTAATGGCCAAGATGGCTGTGAGCACGATTACGCCCGAGACAATCTCGACATAACCCAGAACAACACCCCACTGCGCGAGCTTCATGCCGCGCTGGTTTGTCTTCTTGATTTCTTTCAGCGCTTTATTTCCGAAGAACACAGCAAGAACACCAACAACCAACAGCAGCACGCAGGCCACGGAGACAATTGCCCAGCCGTTAAAGCGGGCTAACTGAGCCTCAGCGTTGTTGGTGTTCACAGAACAAACTTAGTAGCCGTAGCTGTTGATGCCTGACGCCAGAACAATGCCGAAGAATGCGATGAGCAGAACGGCAACGAGGAGGCCCAGACCAATACCGATGTAACCGGTGATGAGACCAGCCAGTGCGAGACCGTCACCCTGCTCGCCTGTGCGACGAACTTCCTTGCGTGCCATGTGTCCGGTCACCACAGCAACGATGCTGGAGACGAAGGGCACCACGGTGAGACCAGCGATACCGGTCACGAGGGCAACGATAGCCAGAATGTTGGTCTTGGGAACTGCCACAGGCTCAGGAGTGACCACGGTCACAGGCTTGGCGGCTTTGGGGGTCTTGGGTGCAGCTTTTTCAGTCATAGTTCAATTTTAGTGAACATGGATGTCTGTAACTGGGAGTGTGCTGTCAGCTCCAAAGTTCAGTGAAGAAGGTTCGGCACCTTCCATGATGAGCTCAGACGCCAGCGCCGCAATCATCGCGCCATTGTCTGTGCAGAGGGAGAACGCAGGAATGCGCAGCTCCACCCCAGCCGACGTGGCACGCTGCCCAGCGACTTCGCGCAGGCGTGCATTCGCTACAACACCACCACCGAGCAAAAGCCTAGGGACGTCATAGTCCTTGCAGGCAGCAATCGCTTTACTGGTGAGCACATCGATGACAGCTTCACGGAAGCTGGCTGCCACGTCAGCGATGGGGATCTCTTCCCCGGCGTCTCTGCGCACCTCAACCCAGCGGGCAACCGCTGTCTTGAGCCCCGAGAAGGAGAAGTCGTAGCGGTGCTTCTCCATGTCCTTGGGAAGAGTCAGCCCACGGGGGAAGCGAATGGCCTTGGGGTCACCGTCAGCCGCAACGCGGTCGATCTGGGGACCACCGGGATAGGGCAGACCTAATATTCTGGCGACCTTGTCGAAGGCTTCACCAGCGGCGTCGTCGATGGTCTCACCCAAGAGTTCAACATCGCTGGTGAGATCACGAACAAGAAGCAACGAGGTGTGACCGCCTGAAACCAACAAGGCAATGGTGGGGTACTCGAGTGGGCCTTCTTCGCCGAGAACGTCAGCACCGACGTGACCCACCAGGTGGTTCACGGCATAGAGCGGCTTATCGAGAGACAGCGCCAGTGCCTTCGCTGCCCCAACACCCACCATCAGTGCACCGGACAAACCAGGGCCGCTTGTTACCGCGACAGCATCAAGGTCTTCGAGTCTGATGCCCGCGGTGGCAACAGCTTCAGTCAGGGCTGGGCGCAAAGCTTCGAGGTGTGCGCGAGCTGCAACTTCAGGAACAACGCCGCCGTAACGGGCGTGCTCATCCATCGACGAGGCAATGACATTAGCCAGTAGTTCGCGACCGCGAACAATACCGATGCCGGTCTCATCGCAACTGGTTTCAATACCGAGGACTAAAGGAGCATCACGGTTCATCACAGATCAGCCCCTTTCTTCATGATTACGGCGTCGATGCCTTCGGGCTGGTAGTAGCCAGGACGAACAGCAATCTCTTCAAAGCCCAAGGATGCATAAAGCGCAATCGCGTGAGGGTTGTCAGCACGAACCTCTAGAAAGACTCGCTTTGCATCACGTGCTTCTGCTTCATCCAGCAGCGCCGTCATCAGACGGCGTCCGAGACCTGAGCTGCGGAACTCGGGCAGAACAGCAATGGTCTGAATATCGCCATCACCTGAGCCTCGGGGAGCCAGGAGCCCGGCATAACCAACAACAGAGGGCTCACCGCCCAGAACATCCGTGTGTGCTTCGGCGACGAGATAGAAACAGTTCCTGTCTCCGACATCTCGAGCCATAGCTTCCATGGACCAGGCTTCACCAGCGAAGACGGGAGTTTCAATGTCCATGATGGCGGGAACGTCATCAGTGGTGGCTTGACGCAACACGATGCTGTCGATCATTTCTGACCACCTCGCATCTCCTGCACAACCCGCTTGGGGCCGTTGCTCATGGTGACATCCGGCGAGCGCAGATAGAGCGCCTCGAAGGGGAGGAAGGGGCGTCCGGCAACCAACATACGCTCGGCCAGAACACCTAACCACGTGGCAGGGACTTCTGTGGCCTGAACATAGGCACTCTCGGTGACGATGTATTCACCGGGCTTCTGAATGGCTGGACCGTGTGCACGAATCGGGCAGCCTTCGTCATCCAGGCCGGTATAGAAACTCACATACTCTTCCTTGCGGCGAGCATCGGTGGTGACCACGACGTTGTTTTCAGGATCGGTATCCAAGAACTCAAGAGCAATAGCGTCGTGGCTATTCATGGGTAGCAGGATTGCCCCTGCGCCGAATGCGAACGCATCGGCGGCAGCAATCCCGACTCGAAGACCGGTAAATGGTCCTGGTCCCATTCCAGCTGCAACGTGGGTCACCTCACTGGAGGCAATCCCTGCCTCGCCGAGAACCTCATGGATAAAGCTGCCGATGATTTCGGCGTGACGCATGGTGTCGGGGGTGGAGCGTGCAGAAAGAACTGCACCGTCTTTCACCAGAGCGATGCTGGTGCCGGCAGAGGTATCAATGGAAAGGATGACGTTACTCACGCTCCTTCCCACCTTTCTCCATGCCCGGTCAGAGTCACTGTGCGGGGCTCAATGAGTTCCTCACCGAGTTCACCCGCATTGGCGCCCTCGGGGCGCTCAATGACCACATCGAGCCACGAGTCCACGATGCCCTCGAGCATCCCAGCACCCCACTCGACCACAACGACAGAGTGAGCGAAGTCGATATCAAGATCATCGAGTTCAACAGCGCTGTTCAAACGATAGGCATCCACGTGAACCAGAGGTGGGCCGTCAACCAGGCTGGGGTGTGTGCGGGCCAAGACAAAAGTGGGGCTGGTCACCGGACCGCGAACGCCGAGGCCTTCACCAATGCCACGGGTCAGTGTGGTCTTGCCAGCACCGAGGGGACCGGTGAGCACCAACACATCGCCCGCACGCAGTGCCTTACCCAGCTCAAGGCCGAGTTCGTGCATCTGGTCCGGATTCTCAATTGTGCGAGTTCCGAGCATTAGGCGTTCCCTACGTACTCATATTCGAGTCGGGTGCCAATCAAGCGCGTGACAATCTCATAGGCAATGGAGTTCGCAGCTGCAGCCCAGTCGTGAACCGAAGGCTGACCCAATGCTGGGTCACCAAAGAGGACTACGTGGTCACCCACAGCAACGGGGTCGTCGCCCACGTTGAGCAGGAACTGGTCCATCGCGATGCGACCAGCGACAGGGTAGGTTTCCCCGTTGAGTAGCACTGGACCGTTCATAGACGCATCACGGTTGATGCCATCGCCATACCCGAGAGGAATCAAAGCCAGAGTGTTCTCGCCTGCCGTGCGGTGGAGATAGCCATAGCTCACACCCGTGTTCTCGGGAACGCGACGAACAGCCACCACTCTGGTTTCTAGTGTCATGGCAGGAGTGAGCCCGAACTGCTCTGGACGGAGCTCTTCAGTGGGGGCAATGCCATAGGCGGCAATACCGGAGCGCACCATGTTGAAGCGGGTTTCGGGCAGCGTCAGTGCTGCCAGTGAAGCGGCAAGGTGAACATACTTCGGTTCGAGCCCGGCGTCCTTGAGCTCAGAGAGACCGACTGTGAACACCTTGAGCTGCTCGAGATCATCAGCATCGGAGGTGTTGGAGAGGTGACTCATCACACCTTCAACATCCAGATCCCCAGAAGCATGAAGTTCTGCTGCGGTGCGCATGAAGTCAGCCCACTGCTCAGGGCTGGCGCCATTACGGCTCAGGCCCGTGTCGAGCTTGAGGTGAACGCGAGGAGTTGTGTGAGCACGGTGTCCAGCAGAAGCAATGGCGTTGAGCTGTGCGACGGAGACAGCACCCAGGGTGATGTCATTTTCGACGGCTTCATCAAAGGTTTCATCGGGTGCGTGGATCCAACACAGCACAGGTGCCGTAATGCCTGCGTCCCGCAGGGTCAGCGCTTCGGCGATATCTGCAGTTCCTAGCCAGGTTGCTCCGCCGGCGAGCGCAGCCTTCGCTGCGGGCACCATGCCGTGGCCATAGGCATTGGCCTTGACCACGATGAGGACGTCGTCAACACCGGTGATCTCATAGAGGCGCTTCACGTTGCCGGCAATGGCATCCGTGTTCACCTTGGCAATGCGGAAAGGAGTGTGGCTCATGCGGCACGTCCTTCGGCAACGACGAACGCAACAGCTGCATTGGCATCGTGCGAGATGGAGAGGTGAACGCTGTCGATGCCCTTGGAGCTGGCCATCTCAGCTGCTGCACCGCTCAAGTCGAAGGAAGGCTTACCCAGTTCGTCCTTGACCACGACCATGTCGTGAAAGGTCATCGAACCAGAGCCGCCGAAAGCTTTGATCAATGCTTCTTTAGCGGCGAAGCGTCCAGCAAGAGAGTTCGCGGGAAGCTCACGCTCGGCATCAGTGAAGAGACGCTCACCAAGCTTGGGCGTGCGTTCTAACGCCCGCGTGAAGCGAGCGATGTCGACAATGTCGACCCCCACTCCCAGAATCATGAGTGGCTATTCGACCGTGACCGACTTGGCCAGGTTACGTGGCTGGTCAACATCCAAGCCCTTGGCGTCTGCGAGCTCCATGGCGAAGATCTGCAGTGGCACCACCGCGAGGATGGGCTCAAACATGGGGTCGGCCAGAGGAATCTGGATGACCTCATCTGCATAAGGAAGAACAGCTGCATCGCCCTGCTCAGCAATCGCGATGACGCGAGCACCACGTGCACGAATCTCCTGGATGTTGGAGACAACCTTGGAGTGAATCAGAGCAGAACCGCGAGGGCTCGGAACAATGACGAACACGGGCTGGCCGTGGTCAATCAGAGCGATAGGGCCGTGCTTGAGCTCACCCGCAGCGAAACCTTCAGCGTGGATGTAGGCAAGCTCCTTGAGCTTGAGAGCACCCTCGAGTGCGATGGGGTATCCCACGTGGCGACCCAGGAACAATACCGAAGGAGTGTCACTCATCCACTTTGCAAGCTGAGCAATCTTTTCACCGGTCTCGAGAACCTTGGTGACCTTGGCAGGCAGAGCCTGGAGGTCGGTAGCGAGACGGCGGAGTTCCTTCTCGTCAACGGTCTTCTTGGAACCTGCGATGTGCAGACCGATTAAGTAGAGCGCAGTGATCTGAGCGACGAAAGCCTTGGTGGAGGCAACAGCAACCTCAGGACCTGCGTGGGTGTAGACCACAGCGTCAGATTCACGAGGGATTGTTGCACCCTGGGTGTTACACACCGAGATGGTGCGGGCACCTTGTTCGCGGGCATACTTGACCGCCATCAAGGTGTCCATGGTTTCACCAGACTGGCTGATCGAGATGATCAGGGTCTCAGGGGTGATCACGGGGTCGCGGTAACGGAACTCGTGTGAGAGCTGAACCTCAACAGGAATGCGTGCCCACTGCTCAATGGCATAGGCGCCAACCATGCCGGCATAGGACGCCGTGCCGCAGGCAACCAAGATGATGCGGTTGATGCCGTTCAAAACAGCATCGCCCAGCTCGGTCAGTTCAGGAACCTCGACGAGACCATCCACGACGCGTCCGCGAACGGTGTTCGCCACAGCGTCGGGGTTCTCGGTGATTTCCTTCGCCATGAAGGAAGACCAACCGCCCTTGTCGGATGCAGATGCATCCCAGGCGATTTCATATTCTTCGATCTCGACAGGAACACCGTCGAAGTCAATGACCTCAACAGCGTCAGGCGTGATCGCCACAACTTGGTTCTGGCCGACAGCTGCTGCACGGTGGGTGTATTCCACGAATGCGGCAACGTCAGAGCCGAGGAAGTTTTCGCCGTCGCCCAAACCAATCACCAGGGGTGAGTTGTGGCGTGCAGCAACGATGAGGTGAGGTGCATCAGTGTGAACCGCAAGCAACGTGAATGCACCCTCGAGACGGTTGACTACCAGACGCATTGCCTCGCGCAGGTCACCGACCTCGCGGTAGACATCACCGAGAAGAACAGCTGCCACAGCAGTGTCCGTCTCAGATTCGAACTCGTAGCCCTTGGCGAGAAGTTCTGCCTTGATCTCAGCGAAGTTCTCAATGATGCCGTTGTGAATGAGGGCAAGCTTGCCGTCGTCACCCAAGTGAGGGTGGGCGTTCACATCGGTGGGTCCACCGTGGGTGGCCCAGCGAGTGTGGCCAATACCGGTGTGACCAGGAATGAGGGGGTGTGCCTGAAGCAGGTCAACCAAAGCCTGGAGCTTTCCAGCCTTCTTGGCGGTCTCGATAGTGCCGCCATCGGTCAGGATTGCAACACCTGCCGAGTCATATCCGCGGTACTCCTGACGCTTCAGACCGCCCAAAAGAACGGCAAGAGTGTCTTGCTGACCGACGTAACCCACGATTCCACACATAAGGCTTCCAGTTTAGTTCACGAGCGGCACAACGCCTGCGTAGGGCAGAATAGGCAAGTGAGTTCAATGCAAACGGGTGCCATCACCACGCACAGCACTCCCTTTGTGGAGATCTCTCGTGATGAATGGGCAGAACTCGCCCCCACCACCGCTTCTCCCCTCACTGAGGCAGATATTGAGAGCTTGCGTGGTCTGGGAGACCGCCTCAACCTGCAAGAAGTGGAAGATGTTTATCTTCCGCTGAGCAGGTTGCTCTCTATTTATGCCTCCGGTGCTCGTAACCTTCACCGCGACACCTCCAACTTCCTCGGCGAGCGCGCCACCACCACGCCGTTCGTGATTGGTGTGGCTGGATCTGTCGCCGTGGGCAAGTCCACCGTGGCCCGCCTGCTGCAGATGCTCATGGCGCGCTGGGAGGGAACTCCCCGCGTTGAGCTGGTCACCACAGATGGTTTCCTCTATCCCAACGCTGAGCTGGAACGCCGGGGCATCTTGGATCGCAAGGGATTCCCGGAGTCCTATGACCGCCGTGCGTTGCTGCGCTTTGTCAGCAAGATCAAGAGCGGTGCCGCTGAGGCCACCGCTCCGGTCTATTCCCACCTGAGCTATGACATCTTGCCCGACGAGAAGATTGTGGTTCGCCAGCCAGACGTGCTAATCGTCGAAGGCCTCAATGTCCTCCAGCCTCCCACCGCAGGTGGTGGGCTAGCCGTGAGTGACCTGTTCGACTTCACTGTCTATGTCGATGCCCGCACCCAAGACATTGCCACCTGGTATCAAGATCGCTTCCTCTCACTGCAGCGCGGAGCATTCTCCGACCCTGATTCCTACTTCCACCGCTATGCCTCGCTCACCGAGGACGAAGCGCGTGAGACGGCCAAGGGCTTCTGGGAACGCATCAACCTTCCCAACTTGGAAGAGAACATTCGACCCACCAGGTCCAGGGCAACCCTGGTGCTGCGTAAGGCAGCAAACCATGCGGTTTCGACCGTCTTGCTGCGCAAGATCTAGCGGCGAAGAGAATTAGAGCGCGAGCTCTGCCTTGACCACATCAGCGATGCTGTGTGCCAAGCGGTCTGCAGTTGCCTGATCGGCAGCTTCGACCATGACGCGAACCATGGGTTCGGTTCCGGAAGGACGCAACAAGACACGGCCTGTGTCTGCGAGTTCAACCTCAGCGGCTGCAACAGCAGCATCAATTGCTGCGTTGCCGCCTAAGGCGCGGTGATCAACACCACGCACGTTGACAAGAATCTGTGGGTAGACGGTCATCACCGAGGCAAGCTCAGCAATGGTCTTGCCGGTGCGAGCCATTTCAGCGACCAGGTGCAGACCAGTGAGAATGCCGTCACCAGTGGTGGCGAAGTCGGTCATGATGACGTGACCGGACTGTTCTCCGCCCAACGAGGCGTCGTGTTCTGCCAAGCCTTCGAGGACGTAACGGTCTCCGACTGCAGTCTGGATGACCTTAATGCCGTGCTTGTTCATGGCTTTGTGAAGACCGAGGTTGCTCATCACGGTGGCAACGAGAGTGTCGTTCTTGAGGCGACCACGTTCTTTCATCGACACCGCAAGGATGGCCATGATCTGGTCGCCGTCAATGACGTTTCCCTGAGCATCCACAGCCAAGCAGCGGTCAGCATCACCATCGTGAGCAATACCAATGTCAGCACCGTGAGCCAGGACAGCTGCGGCCACCACGTCGAGGTGGGTGGAGCCCACACCGTCGTTGATGTTCAAGCCATCTGGGTCTGCAGCAATAACGGTGACCTTGGCGCCTGCGTCGGTAAAGACCTCAGGTGAGATGGCGGAGGCAGCACCGTGAGCACAGTCCAGCACGACGTGCAGACCGTTCAGCTTGTTGGGCAGAGTGCCCAGCAGGTGAATGACGTAGCGGTCTTCCGCATCTGCGAAGCGACGAATACGACCAACCTCGCCACCGGTGGGCAGCAGGTGATCGGCGTCTAATGAAGCTTCGATGCGGTCTTCGACCTCATCAGGGAGCTTCGTTCCGCCGAAGGCAAAGAACTTGATGCCGTTATCGGGAGCAGGGTTATGAGAGGCCGAGACCATCACACCAAAGTCCGCACCGATCGAGCTGACCAAGAAGGCAGCTGCAGGCGTGGGAATCACGCCAGCATCCAACACATCGATGCCTGAGCTGGCGAGGCCAGCAGAGAGGGCAGCGGTGAGGAACTCACCAGAGATGCGTGGATCGCGAGCAATGACGGCAGTAGCACGACGTCCCTCAGCTCGTCTGGCTTCAGCTCTGCGACCGCTGGTGAGAACCACCGCGGCCGACTGGGCCAGTGCCAAGGTTAGGTCTGCCGTGAGTTCACGGTTTGCTAAGCCTCGGACACCGTCCGTGCCGAATAGACGTGCCAAGGGACAGTCGACTTCTGCTAAAGAAGCGAGATTAACGCTTCGAGAACTGAGAAGCCTTACGGGCCTTCTTGAGACCAGCCTTCTTACGCTCGATGACGCGAGCGTCACGAGTCAAGAAGCCAGCCTTCTTCAGGATTGCGCGGTTGTTCTCGCGGTCAATCTCGTTCAATGTACGAGCAATAGCCAGACGCAGTGCGCCTGCCTGACCGGAAGGGCCACCGCCGCTGATGCGTGCAACGACGTCATATGCGCCACCGAGCTCAAGCACGGTGAAAGGGTCGTTGATGAGCTGCTGGTGCAGCTTGTTGGGGAAGTAGTTAGCGAGCTCGCGGCCGTTGACCGTGATCTTGCCGGAACCGGGTACGAGGCGTGCGCGAGCAATAGCCTGCTTGCGACGACCTACAGCTGCACCGGGAACGTTGAGGATGGCGCGAGGAGCCTTAGGAGCTGCTGCGACAGGAGTTTCAGTTGAGTACTCGGTGACCTCTACGGCCTCGGTCTCGATTTCTGCGTTATCCGCCATGATTACTTAATCCTTTATCTAAATCTTCGAGGCTCTACTGAGCTACCTGAGTGAGGGTGTATACCTTGGGCTGCTGTGCAGCGTGAGGGTGCTCAGCGCCGCGGTAAACCTTGAGCTTGCGGAACTGGTCGCGACCGAGTGAGGTCTTGGGGAGCATGCCACGAATAGCCTTCTCCACAGCACGCTCAGGGTTCTTCTCGAGAAGATCGGTGTAGGTAGTAGCACGAAGACCACCTGGGTAACCAGAGTGGCGGTATGCCTTCTTCTGTGCAGCCTTGTTGCCGGTGAGGACAACCTTGTCTGCGTTGACGATGATGACGAAGTCACCCATGTCCATGTGAGGAGTGTAGGTGGCCTTGTTCTTGCCACGCAGAATGGTTGCTGCGTGAGATGCGAGGCGTCCGAGCACGACGTCGGTTGCGTCAATGATGACCCAGCCGCGCGTAACTTCTGATGCCTTAGGCGTAAAGGTACGAGTCACAGTAATACTGCTTTCTTGTCGAAATGAGTGGTCCGTGTATCCCGCTCAGTCGTTGCGTTCTAATCCAGAATCTGGCTAGAACCCATCAGTCGAGGGCTCAACTTCGGCGGCCTGTCCACGTGGAACAAGCACCAAGGGTCTAATTTACGCCATGGGAGCGTCGTCGGTCAATTCGCGACGGCTCCGGGTAAGGTCTGCACGCGCTCCGACCTCGTGATCGGGAGGGTAAATGATCTCTGTCAGGGTCAGTCCTTGGGCAGGCATGACCTTGAACACACTGGTGCGTTCTGCCTTGGTGCGCAGGGTTTCGATCTCCTCCAGGCTGTTGGCCTTGGATCCTGCAGCAACACAGGCACCAACTAATGACCTCACCATGGAGTGACAGAACGCATCTGCCTGAAGCTTGGCCACGATCACGCCGTCTTCTGCACGTTCCCAGTGGAACTCTTGCAATTCACGAATCGTGGTCGCGCCAGGACGTGGGCGGCAAAACGCCCCAAAGTCCCGCAGACCAAGCATCATGGCTGCCGCCTCGTTCATGGCGTCCACGTCGAGTGGATAGAAGCTGAAGGTGGTCTTGCGACGCTCGATTGGGTTCAAATGTTCGAGACCATCTGCAATGCGGTATTCATAGCGCCTTGCCAGAGGTGAGAACCGGGCGTCAAAGCCCGCAGGAGCGACGACAACCTTGTTGATCACCACATCTGCACCGCGACCCATCG
>ERZ1034361.237-NODE-237-length-40027-cov-7.176070_pt1 | contig 40027 bp, 51 predicted proteins | sample MGYA00520617_ERZ1034361 | MGnify/ENA primary metagenome ERZ1034361 (study PRJEB33736, sample SAMEA104284507) | Azolla filiculoides | biome: Urban; feature: Water surface; material: Ditch water | place: Netherlands | collected 2015-10-28 | depth 0-0.1 m ...
ATATATGGTGGTTTAATTCTATGTGTACCTAAAAGTATTGGAAGTATTGCACCTTCAGCTTTTTGATTAGCTACATCACCCCAACCATAAGTTGCTGAATCAGTACCTAAACTATCACCAGTAGTTGGTACATCTGGTGGTAATAGTTTATTTAGTGCCATTGAAGCTACTATTGAAACACCAGCAACAGCTAAAGCTCCATAAATACTTAGTTGTCCACCTACAGCTCCTCCAACAGTAGCCCAACCACCAGCTGCAGTTAAAGCACCTGCAGTATAGTAGCTTACAGCTATCATAACTGCCATTTTTAACATACTATTAAAAGTATCTCCACCTTCAGGTATTACATAAATATAAAATACATCATTTTCTTTGGCTATATAATCAGTAGAAACAAGTAAGTCATCTTTGTATATAACAACATCTGATAGTTCATTACTATCTAAAACATCTTGTATTTTTTGACCTACTTCAATAGTAACAATCTTATGTTCCATTGGATTCAAATAAGATGATACTACAGCACTTGTTTGGAATTTTACTTTATTCGTAGGTTTAAAATTATCTACTATCATTGCCAACCTTTTTATTTGTATTATATCAAATTAGGGTGGTTAGCATAACCTTTAATATTACACATTTCACTTTTTGATACAACACATCCAGTTTTAATGGAAGTATGTAACACTAGACCATCACCAATATATACCCCAATATGATTGATAATAGCACTATGGTCTGCATTATTCATTAGAACCAATGTGCCATATTTTGGTTCTTTAACAATGATAAAATCATTTGATTGCTTCAATACTTCTTTATGTATTACTCTATGTGCATCATCTTTAATATGATCCATATTAACAAGTTCTATTCCAAATTCTTTTAGATAAAAGTATCGTACAAGCTGATAACAGTTTTTTTGTTCGTATGGTATTGCTAAATAATCTATTGTTTTCAGAATCTAACTCCAGTAGGACTTAATGATAAGAAACCACCAAAGTTGATAGTGTTGTTATGTAGTTTACAATCTGTTAAAGATTTATTACAAGTAGCTAATCCACCAGAATATTGACAAGTCATAGAGTCTTTATACTTCCAATTGCAAGTTCTTGTTAGTCTGCTGTATGGAAACATTCTTGATACTAAATTATCTGCACCAATAGTTAAAGTAACATCATTGGCTGATAAAGTAAAAGATAATACTTTAAAGTCCCAACTAAGTGGAGTTAGATTACTTAAAGCTTCAGTATTAACTATTCTAAGTGTAATAATAATATTTTCTGTTCCACCATTCTTTCTATAGTAATCAAAGTCTTGGATATAGTTACCAATAGCTCTCCTTACATTAGATAGTGTCATAGAAACTTCTTTAACACTTCCATCACTTGATTCTTGGATCTCAGGTAAAGAAAAAGGAAATGGCAAGTATGTATTACCATTCCATTCTATATTATCATTTGTATCGCATAGATATAATGTATCACCATCTGGTATTACAACATCAAGTAGTTTGATCCAAACACTGTCCGTACTTAGTTTATTCTTTTCTTGGATCTCTATACTTGTCATTACCATACCTCTCGTAATGACACATCAACAGATACTTTTCTTAGCTCATTGTAGCTATATGATAGCTCCTCTGCATCAAAAACAACATTATATAGAGCCAATGTCACTGGATGTTGAAACACAAAGGATTCACCTGCATTGACATCAAAGAATGTAAGTAAAGATTGAAGCTGAACATCACTTAACTGTGTAAACTTTAAAGAGAACTTTTTAAAAGATCTAACACTTCTGGCTCTTGTTCTAAGATAACCAGATTCTGTTTCAGTTTTAATTGTTTTCTTTGTACTTGTTTCCTGCAAGGGTATCTCTGGACACCCTAAACCTATATCTTCAAAACTTGCCATTATTAACTCCTAATTGCTTGAGCTACTGCTCCGCCTCTTCTAATATCATCAACTATAATACTTATAATCATACCATTTTGTTCTGACTGAGAGATTTTAACATCATTTGCCTGAACTTGTGTTCCTGATTGATTTATTACTTCTACTTTAACATCACCAATTGGCTTAGCAGATCCATTGCTATCAACATATCCATTTGCAAACTTTTGTGTTCTAGATCCAATAAGAGCTTCTATTAGCCCTCTGTTTTTATCAACAACACTTGCTGGTATAACTGCTTCACCTTTGCTTATCATAGCTGGAATAACATCATTTGATTTAGTATCTACTGATGAATAACCTCCACCTGCAATATATCCAGAAGCAAATCTTTCCATAGTTGATCCGTTTGATATTCCACCAGTATGGCTATAATTAAAACTAGCATCAGCTGCTGCAAATTCTGCATCTGTTGGTGCAGATGATGAATTCCACCAGTCACCTATTGCTTTGCTTCCCATACCTAACGCTTTAGCTAGATTAGCTGTTATAGTCATTTGTATAGTCATTCTCATTAAATCTGAAACTATAGAATCAACAAATTGTTTAGAACTCCATTTTCCAGTTTTCATATATGTAACAAATGCTTCTTCCATACCACTAAATGCATTTTTTGAAACACTTTCTAATCCATTCATCATATTTTTATATGAATAAGATATATCATCAAGGTAAGTATCCCAAGTAGATTTAGATTTATCAAGAGCAATTTTAGTAGCTTCACTAATATTGTATCCAGCATTTAATGCTAGTTGATATTCTTTTTGATATGTAGCTTCTTTAAATGCTAATGTGCTTTCTCTATCTTGCTCTAGATTTAGCATATTCATTCTTCTATCTTCTTTTGCCATTGCAACTTTATATGCTCTTGAATCTACAAGTATTTCCTTATCTGCATCTAATTGTTTTATAGCATCTATTATTTCTGGCGTTTGTTTTTTACTTGCAAGATTTGTTCTTTCGTTATCTAGTTTTTCTTTAGATATATCAAAAAGTTTTTGTTCTCTTTCAACATCATTAAATAATAATGCAGTCATTTTTTCTTTTAGAGCCAATGATTGTTTTGTTATTTCGTAATCACTTTTATTACCTTTTTCAGAAATATCATTATATTTTTGTTGTAATGCTATTTGTGATTCAAGAAGATCTGAATTTGATTTTTTAACTTTTAAACTATATTCAGCTATTCCTTTTTCTTTAACAGTATTATCATAAACATTTTTAGATTGTGCTACTTTGTCTTTTAATGCATCTATATCTCTTTTATCATTATCAGACATTTGTAATGTTTTTTCATTTATTTTATTTATAGAATCGTATCTTTCTTGAAGCAAAGTATTTTTAGATGTTTCGTTTGCAAGATCCAATCTATATTGTGCTGCTCTTTCTAGATCAGACTTAGATACGTCACCAACAAAAGGACCTACAGATTCAACATTTGGAACTACACCACCTCCTGCTACAGCAGCTACTACACCATCTTTTCCCTTTGTTTTCTTTTTAGGAACAATTCCTGCTTTTGGTCTTAGTGCAACCATATCGTTTCTAATTGCTTGTGCTTCTTTTTTCTTATCATCTAATTGCTTTTGATAAATAGGTTTATTCGTTATATGTGCTTTATTTAGTTTTTCTTGGATCTTAGCTTGGTCTTTTAGTGTTTTAACTAAGTCTTTATTTAATTCATTATATTTTGCTAAAGCTTCAGTTTTATTATCACCTTCAACATTATCATTTATATAATCATAAAGACTTGCACCAGCAAGTATTGAACTAGATATTATAAGTCCCCAAGGGGTTTTATTTGTAAGAGCCAAAGTCGTGTTTAATACTTTAACTGCAGTAACTATAGAATATATACCTTTAGCAATTGCTCCACCAGCTAAAACAAGTAATATTGTATCAAGGTGATTAACTACTGGAACTAAAAGTTTTGCTACAGTTCCAACTACTTCACCAACATTTATCATTGCTGATGTAAATGCTTTGTTGAATTTCTCAATATCCTTATTGATTTCACCCATATTTTTCTTTCCACCAGTGAAAGATTCTTTGAATGCTCTTTCAAACTGCATAGATCCATTTACTGAAGCTGTTTTAACTCTTTCCCATATTTTTTCATATGACATAGCAGCTATTTCTGCTGCATCTGCTAGAGTAGTCTTAGCCTTTAAAACTGCTGTTTCTTGTGCTGTAAATACTTTACCTGCTTGTGTTGTAGATATAACTGTTTGTTTATCTAGAACTTCCTTTAATCCTTTAGTAGATTCTTTAGCTTTTTCATCTGATACACTAGCCATTTTATTCATAAATTGTCTAAATGTTTTTTCAGCTACATCTCCACCTTGTGCTAATCCTTCATATACTTTATTTACATCAACACCCATATTCCAATATGCTTTTCTAACTTCTTCACTTCCTGAAGATAGTTGTTGCATAAGTCTTCTTGTTTCAGTACCAGCTATTGAATCTGCTTTACCTATTTGTTTCATAGAAGCTAAGAATGAAATTAATGATGTTGATGTCATACCAATATTTTGACCAGCAGATAGAACATAAGAAGTCATAGTCTTAAATCCATCAACAGATGCAAGAGATGCATTAGCAGCAGCAGTTATCTTGTTTCCAAGACTTTCCATACTTTCTTCTGCATATACAGTATTCCAAGTAACTAACATTTCAGTAACATCATCTAATGATGATCCAGATACTGCAGCCATTTGACTAACTATTTTTAATGAAGAAGCTAATTTCTCTCCACTCATACCAGCTCTTCCAAGTGCTAGTGTTGCATCATTAAGCTCTTTTGTACTTCCACCATATCTTATACCAAGACTTAAAACAGAATCTTCTAATGCTTTAGACTGTGATTCAGTTAGACCCAATACAGCTTGGAATTTAGTTATTGCACTATCTGTTTCTATTACTGCTCTTCCAACTTCAGTGAAAGCAGAAGATACACCATATAGTAAAGCACCAGCTGCAGTATATTCTGCAGTAGTAAGAACTTTATGTGCAAAGCTAGTACCAGTTTCATCAGATACAACACCCATCATACCTCTTGACATAGCTTGTTGTCTAGCACCAGCATCAGCAGACATTTTAGCAGCATCTACTTTTCTTTTATTTAGCTCTTCCCTACTATCTATAGTGCCTTTTTTCATCATATCTAATTGTTCTTGATATGATTTTCTATACTCTTCTCTTCTTTCTCCAGCAAGTCTTTGTTCTATCCTACTTGTTTCTCTTGCTATATCTCTTTTAAGTCTTGTATTTTCTTTTTCTGCATCTGCAACATCTTTATCTAATTTTTTCTTGGCATCTGCAACATCTTTATCTACTTTCTTTTGTGCATCTGCTGTATCTTTGTCAGCCTTTTTCTTTGCATCAGCAGTATCTTTATCTGTTTTCTTTTTAGCTTCAGCTGCATCTTTATCTGTTTTCTTTTTAGCTTCACTAGCAGTTTTATATTTATTTGTAGTATCTGCAGTAACAGCATTAAGATCAGACTTCATTCTTTCAAGTTCTGTTTTGCTAGTAACAGTTCTAGCTTTTATTAAAGCTATTTGCTCTTGATAACCAGCTTGATATTCTGTTCTTGTTTCCTTAGCTAATTTTGATTCAATTTTAGCTAATTCGTTATATGCTAATTCTTTATATCTTAGTTGTGATTTAGTATATTTTTCTTCAAGAGTATTTACATAATTTAAAGATTTATCTTTTTCTTTTTCAACTTTTTTTACTTCTTGAATTATTTGATTTGACAATTGCTTTAGTTTAGTATTGCTTAATGGCTTAAGATCTAAATCTATTGCAAACTCTTTATTTACTTCTTTAAATAGCTTAAAGTATTTTGTAGATGTAGCTAATGCTTTTCTGAATTGTTCGAATCTTAATTCTAAATCTATTGATAGAGTATTATCTTCCATAAAGTTCCTTTATATTTTGTAGGTCTGTTTATAGAAATTATAGCTAAAGTGGAGTAGATACTAACCAGCTAAGATTGCTGATTAGTTGATAGGACTGCAAATACTTTTGCAATATCATCTTCTGATGAGAATGTTTCTTCTTTGATTTTAGATCCAAAGTCGTGTTGTGTTATAAGCATTTCTTTCAATGTTGTCTTGTTTCCCATAAATGACATAACAAGTTGAGCCAATAATGCTAATTGTATTTCTGTTGAATTTTGTGGTTCAGCTGCTAGATATTTATACCAACCAGTTAATTCCTTAGAAGACATAGTATGTTTTATTTCAAATACTGTCTTTCCAAGTAATCTAGCTAACCTATAGAAGAAGACTTCGCTTTCTTCTAGTTCTTCTTCTTTCCCTCTGCATTAAAGTTTTCAATAGCTTCTGCAATTTCATTAATAGCTTCAGTAGCACCTTCTGATAATTCTTCTAGTTCTTCTGCAGTCATTCTTGGATTAACCATAGCTGTTGCAACTTTTTCTACTTTGATTGAAAATATTTCTTTATAATTGAATTGCATACTTCCATCTTCTTTTGGTTCACCAACTATCTTTTTATAGAATTCATTTGATTCATTTACTGTAAGTTCTCTGATAGTAACTTCTTGATTGTCTAAGGCTTTAACCTTAATTACTTTTGTTTGTGTTTTATATTTATCGAATAGCATTTGTATCTCCGTTTTTGTATTAGGCTTTTTATACCTTAGAGAACCAATAGAACGGACAGGGAGGAAACTATTGGCTCACTAAGACATAAAGCTAGGGTTTCCCCTAGACTTTAATTAGATAGCATCTTTTGCTACAGTAGAGATTGTACTCATAATTTCAACTGTTGCGTTCATCATTACAGCATTATCTTTAGCGATAGCTACTTCAATTGAAGAAACACCAATATCCATTGTGAAACAAGTTGGGCTAGTAGTAGCACCAAATACACCATCACTTAATCCAACGATTGCAACTCTTGAAGAGTTAGTATCAAACATAGTTTTAAGTTCAGATTGACCAGCAGCATCAGCAGCATCATATAGCATACCAACAGTGAAGTTTCCAAGTGTTAAAGATCCAAAAGATTTAGATACAGCATCTTGACTTAAACAAGAATATTCTTGAACATTTCTAGTTGAAGTTAAGCTTCCAATATCTTGGATACAACCGATTAGTTTTGCCGAAGCATACGCAGTTTGAATAGCAGCAGGTGTAGATACATTTGTTCCAGCTGGACAAACATAAATTTTAGTACCTTGACTATTTGTAATAGGTAAAGACATTTTATTTCCTTTTTGTTTTATTTAAGTCCATAGACTTTATGAATTATATCACAGTTAGTAGTTCTTTATATAAACACTACAATTCAAGTACCTGTAATCACCGTTGCTCGTACTCATAACACCTTTAGATCCAACCTTATTATTATACATAATCATTGTACCAATTTTGTTAGTTCTAAACATTTCTAGTAAAAGATCCAATAGTTCAAAAGTTCTATTTTCCTTTCTACTATGAACAGTAATCTTTATAACACCATCTTCTCTATATCCATCAAATCCTATTCCAGATGGAGATGCAGCAATTGGTTCATAGCTTACATATATCCATTCTTCTTTATCATCAATGTTAAAGTCTAATCCATTATAATGAACTGTTGTAGCACTCCATTTATATGTAAATAATGATGTAACTTCTATCTTTATATCTTTTGTCATATTCTAACTCCATTTCTTTCTTGCTGCTAGTGCTTTTTCTATCTCTGCATTAAGTATTGTTTTCATATTCTCTTTAGTTCTTCCCCATTCTGCTTTAGTAAGACCAGACTTTTCAGCAGCATTATATGGTTTTCCTATCAAAAACTTAACATAATATGGATCTTTAGTGCTATGTGGTGTTTTAGCATTATTGCTTAATTTTATTGTAAATCTATCTTTCTTATTTGCTATTACTGGAGTTGATTCCCATTGATCAATACTGTGTGTATGCGGTTGCTTATACTTAGTATCATAATCATATACCCAATAACCTCCGTTGTATATTTCTTCTTCTAGATTATTTTGTATTCTATCAGTAGCTTTTACAAGTGCAATCTTTAAGTTTGATTCAACAAGTTTTGAATAGTTACCTAAGATTCTATTTAGCTGTTGATCTACTTTTAAAGATGACATATTATCCTACATATACTGTAAAAGTAACTGCTCCATCTTGTATCTGACTTGAAGTTACTTTTATTATTTTATTACCATCAATAGTCCATTCAGTATTAATAGCCGCAATATTATCCGCAAAAGGTATTACTGCTACCTTAGATATATTATCACTATTAGTTTCTTGGATCTCTGTTAAAGTTAATTCCCTATAAGTACATTTAGTATTTACAGTTATATCAGCATTAGTACCAACATATTCATCAAGATCTGGATCATAAGTAGAATTAGTTAATACCTTTTTATAAAGTATACAACTATTTCCATATTCGCTAATAAGATTACTAGCTACTTTTCTCATTCTATCCTTTAGCTTTGCCATATTATCCTCTTACAAGTGTAGCTGTAGCTAAGCCAGTAGTTGTTAGGTTAGCACCATAACTATTAAGACAAGTAACAACAGCAGATGGAAATGGATTAGTATTTCTACCATTAACTTTACTTGCTTGACCTTGATAATAGTTTACTTCTATGTCACCTACTTTTTCTTTAGATATAAGTCCATTATTTGGATTTACAGCAGATGATATTTCAAATACTAAATCTCTTACAGCCATTAAGCTACAAGACTTAGATAGACAATCACTTGCTGTAAGTAATGTACTATCTACAACATCATTTATTCTATCTGTTGCTATTCTTAGAAATACTTCTTTTTGTGTATCTGTTAAAGCAGTCCATTCAGTTGTGAATGTAGTATAAGATCCAATGTATGCATTAGCATTAGCTACTGATACAAATGAATCATAATTGTCTGCTGGATATATTATTAATGCCATTATTTACTCCGCTATAGTTTTATAAGACATATTATATCTTATGTTGTAGTGATTGTAAGTGTTGAACCACTTAATGACATTTTAGCTCCACCATATACAGAAGCAGTAGCTTTTTGAGCTGCAGCATAAGAGCCAACATTACCAGAATGTAGCACTTGATTACCACTTACATATGTAGTACCAGGAAGCCTAACATTTCCACCACTAGAACCATCTACGCTATTTACATATAAATCTGCCCAAGCATTTAACGCATTATTATGCGAGAATACACCAGCAATTGAACCATATGTTCCAAGAAAAGCAGCTCTATCATTTGTTGCATTTTTACTTAATATTCTTCCATACCAAGTAGCTGCATTTCCGTTTTGAGTTGTTGAAATTCCTCCATCTGTTGTCGAACTACAAGCACTAGCAGTTGTAGCAGTAGCTGCATTTCCAGTTACATTTATACCCCAAGTTCCTGAAGCTCCAGTACCAGTTAAAGTTGGTGCATAGCTATTGTAGTTAGCACTATCCACTATTTTTTTCCAAGCACCCCAAGCTGTTCCAGACCCACTTCTTTGCCAAATATTTTCATTATCTGTAAATCCTAATTGATGTGATTTACCACCAGTCCAATCTGTTCCAGATCCATATTGTCTATATGTTAATAAACCAAAATATCCACCTCCATCACTAAGTCCATTAGAACCATTTGATTTGAAATCAATTTTAAGTCCAGCACTTATCGTTTCTGGAGTTGTTGTTGTATTTCTTGAATCATCTTGTATAAAAGAATTATGTGTATGACTTGAAGCAGCTGCATCAGTAATTCCATAACCACTTAATGTAGTAGGTTTAGAAGTTATTTCACTCCAACCAACACTTGTATCGTTGGCACTTAAAACACCATTTCCATCAATACTAAGATTAGTTCCAACCTTTACACCACCAAGTACAGTAGTTGATGCTGTTGGTAGTGAATAAGAAGATGTAATAGTTAAATCTCCTGAACCAAGCACAGTAGTTCCGTTAATAGTTTTAATATTAGTACCACTAACTAAAGTTGCTTGTTTACCTGATAGTGTTGTTATTATCTCTTTTATCTTTGCACCAACTGCAGTAGATAAAGAAGATATACCTGTACTTAAGCTCATAGTTGTTATACCAGAGCTGCGTTAAATACTGCAACATAATCAGTGTTAGTTGCTCCTACATTATCAGATAGAGTAGTAATAGCTGTTTGAGTAGCTGTACTTATTGGCTTAGCTGCATCAGATGTATTATCTACATTTCCTAATCCAACCATTGCTTTTGAAATACCTGCAACAGTACCAGTAAAAGTAGGTGAAGCAAGATTAGCTTTTAAGTTAAGTGCTGTTTGAGTAGCAGTAGAAACTGGTTTATTAGCATCACTTGTATTGTCTGCAGATCCAAGACCTACCATTGTTTTAGTAATACCACCAACTGTTCCAGTAAAAGTAGGACTAGCTAAATCAGCTTTAAGATTTAAAGCAGTTTGTGTAGCAGTAGATACTGGTTTTAAAGCATCAGTAGTATTATCAACATTAGCTAATCCAACCATAGTTTTAGTTACACCAGATACTGTTCCAGTAAATGTTGGTGAAGCAAACATTGTAGATTTAGATTCATTTGTTACATTACCTAATCCAACCATAGTAGCAGTGATACCACTTACAGTTCCAGTAAATGTAGGTGAAGCTATTGGTGCTTTAGTAGCAATTGAAGCTGCTTGTAAAGTAGAAATAGGTTTATCTGCATCACTAGTATTATCTACATTTGCTAATCCAACATCTGATTTAGTTAAAACTACAGATCCAGTTCTACCAGCAACACTTGAAACTTCACCTGAAGTAATTTTTACATAAACAGTTCCAGACCATCTATAAACAACATTTGTATCTAAAGCAACATATATTTTACCTGTTTCACCAGATGCTGGAAAACCAGCTAAATTTGCATATTCAACTACATCATCTACATAACTTGGTAATTGTGTTGATGGTACTTTACCATCATTACCTAATGTTGCAACACCATTATTAGCACCTTTTTCAGATGCTAATATTCTTAATTTCATAGCAGTAGCTACTTGTTGAAATCCTAATTGTAAGTTTCCATCTAAACTCATAGTAAATCCTTTTTTGTTTTAATTTAACATATTATACAAAAATATATTAACATAGTTTGTGCTAGTGCTACCTATATCAGTCTTGTCTACTTTAGAAGCTAGATCTATTTCGTTTTGTGTTATCCATTCTGCTTCAGTACCTATAAAACCATATTCAACAGCTATTTCATAAGCAGACATTCCGTCTTGACCTTTTATACCAATATCAGATATTACAATGTTGCTTGTAGTTTTATTTAGAACTATCTGTGTTGAATCTTCATTAGCAGTAATAAAATTCTTTGCTTGATTTACTACTATAGAGTTATCCATTATGATACTCCTGAAGTTATTGTCATAAAGCCACCAAATAAGAATTCTTTATTACCAGATCCAATATCTAATACACAATCATATCTAGCTTTAATATCTCCAATTGCTGCTAACGCTGATGCACTTATGTTGATGTAAATGTTTTCACTGTCAGTCTTGTCTATATATGAAGAAAAGTCTACGATTTGAGTGTCAGATACTTTAAGTTTCATTATTGGAGTATAGTCTGTTATATCCATTCCAACATTAACTGAAAGTCTAAAGTTATCATTGGTTCTAGCTTGTATATTATATTCATCTTCTTTGTATGTCATTATGCTTTCCTTGTATAATCTTAATTGAACCCTCCGAAGAGGATTCTCAAAAACTATTTGTTTTGTTTAGCGATAAGTCTTCTATAGTCTTCATCACTAACAATAGAATTAGGAACTAATCCATCTTTATTAAGTTTTGGTGTTTCCACTTTTACTTCATCTTTTGGTAGTTCTTCTTCAGTTTTAATCTTTGCCATATTGTTTCCTTATATTCTAAGAGGAAGACCCTCTTAGATTAGTTAGTTACCAGACAAGCGAATGGAACAGATTTTCTTTCTACAACTCTTTCCCAGTTTGCACCAGTTGCAAGTTCTGCGATTGAATAAGAAAGACCAGTTGGAGTACCAACATCTTTGAAACCAAATGGATGTAATAACCAAGTTTTTCTTTCACCAATGTATTCAACACCAGCTCCATTACCTTGTAACGCTTCTCTTTTTGTTTCAACAGGATATAGTGGAGAACCTTCACCGTAACCAAATACACCTTGACCAAAGATAAGAGTGTTATATTTGAAACCATCAGTTGTACCAGCAGTTACTGTAGCACTATCATCAACAATTACTCTAACACCCATATAAGTAGGAACACTTAAGCTACCCATTGAATCTGGAATATAAACGATGTCATCATTTTTAACCATTTGAGCCATAACTGCACTATGTACAACCATTGCACCTAATTCAGAAGCAGCATCACCCATTGAGTATACAGCATCAGTAAATGCATCTCTATTGAATTTAGTAGAAGCAGATTGACCAGAAATTGAGTTACTAGCAACATCTTTTACCATATCTCCACTGTTGTTTACTTTATTAGAAGCAATAATACCTACTGTAGTAGCAAGTAGTCTTTTTTGCCATTGTTTAGTCCAGTATGAACCAAATCTATTTCTAACTTGTCTGTTTGCATCTGAACCAGCTAATTCGCTTGTAAGATCTGCATTTGAGAACCATTGATTTAAGTAAGCAGCTCTACCAACTTGTTTTGCAGTAGCAAGTTTATTTGCAATAGCTAAATCTGCTGGATTATCAGTACCTAAGTTTGGAACTATTCCAGACTCAATGTCTTTCCAAAATGGGATATTGAAAGTGTTTCCACCATCTACTGCAAGACTATCTAATAGTCCACTTCTTGTAACGATTCCACTTGTAAATACTGCTGTTTTTTCAGGAGAGTTTACTGCCTGATAAGACATATATATTTCTGGGATTATAACATCTGTTAATCTTGTTGTTGCCATATTAATTTACCTCTTTTTTTTATTATTTCAATCCAGCTAATTGTCTAAACAACGCAGGATCTTGTACAAATAAAGCTCTTCTTTGATCATCATTCAAGCCATCTAGACTTGTAATTTTGTTCGAAGGTTTGCCACCAGTAGCGGAACTTCCAGCTTTAGTTCTCTTTGTTTTAAAAAGAAAGCTAAGCTCTTCTGAATCCTTTAATTGATTATATCTATCAGCTAAAGACATTGGACTACCATCTGCATTTCTTATAGTAGTACCATCATTTGCTTTAAAGATAACTCTTCCATCCTCATCGAAACTAGCATTTTGTCTAACTTCATTTAGAACTATATCATAAGCTTTAGAACCTTCTGTTTCTTCTATTGCTCCTAAAGATGTTAATTGTTTCTCAATCTTGTATCCATTCAATGTTTCAGAATATTTACTAGCAATTGATTCTTTTTCAAGTTTTAACATTTCAACCATAGAAGAAAGATTCTTAATCTCACTCTTAGATACTTCATCAGACCCTGATTTAACTTTAGTTAGAAATCCATCTAATGCATCTTCAGTTAAATCTTCAACACCAAGTTTATGTTTAACAAGGCTTTTCAAATCATCTCTTTTTTGTACAGCTGTTCGCATATCTTTTTCTAAAAAAGAAAGTCTTTCAACATTTCCTTTGTAAGATTCTTTTACGCTATTTACTGCACCAATTAACTCATCGTTATTGCTTTCTAAAGCAAACTTTTCTAATACTTCTAAAGACATCCATCTTTCTCCAATCATTCATTTATTTAATGGAATCCACCATTACTAATAAAAGTATAACATAAAAAAGAAATTACTTAATTATATTAGCTTTCTTATCAGCACTAATTGTATTGTTATCCATAGCAGTAACTGTTGCATCTGGAGCTACTTTTGGCTTAGGTAAAAATTTATCTTTATTTATTCTTTCAATTTCATCTCTAACAGATCCAATATCTATAACTTCGTATTTAGCAAGTGAAGCTATAAATGTTTCAGCAGATAATGTTCCACCTAAATATACTTCCCATAATAATCTAAGATCTTGATTGTTTCCAGTTACAGCATTAAAGTCTTTATTTACAATTATTCCAGCCGTTGGCTCTATTTCTGTATTAGCAATATCAGCTAGGTAGCTAAGCATTTTATTTAAAGCTTGTTCTACTGATTGTGCTATTACTGTAACTCTATTTGCACTTTCTGCTGCTTCATAGAATGATTGAGTAGCTGTTTTAATAGTTGTAGTGTCACTTGTGGCAGCTCTTATTATTCCAGAAGTAATATCTTCCTCTATAACACTTAAGTCTTCTTGTAGCTTATCTATTGATGATCCAGATAGCTCTCTCCATTGGAAATCACATTCATCTTTTGTACCTTGAAATAAGAATGCTTCATCAGCACCAACAACAAATACTGGTTTAGTTCCAGATCCAACAGACTCATCTATTCCTATTCCCCAAATTAAAGGTACTGGAGTAGCAGCCATATCTAAATACTTATCTTTGATAGAACTTCTATTCATATGCTTAATAGTCATTTTAGCTACATCATATAATGGTGGAACATCACTTAGGTCTATAGCAATAATTGGAATATAGTCATACTCTGTAATAATAGTATCTATAAGTACAATAGCAGAATTTACTTCCCTATATATATCAACATTTCCATTTTCTTTATAAACTCTATATTGATTAACATATTCAACACCAAATTCACCACTTGGCTCTTCAACTGCTTCTTGAACAATTATTCTAGTATATCTTCCATTGCTATCTTTATTCCAGTTTATTACTTGGCTTCTATCATATATAACAGCATAAGGTAATCCAGTTCCATCAACAGAACTATCTACAGCAATAAATGCTTTACCACTTACAACAACACTTGTAGTTAAATCTCTTGCAAATTTATTTATGTTATTAGTTCTATCCACAGAATCTAATATCTCAATCATTGCATCATTAAGTCCAGTTGTTTCTATATGCTTTCTATATATCATTCCAACAAATGCTTCAGTTGCTCTTTTTACAAAGTTCTTTAATGTTGCATTTTCAAGTCTTGTGTTATAACTTAAATCACTTTCTCTTTCAAGCTTATATAGATGTCTTTTAGCAGTATCAATACCTTCATAAATATCTTTACACTTTGCAATTTGTTGCATATATGCTAAATATTCTGGATGCTTAAAGCTAACACTATCGCTTGACTGTGTCATTATACTCATAATTGTTTCCTTTTATTTTTTCTAAATTATATCAGAATCTCATTCTTGTGGTAACGCCAGTAGGTCTTGCAACAGCAAATTTTCTATGGCAAACATATCCAAGTGCATCAAGCATATGATCTACATTATTTGACTTTCTTGGATTTCCATTATCATCGTAGGCTTGTTCGTTTAGATTGTCAGTTAAGTTTTTACATATATTTGTATTTACTTTTAGTCTTCTTTCACCTTTTGAATTACAGAATAAAGTATTAACTGTAACAATCCTATCTCTTACTGGTGGATTCTTCATAGGTGCATTAATTGTAAATCCAGCTTCCCTAAGTAAACTAATATCTGATTTACTTGCATCAACTGTTTTTCTACTGTTACCAGAAGCATCTGGGAATACTGTTATCAATCTTCCATCGTATCTTGTTCTTATTTCTAATGCCATACTTGGCGTATCTCTTTTATCGCATATTTCATCTACTATAAATATATCTTTACCCCTAACTACCATACATACTGCTGACATATGACCAACATTGAAATCCAGTCCTATATATACTGGTTCATTTTCAGATGTAAGCATAGCATTGGTATGATTTTTTTCCATATCAAAATCTATATATACTTGTCCAGATTCAAGGTTTACAAATTGTCCATTCAGGTATGCTTTAATAAGTTCTGGAGGATATGATGATTCTAGATTGCTAATATAATCTTCTGGAAGAAATGGATTATCATATGTACTACCTTGTATCAATTCATAATCGCTGAAACCTTTTTGGTTAATATTTTCATTCCTTTGTTTGTACCATCTTTTGTATACAAACCTATACCCCTCTGGTGTAGTATAAACACTAACTGTATTTTTAGATCCATTAGGTATTCTTTTTCTATTCCTAGATATTATCTTCATCCAAGCTTCTTCTGCTTTATCTTCTGGAAGAGTATCAAGCTCATCACAATGACTATGATGTACTTCGTATCCAATAATCCTACTTGGATTCTCTAACGACCTAAAAATGATAGTTCCTACATTTTCAACAGTAAGTATACCCTCTGACTTATTTAGCTTATACATCAACCCTGTATTGCCTAGAATCTCTTCAAATCTTGTATACATAATCTTCTTAATAAGATCGACTGTTGGCTCATATATTGCTATGTATGCATTAGGTATTTCAAATAATTGCTTTAGTGCTTTCATAACTAAACTTTCTGACTTACCAGCTCCAAATCCGCATACTAAGGCAGGATATGTAGATTTACTGTTGATTATGGCTAACTGATGCTTCAAAACCTCTCGTTGTAGAACACCACCCATTATTCTATTACCCTATGTTTGCTGTATTTTAATTCAATATCTTCGTTTGCAAAGTTCCAGTCTTTCCATTTAGTAGACACTAAATCATTTATCCTATTTCTTACTGTCATTGGAGCACATTTATAGAATTTAGCAGCAGAATTTATACTATAAAACTCTTTTCCATCTAATATTACAGTTCTTGGTGTTCCACCTTTAGCTATTTCTATTCTAGACTCTCTGAGTAAAGCTTCAGTGTTCTTTGGATCACTATATTGTTCTAAAGATACCATTGATAACAACAAATCTATTACATTAGATACACTAGATATACCATTCATCTGCTTTATAACAAGCAAAGCATTCTTTGTATCTTTTTGAATCCATATTGTTTCCCTAGCATCAGCTAATCTTCTTTTATTTTGACTGTTTGCTATCTTCTGCATAATAGAAACTGGTATCATCTTCAAAGTATTGTTCATATTTGTCCTTTTTTGATATAATAATACCATAAAAATAAAATAGGATGGAAAAAATGGAAGAATTAACACCAGAAGAGATATTTAAACAGGACAATATATTATTAGCTAGTAAGCTTAAATCACTTGTACATTCAGCTATTGATAGAGCCAATGAGATGGTTATTGGATCTGAAAGAATAGAGGAAGTATACACTGCAGTTAAGATAGCTGAAGTAGCTGGAAAGATGACTGGCATAGTACAAGAAAAGCAAACAATCAATATGCAGATAAATCAAATATCTGGATTTACATTTATAGAAGTAGATAAGCAAAGAATAATCCAAGAACGGGAAACAAATCAAATGATACAAGATTCTGATATTGTTGGATCTTTAGCTTAGTTAAAGAATATATCAGTATAATTCTTCACTCATTTGATATATGCTTTATGTAATTTCATATGTTAAGTGATAACAATTTATGGTTGCATACATAAATTAACTATAAAAGATATTAGCTATGCCTTTTATAGAAGATACATTCTTTTCAAACAAGTCTTTTTTGAGCTTGGGATTTGTTTTGTTTTGATAGTTTCATTCACTGTTTACACTCCTTTGAAAAATAGATTAAGGTTATAGAGTTTTCATTTTCTCTATGACCTTTTTTTATGCCTTTTAAAAAGCGGTATATATAAAATCAAATAACTATACTACTTGGATCTATACATTAAATGTCCTACCTTTATATTGGTGTTATTAAGTTTTGTTTAAGGTTTGTTCTATATTTGTTGGGAGTTTATAAGTGGTCAAGCTAACCTAAAAAATTCTTATTTGACTATACCCCCCCTTATATATATAAATAAAATCTTTTTTAATCTTTTTTATTTATTTATTTATTTTTTAATCTTTTTTAAAATCTTTATTTATTTAATATTATTTTAAGTTTATGTCTATACAATACCACCATCAAAACACAAAAAGGAAAAACAAAAATGAAAACAATACTTACACTAACTAAAGAGATATATCAAATATTAATAAGCGATAAATCAATAATGATTTTATCTTTATTTTTTATCTTAATGTTATTAGATTTAATTTATTATATCGAAACAATACAATTAAATGATTTTATAAATGTTATATTATCTTTTATGATTTTACCTCTATTAATGGTACTTAATCTAACAGCACAAAAAAGATAGGATTATATAAAAATATAATCTTATAATGTACATTTAAAAGTGTATATTATAAGGCTATTAAGTTGCGATTTTATATCGCTTACAATTGTATTAATTAATTAAAGGATACACAAAAATGAAAACTCTACACGATATACTAAACACTAAAGAAAACAGAATAAAAGCGATTAATCTTCAAAATAAAGAAAACAGAATAGAGAAAAATAATATCTTAAATGATATATTTAGTCAATTGATCCAATTACATAATGATAATGATTTTATCGTAAGTAATACTAAAAACAAAAAAGAAAAGAGAAAAATTTTTATCTCTTCTTTAAATGATAAATATGAAGTTAGTACCAACGAAATAAAAGAAATGTTAAAAGCTATACAAAATTATAGTGATAGCAAAATTTATTTAGATTTTACACAAAAAGAGTTATTAAGCGATAACGAAACAAAAAATCCAATTTATATAAGTTTAACCGCTTTTAAATTTTATTTTACACAAAAAGAGTTATTTAAAAATAATATCTCAACGAATAAAGATTTTATAATTGCGTTGAGTGATTTAAGAAAAGAGTTAAAAGTAATTAGTGCTAATAAGGTGCTAAATAAATAATCTTTTATAGTACCGCCAACTTAAGGCGGTATTAATAAGCGATTAATCGTAAGTTATTTAAAATCAAATTATATTATACAAGTCAATAAAATCGAAATAATAGTAGGTTATAAAAGCTTTTATCTAATAAATATATCATTATAAAATCGAAATAATAGTAGGTTAAATGATTAAAATAAAAAAGATTATAATAAAATAATGTCAATCCAAAAAGATAAAATTTAAAAAAGTTATAAAATTATTTATAAAATAATCTAAACTTTTAAGAGATTATATTTTTAAAATATGGATATAAGAGAATTAATTTATTAATCGCTTTTATAGTACCCGCCGATTAATGATCGCTATTATAAAAATATTACAATCTATTTAAAGCCGATAAAATAATAAAAAATAAATTTATAACATAATGATAATTTTCTCTTAAATAGAATACCGACCGCCATTAATGGTAAGGAATTATTCGAGTAAAAAAATTGTAAGGTGTATTATGCCCAAAAATAATTTACTATAAAATCCGATAATTAGGCTTTATTAATTCCGCCTAATTTGCTAGAAATAGCCACCTAATTAGAAATTAATTGAAAAATTGCCGTTTTTATAGTACGGTTAAAAATATGAAGATAAATTAATCCTGAACTATAAAATTTGAGCTATTCCTAAAGTCTATGGAGTAGCTCTTTTTAATTTCCAAAAAAGTATTCTTAGAATATTTTAAGGGCATTATAATTGGAGCTAGTTATGATAATTTGGGCTTATTTAGAGCCAAGTTGAATAATTGGGAATTTATTAATTGATTAAGGATAAAAAATGACAAAACAAAATAAAAAAACAATTCAAGCAATATTATTTATTGCTACAATCCTATTTTTGGGATTATTTGGGATATTTGGAGTATTTGGAGTAATAGAGCCAATTACAACAATGATTTTAATGCTTACGGCAACAATGCCATTTTATTTTGGCAATAAATATTTGGAGCTAATATAATGTGGTCGCTTGAAGATAAAATTAGCGAAGTAAATCTTGAAGACTTGTTAAGAATAGTTCATACAGATAAAGAATATGTTGTATTCGATATATCAGTGTGCAATATTGGTGCATTTACAAAAGTAATTTGTACTAATAATTGGGAAAAATACCAAAATATTGGGAATGACGGATATAGTTTCATAATTCCGCTTTACACTGAAGAAGTTGAAACTATAAAGGCTTATTTATGTAAGCGTTTTGTAGCAATTGAGAAAACAGAGGGTTGGGGGAAGAACCAAGAATTCGGAGCATTCTTGAAAAAAGAATGGGGAATTAGTTATTGGCATTATAAAAAATTGAAAGCTTTATATGACAAAAACAAAAATATTTATTAATTAAAAGGACAAAAATGAGATTAGAAACAATAGAAATATTCAATTTCCACGAATTGGATAAAAATGTACAAGAAAAAGTAATTGAAAAAAATAGAGATATTAATGTCGATGACAGTTATTGGCACGAATGTGTAATTGAAGCCTTCCATCAGATATTGGGCTTTATTGGATATTACGACATCGAGTGTAGCTTCAGTGGCTTTTGGTCGCAAGGTGATGGAGCTAGTTTTAGAGCCAAGTATGCCTACGAAAAAGGGGCATTAAAAAAAGTTATGGATTTTTATCCATCAGATAAAGAATTACATCAGATTGTAAAAAATATACAAGATTTACAAAAGAAAAATTTTTATCAACTTCAAGGAAAAATAGGTAAATCAGGAAGCAATTATTGCCACTCTAATACAATGGTTGTAGATTATTTGGAGCGAAATGATGGTAAAGAGCCAACAGATGAAGCTGAATTGGACTTTAGAACTCAGTCAAGATATTTGGCTGAATGGCTATATGAAGCTTTAGAAACTGAATATGATTTTCTTATATCAGATGAAGCCGTAATTAATTCGCTTCAAGGTTATCGGGAATTTACAGCTGATGGAGAGCTTGTATGATAGATCCAATAGGTTGGACAATTATTGTCCTAATAATTGGGGTAGGTGTTTCAAAATTGGTACTTGATAGAGTATCTGATGAAACAATTAAAAAAATAGCCGATAAATGGTTATAGGAGAAAAAGATGAAAAAAGTATTTACAACTGCAAGAGAAATGGCACATAATTGGGCAAATGGAGATATGAAAACATATGGTTATAAGGGCGGTAGAGCTTCTGCCGACTATAATAGATTTTACAGCTATGCTACCGTAATTGGGGTAGTTGATAATAATGGCACTTTATTGATAACAAGGGCAAGATATTCTAATACAACTAGAAAACATCAGGCTTATCTATGGGATGCTTTCAGATACGGCAAAAGACTTTCATTTGAGAGCCAAATACACGATTATTACGGATTATCAGAAATGGATATTATTCTTCTATGTGATGAAGAAAAAAGAATTAGAATTTCTACAATTAATAGACTTATTGGCTCACAGTCAAGGGCTAGAACTGCTGATTATACGGAAGAGATATTTGGACACTATAACGAGTTAAAAGAGATATTTGAATACTTCAGTAGGGATTTAGATTACGAATTGCCAGATATTTCAGAAATGGTAGAAAAAGCAAAAGAAAAAGCTAAAGTTGAAAAAGCTGAAATAAAACAACTGAATATGGATGCAATTCAAGATGACTTTATCCAACTTTGGAGAGATGGATTGCAATATGGCAAAGCTATTGAACAGCTTACTGTAAATATGACAAATACACAAATTAAGTATATTAAGGAAAACCTAAAATGGGGATTTCAATCAGATAAGTCTGATTACATCAGAATATCAAACGGTAGAATTGAAACAAATAGGGGAGCTTCTGTAACTTTTGAAGAAGCTAAGCTATTACTGAAATGTATAGAAAGCAGTGCAGACTGTAAAGGCTTAAAAGTTGGGCAATTTACTGTAATTGAAAAAACGTCCGATTTTATAAAAATAGGATGCCATAAGTTTAACATAGAAGAAAATATAGGAGTATTAAGATGTATATAAGTAAAATTGCTTACATTAGCACAAATAGTGGTGCTAAAGATGAAATATTGGCTATGTATGACCCTGAATTCTTTACTACATATGAAAAGTACAGTAATGATGATAGGGAAGTTTGGTGCGATGACCTTACACCAAAGGGTATTGAACAATTAAAAAAATTAGAATTTATTTCAGAAAATGAAGCTTCTCAAATAATAGAAGAAGACATAGAAGCGATACTGTTTTACTAACAGGAACAATTAATTAAATTACAAGGATTTACAAATGATGAACACAATTAACATAGACAAAGATATTCTACTTTCTAGTATCGTAGATGGATTAGGTGGTGGCAGAATTTATTGGCACGAAAAGAAATTGGTACTAATTAGCCCATTTTTAGGAAGAAGAGATTGGAACACACAAGAATTGATCCAAGATTTTATAGGTAATGGAAAAAATATCCTATACAGAGGAATTAAGTCAAATGGCTAAAATTGACAAGAGCAATAGGGATAGAGATCCAAGAGGGAAATTCGATAAAGAAAAAGATGATGTAATAGTTTCAAGACCTATGACAGATTTGGAAGCTTTCTTGATTGCTGATTGGGAAAAAAGAAATAAAGGTAAAAAGAAAAATGGGGAAAATATACAGCAATCTTAGCAGACTTCAAAAATTGAAATTAAAAAGAATGTATAAAGAAGATATACCCCCTAAGTTGATTGCTTTAGAATTTGGAATTACAGTTGGTGCAGTATATCAACAGATTAAAAAATTAACAAACAAAAAAGGATAAAAAAATGGAAGCATATGAAAGAGATTTGAATAGGTATTTAGATTTACAAGAACAGCAAGAAAATGCTTATCTACAATTTGAAACAGAAGTATTTGATGATGTTAAAGCATTAAATGAGATAACTAAGCAAATAGAGCAGTTACTATGTGAATACGATAACAAACTAGCCAATCTAGTTGATATAGCTAGAAAATATAGCAGTAAAGAATATGACTTTACAGATGAATTATTTAACTTATTGGAGAGATTATGAATAAATTACTATACGGACTGATTGTAGTCTATGGGATAATGGGATATGTGTTAGTGTCAAATTTGGAAAAGAAAATAAACAAACAAGATAAAGAGATCCAAAGACAGCAATTAGTTATTAGCGAACAGCAAGTAGAAATAGACAGCTACAAAATAAATCAGAAAGATTTAAAGATGATTAAGGATTTGCGGTAGAGTTCCACCAAAATACAGAAAAACTGTACTAGCAATTTGCTGGACAGAAAGTAATTTGAACTATAAAGTTAAACACCCCGATAAAGACACAGTAGGCATTGCAGGAATTAAATATAAATTCCACAAAGATGTTTTACAAGGGGTAAATCCAAACAGCTTATATGCTTGTTACCTAGTGCTTAAAAAGTACAAGTTTAGTTTGAAACGATATAAAGGTGCAGTCAAGAATTTCAAGACTGTTAATAGAGTAAAAAGGAAGTTAAAATGAAAACATATAGATTTGCAGTTGATGAATTAGTTAGAGTTTGGGTAAGACAAACGGTAGAAGTAGAAGCCAATAGTGTAGAAGAAATTATGGAACATATAGCAAATGGTGATTTATTTGCTCACTATGATGTAGATTTTGATAGCTATGAAACATTAGATGAAACAATGGAAAGTATTGAATATGATTACTCAATGGTTGAACCAAAAGATATAAATGAGGCAAAATGAAAAAGACAATGAAAGAGCTTGAAGCTGAATATTTGAAAACACACACTATTGAAAAAGTACCACAGTTTATACCAGCTTGGGTAACAGATCCAAATAACAGCATTGCTAAAAGCAAGACTGATAGGTATCAGATAGTTCCAACATATAAGGATTGTATGATTGAAATAGCACCAGATATTGTAAGAAAAATGACAGTTGCTAAAGTATCGTATAGAAATATGCATACTTATAAATATCAATACAAAGATAAATCGGGGAGAGTATGTACTATTTTTGAAAAAACAATAGTAGAAAGATTAAGTAAAAAAATATGGAGATTAGTATGAAAAGAGCAGAAGCAATAGAAAAATTTGGGGATATGACTGATGGTTTAGCATTAATTAACAAGCTATATACAAGATTTGAAACAGAATTGGAAAAAACTAAGAGTGAATACTATGCTAGGGGTAGCTATGATACATACAGAACTATGACTGGGAACAAGGAGTATAAACCTAAGCCTATTACTTTGGATCAAGAAATAGCAGAAGCATATCAAACAGTAATTACTGAAGGATATAGAAAGCTTAAACCAGAATTCCAAGATTTTGAAATAGATGCTGTAATGGAAGATATTAAAGATTTAATGTGGGCAGAGTTTGATGCTTATATCGAATGGATTACTGAAGAAGGAGAATAAATGAAAGAATATAAATATATACTTTTTGTATCAGAAGATTTAGACCCTTATTTTTGTTATATAGAAACTGATAGTTTGTTTGCTTTGTTAGTAGCAGTATTTAAAAATAGAAACAATCAACTTATGATTAATAGAAAGTATAAAGAGAATAAATGAAAGCATTAGGAATACTAACAAAAACAAGAAGCCAAATAACAGATGACCATCAATTTGCTAATATGTATGATGAAGCAATAGAAGAGATAAAAACATTACAACAAGAGCTAAAACAAGGTCAAGAAAACTATAATAAGTTATGGGAAATGTATAGCGAAACTAAAGATTGTATGTACTGTAAAGAAGCTAAAGCAATTAAGATATGGGATGAAAGGAATAATAAATGACTAGAACACAGTTTTGCAACAAGTGGGATGTAGATAGAGAATTAGCATACTATTATGCAAAAAAATATGACAGCGTTAGAGTGGGCAGAACTATTAACTATGTAGAGTTATCAAATATACTTGACAAGAGAATCAAAGATCGAGAGTATGCACAAGAACTTATGGCAGAAAAACGTCCTAAAGATTTATACTTTGCATTTGGTCCAGTTACAATGGGGAATAGATCAAGAGCGTGCAAGTTTCTTAGCCACTTATATTATACGCTAGAATCGCCAAACGTAAGAGAGAGAGAGTATCAAGTAATATTGAAGATCATCGATAAATTTGGAGAGAATAAATAAAACAAAAGAGTAGGTATCTCACTTACTCTTCCGCCAATCGGCAAAACAATCAATAAATACAAATAACAAAAGTTTTGATATACTTAGCAAAATCAATTTAAGGAATCAAACATGGCAAAAGCAAAAAATGCGTTTAGAGCAATGATGACAGAAGCAGAAGATAAAAGATACGATAAGAAGATGGGGATCAAAGAGGATTCTAAAAGAGATAAAGAGCAAGATAAAAAGATGAGAGTTAAGCAGAAGTAATCATGGCTAAACTAACTATAAAGCAAGAGAAGTTTTGCTTAGAGTATGTTATCGATGGTAACGCTTCAAGAGCGTACAGAGAAGCTTATGATGCAGCAAACATGAAAGAAGCCACAATCAGTAATAGTGCATACAAGTTATTACAGAACGATGAGATTAAGGCGAAGATAGAACAACTCAGAACAGAAACGACAAAGTCAAGTATTCTGAGTATAGAGCAAAGAAAAGAACTGCTCACAAAGATCGCAATGAGTGAAGCATATGATAAGTTTGGTAATCCAAGTTTTACAGATGTAAGAGGCGCTATAGATCTATTGAATAAGATGGATGGAGTTTATGTAGTGAAGAATCAAACAGAGTTATCTGGAGAGATCGCTATAGCTAAAATCGTGGAGCTACCAAAACGTGGCTGAGGTAATGTGGAAGCCAACAAGCCAACAAGAAAAGGCTTTATCTTCACTTGCATACGAAACACTATTTGGTGGAGCAAGAGGTGGTGGCAAAACAGATGCTGGAATATATTGGCTGCTATATGATGTTCATCATCCAAAGCTTAGATGCCTTGTAATTAGAAAGAATGCAATAGATCTATCTGACTGGATAGAAAGGGCAAAATCTTCATTTGCTCCATTTGGTGCAAAGTGTATAGGGAATCCAGCACAGTTTGTTTTTCCGTCTGGTGCTATCATAAAGACTGGACATTTAAACGATGAGAAAGCGTTTGAAAAGTATCAAGGGCATGAGTATCACAGAATGCTGATTGAAGAGCTTACTCACATACCAAGCGAACACCACTACATAAAACTAATATCTTCTTGTAGATCAAGCGATAAAGACATTAAGCCACAAATCTTTGCAACTACTAATCCAGGATCGGCAGGCCATACATGGGTAAGAAAAAGATTTATAGATGCTCACACTCCAGAACAGATTCATATTGCAGAAGACACTGGAAGATCTAGATTATACGTTCCTGCAACTATAGATGATAATCCATACCTAAAAGAAGCAGATCCAGATTATGTTAAATATCTAGAGGGACTACCAGAAGCACTAAAAGCTCAATGGAGATACGGATCATGGGATGATGTAGAAGTTGAGGGAGCTTATTATGCTAAACTTTTAACCGCAGAGAGAATCACGAGAGTGCCTATCGAAACAAGTCTACAAGTTCATACGTTTTGGGACTTAGGAGTTGGAGACAGTACAGCTATCTGGTTTGTACAGAAGTACGGCAAAGAGATCAGAGTTATCAACTATTATGAAAACAATGGAGAGGGTTTGCCTCACTATATAAACATGCTGCATGATTTTAGATCGAAGCATAATATTGTATATGGAAGACATACAGCTCCACATGATATTCAAGTTAGAGAGCTTACTACTGGCAAGAGCAGGAAAGAAACTGCTCAAAAGCTAGGTATAGAGTTTGTAGTCGCACCGAATCTTAGTATAGATGATGGGATTGAAGCAGTTAGAAATACACTACCTATCTGCTACTTTGACAAAGAAAGATGCGAACAAGGTATTGATGCACTCAGAAACTACAGAAAAGAGTTTGATGAGAAGAGACAAGTATGGAAATCGTACCCACTACATGATTGGACTTCGCATGGATCAGATGCGTTCAGATATTTTGCAATCAGTCATGAGAGAGAGTCGCCAGTGTTAAAATTAAATCTTAGTGCCAGTTCAGGCTGGATGGGATAATCAAAAAGGAGAAAGAAATGTTTACGGGTAAAGATCCAATAAGTGAAAGAGACGGTAATACTGTTGAAGATATACTTGCTCAAGCAAGAGATCGTGCAAGGAAAGGCGAACACTCATGGTCGTATAACTATGATGAAGCAAAGAAAGATGTGGTGTTTCTAGCTGGTAATCAATGGCCAGATAAAGAAAGAATACTTAGGGAGACAGAGGGTCGTCCAGCGTTGGTATTGAATCAGCTACCAAAGTTTGTAGATCAAGTGTTAGGAGATCAAAGACAGAATCGTCCTGGAATTAAAGTTCATCCAGTATCAGCAGATGCAGGAAATAAAGTACAATCAATGAATGGTCAAGATTATACTTTAGCAGAAGTATACGAGGGTTTGATCAAGAATATCGAATATACATGCAACGCAGAAGCTTCATATGATATGGCGTTTCAACAAGCAGTTGAGTCTGGTTTTGGTTGGCTTCGAGTATTAACAGACTATTCAGACAATGATGCGTTTGAGCAAGACATTAAGATCAAATCGATCAGAGATAGATTCAGTGTATTAATAGATCCAAGAGCGCAAGAAGCAGATGCAAGCGACATGAACTGGTGCTTTGTTACTGAGATGATGAGTAAAAAAGAGTTTGACAAAAGATACCCAGATGCAACAATCGGAGATCTATTTGAAGACAAGAACTGGTGGCTATCAGATGACAGCGTAAGAGTTGCAGAGTATTTTACAAGAGAGCCTATAACTAGAAGACTTTTATTATTGACAGATGGAAGAACTGTTTATCATGATGAAGTTAAAGACGTATTGGATGAGCTAGCTGCTAGCGGAATCACTATTCAAAGAGAAAGAAAAGTTAAAACTTATAAGGTTGTTTGGAGAAAGATCACTGCATGGGAAGTTTTAGAGGGGCCGATTGATTGGCCAGGATCAACAATACCTATCGTTCCAGTATTCGGAAAAGATATAACAGTTGATGGACAACCAAGATATATGAGTTTGATCAGACATGCTAAAGATGCACAAAGAATGCACAACTACTGGATGACTACAGTTACTGAAAAAGTAGCACTATCTCCAAAAGCTCCGTTTGTTGGACCAGCAAAAGCGTTCAGTGGATATGAAAACTTCTGGAATGAAGCAAATAGAAAGAACTTGGCTTATCTTCCGTATAACGATGAAGCAAGTGCAGCACCACAAAGAATGATGAATAGTCCTATGCCAACAGCAGAAGTTCAGATGGCAATGAGTGGAATCGATGAGATCAAGAATACAATCGGGATGTTTGATGCTTCACTGGGTAGACAAGGAAACGAAACAAGTGGTAGAGCAATTCTAGCTAGACAAAAAGAGGGAGATACTGGAACGTTTGCGTTTGTGGATAACCTATCAAGATCTATCAGAAGATGTGGAAAGATTATAGTTGAGTTGATCCCTAAAATATATGATAGTGAGAGAGTAGTAAGAATTGCGTTCAGAGATGGAACAAGCGACAACGTACCTATTAATCAAAGCATAATCGATATGCAAACTGGAGGGACTGTTTTAGTGCATGATATAACTACTGGTAAGTTTGACGTAGTAGTAGAAACTGGACCAAGCTATAACACTCAAAGAATGGAAGCAGCAGATACAATGATGCAATTTGTACAAGCAGTACCACAAGCAGGACAAGTAGCTGCAGATCTTATTGCAATGAATATGGATTGGCCAGGAGCAGATGAGTTGGCTAAGAGATTGAAAAAAGTATTACCACAAGGAATATTGACAGAACAAGAAGCACAAGATGCTGGAATTAATCCTCCACCACCACCGCCACCAGATCCAAAAGTGCAACAAATGCAACTGCAAATGCAAATATCTCAACAAGAAGCTCAAGCAAACATGCAGATAGAGCAGTTGAAATTGAAGCAAGAAGAGATCAAGACACAAGCTTTAGTAGCAAAGTCTCAAACAGACCTACAAATGGCTCAACATAAGGCAACTACGGCAGTCTCAGGACAACAACCACCGATAGATCCAGCACAACTGGAAGCGTTTGTAAGACAATCAGTGGCAAAAGCACTAGCTGAATATCAAGCTGGGGCTTAGGCCTATATAAAAAAATGCAATCTTGTATGATAGAATATTGCAGATTAAGTAGAAAAAGCTTAATTAATTTTACTCGTAAGGAATTTACGCCCAATGGAAATTGAAAACAACTTTTCTGTTTATACAGAAGAACCCCTAGAAATTAACGAAGAAACTACAACCGTAGCCGAAGAGTTAGATGCAGAAGAAGATGGAAGTACAACAGACACTACTGAGGAAAACTCAAAAGAAACTGAATCAACGGCAGATTCAGAGGCAAAGTCTCAAGCCGAAACTAAAGAGGGACATACACGCTTTCAGAAGCGAATTGATAAGCTAGTCAGACAAAGAGAAGATGCAGAGCGCAAAGCATCAGAGTTGGAAGCTGAACTGTTATCATTAAAGTCTACTCCTAAAAAAGTAGCAAAAGCACTAGATCCGCTAGACTTTGATTCTTATGACGACTATATTGAAGCTTTAAGTGAGCAACAACCAGCAGAAGCCAAAAAGATTCAAGCTCCAGTGAATACTGGTGTACCCTCAAGTGTAGTAAGAAAGCTAGATGACGCATTCGATGACACGAGAGAAATGTACAAAGATTTTGATGATGTAATAAAGAACCCGAACGTACCGTTTACAAACGAAATGCTTGAAGTATTAAGTGAGTTAGACAATGCAGGAGAGGTTACTTATTTCCTTGCAAAGCATAAAGATGAAGTTGTGAGAATATCTCAACTGTCTATGGCAAAGCAAGCTATTGAATTAGGCAAGATAGAAGTGAAGCTGTTGGCAAAACCAACTAAACGAACTACTAGCGCACCAGATCCAATTGATCCAGTCGTTCCTAAAGGCGATACAACTGAGAAAGACGTCTCTAAGATGAGTTTCAAAGAGTATGAAGCCTATATGAACAAACAAACCAAAAGTAAATTTTGGTAATAAATAAAGGAAATTAACATGTCAGTTCAAGGCGTAAATAATAGATTATTAACAGATGATATAATCGCAAAAGAAGCTTTAAGACTTCTAAAAAATAACTTAGTTGCAGCTCCTCTAGTAAATAGAAGCTATGAAAAAGTATTTGCAAAAGTTGGGGATACAATATCTCTTAAAAAACCATTCAGAACAAAAACAACTTCTGGTAGAACTTTAGGGAAACAACCATTAATTGATCAAACTATTCCATTCCAAATTGGATACCAAGAAAACTTTGGTGTTGAAGTAACAATGAGAGATAGAACTTTATCTTTACAACAATTCTCAGAAAGATATTTAAAATCTGGTATTGTACAAATCGCAAACAAAATTGACAAATCAATCTTTGATGCAATGGCTACAAAAGGATTCTTCACTTCTAACGTTGGAAATGCTGTAACTACAAAATCATTCCTTTATGGATCTGCTTACATGGGTAACGTTGCTGTTCCTGATGATGGTATGAGAAGAGCTACTCTTAACTTAATGGATGCTGCTGATGTATCTGATGCAACAAGCAAAGTATTCAATGAGAAAATGGTACAAGATTCAATTCAAAAAGGTTACACTGGTGCTTTAGCTGGATTCGATGTATTCCAATCTCAAAATATCCCTACTTATGAACCAGGTGCTGGTTGGATTGGTACTCCATTAGTTAAAGGTGCAAACCAAACTGGATCAAGTATTATCGTTGATGGATTTACAACTGACGCATTAACTCTTAAAAAAGGAGATATATTCACAATTGCTGGTGTTTATGAAATTAACCCACAAAACTATACTTCAACTGGAAGACTTCAATCATTTGTAGTTACTGCTGACGTTGCTGTTGCTTCTAACCAAGCTACAATCTCAATCAGTCCTGCAATTAACGATGGATCTTTAACAACTGTTGATGCTTCTGGATCTTCTTTATCACTTGCTGCTTACCAAAATGTAAGTGCTAAACCTGCTGATAACGCTGCTATTACTTTAGTTGGAACTGCTGGAAATGTTTATAAACAAAACTTCCTATTCCACAAAGATGCTGTTACTTTAGCAATGGTTGATTTAGAATTACCACAATCTGCTGTAGTTAAAGCTAGAGTTAGAGATGAAGATTCAGGTCTTTCAATGAGTATGACTGGTGCATTTGACATCAATAACCACACTGAGATCACAAGAATAGATGCAGTATGGGGATGTGAAGTTATCTATCCAGAAATGTTACATAGACTTATCACAAACTAAGAAGACTGGGCTTAACCGCCCTTTCTTTTGTATACTTTTCGAAGTGTACACAAGAGATCAAAAAGGAGTTTTAGATGGTTTATATGTATCATGCGGATCATGAGGCAACAATATTTGAAGACAGTGAAGACTTTAAAGAGTTAGAAAAACAAGGTTGGGTAGATACTCCAGCCAAAATAGTAGTAGCACCAACAGTTGATAGGGCTGCACTAAAACAAGAAGCAACAGATCTAGGTATTGCGTTTCATGCAAGTATTAAAACAGATAAATTAATGGAGCTTATAAATGACTGCAAAACAAATAGTTGAATCGGCACTTAGAATTGTAGGAGTATTGGCGAGTGGCGAAGAGGGACAGCCAGCAGAACTTCAAGATGGTCTAGCTGCACTTAATGGTCTTATCGGATCATGGAACAATAACTCTTTGATCATTCCAAGCATGACAGAGAGAACGTTTGCTTTATCAAACAAGCAAGAATACACTTATGGTATAGGTGGAGACTTTGATGCAGTACGTCCGATGAGTATTCAGTATGCACAATTCAAAGATGTTACTGGCAAAAGATATACATGTGAGAACTACGGTACAAGACAGTGGGCAGAATTAAACTACCCTACAACAATGAGAAGTCCTGGATTCTACTTTGAGCAATCTTACCCACTAGCAAAGGTTAAATTTCCATACTTGCCTTATTTGACAGACGTTATAGTATTCCAAACATTAGAACCACTATCTAAAATCTCAAGTATTACTCAAGAGATCAATCTACCAGATGGATATGATAGAGCGTTAAAACTGAACTTAGCAGTAGAGCTTGCAGCTGAATATCAAGGTGTATTAAAACCAGAGACAGTTCAACTAGCACTACTGGCAAAGAAAGAGCTTGAAGTTAAAAATACTAGAGTTGAATCACTTACGTTTGACTTTACAACTGCAACTGGATTCTACAACATTATACAAGGTCCTATGAAATGAGACTGCCTATAAAGTTTGCTGACAATTCAGTAGCAGCTAGAAGTAAAAAGTCTACTCTTGAATCTTTAGTAAACATGTATCCAGAAGCTGCTCCAGATGGTGCGGTAAATCAGGTTACACTTTATCAATGCTCAGGATCAACAGAGTTTGTAACTCTTCCAGATAACGCAACAGTTCATGCGCTTCATGTTCTGGATAACTTATTATATGCGATCACAACTACTCACTTGTATCGTATAGCAGAAAATGGAACAGTAACTTTGATTGGAACTTTTTCAGGTGCTGGATTGACAGATAGAGTAAGCGTTGCAGATAATGGTATCACGATGGTATTTGTTGATAGTGTAAGAGCTTTTAAATATGACACAACAAACGGATTGATAGAATTTACAAGCCAAACTGGTATGTATCGAAGCAATACAGTAACTTTTCAAGATGGATATTTTATCTTCAATAGAACTGGAACTGGTCAATTCTTCATCACTGCATTATATGATACAACAACAGATCCGCTAGACTTTGCTACTGCAGAGAGTAGTCCAGATGATACGGTTGCAGTTATATCGTTTGCAAATCAGTTATGGTTATTTGGTACTAAAACAATCGAGATCTGGTATAACTCAGGAAACGCTTTATTCCCATTTGAGAGAATCAGTGGAGCAGTAATTGCAAGAGGTTGTAGTGCGAGCTATAGCGTTGCAAAAGGAGTTAATGCCTTAGCATTTATAGGCGATGATAATATCGTATATGCAGTTAGTCCTGGAACATTTGTACCTCAAAGAATTTCAAGCTATTCACAAGAAGCAAATATCAGCAGTGAGACTGGAGCTTATGCCTTTACATTTGCAGAATTTGGACATGAGTTTTATATGCTTCATTTACCAAACAGCGACAAAACATGGTGTTATGATATGACGAACGGCATGTGGCATGAAAGAAGAAGTCCAAGACTGTCAGAGTTTGATCTTGCACTAGAAGTGGATAGACATTTATCTAACTGTTATACTCTTGCATATGGTAAGAAAATGATAGGTAATAGAAGTGAAAATGGAAAGATCTTCTTCTTAGATAGCACTTCAACGTTAGACAATGGATTGACTACAAGACGAGAAGCGATCTCAGCACCAGTAACCAAAGATCAAACATTTTTAAAGTGTTCACTATTTGAGCTGTTAGCAGAGATAAACATAACTACAAACCAAAATCCTCAGTGTATATTGTACTGGACAGATGACTTTGTATCATGGAGTGATGGAGTACAACTACCTCTTGGAAAGATCGGAGAGAGAAAGAAAAGAATAATTGCAAGAAGACTTGGAAGATTCAGACAAAGAACTTTTAGAATAGTAATAACAGACGACGTTAGCGTGATTATTCTTGGAGCATTTGTGGAGGGCGATGTATGACTCCACAACTTACAGTACCTATAATCGACGACAGCAAAAGAGTTATAAGACCGTTTAGTGATTTTCTAAACTACGTCTCTAAATACCTTATGCCAAAGGGAGCTATCGTAATGTTTTATGATACAATTCCTACAAGTGGGTGGGAAGAAGTCAGTGGACTAACTCCACCATCTGGATATAAATATGGGAAGAAATTATGATAACTATCAGAAAATTTGATATGAAAGACTTTGATAATGTAGTGGCAATGTATAAAGACTTTATCAAGACTATTTATCCAAACAGAAAACTAGGCTTTGATATAGCGTTTTATGAAGCAGTGATCAACTGGATCAAATCAGGAAAGCACATTTATATGTCTCAAACTGCACAAGGTGCTATAACTGGATTCAGTGTTTGCAGTATAGATCTAAATAATCATATAACAGAACCAGTATATTTTGGGGAAATAGCTTATGTTAAACCAATTTATAGAGGTGGAAAAAGCGCTTATCTTCTATACAATAATGGAAGTAATATCGCAAAAGAACTAGGACTTAAATTATTTGCAAACGCATTTTTAAGTAAAGATAACGTAGATAGAATACAGAAGAAATTTGGCATGCAGCCTCAATTTATAGTAATGGAAAGGAATTAATCATGGGTGGATCTAACGGATTATTAGGTGGAGTAACTTCCACACTGTTTGGAGACGGAGGAGCAAATGCAGCTCGGGAAGCTTCGGCAGCGAGTATAGCAGCAAGTCAGGATGCAACAGACAAAAGTCTAGCGCTTCAAAAAGAGATGTATTATAACAATATAAAACTATCTCAACCAACAATGGATTTATCAAATTCAGCAATGCAACAAGCGTTTGGAGACAGTCAAGGCGGGTTTGATATTAATAAACTTAATCAGTTTACTACTAATGATCCGTTCCAATACCAAGACTTCAATAAGGGCAGTGATTTTACATATAATCCACTTACTGCTCAAGCAGGTCAATTCCAAACTAATGCACCAGCTGCTGCAAAAGATTTCGGATATGGTCAATTAGGAGATATAGCAGGGCAAACTCAAGCTCAAGCATTTAATCCAAATATTGATGTTACTCAAGATCCTAGCTATCAGTTTAGATTGCAACAAGGGATAGGCGCACTAGACAAATCTGCTGCTTCAAAAGGTATGTTATTAAGTGGCGCTCAACAAAAAGCAATAAACAACTATGCACAAGATTCAGCTAGCCAACAATACCAACAAGCGTACCAAAACAATCTAACTGCAAATCAACAAAACAATGCAGTAGGCGCACAAAACTACAGTCAGATGACTGCTCAACAACAACAACAATATGCTCAAGCTTTAGCAGCACAACAACAAAATGTTGCTCAAGGGCAAAACACGTTTGGAAACCAACTTGCAGCAAATACTCAAAATCTCAACAACGAGCTTGGAGTTCAAAATCAAGTTTACAATCAAGCAGTTGGAGCGCAAGGATTAAACTATCAGCAAAATCTTGGAGCATACCAACAAAATCAAGGTAATGCACTAACTACTTATAACAGTGGAGTAGATCTTGGAACACAAAGATATAACCAATTAGCGAGCGTATTAGGTCTAGGACAAACAGCAAGTGGTCAGTTGTCTCAAAACAATACAAACATGGCACAAATGGGAACTTCAACATATGGTACAAATGCAAGCAATATTGCAAGTGCAAACGCATTCAACGCAAACGCTCAAATGCAAAGCCAAATGAATAACACTAACGCAACTCTTGGATTAATTACAGCTGGAACTGGTGCATACAAAGCATCAGATATAAGACTTAAGAAAAATCTAGTTCATGTAGATACTATGAAAAATGGACTAAAAGTATACGAGTTTGATTATATATGGGGAGAACACTCAAGAGGAGTTATGGCACAAGATGTACTTGGAGTTGCTCCAGAAGCAGTTGCAACTATGCCAAACGGATATTACGCAGTAGATTATTCAAGAATAGGAGAATAAAAAAATGGCATTTATGGATTTTCAACCAGCAAAACAAGTAGACTATGTAGCAGCAGCTAATAGTTTCTTGAAAGCTTTAAGTCTTGGCGACGAGATGGAAGCACAAAAAATACAAAACGAAATGAACAAGACAAAACTAGACAGTTCAAAGTTTGATCTTGCGAAACAAAAACAAATAGCAGATATTCAAAAGAACCTAATGGATCTTAATAAAGACGAAGAGCCAGCAGCACAAAATGTGAATCCTTTAGCAGGTGCAGTAACAGCATCATCGAATAATGCTGCACAAGCAAATCCAGCTGCTACAGTAAATAATACTGCAATGCAAGGGAATATGCAACCAGATTCAAAAGTTGTTACGCCTTTAACTCAAGCGCCACAAGAGCAAGTGCCTCAACAAATGAACAAGAACGCATTATTCGACAGAGATCAAGCGCCTCAACAGATGAATAAAAATGCACTATTTGATAGAACGTTTGGTAAAGTAGATAAGAGTAAAGCAGGAGATATGAGTCTTACTACAGCAGAAAGTGGAGAGCCAAAACCAGTTAATGCGCTAGCAGATGTAAGCGGTCAAACAGCACCAGCACAACAAGCACCAATGCAACAAGCACCAACAGAAAAGCCAGCTCAAGAGTATAAACCTAGCGACAAAGAAATTAAAGCGCAAGAGAAAGAAGCTAAAAGACAAAGATACTTACAAGAGTATGCAGTATTAGATCCAGATGGAATGTCAAAATATATGACAGCAATTAATGCTATGCAAGAACAAGACGTTAAACAAGCATATAGAAAAGCAGACACTTTACTTACTCACATGGACGGAGTAATAGGCGAAGATGGAAAAGTTGATCCTGCAAAATTCAATCAAAGAGCAGCACAATATGGTCTTCCAAAAATTGGAGATATGTCAAACGGTAGAATAGTTACAGCAGAAGATATGCAAACAGAAATCGCTCAAGCAAAAACTGTAGTGCTAGGAAATAAAGCAATACTTGAAGACAAGATGAAACTAGACAGTGAACTTAAAAAAGAAAAAGTTAAAAATGATTACACTGTACAAAACAAAAAAACAGATCATGAGTACGACATGGAAAAACAAGAAGCAAAAGGAAAGATAGATTATAAACAAGCAGACATGACTTCTGGTAGATCTCTTGAGGGAACTAAGATCTCTTCTAGTAATTCTCTTTTAGGTACTAAGATCTCGTCAGGCACAACAGAAAGAATTGCAGACAAAAGATTGAAACAAGAAAAGGAATATTATGAATCTGGCAAAAAAGGAAACACAAATAAAGCCAGCGCCTTTGATGTAAAAATGTACACCGAAGCAAATGAAATTATAAAGAGTCCATTATCATCGCCAGTACAAATAGCACAAGCTCAAGCAAAAATAAAAATGCTAGAGAATAAATACGGAGGAAATAATAATTCGGTACAATTAGGAAATGATACAAGACCGTCATTAAATAGTTTTCAAAAATAAAAAGGATTTAGATGTTTGATATAGATGGAGCAAGAAAAGCAGGATATTCTGACGAGGAGATCGCAGATTATCTTGGACAACAAAAGAACTTTGATACAGTAGCAGCAAGAGACTCAGGTTATTCAGACGCAGAATTAATTTCACACTTATCAGCATCACAAGATATAACTCCACCAGAAGAGCAATCAACAGCATGGGGAACAGCAGCCAGAGGAGCAATGGAAAGCTTAATTCCAAGTGCGGCAGGTATTGCTGCGTTTATGCCAGGTTTCGAAGCTGGAGCAGCTGTTGGATCAGCAGCAGGACCAGTAGGTACAGTTGCGGGTGGACTTATAGGCGGACTTGGTACTTCAATGGGAGCAGGAGCTTTAGTACATGAGGGACAAAAATATCTACTAGATAAAATGCCAGAAGTTGCAGACTACTTAGGATTAGATCAAGAACAAAGAGCGTTAGACGAAAAGCTTCATCCATATGCAAATCTTGCAGGATCTTTAGCGCCACAAGCTTTAGCGTTCAGACCATCAGTTAGCAATTTAAAATCTCTTGGAGCTATACCAGAAGCTGCAAGTGCAGCAGAAAGATCAGCAATAATTGGAAATAGAATTAACGTTGGAGCAGGAGCTGCAATAGGTGGTGGACAAGAAGCTGCTATGGAATACTTAGATACTGGAGAAGTAGATCCATACAAAGTTGCTATAGCTACAGCTGCAGGTGCAACCATGAATACGCCAACAGCTATTGGAGAAAAACTAAATGCAGTAGGTGCAAAATTAACTCCAGATTTTGTATCAAGAAACAATCCGTATAGTCCAAACTACAAAAATAAAACTATGACTGAATTGGTAGAAGAAGAAAAAGCAAAAATATATAATCCTATTAATGCAGCGACAAGAAGTAGAATTGACGAGAATCAAGTTGATCTTGGAAAAGCACCATACGAAGAAGCACCAGACGCAATTATAACTCCAGCTGGAGATGTGGAAGCACAGATAGAAGTAAAAGCTAGTCCACTACAAAGAGCAGAAGAAACAAGCAGTGAAATAGATTTTACAAATAAGTCTAATAATACAATCGGCAAATCTGCAGATTCTACTCAGAAAAAAGAATTAGCAGTTCCTGCAGTAGATTTCACTCCAACAAATAAGTACAGACTTTACGATCATGACAATCAAAAATGGGCAGACTTTGGTATCAATGCAAATATAGTTGAAAAAGATATTGGCGACATGAAGCTATACCACAACCTAGATGAAGACTCAAGAGAGATCCAGTTTAAAGATGGTAACTTTATCAAGACTTATCCTGATGGAAACTTTGAAGCAAGTCAAGGAATAGCAAACGTTAAAACAGATGAGGGAGGCTTCTTTGTAAATAAAGAAGATATTGCAAACTATGTACAAAAGAAATTTACAGAATCTACAAGCAAAAAACTAGACACTAAGCCTAGCGACATTATAGATGTAGACGTTGATAATACTCCACTAACAGAACAAGAAAAAGCACAATATCAAGACTATAAAGATGCAGTAGCAAAAGACGAAAGAAAAGCTCAAGGCTTAAAACATAACGAGCAAGTTATGTATATTGGTGGAACTACTAAGATCAACAAGACAGACTTTAACCTAGTTCAAAAACGAAATAAGTTGATGGAATGGAATATCAAGAATCCTGAGAATCAAAAGCCAATACCAGAAAAAGCTGCAATGGCTCACAAGAAATATGAATCGTTTGCAGATGATCTAAAAGACGTAGACTTTGTACCAGGTGGAAATATAGAAACGTTCGAGCCTATGTTCAGCAAAGCAGTAGACGAAAAGAACTTAATAGTTCAACACAATCTAACAGAAGAGAACCTAGCACATGCAGAAAAAATGGGAGGTATTCCAGTTCCATCACTAGCTATAACGAAGAAAGATATTCCACTTGATGGCTTTGGAGAGATAACTCTATTAGGAAACAAAGAGCTTGCAGATCCTAAAGGATACGCAAAAACACAAGTATATGGAGCAGATATTTACAGTCCTAGATACCCAAGCGTAGATAAAGAAACTAATAAGATCTTTAATGGATATACTCCTAGTGGAAAAAGAAAATACCTAGACCATAACTTAGATAACGTTGTTAAAATAATGAAGAAAAACATGAGAGGTGGAGAGGGCTGGAATTATGGCACTGGAAACTTAAGAGCTATGGTAACTCCACAATTCAAAACTATTAAAGACATAAAAGCCAATTCAGACAAATTGACAACTGGCGAACATTTTAAAAAAGTAAAAGAAGAAGTTAATGACGAGCTATTTACTTTAAGAGATAAGCTTGCTCCTTATTATAAGTACCCATCGTCTACTAAAAAATTTGGCTTTACAGATACAGTAACGGCAGTATTATCTGAAAGTCCAAAAGGAATAGATAGAGCTTTAAAAGAATATGACTTTATTGATGTTCCTGCAGAAGTACAAAAAGAAATATTCAACTATATGCAAAAGCTTAAGAATATGCCAACAGAATATTTTGAAGCCAAGATCACAAGAGCAGTTAAACCAAAAGAGTTTCACACAGCTGTAGTGCCAGATACTGCAAGCGCAGAAACTATTAAGTATCTAAAAGATCAAGGTATAAATATCAAGCAATACAAAAGAGGCGATCAAGCAGATAGAGCAAGAGCAATAAAAGAAGCAGCAGAAGAAAATGATCTATTATTTAGTAAGGGCGAAAAAATAGGCGGATTCAAATCTGTATTAGAAGAAGCTATTTCAAAAATGCCAAACAAAATGGATACTGCATCGTTCATTAAGTATTTAAAAAACAATGGAGTTAAAGATGACGAGATCAACTTTAGCGGGATAAGAGATATACTAGATCAAGCATCAGTAACTAAGGCAGATGTTGAAGCAAACTTTGCAAGCCCTAGATTGGAAAAAACAATTCTAAAAATGGAGGACGCAGAATTTGGTAGCGGGGAAAATGAAACTAAATACCAAAGATACTCAACTCCAGATGTAGGTACTAACTACAGAGAAGTCTTGACAACACTAACAGCACAGAACGATGAATCAAATAAACTTGCAGAGCGAATGTCTACAATGCAAAAAGATAT
>ERZ1034361.240-NODE-240-length-39733-cov-5.653243_pt1 | contig 39733 bp, 38 predicted proteins | sample MGYA00520617_ERZ1034361 | MGnify/ENA primary metagenome ERZ1034361 (study PRJEB33736, sample SAMEA104284507) | Azolla filiculoides | biome: Urban; feature: Water surface; material: Ditch water | place: Netherlands | collected 2015-10-28 | depth 0-0.1 m ...
GCGGTGCCTATTGTTGGCATGTGTCAGGCCGATGGAGAAGATTCGATTCTCCGGTCTCGACGGCCCGAACATTGCGCCTCATCAGGCCAAGTTACAGGTCATCAGCGAAGGCTGGTTTTGTTGGACTCAGCTTGCCCGATTCTGCAAAGTCGATGCCAAGTCTACTAATGCTTGTCTATAGATACTGTCAGGTAATTGCATCGCAGCGTCGATCGCCAGTTCAGCTTCAGCTTCAGCTGCTTTGCGGGCGGCTGCCACGCCTCCGGTACGCCGAACCAGCGCCAACACCTGATCTAGGTTGCTGTCGCTGGCGTGCTCGATGGCGTTGATGAGCATGTCACGCTCAGCGCCATGTGTGTTTTCCAAGGCGTGTATCACTGGCAAGGTCACTTTGCCTTCTCGCAAATCATCACCCAAGTTTTTGCCCATGACGGATGAGTCGCCTTCATAGTCCAACACATCGTCGATGAGTTGAAATGCGGTGCCTAAGCGCATGCCGTATTCTGCCATTGCGTTTTCATCCTCAGTAGAGGCTTGGCAAATAACGGCGCCTAAACGCGTAGCAGCTTCAAATAATTTAGCCGTTTTGTAGTGAATAACACGGAGATAGTCATCATCACTAATATCCGCGTCATTAATGTTAAGGAGCTGCAGGACTTCGCCCTCGGCGATAATGTTGGTGGCTTCTGCCAAAATATCCATGACACGCATATTCTGAACACCGACCATCATTTGAAAGGCCCGTGAATATACGAAATCTCCTACGAGGACGCTGGCAGCATTGCCAAATAATGTATTCGCAGTTGCGCGACCGCGACGTAATGCGGACTCATCTACGACGTCGTCATGTAGTAAAGTGGCGGTGTGGATGAACTCAACGACAGCTGCTAATTTGTGATGGCGCGTTTCGATTTTCCCAAATACGCCGGCAGACAGTAAAACAAGAGCTGGTCGTAAGCGCTTGCCTCCACTGTTGATAATGTAGTCTGCGACTTGGTTGATGAGTACAACCTCTGAGTGCAATGATTTTCGAATAACCGCGTCAACAGCGCGCATGTCTTCAGTAATGCTAGATTGTATAAGTGCTAATGACACGGAAATAGACCAGATAAATTTTGATGCAATTTTATCATAGAGTCCCGTAGTGTTTTAAATTACGTCCATTAAAGCCACTCCTACGTTTTTGGATGTAAGTTTTTTGATTTCAATTGGAGATTGTGTTTGCTTAAGTCCGAATTTTACGTATAATGCGCGATTGATTTTAATGCGTAGCAAACGAGGCTCAATCATGTATGCAGTCATCAAGACTGGCGGTAAACAGTACCGCGTAACCCCTGGCTTAAGGCTTAAGGTGGAAAAATTAGTTGGTGATGTCGGTAGCGACGTTACTATCGATCAAGTGTTAGTGATGGCTGACGGTGAGAATGTCACTATTGGTGCACCTTTAATCGCTGGCGCAAGCGTGACAGCTAAAGTGTTATCACACGGCCGTGGCGACAAGGTAATGATTTTCAAATTCCGTCGTCGTAAGCACTACCGTAAGACACAAGGTCATCGTCAAAGCTATACAGAAATCCAAATTGGTGATTTCGGTGGCGCTTCAACAAAACCAGCAAAAGCTAAAGCTACTAAAGCTAAAGCAGCTGAATAAGGAGTAAAAAATGGCACATAAGAAAGCAGGCGGGAGTTCCCGTAACGGTCGCGACTCACAAGCCCAACGATTAGGCGTAAAAGCCTTTGGTGAGCAAGTGGTTTCAGCTGGCAGTATTATTGTTCGTCAACGTGGTACACGTATGCATGCTGGTGAGAACGTAGGCATGGGTAAAGACCATACTTTATTCGCTAAAGTTGATGGCAAAGTAACATTTGCAGTAAAAGGTGCTTTGCGCCGCAAAATGGTTAATATCGTTCCAGTTTAATTTGGATTCGGTATTCCAAAAGCCCTATCTGTTGGTAGGGCTTTTTTGTTTTATAACGGGCTAACTAGCTGTATTATCGTACTGGAATCATACTAAGATTTTTTATCGATATTGCGCTTGGTCGAGACGGTTAATATGAATGTGTGTGGTAAGTCATGAAATTTATAGATGAAGCGACTATTAAGCTCTTCGCTGGTGACGGCGGCAATGGTGTAGCTACTTTTCGTCGTGAAAAGTACGAGCCTATGGGCGGCCCTAACGGCGGCGATGGTGGTACAGGCGGTTCAGTGTTTATTGAAGCTGATCGTAATATCAACACCTTAGTTGATTATCGCTACACGCGTTCTTTCCGTGCTCAACGCGGCGAAAATGGTCGAGGTTCTGATTGTTATGGCGCTGGCGGTGAAGATATGATTCTGCGAGTGCCTGTTGGAACTGTGATTAGCGATAAAGCTTCAGGGCAACTTTTGGTGGATTTGGCTGATCACGGTCAACGAGCGATGTTGGCTAAAGGTGGCAAAGGTGGTTTGGGTAATATCCACTTTAAATCAAGTTTGAATCGTTCTCCGCGCCAATGCACCAAAGGTGAGCCCGGCGAAGAGATAGAATTGTATTTGGAATTGAAAGTCTTGGCTGACGTCGGTCTGCTAGGGATGCCAAATGCTGGCAAGTCGACTTTTATTCGTTCAGTTTCTGCAGCTAAACCAAAAGTTGCAGATTATCCATTCACGACTTTGCATCCTAATCTTGGGGTAGTTCGTGTGGATACCAATCGTAGTTTTGTGATTGCGGATATTCCAGGATTAATTGAAGGCGCTGCTGAAGGTGCTGGATTAGGTCATCAATTCTTGCGTCATCTGGCGCGAACACGCTTGTTGTTACATATTGTTGACCTGGCTCCATTTGATGAAATGGTTGACCCCGTTGCTGAAGCTAAAGCAATTGTTGAAGAATTACGTAAATATGACGAAGAGCTTTATAACAAGCCGCGTTGGTTAATTCTCAACAAAGTAGATATGCTGGAAAATTCTGCTGAAAAAGTTGCAGAGTTTGTTAAGGCTTACGGTTGGGAAGGCCCTTGTTATGCGATTTCTGCAATTAGCGGTGGCGGCTGTAAGGAGCTTGTTTACGCCATTATGGATCACGTCGAAGCAGTAAACGCCCAAGCATTAGCTGATGCAGAAGCCGAAAAGGCTGCGTTAGAATTAGAGCGTGCTGCACAAAAGCTAGCAAGACAAGAAAAACATGCCGCACAAGAGTTGGCGCGGCAAGCAAAGTTAGCGAATCAAGAGTAAAGGGTTAAATTGACTAATCAGTCCTCATTATTGACCGATGCTAAATGTTTAGTAATTAAGGTAGGTTCTAGCTTAGTAACTAATAATGGCGAAGGCTTAGATCAAGCTGCGATTGCTGCTTGGGCTGGCCAGATTGCGCAATTGGTTCGTCCAGTAGGTGGCATGGAGGCCAGGCAGGTAGTCTTGGTTTCTAGTGGTGCCGTAGCTGAGGGGATGCAGCGCTTAGGTTGGAAAAAACGCCCAACCGCGGTCAATGAGTTGCAGGCGGCAGCAGCTGTTGGGCAAATGGGCTTGGTACAAATGTACGAGAGTTGCTTTAGTCAGCACGGTTTGCATACTGCTCAAGTTTTACTCACACATGATGATTTGGCTGATCGTAAGCGTTATTTGAATGCGCGTAGCACTTTGAGAACTTTGCTTGCGATGGGTGTGATTCCTATCATCAATGAAAATGATACTGTCGTGACAGATGAGATTCGTTTTGGTGATAACGACACTTTGGCTTCTTTGGTCGCCAATTTAATTGAGGCTGATGCTTTAGTGATTTTGACTGATCAATCAGGCCTTTATTCAGCAGACCCACGTAAAAATCCTGATGCGCAATTTATTCAACACGCTATCGCAGGTGATGAAGCGCTAGAACAAATGGCAGGTGGAGCTGGCAGTAATGTAGGTACTGGCGGCATGTTAACCAAGATTCTTGCAGCTAAACGTGCAGCAAGAAGTGGTGCTCACACGGTGATTGCTTCGGGACGTGAGGCTAACGTGCTAGTGAGGCTTGCCTCTGGTGAGGCAGTTGGCACGCATTTGCGTACGGAACAGGCCAAGATGCTCGCTAAAAAACAATGGATGGCTGATCATCTTAGAGTGAGTGGCGAGTTACATTTAGACGCTGGTGCGGTTAAAGTATTGCGTACCGATGGCAAAAGTTTACTGCCGGTTGGTGTGATTGGTGTGGAAGGTAGTTTTGAGCGTGGCGATGTTGTTGCATGTCTAGATCCTCAAGGACAGACCATTGCGCGTGGTTTAGTGAATTATTCCTCGGCGGAAACCGCCAGGATTCTGCGTCAGCCTAGTAGCGAAATTGCTTCTATTTTGGGTTATGTGGATGAAGCTGAATTGATTCATCGCGATAATCTTATTCTTTTGTAAAAGCTGGAGTCACGATGACGAATACATTACCAAAAGTAGCCATTATTATGGGATCGGATAGCGATTGGCCGACAATGAAATTGGCAGCCCAAGCCCTTGCAGATTTTGGCGTTGCTTATGAAGCAAAAGTCGTTTCAGCGCACCGCACTCCAGATTTAATGTTTGAATTTGCTGAAACAGCAGCATCAAAAGGCTTTCAAGTAATTATTGCGGGTGCTGGCGGCGCGGCGCATTTGCCAGGGATGGTTGCGGCTAAGACAACACTACCAGTGCTTGGTGTGCCTGTTGCTTCTAAGCATTTGCAAGGGCAAGACTCATTGTTGTCGATTGTACAGATGCCTAAAGGGGTGCCTGTTGCGACATTTGCAATTGGTGAGGCTGGTGCTGCGAATGCAGGCTTGTTTGCAGTTTCTATATTAGCCACTTCGGATGAAGTGCTCGCTAAAAAATTAAAAGATTTTCGTGCGGCTCAAACCGCTAAAGTATTAAATATGACATTAACGGAGCAGCCTTGAGTTTTCCTGTGATTCTTCCTCCAGCAATGCTGGGGATGTTGGGTGGCGGTCAGCTTGGCCGTTTCTTTGTCATCGCAGCTCATGAAATGGGTTATCGCGTGACAGTGTTGGATCCTGATAAAAATAGCCCGGCTGGTAAGATTGCTGATGTGCATTTGTGTGCTGCATATGACGATTCAGCGGCATTGAAGGTGATGGCCGAAACTTGTGAAGCAATCACGACTGAGTTTGAGAATGTTCCTGCAAGCACTCTGGATACATTAGCTCAAAGTCGCATTGTGCGGCCTTCAGCCCACGCAGTTTCTATTGCTCAGCATCGTGTATTGGAAAAACAGTTTATTCGTGATGCTGGCATTCCTGTTGCGCCATTCGTTGTTGTGAATGTTGCCTCTGATTTGCCTGCAGATGGCGCTGATATTTATCCGGCCATACTGAAAGTCGCCCGTTTTGGTTACGACGGTAAAGGCCAAGCTCGCGTTGCTAATCAATCACAAGCGCTAGCAGCATTCGAAACCTTCAAAGGTGAACAATGTGTTTTAGAGAAGATGCTGAGCTTGGATTATGAGGTTTCAATAGTGCTGGCAAGGGAAGAGAACGGATCCGTTGCCGTTTATCCTACGGCTGAAAATAGTCATTTAAACGGTATTTTGGATGTGAGTATCGTACCTGCCCGTGCGCCTCAATCTATCCAAAAGCAAGCCCGCGAATTGGCGATTAAAATTGCTGAGAAATTAGAATATATCGGTGTGATGGCTGTTGAGTTTTTTGTGAGTGAAGGCCAGTTGCTTGCCAATGAAATGGCCCCTAGGCCCCACAATTCTGGGCATTATACGATTGATGCGTGTGTCACGAATCAATTCGAACAGCAATTGCGTGCGTTAACTGGTTTGCCTTTAGGTGATGCACGTCTTCATAGCCAAGCAGTAATGGTGAATATTTTGGGTGACGTGTGGAAATTTGCTAGCAATGGTTCCTTTAGTGAGCCTGATTGGGCCAAAGTTTTTGCGCATCCTGAACTGAAATTACATTTGTATGGCAAGCATGAGCCTCGTCCAGGTCGTAAAATGGGCCACTTTACGGTGATTGGCGCTGAGCAAGAAACGGTGATTGTTGGTGCCGTTAAAGCGAGAGCTGAATTAGGTATCGGCTGATAAAAGTTTTATAAGATATAGATAATAAAAAAGCCGAACATCAGTTCGGCTTTTTTATTTGTGCTTTAAAGCAAAGACTTAATTAAGCCATTGCCTTGATAGATGCATTCAAACGGCTCTTATGACGAGCTGCTTTGTTTTTATGAATGATATTTTTATCAGCAATGCGATCAATCACGCTTACGTTTTCTGAGTATGCTGATTGTGCTGCAGCTTTGTCACCAGCTTCTACCGCTTTGATGATCTTTTTGATCGCGGTGCGCAAAGTAGAACGCAAGCTGGCGTTATGGGCGCGTTGCTTAACTGCCTGACGAGCACGTTTTCTTGCCTGCGCGGTATTAGCCATGAATTTTCCTAATTAACAAAATACGAAGCCGAGCATCATATCGTTTTATTTCTAGTTTTGCAAGAATTTGTGCGTGTTTAATCTTATAACGCTTACCTTTGTGCTGATAAACCAAACCTAATGTTAAAAGCACGCTTTAATCAATGGGTTTGCTAAGCGCTCATGCTAAAATCATGACACATAAATGCACTTTTAAATAAGTGCATTACTTTTTAAATTTTACATGACAAATGCCCACGCAATGAATTTGCTAAAAGCACTGGCTACCGTTGGTAGCATGACATTTATTTCTAGAATATTGGGGTTCGTGCGCGACACCCTGATTGCGCGTGTTTTTGGCGCAGGTGTTGTGACCGATGCGTTTTTTGTCGCTTTTAAAATCCCTAATCTATTACGTCGAATTTCTGCAGAAGGTGCCTTTTCTCAAGCTTTTGTGCCGATATTGGCCGAGTATAAAAAACAGCGTAGCTTTGATGAAACTAAAGCACTCATCAATCACGTTGCAACATTACTTGGTCTATTTTTAGTATTGATTACGATTGTGGGGATGCTTGCTGCCCCTTGGGTCGTTCAAGTGAGCGCACCAGGCTTTATTGCTGACAAAGCAAAGTTTGATCTTACCGTTGATTTACTTCGTATCACCTTCCCTTATATTTTCTTTATTTCATTGGTCTCGCTCGCTGGTGGCGTGCTTAATACTTATAGCAATTTTAGTGTGCCAGCGCTTACGCCGGTTTGGCTTAATATTTCTTTTATTGTTGCAGTTCTATTTGTTGCCCCTTATTTTGATAATTCAATCAAGGTGCTCGCTTGGGCAGTCTTTGTTGGTGGTTTGTTACAGCTGGCTTATCAATGGCCGTATTTGCGGAAACTAGGCTTGTTGCCTCGCTATGAGCTAAATCTGCAAGATGAAGGTGTGTGGCGCATTGTGAAGTTAATGGGCCCCGCTATTTTTGGTGTTTCAATTGCTCAAATTTCATTACTCATTAATACGATTTTTGCTTCGTTTTTAGTGACGGGTAGTGTTTCATGGTTGTACTACGCAGATCGCCTGATGGAATTCCCAACGGGAGTCTTGGGCGTGGCCTTAGGCACTATTTTGTTACCAAGCTTGGCCAAAAGTTATGCAGACAAAGCAGATGGTGAATATTCTCAGCTGCTGGATTGGGGATTGCGTCTGACTTTTATTTTAGCTTTGCCGGCTGCAGTTGCGTTAGCTGTGCTTTCTGTTCCCCTTGTCACTGGCTTATTTCACTATGGTGCATTTAGTGCGCTAGATGTTGAGATGACAAGACAGGCGCTGATGGCCTATAGCTTAGGTTTGCTGGGTTTGATTATGGTGAAAGTGTTAGCGCCAGCTTTTTATTCGCGTCAAAACATTAAAACGCCAGTCAAAATTGCCTTATTTACTTTGGCATCAACGCAGTTAATGAACTTATTATTCATAGGGCCATTTAAGCATGCAGGTTTGGCGCTAGCCATTGGTTTGGGAGCGTGTATGAATGCTGGATTGCTTTATTATTATTTACGTAAAGCAAATGTTTATAAGCCGCAGCCTGGCTGGCCCGCCTTTATGACTAAGCTTGCAATTGCAGTGGGTGCGATGGCTTTTGTGTTACATCTGGCGGCAGGCAGTGATGCCATGTGGATGGCATATCACTTAATCCCTAAATTGATCCATTTGTCAGTGTTGCTAGTGATTGGCGTGATCACTTACTTTGCTGTGCTTTGGTTGTTGGGTATTCGCGTTAAAGACTTTATTCAGCGAACTAATCGTTAATATGCAGGTTTTTAGACATTTTCCTGAAGGTAGTGCGCCTTGTGCTTTGGCAATAGGCAATTTTGATGGCGTACATTTAGGACACCAGGCTTTGCTTGAGCAACTAACAACAGTTGCTAAATCTAGGCAATTAGAATCAGCAGTCATGACTTTTGAGCCGCATCCGCGCGAGTTTTTTACACCTCATCAAGCACCAACAAGACTTGCTTCTTTAAGAGAGAAGTTGGAATGGTTTGTGAAAGTTGGAATCGATAAAGTTTATTTGTGCCGCTTTAACAAAGCTTTTGCCAGTTTAAGTAGTGACGACTTCATCAATCAGATTTTGCATTCATCCCTAAATGCTCAAACAGTGTTAGTTGGCGAAGATTTTAGATTTGGTGCTGGTCGTCGTGGCAGTATTACTGATATTGCTGCAGCCGGTTTAGATTTGATGAGTTTGCCGCAAGTTAATTTTGATGACAAAGGTCAGGCAATAAGGGTTTCTAGCACAGGCGTTAGAAATGCCTTAGCTATTGGTGATCTTAAACTTGCAGAGCGTTTACTGGGTCGACCATATAGCATTAGCGGAAAAGTCATTCATGGTGCGCAGTTGGGCAGGAAATTGGGTTTCCCAACAGCTAATGTTCATATGCGCCATGAGCGCCCTGCCTTAAAAGGCGTGTATGCAGTAAAATTAGATGGTGTTAAGGGAGTTGCAAATTTAGGTGTAAGACCAACGGTAGCCGGGGTGCCTAAATTATTGCTGGAAGTCCATTTGTTTGATTTCGATGGTGATTTATATGATCAACATGTACATGTTGAGTTCTTTCACAAGATTCGAGATGAAATGAAATTTAATGGCTTAGAAGCCTTAAGCGCTCAGATTGCAAAAGATGCACAAGTAGCACGAGATTTTTTTGAAAAGCATTAATCAAGATTGAAAGTTTGTAATGACTGAAGACTCAAAATATAAATTAAATCTGCCGGAAACCAACTTTCCCATGCGTGGCGATTTGGCGAAGCGCGAACCTGCTTGGCTTAAAGAGTGGCAAGATAAAAAATTATATCAACGTATCCGTAAAGCCCGTCAAGGTGCTAAAAAATTCATTTTGCATGATGGCCCTCCTTATGCAAATGGCGATATTCATATTGGTCATGCAGTTAATAAAATTTTAAAAGATATCATCGTTAAATCTAAAACCATGAGCGGCTTTGATGCGCCTTATGTGCCAGGTTGGGATTGTCACGGTTTGCCAATTGAATTGGTGGTCGAGAAGAATCATGGCAAAGATATTGCGCCAGCTAAGTTCCGTGAGCTTTGCCGTGAATATGCAAAAGAACAAGTGGAGCGCCAAAAGAAAGACTTTGTGCGTTTGGGCGTACAAGCAGATTGGGATCAGCCATATCTGACCATGGATTTTAAAACCGAAGCCGACATCATGCGTGCTTTGGGTGATATTTATAAGAATGGGTATTTGTATCAAGGTAGCAAGCCTGTGCATTGGTGCGTTGATTGCGGTTCGGCATTAGCGGAAGCAGAAGTTGAATATGAAGATGTGAATTCACCAGCCATTGATGTTGGTTTTAAAGTCGCGGATAAGGCTGCATTAGCTAAAGCGTTTGGTGCTGATATTTCAGGCGATGTATTTGCGGTGATTTGGACAACCACGCCTTGGACCTTGCCAGCTAACCAAGCGGTAAGTGTGCATCCTGAATTGGATTACGACCTCATTCAAACCAGCAAAGGTTTACTAATCCTTGGACATGATTTAGCGCAAGCGACCTTAGTTCGTTACGCTGAAGAAGGTGCTAAAACACTGGCTTCATGTAAAGGTGCTGCTTTAAATGGCATTCCGCTTCAACATCCGTTTGATAATCGCCAAGTACCTGTCATCTGCGGTGAACACGTGACAACTGATGCTGGTACTGGATTAGTGCATACCGCTGCTGCTCACGGTAATGATGACTGGTTGGTCATGCGGGCCAATTTCCCTCAAGAAAAACCACGCGTCTTAATTGGCGCGGACGGTAAATTCTTTAGTAGCAATCTGGTTGAGCTTGAAGCAATCCGAGGTTTAAGTCGCCAAGATGCAAACAAAGTCATCTTGGGCTTAATGCAAGAAAGCGGCGCTTTAATTGCGAGTGCACGTTTGAATCATAGTTTTCCACATTGCTGGCGTCATAAAACCCCATTGATGCAATTAGCGACGCACCAATGGTTTATTGGCATGAACGAAACTGATGCTTCAGGCAAAAGCCTACGCGAGTATGCAAATAAAGCTGTCGATGAAACTGAATTCTTCCCTAGCTGGGGTCGTGCGCGTTTAGAAGCAATGATTAAAAACCGTCCTGATTGGTGCGTATCACGTCAACGTAATTGGGGCGTGCCGATGCCACTATTCGTGCATAAAGAAACAGGTGAGCCACATCCAAAAACAGCTGAGTTGTTAGAACAAGCTGCTTTGCTGACAGAGCAAACAGGTGTTGAAGCTTGGTTCAGTTTAGATGGTGCCGCTTTCTTAGCGAAACATGCACCAGAAAACGCAGATCAATACAAAAAAGTAACCGACACATTAGACGTTTGGTTTGATTCAGGATCTACCCATGCGGCGGTTCTTAAACGTCGTCCTGAATTACAACACCCTGCAGATTTGTATTTGGAAGGTTCAGACCAACATCGCGGTTGGTTCCAAAGTTCGTTATTAACCGGTTGTGCGATTGATGGCAGAGCCCCTTATGAAGCCTTGCTCACGCATGGTTTTGTGGTGGATGGCGCTGGCCACAAAATGAGTAAATCTAAAGGCAACGTAGTTGCGCCGCAAAAAGTCATGGATACTTATGGCGCTGATATTTTACGTTTGTGGGTGGCATCAACTGATTACTCAGGCGAGCTGACAATTTCAGATGAAATTTTAAAACGTGTGGCCGAAAGCTATCGCCGTATTCGTAATACCTTACGTTTCTTATTAGCAAATTTGGCTGACTTTGACGCGAGCAAAGATTTATTACCAGTAGATCAGTGGTTGGAAATCGACCGCTATGCGCTAGTGCTGACAGAGAAGTTGCAAGCGGAAATTTTGGCTGATTTTGATCGTTATGAGTTCCATCTGGCGATTCAGAAATTCGTTGGTTTCTGTTCTGAAGACTTAGGCAGTTTCTATTTAGATATTCTTAAAGACCGCCTCTACACCACGGGTGAAAACTCGCATGCACGACGTGCAGCACAAAGTGCATTGCATCATATTACGCACACCATGATGCGTTTGATGGCACCTATTTTGAGCTTTACTGCGAATGAAGTTTGGCAAACATTAGGCTTGGATAAAGAGGCAACGGTTTTTGAAGAGCTTTGGTATGACTTGCCAGCACATGGCTTGAGCGATACGCAAATCCAAGACTGGAAAAATATTATTGAAGTGCGTGCTTTAGCCAATAAAGCGATTGAAGAAAAACGTGGTGCTGGTGAAGTAGGTTCTTCATTGCAGGCTGAAATCAGCATTGCTGTTGATGGTGATACTTATGACTCATTAGCTCGCATGGAAGATGCGCTTCGTTTTGTATTTATCACTTCTCAAGCAAAAGTTGAAAAACAATCTGGCTCAGGTTTGAAGTTTAATGTGGTAGCAAGTCAACACACTAAATGTGACCGTTGTTGGCATTACCGTGAGGATGTAGGCGCGACTGCTGAGCATCCAACGATTTGTGGTCGTTGTGTGAGCAACTTATTTGGTGCTGGTGAGAGTCGCAAATATGCTTAAAATCGGCTGGAGCAGATGGTTGTTAATAAGCGCTGTTGTCTTGGTGTTGGATGTTTATACCAAGCATCTTATTCAACAAGCGTTTCAATATGGTGAGCATCTGCAAGTCAGTAGTTTTTTTGATTTAGTGCGTTATCACAATGAAGGTGCTGCATTTAGTTTTCTAGCGACAGAAGGTGGTTGGCAACGCTTCTTTTTTAGTGCAATTGCCTTCATTGCTTCAGTTGTGATGATTTATTTATTAAGAAAAAATTCAGAACAGAAGTTGTTTTGTTTGGCCTTAGCTTTAGTCTTAGGTGGGGCCTTAGGTAATTTGTACGACAGACTCACATTAGGTTATGTCGTTGATTTCTTGTTTTTCCATATTGGACAGTATTATTGGCCAGCTTTTAATTTGGCGGATTCTGCGATTACAGGCGGTGTTGCTTTGTTGTTATTAGATGGTTTTAAAAAGCCGCAATAAGCTTGCAGGCTTTAGGCCTGATAAAAAAGCTTATAACAGGGTTTCTTTGAAGAATAATTAATATCCCACTTTTTAAAAATGGAATTACTCTGATAGAATTATTAAATGTTTAGTTTAAGACTCAATAAGATTACTAGCTTGATCGCAATTCTTGCAATCATTTTTGCGTCTTTTGCGCCTGGTATTTCTTATGCTTTATCTACCAGTAATACATCGGATACGTTGCAAGAGGTTTGCACATCTAATGGTATGAAGCTAGTTGTTGTAGACTCTGTTGATCTTGGTATTAAAAGTCCAGAAGTCCCTGAAGATAATAAAGCTGATAAGCATTTGGCGCATTGTCTTTACTGCTCTAATTATTCTTCTGACGCTACCGTACCAAATGTTGAAAAAACTTTATTTCTAGCCACAATAAATTCAATTCATCCCGTTGATATTTATTGCGGACCTCTTCTTGAAATTCGTTTCCAAGTCTCAAATCCACCACAAGCCCCACCTGCAATCTAAGTTTCCATTATTTAAAACGATTAATAAGCAATCTGCTTTAGATGATTGTTGATTATGTTTATTTATTTGCTGATGAAATAAATGCACAGCGAAATATTAAGGAATACTTTATGAAAGCAATTGGAAATAAAAATTACGCGCTAAATTTAAGAAGAAAAAATGTTCTATTGTTATTAGCGTTATCTTATGTTGGTTTCGTTCAGGCAGAGCACTTGGATGCTGATCAAGTTATTGTTACTTCCGTTCATACTACTGAGCCTTTAGTTATTCAAACTGATCCTAGAATCCCTAGGCAACCACTCCCATCTCATGATGGTGCTGATTATTTAAAAACCATTCCAGGGTTTAGCGTAATGCGAAAAGGTGGCTCGGATGGCGAACCTGTTCTTCGTGGTATGGCAGGTTCACGTTTGAACGTTTTGGTTGATGGTCAGAATGTTCTTGGTGGTTGTTCTATGCGTATGGATGCACCAACCTCTTATATTTTTCCTGAAACATATGACAAATTAAAAGTGGTTAAAGGCCCGCAAACGGTGCTTTACGGACCTGGTGCGTCAGCTGGTTCTGTAATGTTTGAAAGAAGTATTAGCTTCTTGAAAGAGCCTGGATATAAAGGCAGAGCAAGTTTGTTAGTTGGTAGTTTTGGACGTAACGATGAGGTGGCTGATGTTAAGGCTGGCAATGAGCAGTTTTATATTCAGGGCGTTGCTACAAATTCGAGATCGGGGGATTATAAGGACGGCAATGGTAACGATGTTCATTCAAGTTATAAGCGATATAGTGGCAATTTAGCTCTAGGTCTTGCAATTGATGAAAATACAAAGCTAGAACTTTCAGCCGCATATAGTGATGGCTGGGCGTCATATGCAGATCGTGCAATGGATGGAACAAAATTTCAGAGAGAAAATTTTGCTTTGCGATTTGAAAAAAGCAAAATTTCTAATGTGATTAATAAAGTCTCATTTCAGATCTCCCAGAATGATATTGATCATGTAATGGATGACTATAAATTACGAACACCTGGTACGATGGGTTGGGCAAGACTAAAGCACAAAACAAACAATGTTAAATTATCATCCGATTTGATTTTGTCTAAAAATACTGATTTGACAGTTGGTCTTGATTTTCAATCTAGTCAGCATAAAAAAGGATATGGCGAGAATATGATGGCGATGGTTCAATCATCACCAATGACTGACGATTCTAAGTTCCAGCAAATAGGTTTATTTGGTGAAGTGCGCCATCAAATTTATGACGATACGAGAGTAATTGCAGGGTATAGAGCCGACTTTTGGGATGCAAAAGATAAAAGAAGCCTTTCTGCAAGTGACACGGGCGGAAAGTCAAGGAGCGATACCTTAAGCTCTGCTTTTGGGCGATTTGAGAAAGATTTAACAATCCCAGTGACTTTGTATGCAGGGTTGGGGCATGCAGAGCGTTTCCCAGATTATTGGGAGCTTATTCCTAACCATCGGTCAGGTACTGTAGATGCTAATAGCGCATTTCTGGCGACTAAAAATGAAAAAACCAATCAGCTAGATATTGGTTTTTTAAGTCATCATGAAAAATTAAATTTTTCCAGTTCATTGTTTTATAACAAAATTAATGACTTTATCTTAATAGACAGCAGAAGTGGCTATGCAACAATGTATGCGTCTACACGTAATGTTGATGTACATACTTATGGTGGCGAATTGGATCTTAGTTATAAAATTGACGATGCGTGGAAAACAAATGCGAGCATAGCTTATGTCAAAGGTCGTAATGAAACAGATAGCCTTGATTTAGCTCAATTGCCGCCGCTGGAAGGAAGATTAGGTCTAAATTATGATAATAAAACTTGGTTTGCTGGTGGTTTGTTTAGGTTAGTTAGTGAGCAAAATAATTATTCCATAGGGCAAGGTAATATTGCTGGGAAAGACATTGGACGCAGTTCTGGGTTTGGTATCTTTTCTATGCATGCTGGTTGGAGGCCTAGTGTGAATAGTGTTGTTACTGCAGGAGTAGATAATCTATTTGATAAAACATATGCTGAGTTTATAAGTAGGTCTGGCAGTAATGGAATGGGAGGTGCTATTGCTGGCTATAACCAAACAACTCGGGTTAATGAGCCTGGTCGTACATTTTGGCTAAAAGGCACGATTAATTTTTAGGGGTTAAGTTGAAATTTATTAAATTAATATGTTTGTTAGTTGCGATATATCCTCACTTTGTTTTTGGAGGTGAGGATATTGGTGATGTTAAAAATGTCATATCAGCTACCTTTGATAAATCAAATTCAAAGGTTATAACGCACATTGTTGTTGTTCAAGATAACTATGCAATTGCCGACTGGTCTCAATTAGATAAGGCTGGTCGTGCATTACTAGTTAGGAAAGAAAAAAGATGGGAAATTTCTGCTTGCGGCGGAGCGGCTATTAAACAAATAGATAGCTTAACTAAAGCAGGTATTCCATTGAAAGTATCTAAAAAAATAATTGAAGAATTAAATATTAAGGAAAAGTCTCTGGGGTCTAAGAAGTTAGAAGCAATTGATTCTTTTAGTCAGAATAGTCACCATTAATATCAGTAATTCTAATGATTAGATTTATATATATTTTAGTTTTTCTTTATGTCTTATTGGCTAATGCATCTTTACAAGCTGAAGCTTTTTCTGAACAAGATAGATTGTGTGGAGTTTTATATACAGAAGAATTTGGTCAGAAAGTTGCTATATGGCAACAGCAGTTTGAAGATGGCGTTTTTGATTTAGTCATGGCGCCTGTTATCAATGATGGATCTCCACCAGTTATTCGATTAAGTTTTGCCGGCAGCAAAGAGGCTAAGTGTCATTTCCCTGAGGTTTCAGTTTTAAAAGGCGGCGATTGGGGTTGGCATGTGGCATGGGCTTCTACTGCTAAGCAAGCAGTTTATTACGCCCGTGTTGATGGAGATGCTTGGGTCTCTTCATTACCTAAAAAGATAACGCCTCAATTAGCTGATCAAGTTTTGTTGTCTGAAAAATCAGGTCAGTTGATTTTGAGCTATCAGTTGTTAAACCAATCTAAGTTAGAGGTTCTTATTTCAGATGATGAGGGCCGTAATTTTATAGTCTCTGATCAGAAGTAAATCTCATTTCTTTAAATATCAGTTGTTCCCATTGAAAATTCAAAATACTCCCCCATTTAAGTGATATTAGAAACTTAAGTGGGGTGAGTAATGAGAGTCGATAAACTTACAACTAAATTCCAACAAGCATTAAATGATGCGCAAAGCTTGGCGGTCGGTCATGACCATACCAGTATTGAGGCTGCACATTTGCTTTCAGCTTTATTGAACCAAGATGATGGTGGAACATCATCATTGCTCGCACGTGCTGGCGTTAATTTGGAACCGCTTAAAGCTGGCCTTCAAGTAGCAATCAACCAGTTGCCTAAAGTCGCTGAAAGTTCTGGCGAGGTAACGATTTCTCGTGATTTAAATAATCTATTAAATCTAACTGACAAACACGCGCAGAAACGTGGTGATGCTTATATCGCCAGTGAAATGTTCTTGCTTGCCTTAGCTGAAGATAAGGGCGATACCGCAAAATTACTTAAACAAGTTGGCTTAAATAAAGCTGCGCTTGAAGCTGCGATTAAAGCAGTACGTGGTGGCGACTCTGTTGATAATCAAGAGGCGGAAGGTCAGCGCGAGGCATTGAAAAAATACACACTAGATTTAACTGAGCGTGCACGTATGGGCAAACTTGATCCTGTCATCGGTCGTGATGATGAGATTCGTCGTGCGATTCAAGTTTTACAACGACGCACTAAAAATAATCCAGTTTTAATTGGTGAGCCTGGTGTTGGTAAAACTGCCATTGTTGAAGGCCTGGCACAACGTATTGTAAATGGTGAAGTACCTGAGTCTCTTAAAGGTAAGAAAGTGCTGTCGCTTGATATGGCTGCTTTACTCGCGGGTGCTAAATATCGCGGTGAATTCGAGGAGCGCTTGAAATCGGTGCTGAAAGAGTTGGCCCAAGATGAAGGTCAAACAATTGTATTTATTGATGAGCTTCACACGATGGTCGGCGCGGGCAAGGCTGAGGGTGCAATGGATGCCGGCAATATGCTTAAGCCAGCTTTAGCACGTGGTGAGTTACATTGTGTTGGTGCAACCACACTCGATGAATATCGTAAATATATTGAAAAAGACGCAGCTTTAGAACGTCGTTTTCAAAAGGTATTGGTAGATGAGCCATCAGTTGAAGCAACGATTGCGATTTTGCGTGGCTTACAAGAAAAGTACGAATTGCATCACGGGGTAGAAATTACCGACCCTGCAATTGTTGCTGCGGCAGAACTAAGCCATCGCTACATTACTGATCGTTTCTTGCCTGATAAGGCGATTGATTTGATTGATGAAGCAGCAGCAAAGATTAAGATGGAAATTGACAGTAAGCCGGAAGCTTTGGATAAGTTGGATCGTCGTTTGATTCAATTGAAAATCGAACGTGAAGCGGTGCGTAAAGAAAAAGACGAAGGTTCTAAAAAGCGATTTGCTTTGATTGAAGAAGAGATTGCGAGATTGGAAAAAGAATCCGCTGACTTGGAAGATATTTGGAAAGCTGAAAAAGCGCAAGTTCAAGGCTCTGCGCATATCAAAGAAGAGATTGAAAAGATTAAGCAACAAATGGAAGAAGCGACTCGTAAAGGCGAGTGGCAGAAAGTTTCTGAGTTGCAATACGGTAAATTGCCAACTTTGGAAGCGCAGTTGAAAAATGCTGCAGCTGAAGAAGACAAGGGTGAAGTGAAGCTCAACAAACTACTGCGTACACAAGTAGGTGCTGAAGAGATTGCTGAAGTCGTGAGTCGTGCAACCGGCATTCCTGTATCTAAAATGATGACGGGTGAACGTGCAAAATTATTAACGATGGAAACGAAATTGCATGAGCGTGTAGTAGGTCAAGATGAGGCAGTCCGTTTGGTTTCAGATGCGATTCGTCGTTCACGTTCTGGCTTGAGTGATCCTAATAGACCTTATGGTTCGTTCTTGTTCTTAGGGCCTACTGGCGTTGGTAAAACTGAGCTATGTAAAGCATTGGCTGGCTTTTTATTTGATTCAGAAGACCATTTAATTCGTATCGACATGAGTGAGTTTATGGAAAAGCATTCTGTCTCACGTTTAATTGGCGCGCCTCCGGGTTATGTTGGCTACGAAGAAGGTGGAACTTTGACAGAGGCGGTGCGTCGTAAACCTTACTCAGTGATTTTGCTCGATGAAGTTGAGAAGGCGCATCCTGATGTGTTTAACGTCTTACTGCAAGTGTTGGATGATGGTCGTTTGACCGATGGTCAAGGCCGTACGGTGGACTTTAAAAATACCGTCATTATCATGACATCTAACTTGGGTAGTCAGATGATACAAGGGATGCAGGGTGATGATTACCAAGTGGTTAAATTGGCAGTGATGGGTGAGGTGAAAACACACTTCCGTCCAGAGTTCATCAATCGCATTGATGAAGTCGTGGTATTCCATTCACTTGGCGAGAGTAATATTAAGGCAATTGCAGGCATTCAATTGCAATACTTGGCTAAACGTTTGGCTGCGATGGATATGCAATTAGAGGTGAGTGAAGCTGCTTTATCTGAAATCTCTAATGCCGGTTTTGATCCAGTTTATGGTGCAAGACCATTGAAGCGTGCAATTCAAAGTGAGCTTGAGAATCCGCTTTCGCGTGAAATTTTGGCAGGTAATTTTGCGCCAAAAGAAACGATTAAGGTAGACTTCAAAGGTGGAAAAATGTTGTTCACTAAATAAAGTGGTGTCATGAATCTTTTTAAAAGTTTGAATCAATTTTTAAGTAAAAACACGGCATGGTTAGTGGCGGTTATTTTAGTCACTGGCTGTGCCAGTGCGCCTAATCAAGAACCATTGATACAGCGCATTTCACCAGAAGAGCTTGAGCGTATTATGCCCAAGCAAGTGCCAAATTTAAGTTTGGATGAGATTGTTCAGCTTTCTCAAACCAAAGTGCCCGCTGAGCAAATTATTCAGAAAATAAAAGACAGCCAGTCACAATATGATTTGTCGCCTACTCAGTTACTAGATTTAAGTAGAAAAGGTGTTGATGCAAAGGTTCTGGATTTTATTCATCAAGCCCATGAGCAAGCGATACGTGATGGCTTTGCTGAAGAGATTAACAAGCGTGAGAAAGCTAAACTGAAAGAGCAAGAAAAGCTCAAGCGTGAATACCAGTTAAGGCAACAATTCTATGATCCTTTCTGGGGTTATGGCCCTTATCCTTATGGACGTTACAGACCGCCTTTTTATGGGCCTAATATGTTCTATCGTTTTGGTTGGTAATGTTAGATATGCATCAAATTAATCATAAAATCAGTGTTAAAACGAACGGTCGTCGTTTGTACGATATTACGCCACAGATTATGCAGTGGGCGGCAAATAGTGGCATGCAAACGGGGATGCTAAATCTTTATATTCAACATACCTCTGCGAGTATTTTGATTAATGAAAATTATGATCCTGATGTGCTCGTGGATATGGAAAGTTTTTTTGCACGTCTAGTGCCTGATGGCGATCCTTTGTTTATTCACACAGCTGAAGGCGTAGATGATATGCCGGCACATGTCAGAAGCGCACTCACGCAAACATCTATATCTATTCCATTGCTTAATGGAAAATTAGCACTAGGCACCTGGCAGGGTATTTTCCTTTACGAGCATAGGCTCGCTTCTCATACGCGTCAGGTTCTGTTGCACCTCATTGGCGAATAGTTTGTCTCAGACCATCTTATATTCTTATCGTCGTTGCCCTTATGCGATGCGCGCAAGAATGGCACTTCGATATGCTGGCGTTGATGTCGAAATTCGTGAAATTTCTTTGCGTGAAAAACCACAGTCTATGCTTTTGGCATCTCCTAAAGGAACGGTGCCAGTTTTAATTCAGCCAAATGGTCAAGTGATTGAGCAAAGCTTGGAAATCATGGAGTGGGCTCTAAATCAGCATGATGTTGATGATTGGATGCTCAGCTCATCTTCTGAATTAAAGTCGCATACAGCTGCTCTAATTGCAGAAAATGATGGTGCTTTTAAGCAAGCTTTAGATCGATATAAGTATGCTGACAGATATCCTGAGTTTCCGATGGAACATTATCGTGCACAGGGAGAGTTATTTTTAAAACGCTTGGAAGAGTTACTGTCACGACATCATTACTTGTTGAGAGATCAGTTTGCTCAAGTAGATATCGCTATTTTTCCTTTTGTTCGTCAATTTAGCATGGTCGACGAAGATTGGTTTGATGCGACTCACTATTTAAAACTTAAAGTCTGGTTATCTAACTTAAAGAATAGTCAGTTATTTAACGACATTATGCAAAAACATCCAGTTTGGCAGGACGCCTAACTGGATGTGATGATGCAGGTTTTATTCTACGGTGTCAGCCGCTAATTGATCAGAGGTGCCTGTAGACTTAGGGCTTGCAATATCATCAAAATCTAAGATGATTTCATCTTTTTCATTAATATCGACATTCACATGACCGCCATTGGCTAGTTTGCCAAATAGCAATTCGTCAGCTAAACCACGACGAATAGTATCCTGAATTAAGCGAGACATTGGTCGTGCACCCATGAGTGGGTCGAAGCCTTTTTTAGCAAGATAAGCTTTAAGTTTGTCGCTAAAGTTAGCCTCAACTTTTTTCTCATGTAATTGATCTTCTAATTGCATTAAGAATTTATCAACGACACGCATAATCACATCTTCAGAAAGCGGTGCAAACGAAACAGTTGCATCTAAACGGTTGCGGAATTCTGGGCTGAATAAACGTTTGATTTCAGCCATTTCATCGCCCGCTTGCTTGCCTTGTGTAAAGCCCATGCTAGTTTTAGAAAGTGACTCCGCACCCGCATTAGTGGTCATGATGATAGTGACATTTCGGAAGTCAGCTTTGCGACCGTTGTTGTCGGTCAACGTACCATGATCCATCACTTGCAACAGGATGTTATAAATATCAGGATGTGCTTTTTCAATCTCATCTAACAGTAAGACACAATATGGATGCTTAGTGATTGCCTCGGTTAATAGGCCACCTTGTTCGAAGCCTACATAACCAGGAGGCGCACCGATTAGACGCGAAACTGCATGACGCTCCATGTATTCAGACATATCAAAGCGTACCAACTCAATCCCTAAGGTATAGGCTAGTTGTTTAGCGACTTCAGTTTTACCTACACCTGTTGGGCCAGAGAATAAGAATGAGCCAATTGGTTTGTTAGCGTTGCCTAAGCCACTGCGTGCCATTTTAATGGCTGAGGCAAGTGACTCAATCGCTTGATCTTGACCAAACACGACAGCTTTTAAATCACGATCTAAAGTTTTTAAAGCATTTCTATCATCTGTTGAAATGTTCTTAGGTGGAATGCGTGCAATCTTAGCGATAATGTCTTCAATTTCTTTATCGCCAATCACTTTTTTCTGTTTTGATTTAGGCAATATACGTTGTGCCGCGCCAGCTTCATCAATCACATCAATCGCTTTATCCGGTAAGTGTCTGTCATTGATATATTTCGCTGATAATTCAGCTGCAGTGTTGAGCGCAGCAGCACTGTATTTAACGCTATGGTGTTTTTCAAAGCGAGATTTAAGGCCTTTGAGAATCTCAACTGTTTCAGCAACACTCGGTTCTTCAACGTCCACTTTTTGGAAGCGACGTGATAAAGCATGGTCTTTTTCAAAAATGCCACGGTATTCTTGATAGGTGGTTGCACCTATACATTTTAGTGATCCATTGGACAGGGCTGGCTTGAGTAAATTAGAAGCATCCATGGTGCCGCCACTTGCAGCGCCCGCACCGATCAGTGTGTGAATCTCATCAATAAACAACACCGCATCTTCTTGTTCAGCAAGTTTTTGCATCACTGCTTTTAGACGCTGCTCAAAATCGCCACGGTATTTTGTACCTGCTAATAGTGCGCCCATATCGAGTGAGTAGATGACAGCATTGGCCAATACTTCTGGCACGCTTTTTTCAACGATACGACGTGCCAAACCTTCAGCGATTGCAGTTTTACCAACACCTGCCTCACCAACCAATAATGGGTTATTTTTGCGACGACGGCATAGCGTTTGAATAACACGTTCTAGTTCTTTATCACGACCGATTACAGGATCAATTTTGCCAGCCAATACTTGTTGGTTTAGATTGAGAGTATAACTATCCAAAGCACTTGCTGGAGGGGCTTCTGTCCCAGCTTCTGGATTTGCTTCGGCGCCTCTTGCGCTAGCTTCCTCAGCTTTTGCAACACCATGCGCGATATAGTTCACAACATCTAAACGGGTGATATTTTGTTGGTGCAAGAAGAACACAGCATGTGAATCTTTCTCACCATAAATTGCTACTAGTACATTAGCGCCAGTTACTTCTTTTTTGCCAGATGATTGCACATGCAAAATGGCGCGTTGAATCACACGTTGAAAGCCCAAGGTTGGTTGTGTGTCGACTTCTTCCAAGCCATCCACCGTCGGTGTGTGTTCTTCAATGTAGTGGTTAAGCTCAGAACGTAGGGTTTCTAGATTAGCTCCGCAGGCACGTAACACCTCTGCAGCGGTTGGATTGTCTATCATCGCTACTAGCAAATGTTCGACCGTAATCAGCTCGTGCCTTTTTTGGCGAGCATCCATAAAGGCCATGTGGAGTGAAACTTCTAATTCTTGAGCAATCATTATTAAGACCTTTTGACGACTTTTATACTTCCTGCATTGCACATTGCAATGGATGTTGGTATTCATTTGCGTAAGCTAATACTTGGCTTACTTTTGTTTCTGCAATTCCATGTGGATAAATTCCGCACACGCCCGAGCCTTCGGTATGTACTTGGAGCATGATTTGCGTTGCTTGTTCACGGTTTTTATTAAAAAAACGTTCAAGTACATCTACAACAAACTCCATAGGGGTGAAATCATCATTGAGTAAAACGACCCGATACATAGAAGGTGGTTTTGGTTTTGCCGTTTTAGTGGCTTCAATGGTATTTTCTTGATGCTTAATGCTAGCCATGCGTATCCTATTTTGAGCCTAATTCGAAATAATTCAAGCCTGAAATGAAAATGGTTATGAGGCTTTAATGACTTCAGCTATTCGTCTTGATCACTGTTGCTGTTTAGCAGCAACAATCTAACGCTTTTAACAATCTTGTCTTGTGTTTGTACAATCTCTAAAGCGCAATTGGCAATCTTAATGCTTGTACCCGCTTCAGGAATATCCTCGAAATGTTCAAGAATTAATCCGTTTAATGTTCTTGGTCCATCGAGTGGAAATTCAAGATTTAATTTTTTATTTAAGTCGCGCAAGTTACTACTGCCATCAACCAGCCAACTGCCGTCTTCTTCTTGATGGTAAGTGTTAGCACGTAAAGGTGATTGTGTAGTGAAATCGCCGATAATCTCTTCTAATATATCTTCGAGTGTTACTAAGCCTTTCAGTTCACCATATTCGTCAACCACTAAAGCTAAACGTTCATGTTTCTCTTGGAATTGTTGAATTTGAGTATATAAAGGCGTGCCCGATGGAATGAAATAAGGATCATCAATAATTTCTTTAAGGCCCTCAATCGTCAGTTCACCATTCCGAAGTAAATTGATGACTTTTCGAATGTGTATCACTCCGACAATTTCTTCATTTGCTCCTTGTTTAACCAAGAGGCGGGTATGGTTGCTAGATGAGATTTGAAGTGTAAGCTCTTCAAATGGCGTGTCTAAATCGACATCTTCAATGTGCGTGTGAGCAGTCATCACATCATCCACAATCGCATTTTCTAAATCAAACAAATTGAGCAGAATGGTGCGATTCTTTTTCGGGATGTAATGGCCAGATTCCGTTACGATACTTCGCAATTCTTCAGTTGATATAGCTTGTGTTACTTCTGAGAAGTTAACTTTGATGCGAAACAACTTAAGCAATCCCATCACAAATAAATTGGTAAACCAGATTGCTGGGTAGAGTATTTTTGTGAGGGGGTAAAGCACGTAGCTGTATGCAAAGGCTAATTTTTCAGCATGAGCAGCGGCCACTACTTTAGGCGTGATTTCACCAAAAATCAGAATCACAAAAGTGACAGTGATTGTGCCGATGATTAATCCGGTATTTCCTTCACCTAAAAGCTGAAGGCTAATGTCATCACTGATCGTTGCAATCGCAACCGCAGCAAAAGTATTGCCAAGTAAAATCGCGCCTAGAAGATGGTCAGTTTTTTTAAGTAGAGCCTGAGCTAATCGTGCACCGTGGTGGCCATCATTTGCGAGATGGCGCAGGCGGTAACGATTAAGGGTCATGAGGCTAGTTTCAGCGCTTGAAAAAAACGCTGATAACGCAAGTAGCAATCCTAGTACAAGGAATTGCAGATGTATGGGTATGTCCAAGTGGAATCGCTATTGAATGGAATACTTAAGTTTCCACGCTTTAGCCTTTACTTGTCAAGGCATGGTCTCTTCGTTTTGTTTCTTTTCTGCGCCAGTGATTAAGTTCTCACGTGATACACCTAAGTACAGTGCAATCGGGCAAGCAACCAATACTGAAGAATAGATACCAAATAAAATACCAATTGTCAGCGCAAGCGAGAAGTTATGTAAGGTTTCGCCACCGAATAACAGCATTGATAACACCATTAACTGTGTACAGAAGTGGGTAATGACGGTACGTGACATTGTGCGAGTAATCGCATTATCAATTACTGTCGTCACCGCAGCTTTACGCATTTTCTTGAAGTTTTCACGTACTCGGTCAAATACCACTACAGACTCATTTACTGAGTAGCCTAGAACAGCCAATACCGCAGCTAAAACAGTTAAGTTGAATTCCCATTGGAAGAAAGCAAAGAAACCCAAAATAATCACAACGTCATGCATGTTCGCAACAATTGCAGCAACCGCAAAGCGCCATTCGAATCGCATCGCTAAGTAAGCCATGATACCAATAGAAACTAGTAGTAGAGCGAGTGCGCCATTGTCATAAAGCTCTTGGCCAACTTGTGCGCCAACAGTTTCAACACGGCGCATTTCAACTTGGTCATCTTCTTTATGTAGAGCACTTAATACTTCTTCAGATAGTTGAGCTGAAGTCACGCCCTTTTTAAGTGGTAAGCGAATCATCACATCATGGCTTGAGCCAAAGTTTTGAACAGTCGCTTCATTTAAGCCAACGCTATCTACAGCATGACGAATCTTTGTTAAATCAGCCGCTTGAGGGTAGCTGACTTCGATCACAGTGCCGCCAGTAAAGTCGACCCCTAGGTTCAAACCTTTTTGAGCAAGAAAAAATACCGCAAAGATGAACGTAATCAGAGAAATTGCCGTAGTTAAACGGCCATAGCTCATAAACGGAATGTCATTCTTGATTTTAAAAATTTCCATAATCTTTACTCTTAAATTAAGCGTTCTTTAAATGAATGAAACGAGCAATTAACCAATCGCCAATTTGTCGATTTTGCGACGATAGCCGTAAACCAAATTCACAATCGCACGTGATACAACAACAGCACTAAACATTGAAGTCAAAATGCCTAGCACGTGAACCACAGCAAAGCCCTTGACTGGACCTGAGCCAAACATGAACAAGGCCAAACCGGCAATCATGGTTGTCACGTTAGAGTCCAAAATCGTATCGAATGCTCGGTCGTAACCAGCATGGATAGAAGCTTGTGGAGAATTACCGCTGCGTAACTCTTCACGAATACGTTCATTAATCAATACGTTTGCATCAATCGCCATCCCCAGTGTCAACGCAATCGCGGCTAAACCTGGCAGGGTGAGTGTTGCTTGCAACATTGAAAGTATGGCAAGTAAAAGCAACAAGTTAATGCCTAGTGCAACCACTGAAATGCCGCCAAACAATACGTAGTAAATCAACATGAATACTGCGATAGCAGCAAAGCCCCATAGTGTTGAGTGCATACCACGTTTGATATTCTCTTCACCCATGCTTGGGCCAACAGTACGTTCTTCAATGATTTCCATCGGTGCGGCAAGCGCGCCAGCACGAAGTAGTAATGAAATGTCAGTGGCTTCTTGAACATTGTCCATGCCAGAGATTTGCACACGACCACCACCAATTTCTTCGTTAATCACTGGTGCAGTAATCACTTCTGCCTGACCTTTTTCAATCAGTAAAATGGCCATACGTTTACCAACGTTATCTTTAGTCACTTGTCTAAAAATACGTGCACCGCGAGCATCTAAAGTTACGTGAACTACCGAGCGACCACTTTGTTGATCCAAGCCTGGACCCGCATCAGTAATATAGTCACCAGTCAGTTCAACTTTCTTTTTAACTAATACTGGCTGACCATTACGACCAACAAAGAATTCATCGCCAAAAGGCAATTGCCCTTTGCTTGCTTGATCTAATGTTGCTGGATCACTTTTTTCTTCATCCACTAAGCGAATTTCTAGCGTCGCAGTACGACCTAAAATTTCTTTTGCTTTTGCTGTGTCTTGAACGCCTGGAAGTTGAACAACCACGCGATCTAAACCTTGTTGTTGAATCACTGGCTCAGCTACACCCAATTCATTAATACGGTTGTGTAGCGTTTGGATATTTTGCTTAAGCGCAAAATCTTGAATACGTGTTTGTGCCGCTAAGCTTAAGCTCGCTGTTACGGTTTCATTAGTCGTTTTGAACGTTAAATCAGGGAATTCTTTGTTAAGAATTTTTTCAGCTTTTGCTAATTGGTCAGCATCGCTAAATTTAACTTGTACAGTTTGGCCTTCACGTGCAACGCCAGAATAAGAAATGCGGTCTTTACGAAGGGCAGAGCGAATGTCGCTTACATAACGATCAGCTGCTTGGTCAAGCGCTGACTTCATATCAACCTGTAATAAGAAGTGAACCCCACCACGCAAGTCCAAACCCAAATACATTGGGCGAGCAGCGATGTTAGTAAGCCATGCTGGTGAACGTGAGATTAGATTTAAAGCAACCACATAATCTTTGCCTAAATTATTTTTAAGCGCATCTTTTGCTTTAATTTGAGTATCGGTGTCAGCAAACCGAACCTTGACGCCAGTAGGATCCATAAAGATTGCATCAAAAGTGATGTTTTCTTGTTTAAGCGCATCTTCCACTTTTTTAAGTGTGGCAGGATCCAATTTTGCGGAATTTTTTGCAGTTGTAATTTGTACAGCAGGCGATTCGCCAAACATATTAGGCATGGAATAAACCAAGCCAATCGCTAGAACAAATAAAACTAAAAGGTACTTCCACAATGGGTAACGATTCATGATGTGACTCGCATTAATAACTGTTGATGGTTAAATGACCTAGCGTTGCTAGGCCATATTGATAAATAACTTAAGATTAAAGCGCTTTGATCGTGCCTTTTTCTAATTTTGCTTGAATAGCAGGTTTTTGAACGTTAATCACAACGCCCGCAGCAATTTCAAGGCTAATGATATCGTCACCTACTTTAGTGATTTTGCCGATAATGCCGCTGCTTGTTGCAACTTCATCACCTTTTTGCAAGGCAGCAATCATCTCACGTTGTGCTTTTGCTTGTTTCATTTGTGGACGAATCAACATGAAATAAAACAGAACAAAAATAACAACCATTGGTAAAAAACTTGTCCAGTCTTGTGCTGGAGCAGATGATGCAGCGTAAGCGGTACTAATTAACATGAGGTAGAGCCTTTCTTTACTAGCTTAGTGTATTCAATAAGTGCGAAATATTAACATAGAGTCTTAACCCTCGGCGCGAATTCCACCACGTTGCGCTGCAAAGGTTTTTTTGAAATCTTCAAAGGTGTGTTCTTCAATTGCTTTACGCATGCCAGCCATCAGTTCTTGATAATAATGTAAGTTATGGATGGTGTTGAGGCGGGCGCCCAAAATCTCACCTACGCGATGCAAATGATGCAAGTATGCCCGAGTGAAATTTTTGCAGGTATAGCAAGTGCATTCAGGGTCTAATGGCCCTGTGTCTAGCTTGTAGCGTGCATTCTTAAGTTTGATATCGCCATGGCGAGTAAATAACCAGCCATTACGTGCATTGCGTGTAGGCATCACACAGTCAAACATATCAACCCCGTTGCTGACCGCAGCCACTAAATCTTCAGGGGTGCCTACACCCATTAAATAGCGTGGTTTATCTTGGGGCATTTTAGGTGCGGTATGCGCCAGGATGCGCAGCATGTCTTCTTTGGGTTCGCCAACAGAAAGACCACCAATGGCATAACCATCAAATCCGATGTCGGTTAAACCATTCAATGAAACATCACGTAAGTCTTCGTACATCCCGCCTTGGATAATACCAAAAAGGGCATTTGGATTACCTTGGTGTGCATCTTTACTGCGACGTGCCCAGCGAAGGCTTAGCTGCATAGAGTCATCTGCTTCTTTAACAGTCGCAGGGTAGGGCGTGCACTCATCAAAAATCATGACGATGTCAGAATTTAAGACTTTTTGAATTCGCATGGATTCTTCTGGTGTTAAAAAGCAGCTGTCACCATTAATCGGCGATCTAAATTTAACGCCTTCTTCTGTAATTTTGCGTAAATCACCTAGGCTCCAAACTTGGAAGCCGCCAGAGTCAGTCAAAATCGGACCATCCCATCCCATGAAGTCATGCAAACCACCATGCGCGGCAATCACGTCTAAACCTGGTCTTAGCCACAAATGGAAAGTGTTGCCTAAAACGATATGTGCGCCAATATCGTGAATCTCAACGGGCGAAAGCGTTTTAACAGAACCATAAGTGCCGACAGGCATGAATGCGGGAGTTTGAACATCGCCGTGCGCTAGGCTAACGGTGCCTCTTCGGGCAAGGCCATCATTGGTAATCAGGGAAAATTGCATGTGCTTAGGCGTAAATCTAATTAAAAGGTTAATCAATCAAAACGCGATACTATCATAGTCAGGCATAGGCAATTAGCTAGCCTTTGATATACTAGCCAAAGATTAATGATTGGAAATGCAGAAAATATGGCTGAAGCTACACCTCGTACCCGTCGTAAAAGCCCTCTTGCACAAGCTAGTTTGCGTGAGCGTGGGATTTATTTACTTCCTAATTTATTTACCACAGCAGCTTTGTTTGCTGGGTTTTATGCCATTGTTCAAGCGATGAATGGCAAATATGAACATGCTGCTGTCGCCATTTTTATTGCCATGGTGCTTGATGGTTTGGATGGCCGTGTTGCCCGTATGACCAACACGCAAAGTGCATTTGGTGCTGAATTTGATAGTCTTTCAGACATGGTTTCTTTCGGAGTTGCGCCATCTTTAGTGCTTTATGTTTGGGCACTTAAGCCTATGGGTAAATTAGGTTGGATTGCTGCCTTTATTTATTGCGCTTGCGCTGCCTTACGTTTGGCACGTTTTAATACGAATTCAGGTAATGCTGATAAACGCTATTTCCAAGGCTTGCCTAGCCCTGCCGCCGCTGCATTGTTGGCAGGTTTGGTTTGGGTTTGTTTTGATAATGATTTGCCAGGCGATTTAGACTTTTATCCTTGGTTAAAAATGAAATGGATTGCTTGGACTTTAACGGTTGGCGCTGGTTTATCAATGGTCAGTGATTTACGTTTTTATAGCGGTAAAGACATTAATTTAAGAAGTAGTGTGCCATTCATCGTTATCTTGTTTGTTGTATTGGCGATCGTCTTGGTGTCTTACAGTCCACCAGAAGTCTTATTCTTTGTGTCTTTTGTTTATGCTTTGTCAGGCTATGTGTTGTGGCTATTGCATAGAGTTGGCCAAAAAGAATCAAAGCAAAACTTATCAGAGTCATAAGTTTAATTGACTATTCTTTAATAAAAAGCATGATATTATTTCGTTATGTTATTAAACAGTTACACATCTGCACATTCAAATTCCAGCCATCTCTTGGCTGGTGCTTTGTTACGCCTAGCAAAACTACTGCCTTAGGCAGTACACATACCAAACACCACAATACAGATTTGCCCATGCCGTTATGACGAATGCGTAACGGGTACTGCTATAAAAATTAAGATGGAAAAATAAAATGACTCAAAATAATCAATTAATCATATTTGATACAACATTGCGCGATGGCGAACAAAGCCCAGGCGCTGCGATGACTAAAGAAGAAAAAATTCGTATCGCACGTCAACTTGAAAAATTGGGCGTGAACGTCATTGAAGCTGGTTTTGCAGCAGCGAGCCCTGGCGACTTTGATGCGATTTACGCGGTTGCTGAAGCCATTAAAGATTCAACTGTTTGTTCATTAGCGCGTGCCAATGAAAACGATATCCGCCGTGCTGGTGAAGCGATTAAACCTGCGAAAAAAGGCCGTATTCATACCTTTATCGCGACTTCACCTATACACATGGAAAATAAATTACGCATGACGCCAGACCAAGTGTTGGCGCGTGCTGTGCAAGCCGTAAAATGGGCGTTGGAATATACCGATGACGTAGAGTTCTCTGCAGAAGATGCAGTGCGTTCTGATATGGATTTCTTGGTAAAAGTGTTTGATGCCGTGATTGAAGCAGGTGCTAAAACTATTAACGTGCCAGATACTGTTGGTTACTCAATCCCTGCACTTTGGGGTGAGCGTATGCAGCAATTAATTGCGCGCGTTAAGAATTCAGACAAAGTGGTTTGGTCAACACATTGCCATAACGACTTAGGCATGGCGGTAGCTAACTCATTAGCAGCTGTGATGGGCGGTGCACGCCAAGTCGAATGTACGATTAATGGCTTGGGTGAGCGTGCAGGTAATGCCAGCTTGGAAGAAATCGTCATGGCAGTGCGTACACGTAAAGACGTATTTAACTTAAGCACTTCTATCGACACGACTCAAATCGTGCCGACTTCAAAATTGGTTTCAACCATTACTGGCTATCCAGTTCAGCCTAACAAAGCGGTGGTTGGTGCAAATGCTTTCGCACATGAAAGTGGCATTCACCAAGATGGCGTATTGAAATTCCGTGAAACTTACGAAATTATGCGTGCCGAAGATGTGGGTTGGAACGCCAATAAATTAACTTTAGGTAAATTGTCTGGCCGTAATGCTTTCAGATCACGTTTGGAAGAATTAGGCATTACCTTAGATGGCGAAGAAGCCTTGAATGCTGCTTTTGCTCGCTTTAAAACTTTAGCTGATAAAAAATCTGAAATTTTTGATGAAGATATTCAAGCATTGGTGAGCGATGAATTCGTGAGCGATGACACTGAATATTTTAAATTAGCTTATTTGCAAGTTTGTTCACAAACAGGTGAAACGCCACACGCAGTGGTTGCTGTGCTTGATAATGGCGCAGAAAAACGTGCTGAGGCAGATGGCGGCGGTCCAGTAGATGCTGCATTTAAAGCGATTGAAAAAATTGTGAATAGTGGCGCTGAATTGCTTTTATATTCAGTGAACAACATCACGAGTGGAACAGATGCCCAAGGCGAAGTCACAGTACGTTTATCTAAAGGTGGTCGTATTGTGAACGGTCAAGGCGCTGATACGGATATCGTGATTGCGTCAGCTAAAGCGTATTTAAATGGTTTGAATAAAATCCAAGCTAAATCTGAACGTGCGCATCCGCAAGTTTAGTTTTTTGTAACATGGATTGTTTTTACAGGCGGCTGATGTCGCCTGTATTTATTTGTTGAGGAGTATCTGTTGGATTTAGCGATTTTTGATTTGGATAACACTTTGCTCGCTGGTGATAGTGATTACCAATGGGGTGAGTTTTTAATTGAAATTGACGTATTAAATCGTGCAGAACATGCAGCGATTAATGATCAGTTTTACGCAGATTACAAAGCTGGCCAATTAGATATTTATAAATTCTTAGCATTCCAACTCAAGCCGCTGAGTCAACATCCACGTGCTCAGTTAGATGCTTGGCATCAGCAATTTATGCAAACAAAAATCGCACCTATGATGACTGAAAAATCACGTGCGCTAGTTGAAAAGCATCGCGCCAATGGCGATTTGATGTTGATTATTACTGCTACAAATAGCTTTGTGACAGGGCCAATTGCCAAGGCATTTGGTATTGAACATTTAATCGGAACAATGCCTGAAGAAGTGAAAGGTGAATTTACTGGCAAGGTTGTTGGTACGCCAAGTTTTCAAGAAGGCAAAATCACACGTTTGAATGAATGGCTAGAAGCGCGTGGCGAATCGCTGAAGGATTTTAGCAAGACTTGGTTTTATAGCGATTCACACAATGATTTGCCATTGATGAAGCTGGTTGATGCACCGATTGCAGTGAATCCTGATCCGGTTTTAGAGCAATACGCAAAAGACAAAAACTGGCCGATTATCAGCCTAAGATAATCTTAGCGGCCTAGCAGTACTTCTAGTACAAATTTAGTGCCGACATAAGCCAGCAATAAAATCACAAAGCCAGAAAGCGTCCAACGAATTGCAGTGCGGCCACGCCAGCCGTATTGCAATCTACCGAAGAGCAAGCCACCGTAAATCAGCCATGAAATAATCGCAAAAATATTTTTGTGATTCATTTTTAAAGCTTGATGAAAAATTTGCTCAGAAAACAACATTCCACTGATGAGTGTGAATGTCAGTAATACAAATCCCAAGCCAATAATTCTGAATAACAAAGTCTCCATCATCATAATCGGTGGAAAGCTAGGCAACTTAATGAGATTATTTTTTTGATGCAGACTGCGTTCAGCCATCGCCATGAGTAATGCGTGTAAAGCGGCAAAGGTAAATAAGCTATAAGCCACCATCGCAATGATGATGTGCGCTACAAATAAAGGCTCGCTTGCGTAAGCGTTAATGTGGGTGTTGTGCGAATAAGCTTGCGCGGCAACAGCTAGAGCGGCAGGTGGCAATACAAAAGCTTGTAGGCTGTTTAATTGATGCTTGAAATTTGCAATCCAATAAATTAAAACAGTTAACCAAAGAACCGCTGATACAGTATTCGCAATATTGAGATTTAAATCACCAATGAAGATATCTTGGTAAAGTAAGCCGCCGTGAATTAATAAACCCAATGCAATAAAACCTGAATGCCAACGTAAGCTCAGACTTTTTGATGATGCGCTTGTTTTATTTGCGGCATGCCAAAAATCTGTCGCAACTAATGCGTAATTTAGAACAACAGCTAAATAAGGTAGATAGGTAGATGCTTGCATTTTGGGTTATGAGTTAAAATCACGTTAGTTATTAACAAATCACACTATAACATGAGCTTTATTTAGGGTCTCGTCTGTGCGATTTAAAATCAAATTCGCTTATTTCAATTAGGAAATTAAAAGCATGTTAGAAAATTTAAGTGGTCGTTTACAAGGGGTTATTAAAACTCTGCGCGGCCAAGCCCGCCTAACGGAAGACAATATTGCGGATGCAATGCGTGAAGTGCGCATGGCCTTGCTCGAGGCAGACGTTGCATTGCCAGTGGTTAAAGACTTTATTGCTCAAGTAAAAGAGCGTGCCCAAGGCAAGGAAGTGCTTGCTAGCTTAACCCCAGGCCAAGCCGTCATTGAGGTGGTTCACCAAGAGCTGACCAAGCTCATGGGTGCTGAGAACGTAGGATTAAATCTAGCTGCAGTGCCGCCGGCCGTCATTTTAATGGCAGGTTTACAAGGCTCTGGTAAAACGACCACCTCTGCAAAACTCGCCAAGCTTTTAAAAGAGCAAAAGAAAAAAGTATTGCTGGTGAGTGCCGATATTTATCGCCCTGCCGCGATTGAACAACTTAAAACGCTAGCAAATAGTTTAGAAATCGATTTCTTCGATTCAAGTAATACACAAAAACCGGAAGACATCGCGCGTGATGTATTAGTCCATGCCAAACGTTTTTTCTATGACGTTTTAATTTTCGATACCGCAGGTCGTTTAGGCATTGATGAAGCCATGATGGCCGAAATCAAAGCCCTGCATCAACAGCTCAACCCAATTGAAACCTTATTCGTGGTCGACGCGATGCAAGGTCAAGATGCGATTAATACCGCACGTGCTTTTGGCGAAACATTGCCTCTCACAGGTATTGTCCTGACTAAATTAGATGGTGATTCACGTGGTGGTGCTGCTTTATCAGTCCGTCATGTCACAGGCAAACCTATTAAATTTATTGGTGTAAGTGAAAAAGTCGATGGTTTAGAACCATTCCATCCAGAGCGTATGGCATCACGTGTGCTTGGTATGGGCGATGTGCTTTCACTTATTGAGCAAGCGCAAAAAAGTGTTGATCTAGAAGAAGCCAAAAAATTAGCAGACAAAGTAAAGTCAGGTAAAAACTTTGACCTAGAAGACTTTAAAGCGCAAATGGTGCAAATGCGTAAGATGGGCGGCGTTGGCGCCCTTATGGATAAACTCCCTGCGCAAATGTCATCAGGCATGGCCGGTAAAATGAATAACGAAGATGGCGACAAAGCCATGCGCCGCATTGAAGGCATTATCAATTCAATGACAGCGTTGGAACGTCGCAAGCCTGAAATCATCAAGGCCACCAGAAAACGCCGTATTGCAGCGGGTTCTGGCGTGCAAGTGCAGGATGTTAATAGACTTTTGAATCAGTTCGAAGAGACTCAAAAGATGATGAAAATGTTCTCAAAAGGTGGCATGGGTAAAATGATGCGTGCCATGCAAGGAAAATTTCCAGGTTTACGCTAGACTTTGATTGACTTGGTCGTTTTATTTAAGCATAATTGCGGCCTTCGAATTAGAACGCTTTATTAAGTGAACTGATTTAGGGCTGTTAGCTCAGCTGGTAGAGCAGCGGACTTTTAATCCGTTTGTCGTGGGTTCGATCCCCGCACAGCCCACCAATAAAAAGAAATGGTTACGTGAAAACGTAGCCATTTTTTTCGTCTAAAATTTCAATGCAGACCTAATCTGTGGATTTTGTCAGGGTATGTGTCAAAAGAATTTACGTTTGAATTAGACCGGCTTAAATACCATCCAGTAAATGTTGATCAGTGGCAATACAACCGCAATCGTTCCAAATATGTTCCAGCGGGTACTTAACTTCCAGTATTCATCGGGGATTGATTTGCTATTGGCGAAGTTACTTGCGAGACGTGCTTGTTTGATTTGAGTCGGAATTAAAATAGTTATCCAAATTATCCCTGATGCGATGAACAGCGAACGTCCCCATGTTAACCATTGAACATTCCAGCTGTCAGGTATCGAGCTATAGGCCATGTAATCGCCAGCTAAGATCGCTAAGAAAGCGCCTGGTGCTGTGAATACAAAATCTGTGAGTGTGACTTGTCGTTGCGCAAAGGCAATAATGCTTGGATTCTTAGTTCTATTTGCCATCAATTTCCACCAAGCTGTGACGATTAAATTACCTAGCAGAATGATGACGCCAAAAATATGAACTGATTTTAATATGAGATAGGTGTTTCCCATTTGTCATGATCTTTCTGTAATTTATTACTAGTGTCTTAAGAAGATACTATATCAGCTATGGTTAGCTAAATATCCTTCATCCTTCTCAAGTTCATTAAGTCTGTCCTATACGATCATTACTTTGCTCTAATGTCGTGAATCCCGGCTATTTTGAAATACGTACAAAAATATGTACAAAATTCAGCATGTGAAATAGCTTAGGTTCAGCGAAGACGCTTCCTTGGCCAGGTTTAGATTCCTGCACAGCCCACCATGTATTACAAAAGGGTTACGTGAAAACGTAGCCCTTTTTTTCGTCCAAAATTCCACTACACACCCACTACACACCGTTGCTGGTTTTTAACTTAGATAGTATGCTGTTTCTAACGTTAAGGAATTAGGCAATGTCAGCTAAAAACTCTACTACCCACACTCTGATTGAGCGCCAGCTCAATGTATACCTGCGTGAGCGCAGCGCGATATGGCAGTGTAGTTATCAAGTAGACGGTAAATGGCAACGCACTAGCACAGGCGAAAAAGATTTAGAATTAGCAAAGAAATCTGCACACGAAATTCTAATAAAAGCCAACATTCGAAAAGAAATGAATGTTGCCCCTATTACTCGCACGTTTAAAGATATGGCTCGACTAGCAATTGAGCGTATGGATAAGGAAACCGATGCGGGTCATGGCAAAGTAACCTATAAAGACTACAAACTAGCGATTAACAATTATCTCGTGCCAGCGCTTGGCAAACTCTTTATCGACAATATCGATTTAAAAGCTTTGGATAAGTTAGATGCCTATCGCGTTCAGCTAATGGGCAAGGTTCCTAAAAGAAGCACTTTAGTGACACATAACGCTGCCCTTAATCGCGTGTTTGATGAAGCGGTATTACGTGGCTTTATGAATGAAGCCAATCGACCTAAACTCGTCGCTAAAGGTAAAAAGGGTGACCGTAGACCAGAATTCAATGTGCAAGAAATCACTGCGATTGAAGGCAACTTTGATCGTTGGATTGAACGCACAAGAGCAGACAGCAAACCACTTCGTGCATTACTTAAAGATTATGTCGCTGTGCTCCTAGACACAGGCGCTAGACCTGGACGTGAGCTGATGACACTCAAGTGGACAAACATCGAACTGAAAATGTATCCAGTGATTACTCCCACAGATCAAGTAGATGAAGAGGGCGAGCTCATCGAAATTGTAGATGCTAATCGAACAGCTATTATCAGCATCCAGTTCAGCAAGACTGGAAAACGAAAAGCCATTGGCCGTTTGCCTACAGTGAAAGCACTAGAGAGAATTGCACTGCGTAATTATGAAAAGCCACTAAAGGAATTGATAGACAAGGGCAATTCAGATCATATTTTTAGATACAAAGAATATCTCAATGACGAAGCGGTTGCTGCTGGGAAAGTGTCGAGATTAATAGAACCTACAAGCTTCCCTAAACTGTTTGATAGTTATCTTGAAGATCATGGGCTATTGATAGATCCAATCTCAAATCAAAGAAGGGTGCTTTATAGTCTGAGACATGCGTATGCAACGTTAGCACTCACGCTGGATAAAACATCTATCCACACACTAGCGAAACAAATGGGTACAAGTGTAGGCATGATTGAGAAACACTATAGCCATTTAGACCCTGTTAAAGCTGTACATCAATTACGTGGTAAAGAAAGTCGTCAGTTGTTGAATGCAACAACGGAGATTGATGAGCGTTACGAGTATAAAGAAACTAAAAAACGTAAGAAATAATCCTCCCATTTTCGGTTGTCCATTAACTCAAAAGACCAAATACTTGTTCATATCAATACGATGATTGAACAGGATGACAAAAGAACTTCAAAGCGCACTAGCGCAGTTTACAGGCACAGACCGATATTACCGACTCTACCCCAATGTAGTCCTAACCGATGGCACAAAATATTTGGCCGATGTTGCTGGATGTTATTGGTTGATGGATCTGTATGCATCACACTTAGCTAGTGTGGATCAGAATATAGAAAGTTTCACCTGCTTAAAGCTTAACAAGAAGGCTGCTGGTGCTGAGATTATGATTGAGGATGGTAACACCCAGTTACTCGCTAAACAGCATATTGAGTACACTGATTTCCCGTTAGACACTTTTGTATTTTATGCTGTTTGGGCTGGCGAGTTCTGGGTGTTGATGTTGCGCAGTGAGTATTAGTTAAATGCTAATGTAGGCGAACAGTCGGTATGCCCTCAATGTAGTCAGGCATTCTTCCCGTTGTTCCATCAGCTAATGCATGTTTAATAGATACGCGATATTGCGTTGGATTTACCAGATGAAAAACATTTTCTTTACGCATAGAGTCCAAAACATAAAGCGTTAGGCAATCGTTGCAAAAGTCTATCCACTTTGGGTTATTAGGCTTTACTTTATTCAAATGCCTATTGAAGTAAAGGTCTTTGATCTTGAGTTTTCGTAGAAGCAGCTTGTAAAGATGGTCTTTGCCAAGTCCGTTACACCAATAAGTGTCGGGTTTTGATCTAAATATTTCAGTTGTATCCTCAATTTCTTTTAAAGTGGTTAACACAGTGGTATAAATTTCAAGGTGGTTTAAATTGAAAGCGACCTTAGCTTTTGGGTCAAATGTAAATGCTTGTTTCATTTTTTAATCCTTTTATAGCAGCGTTACTCGAAGTAACGCTGGGTGGTTTAATTAAGCAGCAAGTGCTTCTTCAACAACTTGCTCATTTTGCGCATCCTGCTGTGGCGGATTTAATCTAAGCTGTCTTTTCTCCTCAGCTTTTTTCATAAGCGTATCTACAGCATCACGCACTTTTTCCAGACTGTTGCCCTCACCAAACAAGAAATTAGAAAACTCGCGTAGCATGAAGTATTCGTTTTCGAGCGTTGGAGGTAGCTTCCCAACAACGCGGTACTCACCTGCAATCCATCTGCAAATCACCAACTCAAATTCACAGTTGGGGTTTGTCATACCTTCGAATTTTTCAGGGGCTTTAATAGTCGCAAAGGGGAATTCAGTTCTAGCTACTAAGAACTTACGACTTAGGTTAGTTTTCTCTTCATCGACAAGCTGCTTAGGAGACTTCACTGTGGTGTCCACACCATCAATACGAATCTTTTCTAAGCCCCCAGACATTTCCACGTATTGTTCGAATGTGAGAGAGGAAATTTTCTTAGCCATCGCAGATTCGATTGCTCTTGCATAAACGTGCGCTGTTTTACGCTCTGCTCGTGTGATGTAGCGCACTAGCATAGAAACGTTTGAAGTGTTTGCCTGAACTCGAATGCCGTGCTTCTCACATAAGTCTTTTTTGAGTAAATGATTCAAATCTTCTTTATCAGGACTCTCTTCAAACTGCTGCGCTAGTAAGAAAATTTTCTCAAGCAGTGCGTATAGTGCTTTTCTGCCATTGACCACATAGTGTTCGTTAAACTGTTCGTGTTCAGCAGCTAGATCTTCCGCTTGGCCGATTAAAGATTTTGTTACTATTGATTGAGTTGTTTCCATGTTTATCTCCTTTTTTGTTTAAGCAGCTAGCTTCAAGTTGTTTTTTTTTAAAAAAGTATCTACATCTAAATCGCATATGTGTCGTGGATAAAAAGGACCTATAGGCGAGTCGTAGCTGGCTACAAAAGTATCGTTTTTGGCTATGCCTAAATAACAGCGCTCACCGTTTCGATCTGTTGTAATGTTTGTAACTTCCACCCAAAAGCGTTCTGACATCAAATAATCTTTCTGCCAGTCCACAATGATTTTCACCATCATGCCAACGGGGATGTTTTGTCGGATTTCAATATTAGGAATATGGAAAGTTTCTGGATATTCCTCAGCATTAAATTCCACATTAAATACCAGCGCTTTGATTGCCTTCTTTTTGCTTGGATCCTTCACCCAAATAGGCTCGACTGGACGGAATTTGATAGCTACTGATGTATTTTCTGTATTCATTTCATTTCCTTTCGATTAATAAAAATATAAGGACGGCACTAGCGGTATTGATTGATTCCATGCTCAAAACGATTTGTTTTAAGCATGGAATAATGATACGATTTTGTTGACAAAAACTCGATTGACTAGATTTATATAAAGATATTCTGTCAACATATATTTGAAGGTTTTCTATATCAATGGCACTTAGTCCACTTAAATTAAGAAAGTCAGATTTCCAACGAGACGGAAAATACGCAGAGCAAAACAAGCTATATCGGATATGGTTTGAGCTGTTGATGTTAAGTCCAAGCTATCAGCTAGCAAGGCAATATCGGCAGTTAGATGGCAGGTTGAATGATGAAGACCAAGCGAGACTTCCAGCAGACTTCGATAAGGTATTGGCCGTCTATGATGACATTGGAGACGTAAATCAAAGCTTTTTTAGATTGTGGTGGTTGGATCGTGGCCTTGATCTAATGGGCAGTGAAGGTAAAGCACCTAAAGTTACAGCACTAGCCAAGATTCAAAAAGATAGTGCGGATATAAAACCTGTCACGCAGGCCATTAAGCAGCATTTGCAGGGAGAATGGGTAGAGCAGAATCAACCTAGCTCACTACTACTATCAGTGCCCCTCAATCAAACACGTGAGC
>ERZ1034361.241-NODE-241-length-39724-cov-3.282796_pt1 | contig 39724 bp, 36 predicted proteins | sample MGYA00520617_ERZ1034361 | MGnify/ENA primary metagenome ERZ1034361 (study PRJEB33736, sample SAMEA104284507) | Azolla filiculoides | biome: Urban; feature: Water surface; material: Ditch water | place: Netherlands | collected 2015-10-28 | depth 0-0.1 m ...
AGTGGATACTTTTTTCTGGGCTATAAAATTGAGCCAAAAAAAACTACAGCTCAATTAGAGTTGGTTGAGGTTTTGTAATGATTTAGTTGCGACTGTTTTTTTCTTAGTTATCTTTTAATTGTAGTTTCATCATTATGTCTGTTTGCTCATCATTTCCTAATTTGAAAATATGTTTGTCAAATTCAACGAAACCATTCTTTTTATAAAAGTGTATTGCTCTTTGGTTTTCCTCCCAAACTCCTAACCAAACATAATTGGCATTGGTTTGTTTTGCAGTTTGAATGGCCTTTTCGTAAAGTAGTTGGCCTACTTTTTTTCCGTGAAATTCTTTTGATACATAAATGCGTTCTATTTCGAGTGCTTTGTCATCTTGTAATTCTGTTTGTGATGGTCCAAAGTTGAGTTTTAAGTATCCAATGACAGTATTGTTATGTGTGGCAAAATAGAATTCGGAGTTTTTGTCGTTCAGTTCTGCAGTCAGTTTTTCAGTAGTAAATCCTTCGTCTAAATATTTTTTCATATTCTCTTCAGTATTGCTTGCTGAAAAGGTTTCGTGAAAAGTTTGTTTACCAATTTTTTGTAATTGCTCGATATCGTTTAGGGTAACTTTTGTTAGGTCAATATTTTCCATATTGTTTTTGGGTTGTTATTGAGTTGTATTTTCTTTAGCGGATAGGAATTTAGGCTAATTTATAAAATAAACGATTAAATCATGGGTGATTTTAGTGTTTCTTGTTGCTGTTAATGAAATTTAGGGAGCGCTCGAGAACTGTTCGTATTGGTTGAAGATAAATACGATTTTAGCAGGATTTGCGTGAGGGATAGAAGTGGAAAGCCCGGAGTAAAACGAAATGAAATGGAGTTTTGCGAGGACTTGTAACGGATAGCCCGACCCTTGTGGTCACGCCCAATAATAAAAAAAGCCCCAAGAAAATCTTGAGGCTTTATTAGTGTATTGAAAGTTGGATTTTTTACTTTCCAACTTTCGACTTTATGACTTTTGACTATAAAGCTACCGCTTCTTTGATTCGGCGTAAAGCTTCTTTCAATAATTCTTCGCTTGTAGCGTAAGAGAAACGGATACAGTCTGGGTTTCCGAATGCGTCACCGGTTACGGTTGCTACATTGGCTTCGCCCAAAAGGTACATAGAGAAGTCATTTGCATCTTTGATAAAAGTTCCTTTTAATGTTTTTCCGAAGAAAGAAGAAACGTCTGGGAATACGTAAAACGCACCTTCTGGAACGTTGATTTTGATTCCTGGGATTTCTTTTAATAATCCTACTACTAAATCTCTACGGCTGTGGAACGCTTGTACCATGTGGTTTAATACACTTGGGTCTGCATCAACGGCAGTGATAGTAGCACGTTGTGCGATAGAATTTGCTCCTGAGGTTACTTGTCCTTGAATTTTTGTACAAGCTTTAGCAATAAATTCTGGTGCTCCAATGTATCCAATTCTCCATCCTGTCATAGCAAATGCTTTGGCAACTCCGTTTACGGTGATGGTTCTTTCTAACATTCCCGGGATTGAACCGATGCTGCAAAAAGTCCCTGAGAAATTGATGTGCTCGTAGATTTCGTCAGCAACAACATATACGTTTGGATGTTTTTCTAATACTTTGGCCAAAGCAGTTAGTTCTTCTCTGTTGTAAACAGAACCAGATGGGTTACATGGAGAACTGAACCACATCATTTTTGTTTTTGGTGTGATGGCAGCTTCTAATTGTTCTGGTGTGATTTTGAAATCAGTGTCTACAGAAGTAGGAACTTCTACAGGAACTCCACCTGATAATTTTACGATTTCGAAATAAGAAACCCAGTATGGTGCCGGTAAGATTACTTCGTCACCTTCGTTTAGCATTACTTGAGCAATGTTGTATAACGATTGTTTAGCTCCTGTTGAAACTACAATTTGAGAAGGTTTGTAGTCTAAACCGTTGTCTCTTTTGAATTTTCGGCAGATGGCTTCTTTTAAATCGGCATATCCTTCTACAGGTGAATAGGTGCTGTAGTTTTCGTCTATGGCTTTTTTTGCAGCTTCTTTGATGAAGTCTGGCGTATTGAAGTCAGGCTCGCCTAAACTTAAACTGATAATATCTTTTCCTTGTGCTTTTAATTCTCTAGCCAAAGCAGCCATGGCTAATGTTTGTGATGTAGCCAGATTATTAATTCTGTCTGAAAGTGGATTATTCATTAAAAAAGTGTTGAAAGCCCCGAATCTCGTTGCGGAAATTAAGGGAGGTTAATTATTTATTTTTAGTTTTTATTTTATTCTTTAGTAAACTGCAAAGCATCTTTACGATTAGGTAAGTTCTGGTTTCATTCCCAAATCTTTTAAATGTTTGAAATGAGCGAAAACAGCACTTCGCATGGTTTTATATTCGTAATAGGGCAAATTACATTCCTTTGCAGTTTCTTTTACAATAGCTGCAATTTTACCGTAATGGATGTGACTGATATTTGGAAAAATGTGATGTTCTATTTGGTGGTTTAATCCTCCGGTGTACCAGTTTACGATTTTGTTTTTTGGAGCAAAATTAGTAGTGGTAAACAATTGGTGAATGGCCCAAGTGTTTTCCATTTCACCGTTTTCATCCGGAATTGGGTTTGTAGTTTCTTCAACTACGTGAGCCAATTGAAAAACGATACTAAGGATTAATCCTGCGGTATAATGCATAACGAAGAAACCGATAAGTACTTTCCACCAGGTAATGCCAATCACGATTGGCAATACTATCCAGATTGAAACGTAAATTATTTTTGTGATGATTAAGGTTGTCCAAAGTGTTTTTGGACTCTTCGCTTCTCCGTAGGCTAATTTTCTTTTCAAGTAGCTTCTCATTTGTTTAAAATCAGTAGTAATAGCCCAATTGAAAGTAAGTAAACCATATAAAAACACAGAGTAATATTGTTGAAAACGGTGAAAACTATGCCATTTTGCTTCTTTAGTAAATCGGATAATTCGCCCAGCATCAAGATCTTCATCATGTCCTGGAATATTGGTGTAAGTGTGATGCAATACATTGTGTTGTACTTGCCAGTTGTACACATTTCCTGCCAAGATATAAATGGAACCTCCCATGAATTTATTGACCCAGCTTTTATTTGAATAAGACCCGTGATTGCCATCGTGCATGACATTCATACCAACTCCGGCCATACCAATTCCTATAACGATTGTTAATAGAAGATGTGCCCAAAATGGCATGTCTAATGTTAGAATCAAAAAGTAAGGTGCCAGAAAAACAGAGAATAGAATTATAGTTTTCAAATGAAGTTTCCAATTTCCTGTTTTTTGGATATTGTTTTCTTTGAAGTAATTGTTTACCCGCGAGTTAAGCGTTCTAAAAAATTTCAGATTGTCTTGCTTTGCAAATGTAGGAGCGGTGTTATTCATATGTTTTTATAATAATCCCCAAAGATAATTATTATAAATTTTCAATCTGCAAAATTGAGTTAAATATTTACGAGCTAAAAATAGTACTTTTGTTAAAAAAATAGCGCAATGGACGAGATTCTTAAGTATTTTCCTAATTTAACTGATGTTCAAAAAGAGCAGTTTCAAAAATTAGATTTTTTATACCACGATTGGAACGAAAAAATTAATGTTATTTCCAGAAAAGATATTGATGCTTTGTATACTAAACATATTTTGCACTCGCTGGGAATCGCCAAAATCATAAAATTCGAACCGGGAACTTTTGTTCTCGATGTGGGAACTGGAGGCGGATTTCCTGGAATTCCATTGGCAATTCTTTTTCCGGAAACGCGGTTTTATCTGATTGATATTATTGCCAAAAAAATAAAAGTGGTGCAGTCTGTTGCCGAAGCATTAGAGCTTAAAAACGTGAAAGCAGAACAGCTTCGCGCTGAAAATGTAAAGGGAGATTTCGATTTTATTGTAAGTCGTGCAGTAACCAACATGCCGGATTTTGTTTCTTGGGTGAAAACCAAAATCAAGAAAAATAACAAACATGAATTGAAAAACGGAATTCTGTACCTAAAAGGCGGAGATTTAACCGAAGAATTAAAAGATTTTCCAAAAGCAACCGAATACAATTTAGCAGACTTTTTCCAAGATGAATTTTTTGAAACTAAGAAAGTAGTGCATTTGCCGTTGAAGTTTCAAATTTAGTCATAAGGTCAAAAGTCTTAAAGTTGAAAGATAGAATTGAGTAGAAAAAATGTAAATATAAAAGCCGAATCTAAATTTTAGATTCGGCTTTTATATTTACAAAGTCCGTTAAGACTTTTGACTTTTAAACTTTAGGACTGATTTATTCTCCTAAAAACGGATATCTGTAATCTTCTGGAGTTACAAAAGTCTCTTTGATAGTTCTTGGTGAAGCCCAACGCAATAAGTTCAATGCAGAACCTGCTTTGTCATTAGTTCCAGAAGCTCTTGCGCCGCCAAAAGGTTGCATTCCTACAACTGCTCCGGTTGGTTTGTCATTGATGTAAAAGTTACCGGCAGCATTTTGTAATTTGGTAGTCGCTTCCTCAATTGCATAACGATCTTGACTGAAAACAGCACCTGTTAAAGCGTATTCTGAAGTAGTATCAACTAATTGAAGCGTTTCAGTCCATTGTGCATCTTCATATACATAAATGGTAATTACAGGGCCGAATAATTCGGTTTCCATTGTGGTGTATTTTGGATTGGTAGTTACAATAACTGTTGGCTCAATAAAATACCCTTTTGTTTTATTGTAATTTCCTCCCACAATAATTTCTGCATCAGCATCTTTTTTAGCTTGGTCAATAAAACTAGCTAATTTATCAAATGAACCTTCGTGAATTACAGCAGTGATAAAGTTGCTGAAATCTTCCGGAGAGCCCATTTTCATGGATTTAGTATCTGTAATTAATTGTTCTTTTATTGCCGACCACAAACTTTGAGGAACATAAGCTCTTGAAGCTGCAGAACATTTTTGACCTTGAAATTCAAAAGCGCCACGAACAATTCCGGTTGCTACTTGTTTTGCATTAGCACTTGGATGTGCAATGATAAAATCTTTTCCACCTGTTTCTCCAACGATTCTTGGGTAGGTTTTATAACGGTGAATATTAGTTCCAATTTTTGCCCAGATATCTTTGAATACATGTGTTGAACCTGTAAAGTGAATTCCGGCGAAGTCAGGACTTGCCAAAATGGTATCGGTAATCATTAAGGCATCTCCAAAAACAACGTTAATTACGCCATCAGGAACACCTGCTTCTTTGAAAACATCAATGATAATTTTTGCAGAAAACACTTGGCTGTCACTTGGTTTCCAAATCACAACATTTCCCATCATAGCAGCACTTGCAGGAAGATTTGCGGCAATTGCTGTAAAGTTAAAAGGAGTAATAGCGTATACAAAACCTTCAAGAGGTCTGTATTCTAATCGATTCCACATGTCTGAATTTGACTTTGGTTGATCGTTGTAAATTTGAGTCATGAATTCTACGTTGAAACGTAAAAAATCAATCAATTCACAAGAAGCGTCAATTTCTGCTTGATGGATATTTTTAGATTGCGCAATCATTGTTGCGGCATTTATTCTTGCTCTGTATGGACCTGCGATTAATTCAGCTGCTTTCAGGAAAATAGCGGCTCTTTGTTCCCAAGCCATATTTGCCCATGCTGTTCTGGATTCTAATGCGTTTGCAATGGCTTTTTCAATATGAACTTTTTCGGCAAGATGATACGTTCCTACGATGTGTTTGTGATCGTGAGGCGCAGTCATGTTTCTTGTGTTTCCAGTTCTAATTTCTTCGTTACCAATGTATAATGGAACATCGATTGTTGCATTCCACATGGTTTTGTAAGCCGCTTGAACTGCTGCTTTTTCTGGTGAATTTGGTGCGTATCCTTTTACTGGTTCGTTTACCGCTTTGGGTACATTAAAAAATCCTTTAAGCATGTTGTTCGATTAAAAAATTAGACAAATTGTAAATAAATTACGATAATTAAAAAATTAATTTGACGCAAAAATACAACGATATTTTAAAATATTGTTATTTTTAACACAATAGGAGTCAAATTAATTTAAAGCAAACGGAGCGCTTAGTCTAAAAGTAGGGACGATTACTTTGAAGATTTTTGTAGTAGTAAAATTAACCATATCAAAATGTCCTTTCATCGCGCCATGTGGAGATGACAATAAACAACCGGAACTGTATATATGGAATTCGCCTGGTTTTAAAACTGGTTTTTTGCCAATTACACCTTCGCCATCAACCACTTCTAAATCATTGAGGGAATCGTATATTTCCCAGTGACGGGAAGTTAATTGAACAGAATCTTTACTGTGATTTTCAATTTTTATTTCATAACTAAAGGCAAAATGGATTCTGTAGTTTTTGAAGTATGTACCTTCAAAACTAGTCAGAACCGAAATTTTTATACCTCTTGTTATTTGAGAAACCATATTAAAGTATTAAATATGTGTATTGTATGAGCAAAATTACAAAAAATTGACTTCGTTTTGTTGTTTTGAGGAATGTTTTTTTTAGTTAATCAAATTTGTAGAGTTTGCTACTCCTTTGCCAATAATACGTTCGTATCTGTCATTGTTTTCCCGATAATAAACCAAGACAGTATATTCGTTTTCCGTTTGATAAAAATTTCCGTCAATAGCATTTTCAGAATCTATGATTCCTTTATTATCCGCCACTGAATATTGAAAATTTGTAAATCCTTGTTTAATCAGAATGGCTTTTTCATAAATCCCTTTTTCGGTATTGTAGTCCATCTGATATTCGGGAGTTAAGGCATAATTATTAAACATTCCTGTTATATAAATATTTTTATTCAATCGAAAAGCTGGTGCCGAAAGGCTGAAATACACCCAAGTATAATCAGCTTCGATTTCATTATTGCTGGCATTTAAATGGCGAACTGCAAAATTGCCATTCACATCTTGTGAAAAGGAATACGGAAAATTTGCCCGGGCATTATTAGTGTGCAAATACGAACTGTAAATGGCACTGTTCGAATTTACTCGCGCTACATTATTGCTGGCTGCTCTAATGTCTTTAGTGTCAAAAAACAAAAATTCATTTCCTGCCCAAAATTGCGTTTGAGTATCATATTTGTAAACCAAATCATTCCCAATGGTGAATTGAGCGGGAATGCCCGTTATGGCTGAGTGAAATTGTCCGTTTTGCAACAAGACGGTTTTTACATTCTTAAGTGGGTTTTGGAATGTAATCGTGTTTGTTTTTATCGAAAATTCTAGATTGTGTTTAAAATCTAAATTGCTTACCGTTCGCGCTCTTTTGATTTGAATGGGAACGGAAACAAGATCTTCATAAACAATAAATTTTCTTGAAAAAACAACTTCTTTATCTTCATTCAACACTTTCAGGATGTAATTTCCGCTAATGCGCAATTGCGTAAACTGATTGGGAATTGATAATTTGTAATGCGAATAGATTTGCAACGTATTGAAGGAATTAGTGTAATCCTGAATTCGTTGATTATCAAAACCTTGTAGATAGTCCGTTTTGGGAATTTCTGAAGGTTTCCAGTTGTAATCGCAATGCGTTATGTCGTAATAATAATCGGCTTCGTTACCAAATAAATCATCAAATTGAACCTCAAAATCGTCTCCCAGTACAAATATTGGAACAACATTTTGATTTTTTTGTACAAAAGAAATTGTTTTGATATTGTATGGCGGAGTCACTTCGGTTTCTACTTGTGCAGCAGTTGACGTGATTACAAACAGCAGTAGTATTTTTTTGAAAAAGGAAATTGGCATAATGATTTAATTGCTAATAGGTAAATATAACGAATTATGCGGTATTAAAGTATTCTCAAAAAAACAGCGGCTATTTAAAACAAACCGGAATGATTTCGCCTTTTGCCAAACAATATTTTTCTACCAGTTCAGGCGCTATTTTGTTGGTGTAATCTTCTTCAACGACTTTAAAACCGATACTTCTTAGTTTGTCAAAATAATCTCTTCCGTAAATGCGTACATGGTCATATTGCCCGAATATTTTTGCTCGTTCTTTTTGATCTGTAATACTGTCGTCTGCAAAAGTAGTGGCTCTGGATAAATCCTGTGGAATTTGTAAAATCGCCATTCCACCCGGTTTCAAAACGCGATATAATTCCTGCATGGCTTTCGTGTCATCCGGAATGTGTTCTAAAACGTGATTGCACAGAATAACATCATATTGATTGTCTTCAAAAGGCAAATCGCAAATGTCAGCTTTCACATCGGCCAATGGCGAAAATAAATCGGTTGTGGTGTACTCCAGATTTTTTTGATTTCGAAACAATTTATAAAAAGCTTGTTCCGGCGCAAAATGCAACACTTTTAATGCTGAATTTGTTTCAGCATCTCTTAATTTAATTCTTTTAGTATTCGTAAAAGAAGAATCTGAAACTAGTTCAGATTTAAAAAAATCAGTTTGTTCATTCAAATACAGCCAAAGTAAACGGTGTCTCTCTAACGAAAGTGTACTTGGTGAAAGCACGTTGTTTCTTTGTGTTTCATATCCGTAAGGCAACATTGACTTGAAACTTTTTCCGTCAATTGGATCTGTGAAATTAGTTCCTTTTAATGAAAAAGCTATAATTGGACGTGCCACATAACTCATCCTGATTAACAATGGGCGAGGAATGGTGTTGAGTATAAGTTTAAATAGTTTCTTCATTATAATACTAAAGGTTCTCTTCTAAACTCATCTTCTTCATTACTCACAATTCCTAACGCTTTGTAGATGTATCCAAAAGTTGACAGAATCTCCGGCTTCCCGTCGATAATAGCAACATCATGCTCAAAGTGTGCACTTGGTTTTCCATCGGCAGTAAGAATTGTCCAACCGTCTTTTAATTGTTTGATGTTTCGGGTTCCTAAATTTATCATCGGTTCAATAGCGACAACCATTCCTTCAACAAAAAGTTTTCCTCTTCCTTTTTTACCGTAATTTGGCATTTCGGGATCTTCATGCATTTTTTGTCCAACACCGTGACCTACAAGTTCACGAACTACTCCATAGCCATGAGCTTCAGTGTATTTTTGAATCGCATTTCCAACATCTTCAACACGGTTTCCTAATCTTAATTCTCGGATTCCTACGTATAATGATTCTTTGGTGATCTGTAATAACTTTTTGGTTTCCGGCGCAACTTCACCAATTTCAAAAGAATACGCATGATCACCATGGTACCCATTTTTATAAGCGCCACAATCTACTGAGATTACATCGCCACTTTCTAATGGTTTGTTGTTTGGAATTCCATGAACAACTTGGGCGTTCGGACTCATACAAAGTGAGTTTGGGAAACCATATAATCCAAGAAAACTTGGTTCAGCTCCGTGGTCACGAATGAATTCTTCTGCTAATTTGTCCAGATATAAAGTGGTGACTCCTTCTTTAATTTCAGAAGCAATCATTCCTAATGTTTTTGATACAATCAAAGCACTTTCGCGCATTAATTCTATTTCTTCACGTGATTTTACTATAATCATAATTTCGAATTTTCAGTTTGCAAAAGTACGATTTTATAAATTATTTAATCCGGATTGGCCATAATTTTAAAAAGCTCCGAATTAGAAACATAAAATCGGTTCTCTAAAGCAATTTGTGAAAGTTGTGCACTCACCAAATTATTTTCCCGCGTGTTGATTAAAAACAAAGAACTTTCTCCAAAAGAAAACAATCTTTCCTCTGAATTTAACATCGTGAGATTGTCTTCTACTAACCCTTTTATTAACTCTTTTTGTCTTTGTAACGATTCAATTTCCATTCTTTGGGCATTGATTTTATTAGATAATTGTACTTTCTCTAAATCCAATGCAAATTCAGTTTCCTGAACTTTGTATTTCGCCAGTTTCAAACTTCCGCGTTCTTTTCTCAGAAATATTGGAAAATAAAAATCCAATCCTATTTTATAATCCTGAAATTGGTAATTATCAATGTAGCTGGGTTCAGATAAATAGGAGTAGCCTACATCAATTTTTGGCAAAAGCATATTGGCTTTCAATTTCTTTTCCACATTCAAGATATCAATTTTGCTTTGCAACGCGTTGATTTTTGGATGATTGGTGATAGAGAAATCCGTATTCAATAAATCATTTGTTTTTAAACTTTCCTGAATCGTGAATTCTAATTGCGTTTCGGGAATCAGTTCCTCTGATAATTCAAACGGAATGTTGTTTTCTAACCAAAGGAAGTTAGCAAGTTCTAATTTGGCTTTAGCCAATTTAAGCTTGGAATCTTCTAAATTTAATCTTCGGTTTTTGACGAGAATTCCGGCTTCAATACTGTCAATGGCTGGTTTATCACCTTCTATGATTGACGTTTTAATACCTTTGAACCTGATTCCTGCATTTTTATTATACGCTTCATACAGCTTAACTTCATTGAAGTTTTTCTTCCAATTAAAATAAGCCAGCGAAGCATCATACAAAACGGTAATGGACTGTAATTTTCTTTCGGATTGGCTTAATTTCATTTGCAATTTTGCTTTTCGAACATCAGCCATTCTTTGATTAATGAATAATCCTTGTCCCAGCGGAACACTTATGCCTAATGAGGTTAATCCCTGATTAGGAACCGTATTTTCAGGATTCAGATAAATGCCTTCATTGTTGTCAAATCCTGCTTTAATCTCAATTCCATACCAAGTTGGGATTTTAAAACTGCTATTCAAAATCGAATAATATTCCTTGTCTTTGAATTGTTTCTTGCTAAAATCTACTTCAATTTTTGGATCAAATCCACCTCGGGCCATCATCAGATTTGCTTGGGCTTTATTGATTTCTAAGTTGGCATTTTTTACTAATGGATGGTATTTTTTTACATAGCCCAGAAACTCAGTATAAGTGAGTTCTTTGGCGCTAAATTCTTGTCCAAAAGCAGCAAAACCCAATAATAAAAAAGCGATAAGGAGTTGTTTCATTATTTCTTTTCTTTTGTTGTTTTTGTTGAAGTTTTGTAATAATTAGGAGGAAAACCGTTTAATGTTCTCCATATTTCAAACCATATTGGCACATTGTCTAATAAGGCAATTGTTTGGGCTCCGGAACCAATGCTTAATTGTTTTGGCCATTTTGCTTCAGAAGAGTCGGGAGCAATTAATACTCTGTACTTGCCGTTTTCACTGATGAAATTTTCTATGGCTACAATTTTACCTCCAAAAGTTCCATAAGACATGTCTGGCCATCCTGAGAAAACAATAGTTGGCCATCCGTCAAACCAAACCCGTACTTTTTCGCCTTTGCTTATCAAAGGTAAATCGATTGGATTTACAAAGGTTTCTACTGCAATATCATAATTCGAAGGCATGATTGTGGCGATTGGTGTTCCTTCTTTTATAGTTTCTCCAATGCCGGATTGCAACGCTCTGTTGATGTAGCCACTTTGTGCGGCTTTGATATAATACATCCCATTTCGAATGCTGTAATTTGCATATTGATTTTCTAATTTATTGACTTGTGCATCAGTGTCGTATTGATTGCTCAATGCCGTAAATTTATCACTATTGGCTTTAGAAACTTTTTCGGAATATTCAGCCGTTATCCTGCTGATTTCTACTTTAGCGTTTATAAATTCATTTTTACTGGTTAAGTATTTGTTTTCTTGCGTGATGATTTTTGCTTCAACTTCTTGGAGTTTTAGTCTTTTATCTTCGGTATCACTTACTGGTTTTAAACCTTCTTTGTTCAATTGCAATGACCTGTTGTATTGCGTATTGGCAATTTTTAATTGTGTTTTAACGGCAACCAAATCCATGCTGTCTCTTTTTATTTTTAAAAGTGATTGTTTGATTTTATTTTGGGCTTGTTCCAGTTTTAGTGTTTTTTCGGTTTCAATAGCTTGAATTTGACCCGAAAGTGTATTTACTTTTGATCCGTAAGACTGCAATGATTGTTTTTTGGCATTCATTTGGTTTTTAGTATTTTCTACCAAATTAGGGTCCATGTAATCTTCTTTAATCTCCGAAATAAAAAGAATAGTATCGCCTTTATTGACAAAGTCTCCTTCTTGAACATACCATTTTTCTATTCGACCAGAAATAACACTTTGAATAGATTGCGGTCTTTGATTTGGTTTTAAAGTGGTTACAGCTCCGGTTCCTGAAATGTTTTGTGTCCAAGGTAAAAACAGCGCAATTAATCCAATTATTGAAACGCCGGCAATAATTCGGTTTAAGATTTTATAATGAGGTCTGTTTCCTAAGTTTTTCACCGTTTCGTATTGATCCAGTGACTGTAGTTTTGTTTTATTGTCGGATATGTTTAGCATGATGTGTCAGTTTTTGAGTCCAATTGAATAAATCCGTTTTGCATCGTAATTTTTCGGCTGCATTTGGTTTTCCAATACGGATTTTTGGAGGAAACTACAATGGTCCATTTGTTTGCATCGGAAGTAATAAAGTCAATAATTTCATTGGCTACTTTTTCATCCATACTATCGGTTGGATCTTCGTAAAAAAGTATTTTTGGTCTGTGAATGATACTTCTTGCCAGTAAAATCTTTTGTGCATTTGAAGATGATAATTGTTTTCCTTCGGGGAAAATTCTAGTATCTAAACCTTTTGGCAATGATTTAATAAACGAGCTCAGTTGAACGCCATCAATCGCCCATTTTATATCTTCAAAAGGTATTGTTGTGTCTTTGAAAGTAATATTTTCGAGTATTGTTCCTTCAAATGGAGTTTCGCTGTGAATAATACTGCCTATTTGAGAGCGGTATTGCTTTAAGTTTATTTTTCTAAAAGTGTCATCATTAATATAAAAAGAACCGGATGTAGGTTGTAATAAACCAGATAATAATCGGATTAAAGTTGTTTTTCCAGAACCATTTTCTCCATCCAAAACTATTTTTTCTCCTTGTTCAATTTTGAGACTTATTGCATTTAACACTTCTTTTTTTGAATCAGGAAATCTGAATTTAATGTTCTCTGTTTCCAAAACGATATTTGTATAGCAAGTGTCGTTTTTAGTGATTGTATCTTCTTCTAATTCTAAATCGGTTACCTGCCCGATTTTTTCAATAGAAGTGAGTACGTCATAGAATGTTTCCAGTCCAATAATTATTTTTTCGACCGAATTAATTACCAATAAAATAATGATTTCCGCAGCAACAAATTGCCCGATATTCATTTCTTGGGACAAGACTAAAAATCCTCCTATCGATAATAAACTGGCAGTAATGATGATTTTAAAAACAATTAACTGACTGAATTGTCTCTTGATGACATCAAAGTGTTTTTCACGGTAGTTGAGGTAATCAGATACGATTTGATTATTTTTTTTTAAAGCAAAATCGTAATTAAGTTCATTTCTGAAACTGAAGTTGTTTCGCGCCACTTCTTGTAGCCAACTAGCGACTTTGTATTTGAATTTGGATTCCTTTAAGCTCGTTTCCAATCCTGATTGATAAGAGAATTTGAAAATGAAATAGAGAAGAATAAACAGCAAAATACCAAATAGGATAAAATAAGGATGGTACAATGACAATAATAGAATCCCAAAAACAATTTGAAGTAAGGCTGCCGAAAAATCAATTAATAACTTTGAAGTTCCTTTTTGAATCGTCATGGTGTCAAAAAAACGATTCGCTAATTCAGGTGGATAGGTGTTGTATAATTGCTCTGATTTAATTTTAGGCAAGCGAGCTGCAAATTCAAAAGAAGAACGAACAAATATTTTTTGTTGTAAATTTTCAGTAATTCGCAATTGCATTAAGGATAAAATCCCTACCAAAGCTACGCCAAAAACAACAAGAATAATAAGCACAATCCAGGAAGCGCTCACTCTGCCGGATTGAATGAAATTGATAATTGCCTGAATTCCCAGCGGAAGAGACAAACTGATTAATCCAGCAAAAATAGCATAGAAAAATATCTGATAAACATCTTTTTTGTCTAATTCGAGTAAGTTGTAAAATCGTTTTAAAGGGGTCATAATTGAATTTTTTATTTTTAGCGTAAAACGTTTTCTGTTAGATTAAGATAAAATTGGGTTGTACTCACCGAATCATTGCAATCAGTTATAGTCGTTAAGTGTTCGGTCAAAAAATGTTGGTGTAAACTTCCTTCTCCAATTGTAGATACCAGAGATTTTGCATAAGGATAGTTTGGATTTACTTCGTTTACGATACTCACAATTCTGTTGATGACTCTTTTATAAATCAGGAAAAAACCTTCTTTGTTTTCTTGGTCAACTTCTTTTGTGTGAAGTGTTTTTGTGAATTCGGCAATAATAATTTTGTTTAAGATAGCTTCGTTGATATGCTCCGTGCTATTGTCATCTTCCACTTTTTCGGTGATGATGGTTATTGCTTTTCGGAGTTTTTCTTTTGGGTCAGTAATATTGTTGGTGGCAAATACCAGTTTATATTCCATCCAGCTCCAATACCAGGAAGACAAATAAACCAATAGTTTGTGTTTGTTTTCAAAATAGCGATAAAGAGAACTCTCGTTAGAACCAATTTTGTCACCCAGCTTTTTGAATGTAAAATTATCGAATCCAATTTCATCAATCAAAAGGATACTTTGTTCTATTATTTTTTTTCCCAAAGCAGATGTTTCGGGGTCTTTAACATATATTTTTTCGTTGACTTGAATTTTCAAATTCGAAAGCACTGTATTCATAATTGATTATATTTTATGCAAATATAATAGTAATACTTTCAATATTGAAATTTTAACTTTTATTTATAAAAAAAGCTACTCGATGTGAGTAGCTTTTTTTGAAATATGATTTACTTTTTTAAAGTAGAGAGTGGCAAGTCATTGCTGCAGGTTGTTCAATTCCCATCAATTCTAAAATGGTTGGAGCGATATCTCCCAAAACACCATCGTGAATGGTTTTCAAATCTTTGTCAACCAAAATAATTGGCACAGGATTCGTAGTATGCGCTGTGTTTGGACTTCCGTCAGGATTGATCATCGTTTCACAGTTTCCGTGATCGGCAATTACAATTGTTGTATAATCATTTGCCAAAGCAGCTTCAATAACTTCTTTAACACAAGCATCAACTGCTTCACAAGCTTTTATGGCAGCACTCATAATTCCGGTATGTCCTACCATATCGCCGTTGGCAAAGTTCAAACATACAAAATCTACTTCTCCTTTGTTTAATTCTGGAACCAAAGCATCTTTTAGTTCAAAAGCACTCATTTCTGGTTGTAAGTCGTAAGTGGCTACTTTTGGAGAGTTTCTCAAAATTCTTGATTCTCCTTCAAAAGGCGTTTCTCTACCACCGGAAAAGAAGAAAGTCACGTGAGGATATTTCTCTGTTTCGGCAATACGAATTTGTTTTTTATGTGCTTTTTCTAATACTTCACCAAGAGTTTCTGTAATGTTGTCTTTATTGTAAACTACTTTTACATTTTGGTAGGTTTCGTCATAATTAGTAAGCGTTACATAATACAAATTCAGTTTGTGCATGTTTTGCTCATGAAAATCTTGTTGCGAAAGCGCTTCAGTCAATTCACGCCCTCTATCAGTTCTGAAATTAAAGAAAATCACGATATCATCTTCTTCAATAGTAGCAAGAGGTTTGTCGTTTTCATCAACCATAACTGTTGGGTGAATAAATTCATCAGTTACATCATTTTTGTAACTTTCTTCTATTGATGCTACGGCATTTTTAGAATGAGTTCCGGTTCCGTTTACTACTAAGTCGTAAGCCAGTTTTACTCTTTCCCAACGTTTATCACGATCCATTGCATAATATCTTCCTATAACCGAAGCCAGTTTTACAGAAGTATTGGCAATGTAATTTTCTAAATCTTGAATATAGTTTTTTCCTGATTTTGGATCTACATCACGACCGTCTGTGAAAGCGTGAACGAATACATTTTGTAAACCATATTGTTGTGTAGCATCAATTAAACCGCGTAAATGTGAAGTGTGAGAATGCACACCACCATCAGAAACTAAACCTAAAAAATGTACTTTTTTATTGTTCTCTTTGGCAAAAGTAAAAGCATCAATCAACACTTGTTCTTTTATCAGAGTATTATTGGCTACAGCCAAATTTATTTTAGCTAAATCTTGATAAACAATTCGTCCGGCACCCAAGTTCATGTGGCCCACTTCACTATTTCCCATTTGTCCTTCAGGCAAACCTACATTCAAACCATCAGTGCGAAGTTGAGCGCTAGGGTACGCTTTATAAAGGCTGTTTATAAACGGAACATTTGCATTATCGATTGCGGAAACTTTCGGGTCAGGAGATTTTCCCCAACCGTCTAAAATCATAAGAATTACTTTTTTATTCATGACAATTTTTTAAGCAAATATAAAGAATTTTCAAAAAAAAGTGTTCCTCTCTGAACCACTATTATACATTTTTAAGTGAACAGAACCATTCAATACTAATTCTGTTGTTTTAAGTGATTTTTTTAGAAATAATGTTTATAAAAATTTATTTTTCACCTCATTATAATCGATGAAATACCGAACACTAATCGAAAAAATATGGCTCAGCGCCTCATTGTTAAGTAAATTAGTGACATTTTGATCAAATTGCTTGTTGATTGTGTTTTCAAAATTAGCAGCATTATTTCGATACAAAACCGAAACCTGACTTCCTGGCGCAAACCACCATGAATAAGACAAATCTAAATTCCAAGAATAAAAACTGGAGTTCCTGTTTTCTGAATAATTCATATTATCCGATAATCTTCCGTTTTGTTCTAATGACAGAAAATTTTTGTTCTCTGCATAAGACCAATATTGTCGCGCCGAAAGGTTAAAATTCATTTTGCTGTTTATAGAATATTTACCGTAAATGGAATTCGAATAGGTAACTACATTTCTGTTGGCAAAAACAATAGTGTTTGGTGTCGCAGAATTTGCATCGTCATTAATGCTGTCAACAAATCCCTTATTATTGTTCTGTCTAAAGAAATTAAAGTTATACGTAAAAGAAATTTTATCATTAAAACGATATCTTGGACCTAACGAAAATCCATATGAATTCCTGCCCGATTCGTTTAATTTTGCATAAGAAGGGTTAAAATCAAACGCCAGTTTTTTGTTGTAATTAGAAGAATAATAGAACCAACCGCCAAATTGTGTTGGTGTTATTACATATCGATTTTCAGTTCTGGGTTCGTAATAGTTGTAGTTTTCAAAAGGGTTTACATTAATTCCTAATCCAAAGAAATTATTTTTCTTATTTTCGAGATTTACATTTACATTAAAATTATTACCTTGAATTTTTCCGGTTTCTTTTTGAAATTGAATAAAGTTATTATAGTTCAGTCTAAAGCTGTTGAAGTATTTTGTAGGATTTAAAATTCTATAATTGGCATTCCCGTAAATGCTGAAATAATTGGTTTCAAAGTTGATTCCTAAATCATTATTGTCGAAATCTTTTGTATATAAATCACCTCCAAAACTGTATCGGTATTTTCCGGATGTTTCAGAAAAATTTAAGGTCGTTGCAATTCCTTTCTTGTCTTCAAGGTCATTTACATAACTGTATTTTAAATCTCCTGACAAATTATAAGTGTTTTTCTTTGTGTTTAAATCCCAAACGAGAGCCGATACATTCGCGTCCCGAAAATCACCATTTCGAGTAACATTCGTATTTACAAAAGTCATAGAGGAATTTTTGCGAAAGCGTTGGTCTAAAACCAAAACGTTATAATTTGCCAATGGCTCCAGAACGGCTCTTCGGGTTTCTTGAGTGTCGTTATTAAGGATTGTTCCAAAAGTTTTTTCGGTTACGGCATTCAGGATTCCAATTCCCAAACCGTCTTTGGTTCTGCCGGAAACTTTCAAGGCATTGATAAGATTAACATTTGCTGGCCCGTCAATTATTGCTTCATTGTCGGCTGGATTATAAGTCGGATTTCCTCCAATTCTTCTGGAATATACTAAATTTCCTTTGCTGAATAAATCTGTTCCTTCTGTAAAAAAAGGTCTATTTTCGTTAAATTCTTGTTCAAATGGGCCAAGATTCAGGATTTGATCATCGTATTTAGTTTGTCCAAAATCAGGAATAAGAATCGCATCTAATGTGAAAGCATCGTTGATTCCGTATTTAATATCTAATCCGCCTTTAACGGTTCCGTAGGTTTTCTCGCGTGCATTAGCATTTACATAAAAGGAAGAATACGGTAAAAAGAAAAGGCGTGTGGGTGTTTTTATATTTTCAATTCCTTCAAGATTTCCGGCTTGTTGCGTGAAAGTTCCTATTTTGGTATCAATTAAATTCCAGGTATATTTTTGACGGTCTCTTCTAATTTCTCTGAAAAAATTAAGTCCCCAAGTTTGCTTTTTTTCTCCCGAAAAACGCAAGGCAGCATAAGGAATTCGCATTTCTACAGTCCAGCCTTTATCGGTAATTATAGCTTTACTTTTCCAGACAGCATCCCAGGAATAATCTTCCCCATTGGTGTCTGTTGCGATACAATCGGCTTGACCGTCAGACGCATTCACAAAAAATTGAAAGTCTTGTTGGCCATCATTAAAACCATTTACAAATACTCCAAAAAGATCTGAAGTCCCAAATTCATCCCGTTGCGTAATTTCTTTTAGGATTTTATCCGGTTCATTGTCAAATAAGAGGGCAGCAATATAAATCGCATCGTTATCATAGACTACTTTTACTTCGGTTCTTTTATTTTCCGGAATAGGTTTACCGTTATCAGGCTCAAACATGATAAAATCGGAAGCTCCGGTTGCAGATTCCCATATTTTTTCGTCTAATTTGCCGTCAATAGAAATGTTGTCAGTACTGAATTTAGTTTGTAATACTTTTTTTTGGCTGTAGCCAAAAATTGAAAACAGAAGTACACTTATAAAAAGTATTTTTCTCATGCGATTTTTGATTTTTTGAATTGACTGATGAAAAGACTAAAAATAGAATTGTCTTAATAGACATTGCTTTTTAGTTTTTGTTACAGTTTTACAAAAAATAGAATTGAAAAAGATATAATACGTGTAATTTGAACTTAAAAAAAGCTTTAGAATTTGTTTTTTACAACATTGTAATCAATAAAATAACGCACGCTAACAGAGAAAATATTAGTCAGGTTGTTGTTGAAAACATTTTTTAGATTAGTCGATAGATTTTTTTCTACGACATTGGTTCTTTCTTCTGCATAATTGCGGTATAAAAAGGAGATTTGGCTACCGGGAGCAAACCACCAAGAGTAAGATAAATCGAAGTTCCAGGAGTTAAAATTTCGATTTTTATTCACTGAGTAGTCATTATTTGGAGTCAAATAACCAGTGTCTTGTAAGGTGAAAAATTTAGCATTATCAGCATACGACCAGTAATAACGCGCGGTTAAATTAATAGTCATTTTGTTGTTAAGCGCATACTTTCCGGTAAAATTATTTTGCACTATTTCTCTGTTGCGTTCTGTGAAAATAATTCCTGTTTCATTAGAATCGATTCTGCCAATATCATTTTTCTCTCTTGTATAATCGAAAGCATAAGCAAGCGAAAATTTATCACTGAATCGGTATTTTGGACTGGCATAAATACCATAAGTGATTCTTCCTTCCTGATTAAATTTAGTAAAAAAAGGAGTCGTGTCAAACGTAAATGCATGGTTTCTATTTGACTCAAAACCAAAATAGGACGCGATTCTTTTTGGAATAAAAACATATTTCCCATATTCAAGAGGTTCGTAGAAATCGAATGTTTCCAAAGGATTTACGACCAAGGCAAACTCAAAATAATGATTGCTTAAAGAGGTTGCTTTAATGACTGTTTTGTACCACGCTTCTTGTGTTTTTCCGGTGGTGTTCTGAACTTCCATGTTTAATTCTTGTTCTACTTTGAACGTATTAAAGAAAGAACTTGGATTTAGTATGCGGTAACTTGCGTTAGCCAGAGCACTGTGATAATTGGTGTAAAAAATGATGCCTAAATCATTGATATCATAGTTTTCTGAAATGTATTTTCCTGAAAATAGATAACGGTATCGACCACTTGTTTTTTCAAAATTTAAAGATGTTTTATAGCCACTATAATCTTCTAAAGTGTTGATTTGGCTGTATTTGAAATCACCATATAAATTATAATTGTTTTCTTTGGTATTCAAGTCAAATAACAATGCCGAAACATTAGCGTCTCTAAAACTACCGTTTCTGGTGGTATTTGTATTCACAAAGGATACAGATGAATTTTGGTTGAAACGTTGGTCAAAAACCAAGACATTGTAGTTGGTGAGTGGTTCAACAACTTCTTTTCGTGATGTTTCTGTTTCGTTATCCCAAATTGTTGCGTATGTTTTTTCGGTAACGGCATTCAAAAAACCAATTCCTAATCCTTTTTCGGTTCGTCCTGATATTTTTACAGCATTAAGCAAATCAACTGAACTGGGATAGTTTGTAATTTCTTCTGTTGCTGTTGTCTCTGGTTCTGTACTTGGAATTCCTCCAATTCTTCTCGAATAAAATAAACCTCCTTTGTTAAATAAATCAGTTCCTTCGGTAAAAAAAGGTCTGTTTTCTTCCAGTTGTTGTTCAAATGGTTCCAGATTTAAAATAGCGTTATCAAATTTTGTTTGTCCAAAATCAGGAACTAAAATTGCGTCTAAAGTAAAGGAATCATTAATGCCATATTTAATATCTAAACCTGCTTTGATTGTAGTTCCTGAACCAATGTCGTTTTTTTGATAATACAAAGATGAATATGGAATGAAGAAAAGTCGGGTAGGAGTATTTATATTTTCAATTCCTTCAAGAATACCGGCTTGCGGAATTACAGCGCCAATTTTAGTGTCTACGCGGTTCCAAGTATATTTTTGTACGTCGCGTTTTATTTCACGCATAAAATTTAAACCCCATGTTTGTTTTTCTGTTTTAGAAAAACGTAAAGCTGCATATGGAATTTTCATTTCAACGACCCATCCAAAATCGGTAAGGGTCATTTCACTGTCCCAAATGGCATCCCAACTGAAATCTTCTAAATCTTCGGTTGCTAAACAGTCCATTTGAACTCCGGCTGCACTTACAAAAAACCTAAAATCCTGTTGCCCGTCATTGAAACCATTTATAGAAACGGAGAACGTATCAGAAACACCAAAAACGTCACGATTTGTAATCTCTTTCTGAATTTTATCAGGCTCGTTGTCGTATAATAATGCGGCTATGTATATAGCATCATTGTCATATAGAATTTTGACTTCTGTTTTTTTGTCAAGGCTTATCGGTTTACCGTTATCAGGCTCAAACATGACAAAATCCGTTGCTATATCCGCTGATTTCCAGATAGATTCGTTTATTTTTCCATCTACAATTATATTTTCTGTAATAGATTTCGCCCTAATGCTTTTCTTTTGTGCATAAGAATTAAAATTAAGGAAAACGAAAAAAAATAAAATGATAGCGTAAATTTTCGGCATATATTGTGATGATATTTGTACAAAAATAACAAAATTAACATAAAAAGTTATTGTTTTGGCATTTATTTGCTGAGGGGATAAATGTTAAATAATCAGATAAGCTCCTTTTTTTTACTCTAAAATTCTCCTTAACCTATGTTTTTTTATACTTTTGCAATCCCGATTCTATTATATAACTTAAACATAATCAATGATTTATATGATTTTTCCTGCTGTATTATTTTTCCTGTTTTCTTTTTCTCCAAGTAAAGTTTTTCATTCAGAATTAAAAAATAATAATCTTCTTGTTTCTAAAGCGGTTCCTGTTTCCTCGATAGACAATAATGTTGAAATGGTGTATAATAATTTACATGCCAATAATTTTGCATTGCCAAAAGAAGAAAGTTTTACTCAAGCTTTGAAAGGGTTTTATTTGCTTAAAGAAAAAGGCTTGATTAAGAAAAATATTTTAACATTAGTCGATTTTAGTTTGTCATCTAATTTGAAAAGACTTTGGGTTATTGATTTAACCACAAATACAGTCTTATTTCAATCGCTTGTTGCTCACGGAAGAAATACCGGGGAGGAATTTGCAAATAGTTTTTCGAATGCACAACAATCCTTCAAAAGTAGTTTAGGATTCTATGTTACCGGAGAAATTTATAATGGTAAACACGGAATGTCTTTGCGATTAGACGGACTTGAAAAAGGATTAAATGACAATGCCAGAAGCCGAGGTGTAGTTATGCATGCTGCAAATTATGTTTCTAATTCATTTATTAAAAACAACAAAAGGTTGGGGCGAAGTCAAGGTTGTCCTGCCATACCGGAAGAATTGTCAAAAGATATTATCAATGCGATAAAAGATAAATCGTGTTTATTTATTTATCATCCCTCAGTAATTTCAAAATTGATTTCTTAGTTTTTCAGGTAAATTAACGTCGGTATAAAGCACCAATTTGTTGATTAAAAATGACTTTTAAATCTTTTTAAACATTAAAAAGTGTTCGCCTACATCTTGAATTTCAAATGGGATTCCTGTTTTTTGATAGCCAAGTTTTTCATAAAAAGCAGTTGCTTCAGTTCGGGCATTAAACCAAATTAGATTTCCGTTTCGGTTATGACATTCCTTTTCGCAATGTAAAATAAGAGAGGCTCCAAACCCTTTTTTTTGAAATTCTTTTAAAACAGCCATGCCTCGAATTTGAAATTGCAGTTTTTCAGAGAAAACACTGTTTTTTGTTTCAAATAATGAAAGAACTCCAATTATTTCTTGGTTTAAAAAAAGTCCATAATGAGATGTAGTTGCTAAAATATCGCCATCAAAATGACAACTTTCTAAAGGTTTTCCGGATCGTAAAACAGGATGTCGCACAGAAAAGGTGTCGGTTGAGGTAATTTTCTTAATAGTTGGCATTTTTTTTCAGCGTTATTTTAGAGATTAATAAAGGTATAATATTTTCATAATAAATTCTTTACCTCTTTGAGACGTTTTGTTAAAAGAGGTTGTGGCTAATAAGTTTGTTATTTTTTTTAAAAAAACTTGCATTGAAGCAAACTTATTATTTATATTTGCACCGTTGTTAATGCGAAAGTAGCTCAGTTGGTAGAGCTCCAGCCTTCCAAGCTGGTTGTCGCGAGTTCGAGCCTCGTCTTTCGCTCTTCAAAGCCGAAACTTAATTGTTTCGGCTTTTTTATTTTATAAAACTCAAATCCGTTCCGCTTGCTAATTCTTCCGCTTGTTGGTTTTGTCTAAAAAGACGTGCGGACAAACTCCCTTTCAAAACAATTGAATCGCCTTTTACTTGCAACCAACTCCCTTCGCGTAATCCCAAAACAGGAACTGAATTAAAAGCATGGTATTCTTTTATTCTGGTTTCTCGTGTTTCTCCCATATGTTTTGATTGCTCATCAACATCTAAAAAATGCGGATTCAAGTTAAACGGAATCAATCCTAAGGTTTGAAAACTTGGCGGATAAACAATCGGCATGTCATTTGTGGTTTGCATCGATAATCCGCAAATATTACTGCCGGCACTTGCTCCGAGATAAGGAGTTCCTTTTTTGACGGTTTCGGAAAGAATATCCATGATTTTTGCTTTGTACAATTGGGAAACCAATAGAAATGTATTGCCACCGCCTGTAAATATTCCTTCGGCATTTTGAACTGCAGTTTTCGCATCTTCAAATTCGTGGATTCCTTTTACTTTCTTATTTATTTTGGCGAAAGCCATTGCTACTTTATCGGTGTATTCTTCATGCGAAATCCCGCTTGGTCTTGCATAAGGAATAAAAAGTATCGTTTTACAATCCTTAAAATGCAATTGTAATTCGGTTAATAAATAGTCTAAATAGTCTGCTCCGTGAAGCGTAGATGTGCTGGCAATAAGTATATTTTTCATTTTATTTTTATAAAAAGTACGAGGTAAAGGTATTAAATTGTAGTTTTTAATTAACATATTTTTACCAAGTCGTTAGTAATTAATTTGGAGGATAGTAAGATACTTTTACAGCCTATTTTGATGTTAACATGAAATGTATTGGTATGATGCGAGTGGTTGTTTTTTTGTTCTTTTTGGTGGCAACCAATGGTATTGCGCAGGAAATGAAACCGGCTTTATTGAAAGGGAAAGTGAATGCCGATGTGTCAGAGGAACTGGAGGGAATTTATATTATTAATTTAAAAACAGAAAAAGCTGTGATTTCTGAAAAAGGCGGATATTTTTCAATTCCGGCTTCAGTAGGAGATACGTTATTGTTTTCGGCGGTTCAGTTTAAAGGATTGAAAGTGGCTTTGACACCAAAAAATTTTGAGAACGAGCTGTTTTTTGTCAGAATGCAGCCCATTATGAATCAATTGCGAGAAGTTGTTATTCGAAGATATAATGCTATTAATGCTGTAGCATTGGGAATTATTCCGAAAGGGCAAAAAACGTATTCGCCTGCAGAACGAAAATTGAAAACAGCAAATAGTCTTGATGCTACTGCAAGTGCCGGTCCGATGGCTGGAGGTTCAATTTCGGCAGATCCGTTGTTTAATTTCTTTTCAGGGCGAACAGCAATGCTTAAAAAGGAAATTGAAGTAGAAAAGAAAGAATCCTATTTGGTCCTGCTGGAGAAAATGTTTGATACGAATCATTTTGTAAATAAACTCAAAATCCCATTGGCTTATGTGAAAGGCTTTCAATATTTTGCTGTAGAAAATCCAAAATTTACTATTATTTTAAATTCTAAAAACAAAACAGCAACGGAGTTTTTATTAGGGGAGTTGGCTACAAAATATAACGAAATGATTGCCGGCGAAAAATAAAATCACGTTCCTTAATTATTAGTTTTTTAAAATAAATTAGAGAATCTCTTTGTGATTGCTTACTTTGTGGAAGATGAAAAATAAAGAATTCTTTAAAATATAACGAAACCATTGTCTGTGAAATTGAATACTACTTTACTAACTATACTTTTTTTATTTTTTCAAATTGCTTTTGGACAAACCAAAGAAGCGAAACAAATTTCGGGTAAGATTTTAGCAGAATCAACTTCGGTAGAAGCAGTGAATATCATTAACAACACCACACAAAGAACAACGGTTTCAGATGCTAACGGACTATTTTCGATTGTAGTGAATGAAGGTGATGTTTTGATTTTTTCGGCAGTTAATTTAGAAAGTTTACGCAAGAAAATTACCAAACAGGATTTACTTTTGGATGTTGTTAAAGTTCAAATGACGGCAAAAAGTATTGATCTTAAAGAAGTAATTATTAATGAACATCCGGAGATAACAGCAGAAAATATAGGGGTGATTCCATATGGACAAAAAAAATATACTCCCGCCGAACGGAAATTATATACGGCGACTTCTGGTGGAGGGATTGATGGTTTATTGAACAGTATTTCGGGTCGTAAGGCTATGCTGAAAAAGGAAATTGTGGTGGAACAAAAAGAGCAATTGCTGGTGCGGATTGACTATCTTTTTGAAGAAAAATATTATGTCGAAACACTTAAAATTCCTGTTGATTACATCAGAGGGTTTCAATATTATTGTATCGATGATGCTAGTTTAGCGGCAGCATTACGTTCTAAAAACAAAACGATGGTCATGTTTTTGATAGTGCAACTGGCAGAAAAGTATAACCAAATCATTAAAGATGAAAACTAAAATAGGTATTCTTGTTTTGTGCTTGTTTTGTCAATTTTGTTTTGGTCAAAATAACACGAGGAAATCATTGCATGCACAAGTTTTGAACGATTCTTTACAAGTGGATAACGGCTATGTTTTTAATATAAATTCAAAGACAAGAACCTTTATAAGTTCGGATGGGTTTTTTGATTTATTGGCTAAAGCCAAGGATACATTGCTTATTTCGAGTTTGGCATTCAAATCTAAAAGAGTCATTTTGACCGAAGCAAATTTGTCAGTTCCGTTATTGCTACTAAAATTAGAACTGTACGAGAACAAATTAAAGGAAGTCGTTGTTTCAAAGAAAAGAAACTTAAATCCAATTTCAGGTGGCTCACAAAAATATGTTGATATGGAATTTTTTGATGATCAAAAGTCATCGCCAAAAAATACTACAATGCATGCTCATACGATAGAAAATGGAGTTGATTTTGTTCGGATTTTTAAAGATGCTATTAAATTATTAAATAAAAAAGAGCCAAAAGAACCAACTGATTTTGTTCAACAAGATTTTGCTGCAATTATATGAAAAGAATTAATTCTTCTTTTTTTACCAATACATTACAATTGAAAAGTGACGAAATAGGTCTTTTTCTTTTGTTTTGCGAGAATGATGCTAAAGCTCAATCGCTTTTGAAACCTGAAAATGAATTTCAGCTTATTGATTTCTTAATAACAAAAAACGAAGAATTTAAAAGAATTACTACTTTTGAAAAATGAAAAAAATAATTATATATACTTTTTTGGGATTCCTGTTTTTTGCGACATCCAGTTTTGTTCTTCATAAATTTTACGTGGCGGTTTACCAAGTTAATTTTGCTCCCGAAAAGAAAATGATTCAGATTACTTCACGCATTTTTGTGGATGATTTGAATAAGGCAATCGAAAAAAAATATAGTAAAAAAGCCTTTTTTGGAACTGAAAAAGAATCTCCGGAAGACTTGATTTTGGTAAAAAAATACTTTTCGGAAAATCTCCTATTTAAAGTAAACGGTCAGTCTAAAGCCATTCAGTTTTTGAGTAAAGAACTGGAAGGAGATGTGTTGATCTGTTATTGCAGTATTAAAGAAGTTGCTAAAATAAATACTCTTGAAATACAAAATTCAATTTTGGTTGATTGGAATTCAGAGCAGCAAAATATTATGCATTTTACGATAATGGGAATTAAAAAAAGTCTACTTTTTACAGATTCTAGCAGAGGTGAAATGTTAAAATATTGATTATATTGAGGGAAATTGTTAAAAATACGTATTTTCACGCCGTAAAAACCCTCGCATATACTTTATGAAAAAAATCTTCCTCCTCTTTATTTTTCCTGCAGCTTTATTGGCTCAAGAAAAAACGACTCCAACTTTACCGAAACAACAAGGAAAGTACGACACTAATAAATTCAGTCAGATGTATGATTTATTAGCAACGCCAAATATGTTTCGTACTGCATCCGGAGCACCAGGTCCAGCGTATTATCAGCAACAAGCCGATTATAAAATAGACATTGAATTAGACGATAAGAATTCAAAATTAAGCGGTTCAGAAACAGTGACTTATTCTAATAATTCACCAGACAGTTTAGAGTATTTATGGGTGCAATTAGACCAGAATCAGGCGGCTAAGAATTCGCAATCCCCATTAGCAGAAAGTGAAAAAATTGAACAGGTATTGCCTGCTGATAAGTTTGCAAAAGAGTATTTGAAACAAGGTTTAGACCGTGGGTTTAACATACAATATGTTAAAGATGCAAAAGGAAATCCGTTGTCTTACATCATTAACCAAACCATGATGCGCATTAATTTACCGGTGCCATTGAAACCGGGTGAAAAATATTCGTTTTCGGTTAAATGGTGGTATAATATTAATAATTACAGACAAGATGGAGGCCGTTCCGGCTACGAATTATTTGAAAAAGAAGGAAATAAATTATATGTAATCGCACAGTTTTTCCCTAGAATGGCTGTTTATAATGATGTTGAAGGTTGGCAGAATATGCAGTTTTGGGGCGGAGGAGAATTTGCTTTGCCTTTTGGGAATTATGATGTAAACATTACCGTTCCTGCAGATCACGTTATGGAAGCTACGGGAGAATTGATGAACAGAAGCGAAGTCTTTACACCAGCACAGGTTAAAAGATACGAACTGGCACAAAAATCATTTGACAAACCCGTTGTAATTGTAACTCAGGCAGAGGCAGAAGCCAGTGAAAAAGGATTTTCTGAAAAGAAAAAAACATGGAAATATAGCGCTAAAAACGTGAGAGATTTTGGTATTGCAACTTCAAGAAAATTTATTTTTGATGCAATGGCCGTTCAATTGACCGATAAAGTGGTCATGGCTACTTCATTATATCCAAAAGAAGCAAACCCACTTTGGGGCGAAACTTCAACTAGAACTGTAGCGCACACGCTTAAAAGTTATTCTTCACACACGTTTGATTATCCGTATCCAAAAGCAGTATCAGTTTCAGCAGAAGACCAAGGAATGGAATATCCGATGATTTGCTGGAATTTTGGTCGTCCGGATGAAAATGGAGTAACCAGTGAGCAAATTAAAAACGGAATGATAGGAGTTGTTATCCATGAAGTAGGACATAACTTTTTTCCAATGATTGTAAATTCAGATGAGCGTCAATGGACTTGGATGGATGAAGGATTAAACTCTTTTATGGAATTTATGGCCGAACAAGAATTGGGAACTAATTTTCCGTCAAGACGCGGACCTGCAAAAAACATTGTTCCTTACATGAGCGGTGACCAAAAGTTCTTAGAACCGATTATGTCTAATTCTGAAGGGATAATTCAATTTGGAAATAATGCCTACGGGAAACCGGCAACAGGACTAAATATCTTGAGAGAAACTATCATGGGAAGAGAATTATTTGATCATGCTTTTAAGGTTTATGCCAACAGATGGAAATTCAAACACCCTACTCCAGAAGACTTTTTTAGAACTATGGAAGATGCTTCGGCAGTTGATTTAGATTGGTTTTTTAGAGGTTGGTTCTATTCAACAGATTTTGTAGACATTGGAATTGAAGAAGTAAAGCAATATTTTGTTTCCGAAACTCCAACGGCAGAACTCAAAGATACTAAAGTAAGAAAAGGACGTTTTGGTCAAGATAAAGGACCATTTGTTTATTTGATTTCAGATAAAAGTCAAGAATTATCTGCAGCACAAAAGAAACCGTTGAAAATTGAAGACGTAAAATTACTTTCAGATTATGTGAATCAAAATCTTTCGGCTACTGAAAAAGCAGGTTTAAAAACTCCAAAATATTTCTATGAAGTAGCTTTCAATAAACCGGGTGGAATGCTGATGCCTATTTTAGTTGAAATCACCTACGAGGATGATACTAAAGAAAGTTTCAAATATCCGGCGCAGATTTGGAGAAAAAGCAACGAAACTGCCAAAAAAGTGTACGCCACCGAAAAAGCAATCAAAAAAATACAAATTGATCCAAAACTCGAAACTGCCGATATTGATGTGACCAATAATACTTGGCCCAAAGAAGAAGTAAAATCTAAATTTGATTAATTTAAAACATTAAAATAAAGACTCATTTTGAGTCTTTATTTTTTTAAGAAAAAATTAAAATACAAGGATTTAAAATTTGATATCTTTGTCACTCAGAAAAAATAGAAAATATGTTTGGCATAGGAGGAGGAGAATTAATTTTTATCATGTTTATAGTGCTAATGCTTTTTGGATCAGATAAAGTTCCAGAAATTGCGCGTACCATGGGAAAAGCAATGGCGCAGTTAAAAAACGCTACAAATGATATCAAAAGTGAGATTCAAAAAGGAGCTGAGGCTAATGGATTTGACCAAAGAGCATTGACGGATTTAACGGGTAACATCACATCAGAAATCAACAAGGCAAAAGATAATTTATTAGGAGATACTTCAAATTTCACTTCTATATCAAATACCTTTACTTCAGAAATCGATAAAGCAAAAGACAATCTGTTAGGAGATACTGCCACTCAGGTTGAGAAAGCAAAAGAAGAAATAGAAGATAGTATAGGCCCTATAAAACGCCAAATGTAATGTTGGAAAAAATCCTGTCTCTCGACACCCGATTATTTATTTACTTGAACAGTCTGGGCTCAGAAACGTATGACGGTTTCTGGCTTTTTATTACCAAACAAGCGAATTGGACTCCATTTTTTCTACTTCTATTGTACTTGATTTATAAAAAATTAGGCGCAAAACAAACCTTGTTTTTACTGTTGTTTGTAGCCGCATTGGTAACGATTACAGACCAAACGACCAACTTGTTCAAACACACTTTTCAAAGATTGCGCCCTTGTAATAATCTCGAAATAAAGTCTTTTATACGAATTGTTCAATCCAGAGATTCCTTTAGTTTTTTCTCGGGGCATGCGGCGAATACTATGGCCGTTGCAACATTTTTATACCTGAATTTAAAACGATATTTCAAGTATTTAGGATTCCTGTTTCTCTGGCCTTTAATCTTCGCTTACAGCAGGATATATCTGGGATTGCATTATCCGTTAGACATTATAAGCGGGTATATTTGCGGATTAATATTAGGTTCATTGATGTTCAAAGGATATCAAATAGCACAAAAAAAGTACTTCCCACAATAGTTATTTAGAGCATAATCCAGCTGTACATTACAATCTTATTCTTGAAAAATGGTTTTTTCTAAGCCCTAAAAGGAGCTTCCTCCGGTCGCTCTTTCAGGTCAAGAAAAAATTCATTTTCAACAATAAGGATTTCCATTTCCATCTGGGCTAGGGCATCAGTTTCCTAAAGAATATTTCATAATTCGAAACCCTAAAATAAGCAATCTGATTTCTTAAATCACTCTGCTCACCGTCAATCCATCCCGAATTGGTAATAAAACCGTTTCAACTCTGGGGTCATTTTTTAATAAAAGATTGTATTCCAATAATATTTTTGTACTGATATCTTTTTTCTGCAAAGGCTCTAAAACCTTACCGCTCCACAGCACATTATCCGATAAAATAATACCGCCTTTATTCATTTTTGGAACAATTAACTCAAAATAATTCAGGTAGTTTTCTTTATCAGCATCAATAAAAACCAAATCAAATTTCAGGTCTAAATTTGGAATAATTGCAGTGGCTTCGCCTAAATGTTGCACGATTTGTTTTCCCCAAGGCGATTTGTCAAAATGTTTTCGCTGAAAATCGACCAATTCCTCTTTGATGTCAATCGTATGTAATTGTCCATTTTCCTGTATTCCTTCGCACAAACACAACGCAGAATAGCCTGTATAAGTCCCAATTTCGAGAATATTTACTGGACGAATCAGTTTGGCAAGCATGCTCAAAACACGTCCTTGAAAATGGCCGCTCAACATTCTGGGCAATAAGATTTTTTGATACGTTTCTTTATTTAAAGCGGCTAACAGTTCTGGTTCTTTTTCAGAATGTTGCTCAATATAATCTTCTAAATCTTGGGAAATGAAATGCATAAACAAGTTTTTTCAATTGGCAACAAAGTTACAAATCAAAAGATGGGAATAAAAGAAGTTTTTGGGGTAATTTTTTGTCTGTAAAAAGAGGTAGTACTGGGATTTAATTTTTCAAAGACTTTTTGCTTTAATCCTGTTCATTCCTATTATTGACAAATAGTAATTGAATAAATCTATTGTAAAAAAAATGTCGATTTTAGTTTTTATACAGACTAAAATCGACAACTATTTGATCTTTAACTTTTATAAGTCCCGCCATTTTTACCGGAGGATGAAGATCGATATCAGAAAAATTTAAATTAATTGTTCCTTGAATCTTATTATCTGTTTTGTACAATATAAAATCTTTATACTTTAAAACTTTATTTGTTATCAAAAAAGTAAGATTGCATTTGTAATTTTTATTATAAGGCTTGATATCAGTAATGCTGACATAGCTATTGGGAAATATTTTTGATTTTACGGTTTTTTGTAAATCTTTGGTCATTAGTTTATTTCCGCAATCAAAATTTATAACGGGTATTTCTGCATTGATTTTGTTCTTTTCTTTTAAGTTCAAAATAATAGTGTCTCTTTTATAGAATGTGTTGGAGCAATTATAGTCTCCCACAGTAGAGCCACCGCTTATATCAATTTTTATTTTATGAATAATTAATACAGATTCGCTATTAAAAAAAGTGGGTTTAGCACTTCCCAAAATTAGGAACAGTACTAAACCCAACAATCCAATCGTAATTCGATTTTTCATTGTATTAGAATGAAATAGCAGCTTCAAACATTAAACCTTCAAAGTTTCCACCATAAAAATCGTTTGGAGTTCCTTTTGAGTCAAATTGAGCAAAGTCTTTATAATCTTGGTTTACATAAGCTAATTTAGCTACAATGTTTTTTGTCATAAACCAACCTAAGCTTGATTCTAATCTGTTTATAGTTATTGCTTTAGCGTCAGCATTTGCTAATTTTCCAGAAACAGTACCGTATCTTGCACCAATGTAGAATTTCTCATTGTTACCAAATCTGTACACTACATCTCCAGTATATTGGTCAACTGTACGTTTTGTATCAACACCTTTTTTATCTCCTCCAGAAGCAAATTCTATAGTACCAAAGAATTCAAGACCTTTGTATTTTACAAATGGATTTACCATAATGTTTGTAGACCAGTTTCCGAATGCTGGGTTAAATCTACCAGTAGTAGGGTTAGCAGCTAAGTCAGTAGTCATGTTGTTTGTTACGGCACCAGTTGCATTAGAAGAACTAATTAATGCAGTGTTAGTAAAAGCTGCATGAGACATTACATAGTAATAACGGCTACCTGCTCTGTCAGAAGAGTAAATGTTACCACTAATATTAGCACAGTGGTATAAAGATCCTGTAAGTCTTACTCTTAAATCTTTATCGATTTGTTTGTCAAATCCTAATTTAGCTAAAAATGTAGGGCTAATAGTTGTATTTGGATTTGGAGCAGCTAAAGTTGCAGCAGCAGGAATAATTTCACCAACATTTTGGTTCAATTTTGAGTTTGTAACTCCTACCATACTTACTAATCCACTTCTGTTATAGTATACTTCAATTCCTGGTTCTGTAGAGAATGAATCCATGATGTTGCTTTCAATAAAAGGATTTAATAAAGCACTACCATTGTCTGATCTTCTAAAGTGAGCATCACCATAGTTGTTCTCCATTTGTCCGATTTTGATAGTTGCATATTTCATGAAACCAGCCAAGAAATCTTTTTGAATGAAGTCTAACTTGTCAATTTGCAAGTATCCACCTTTTACCCAAGTTTCATTATGGTGTCTTGCTGCTAAATATAAATCTAAATTTACACGAACACCATCAAATAATTGTGCTCCAATAGTCATGTTTGCTGTAGGCAAATTTAAATTGTTAGTCAAATTATTTAATCTGTAACCTGTGATTGCTACGGGTAAATTTGCCTGATCATTAAATGAATTTATAGCTTGAAATTGTAAAGCAAAAGAGGCTCCTAAATCTACACTAAGTCCTTTAAATTCTACACTGTCTTTTTTTACGTCAAACTGGTTAAGTCCGCTTTGATCACGTGAAATTTGGTTCTGTATTTGCCCAAAACTTTTTTGAGCAGTTGCTGCAGTTAAGCTTAATAAAGCAGTAACTAAAAGATAAATTCTTTTCATGGCTAGTTGTTTTTATTTGAAATTAATATTGAATTTTATTGTTAAGTCTTGTCCTGTTTTGATAGCGCCAAACATAGCAGTTGGAGATTTCATTCCAAACTCTTCAAACGTGATTTTGTTTGAGCCTTGTAGCGTTACGATTCCGTTAACTACTGCCACTTTTACCTGTGTTTTCAATTCTTTGCTAACTCCGGCAATTGTATAGGTTCCTGTTAGGTTCCATGTAGTTTCGTTTACTTTATCAGCTGATTTTAAAACATATTTAAGCGTTTTGTTTTTACTGCTTTTCAAAGTTTCGTATGCAATTTTATCCATTGCATTTTTACCGCTTTTTATACTTTCTGTCAAAATAGAAACAGTCAATGCATTAATGTCTGTTAATTTAGAATCGGCTACACTGAAATTTGCTGTTCCAGATCCAGATCCAGATTTCATTTCCCAGTCATGTAATGTTGATGTTCCAAATACAGAAAAATTTGATTTTGCATCTACTGTAAAACTTTTTTGAGCTTGAGCAGAGAATAACATTCCGAAGAAGACTATTGTCAAAAAGAACGATTTAATTGTTGTTGATTTCATTGTGGTATTTTTTACTATTAATTAAGTTTAAAATAATTTGTGGTTTGCAATCCAAATTTTTACTTAATACTTTTTCATGTATTAATTTGAGACAAAATTATCTTTATTGGAGAGAATATTATATGATAAAAATCATAGTTAAAATTTTATTAATTTTTTAATTAATTCTATATCGATTTCGAAAGCTGAAGTTTCTTTCGAAAGTATTTTTACTTTATTATATAGTATTTTGAAAGTAAAAAAAGTGCTCTTTTGATGATTTTTTTAAACAAGCCTTTATAATTGAGTTAAAGACACTGTCATTATATATTAAAGTAGTAAGTTCATTAAAAAATAAAATTACCCGTATTTCTTGTTAATAAAGATAACAAGAATTTTAACACGCTGATATGGGTTTCTAATTTGTAATTGATAAAAAAAATCATTTAAATATTTTTCAGAGTAGCTTCATAATTCTAATTTGAATTTATTATTTCGTATTATTATGTTGCCAACAATAAAAACAACAATAAAAAGTCATTAAATTTGCACCATGCAAATCGATAAAAAAGATATAAGAGCTTTATCAAAAGATCAATTAAGAGCTTTTTTTGTTGCGAATGGCGATCAGGCTTTTCGTGGGAACCAAGTGTATGAATGGTTGTGGAGCAAAGGAGCACATAGTTTTGACGACATGACAAATGTGGCCAAAGCTACGCGTACAATGCTCGAAAATAACTTTGTTATCAATCATATTAAAGTAGATACAATGCAGCGCAGTAGTGACGGAACTGTAAAAAATGCCGTTCGTTTGCATGATGGTTTAGTTGTAGAATCTGTTTTGATACCTACAGAAACCAGAACAACAGCTTGTGTTTCGAGTCAAGTGGGATGCAGTTTAGATTGTAATTTTTGTGCAACAGCACGATTAAAAAGAATGCGAAATCTTGAACCGGCTGAAATTTATGACCAAGTAATTGCTATTGACAAAGAGAGTCGTTTGTATTACAATCATCCGTTGTCCAATATTGTTTTTATGGGAATGGGTGAGCCGCTTATGAACTATAACAATGTATTGAAAGCGATAGAAATGATTACGTCACCCGAAGGTTTAGGAATGTCGCCAAAACGAATTATGGTTTCTACATCGGGAGTTCCTAAAATGATTAAGAAACTCGCAGATGATGATGTGAAATTTAAGCTGGCTGTTTCTTTACATTCTGCAATTGATGAAATTCGTTCCCGAATTATGCCTTTTAGTGAAAATTTCCCTTTGGCAGATTTGCGTGAATCATTAGAATATTGGTATCGAAAAACAAAAAGCAAAATCTCCTATGAATATGTGGTTTGGAAAGGAATCAATGACAATAAAGCTTCGGTAGATGCATTAGTTAAATTTTGCAAATATGTGCCTTGTAAAGTCAATTTGATAGAATACAACCCAATTGATGACGGGGAATTTCAACAAGCTTCCGAAGAATCTATAAATGCATACATAAAAGCATTAGAAACAAGCGGAATTGTAGTGAAAGTCCGCAGAAGTCGTGGAAAAGATATTGATGCAGCTTGCGGTCAATTAGCCAATAAAGAAGCATAGAACAATCCTTTTACAAAAATTAAATTCAAAATTGTATCAGGGTTTGTAAGATTGTATGGTAATAGCGTAAATTTGAAAACTAAATGAATATTACTTCCCAAAAAAAACAACCTATCATTTGTGAGATGGAACTTTTTGAAAAAAAGTTCCACGAATCCATGACTTCACAAGTGGCGCTTTTAAACCGTATTACCTATTATATTGTCAATAGAAAAGGAAAGCAAATGCGTCCGATGTTTGTTTTTCTGACAGCAAAAATGGTTTCAGCCGGAACTATTAACGAAAGAACTTATCGTGGAGCTTGTGTAATTGAACTGATTCATACCGCTACTTTGGTACATGATGATGTAGTAGATGACAGTAATCGCAGAAGAGGATTTTTCTCTCTTAACGCACTTTGGAAAAATAAAATCGCGGTACTTGTTGGGGATTATTTATTGTCTAAAGGATTATTACTTTCTATTGATAATGGCGATTTCGATTTACTTCGAATTATTTCTGTCGCTGTACGCGAAATGAGTGAAGGCGAATTACTTCAAATAGAAAAAGCCCGAAGACTCGACATCACAGAAGATATTTACTATGAAATTATTAGAAAGAAGACAGCGACTCTTATAGCCGCTTGTTGTGCTCTTGGTGCAAAATCTGTTATTGAAGATGAAGTTCAAGTAGAGAACATGCGAAAATTCGGGGAACTTATTGGGATGGCTTTTCAAATAAAAGATGATTTATTTGACTATACCGAAGAAGCCATTGGTAAACCTACAGGAATTGATATTAAAGAGCAAAAAATGACTTTGCCGCTGATTCATGTTTTGAATAATTGTACTTCAAAAGAGAAAACCTGGCTCATTAATTCCATCAAAAACCATAATAAAGATAAGAAACGCGTAAAAGAAGTTATTGCTTTTGTAAAACAGCAAGAAGGATTAATTTATGCCGAAAATAAAATGGTTCAGTTTCAGCAAGAAGCACTTTTGCTTTTAGAAAATTATCCGGATTCTACTTTCAAAGCGGCCTTAATTTTGATGGTGAATTATGTAATTGAAAGAAAAAAGTAATTTTTTTCAATTTTTTTTCTTCCCTTATCACTTGAATTTACTCGTTTCCTTTCCTTTTTTCTTTAAAATTAGAAAAAATAAAATATTCTCATGCAACCTTTTTGCATGGTTTGTCGTCTTGCTAATAGAAACACTTTATAAAAGATTTTGAAAGTAATCAATTTACATCAAGAGGAAAATGAAACTATTCAGTTAGCAATCGAAAACAATCGGTTTGCACAACAGCAAATTTACACTCAGTTTTCTCCAAAAATGTTAAGCGTTTGTCGCCGGTATATTAATGACATTCACCAAGCAGAAGATGTAATGATCACTTCTTTTATGAAAGTTTTTACTAACCTGAAAAATTTTCAGCATAAAGGAAGTTTCGAAGGCTGGATCAGGCGGATTATGGTGAATGAATGCATTTCTTATATCAGAGTTCAAAAAAAAGTCAAGTTTATTGATGACGAAATATACTTTGAGGAAAGTTTCAACACTATCGAAAGTCAATTTTCTGTCGAAGATATTCAGTTTTTGATTGACAGTTTGCCGGATGGATATAAAATGGTTTTTAATTTATATGCTATCGAAGGGTACAAACATCAAGAAATCGCGAGTCAATTGGGGATAACTGAAGGAACATCAAAATCGCAATTGTCTCACGCCAGAAAAATGTTACAACAACAAATAAACAAGTTGAAAAGGGATGAAATGGAGTATAAAACAAATGTTGATTAATGTATCAAAAGTGTTGATGTACCATTTCAAATTTTCCAAAATAACAACAAATAATACGCATTACAATGGAACCGAATAAACTGGAAAGTCAATTTAGAGAAAAACTCAGCCATAGGGAAATCAATCCTTCGGGAGCCGCTTGGGATCGATTGGAAGCTATGCTGACCGTTGCTGAAAAACCAAAACGCGACTACACTTTTTGGTATGTTGCGGCAAGTATTGTTGGGTTTTTATTCGTTGGAACGGTATTTTTTAATCCAAAAGAAAATCCAATTTCAATTGATAAAAATGAAGTTGTAATTGAAAACGGAATTTCGAAAACACTTTTGGATTCAACGACTAAAAGCAATGTAAGAAATGATATTGCAAATATGGTTGTTGAAAAAGACAGACTTGCTTTAGAAAATAAAAGAACTGCAGTTGCAACAGAAAAAAATAAGTCGCCCGAAAATAGTATTAATCAGAATCAAGAGAAAATTTCATCAATCATCAATCAAAAAACAGAACAAAAATCAATCAAACCAATTCTCAGCGAACCTTCAATCGATGTGCTTTTAGCGGCTGTTGAACGATCTTCTAAAGCAAGTGATTCAAATGAGAAAAGGATTTCAGTAAACGCTTCTAAATTGCTTTTGCAGGTAGATGGGGAATTAGATCTTTCCTTTAGAGAAAAAGTAATAGGCAGCGTTAACCGAAATTATCAAACTGTAAAAGTGGCTTTGGCTAACAGAAATCAAGAATAAAAATCATCAATCAAATTTAAAATCAAATCATTATGAAAAATTTTACCATTTATTTAGCAGCTTTATTTTGTCTTTTGGCAAGTAAAATGATTGGGCAGGACACTTTTGAAAAGCGTGCAAAAGCCATTGCTTTGAAAATTGAAACCATAACAAAAGAGGAAAAAGCAGCTTTAAAAGCAGAAGTTGCCTCCGTGAATGCTCAATTAGAAAACGGAACTATTTCGGAACAAGACGCAGAGATTAAAAAGAATACTTTGGCCCAAGCCAGAGCCATCAATATTGAATCCAGAGTTGCAAATGAGCAAGAACTTTTGAAAAATTTAGTGCAGGAACAAGTAGACGGAAAAATAAAAGAGCAGGATTCTACTAAACGATATTCGTTGTTTTTATGGGGGCATAAAGTGATAGATGGTGAGAAAACAGTCGAGAAAGAAGAGAAAAGAACGACTTCACAATTTGTTTTTGCAGCAGGATTAAATAATCTGGTTACAGATGGTAAAGTTGAGGATTCTGATTTTAGATTTCTGGGTTCTCATTTCTATGAATGGGGAGTTACTTATAATTCCAGAATAGCCAAAAACAACAATTTATTACATGCAAAATACGGATTTTCGGTTATGTATAATAATCTCCGTCCTACAGATAACAGAAGTTTTGTAGTCAATGGAAATCAAACAAATCTTGAAGTTAATGCACGTGAAATAAAAGATTCCCGATTTAGAAATGTGTATTTGGTGGCGCCGGTTCATTTAGAATTTGATTTTTCTGGAAAGACTCAAAATGAGGAAAAATCATTTTTTAAAACCCATCAAAGTGTTCGTTTTGGAATTGGAGGTTATGCCGGAATCAATTTAAAATCTAAACAAATTACAATATTTGAAGAGGGTGATTTTAAATCCAGGGAAAAAGTAAAAGGAGATTTCAATACCAGTAATTTTATCTATGGTTTGAGTACTTATATTGGTTATAAAGAGACTAGTTTATACTTAAAATATGATTTGAATCCTTTGTTTAAGGATAATACAGTGAAGCAAAATAATGTTTCTTTAGGCTTGCGTTTTGACTTAAACTAAAGCTATAGTTATATGTTTTGTTTATTAAAAAAGCGCTTTTTTCAAAGCGCTTTTTTTAATTTTGTATCGGGAAAAACAGTTTGATAGTTGTTCCTTCTCCTTCTTTTGATACGATACTGAACGTACCACCTGTTTTTTTTACGATAGCTTTTACAATATAAAGTCCTAACCCCAAACCTTGTTGTTCGTTTTTATCACGGTTAAATTGTGTTGTAGCATCGATTTTCTTTAATTCTTCTTGTGTGAAACCCATTCCGAAATCTTGTATGACAAGTTCATAATAGGAATCATTAAATTGCTTGCCGGAAACCTCTATTCTTTGGTCTTCTAAGGAGAATTTTAGCCCATTGTCAAGCAACTCTATAAAAATAATCTCTAAATTTTCTGCGCTTATTTGAAGATTGCATTCGTCAATGCTGAAATTAATACTTTTTTCATCAACTTCATTTGATTTACAAATCTCTGGTCTTACTTTTAAGAACGTTTCAAGTGGATTTGATCCCGTTTGATTGGAGAAATCAAGTACATTATTTTTTAATTTTTGAAAAAGAATTAAGTTTTTCAAAGTTCGGTTTAGGCGGTCTCCGGATTTTTTGATGGCATCATAAAAAGATTGAATTTCTTCTTTTTTAAAATTCTCTCCATTTTCTATCAAAAGATTGATGTACTCTAATATGCTGAAAAGAGGTGTGTTGATTTCGTGTAAAATAGTTGGATTTTTACTTACATCAAAAACATTGTAATTATTTTTTATTCTATTAAAATTTTCAATTCGAACATCAATAATTCTTTTTAAAGTCTTTAATTTAAAAGGTTTTGACAGGAAATCATCGGCTCCGCTAAGTAGTGATCTTCGCTCAATATTGTATTC
>ERZ1034361.242-NODE-242-length-39661-cov-8.164410_pt1 | contig 39661 bp, 42 predicted proteins | sample MGYA00520617_ERZ1034361 | MGnify/ENA primary metagenome ERZ1034361 (study PRJEB33736, sample SAMEA104284507) | Azolla filiculoides | biome: Urban; feature: Water surface; material: Ditch water | place: Netherlands | collected 2015-10-28 | depth 0-0.1 m ...
GCTTGGCCGATGAATCCGTGAGCGGCACCGGCCTGGGCCTGGCCATTTGCCGCAAGATTGTTGAACTGCACCACGCCGAAATCTCTCTGGACGCAGGCCCCGAGGGGCTCGGGCTTCAGGTACAGGTCGACTTCCCGCAGGCGGCCTAACGTGCTGTCGGCACGGTCAACGTGCCGCCCAGTACCCGCCCCAAACCGCCAGCATCATCCACAAAAGACCCGGAATAATCTGACGGGCGTAGGCCGCGCCACCTGAGTTCCATGCCACCACAGACTTGGTCAGGGTGTTGGCGGTCAGACCCAACAGAATGGGCAAAACGGCTTGCTCCGCCAGAATTTTTCCAGAGGCCATGAGCGATGCCGTGGAGGCCGCCGTGGCATGCGCATCGGCCAAGCCGCTGACCAGCGCGCCAAGCACCAGGCCCTGTTCACCCAAGGCCGCATTCAGTCCGGCTGAAATCATCACCACGCAAGCCAGTACCAGTGCAAAAACCAACGATGCGGTGACGCTAAAGGCGCGGCCTTTTTCTGGTCCCATGGGGGCTGTTGACGCATCCTTGCTGCCACGCACCAGATAAACCACTCCATACAGCGTTGCTGCCCCACCGCCTGCCGCCAAGGGCAGTGCCAAGGAGCGCAACAAGGCCGGTTGCACCAGGCCAATCAGCAAGGACATTTGCACGATGGTGGCAATGGACGACAGCACCGCCCCGGCTACCGCTGGCCCCATAAGCGCGGGGCTTGCCGATGCGCGTTGGCCCATGGCGTGAATTGTCGCGGTGCTGGAAACAAAACCTGCAGCAAACCCGGCCAGCGGCAAGCCATAGCGCGGCCCGAGCCAACGGCCCCCAACATAACCGGCGGCACTGATCGCCATCACTGCCACCACCAGCGTCATCAGACTGCGGGGATTCAGTGCATTGAACGGGCCCATGTACTGATCGGGCGCCAGCGGCATCACGATTAGCACCATGGCAGCGAAGATGAAAGCGTCCTGCAAATCCTGCTCGGTCAGCAGGTTGCGCACGACGTGATGAAACCAGGTGCGGGCCACCAACAAGAGCGCAAGCAGCACCCCAACGCCAGCCGCGAGCAAGGCGTCCTGCACCGCCAGTCCACCCAACATGCACATCAGCACCAACGCAAACTCGGTGGTGAGCCCCGGGTCCAATTTGGGGTTGCTGCGGTAGGCCACCATCGCGGCTCCTGCCGTAACCAGCACCGCCAGCGCCAGCAGCGCAACGCCTCCAAGCAGCATGGCCACCGCACCCAGAATGGAGGTGATGGCAAAGGTGCGGATGCCAGCGGCGCTTCGGTCCGGACTACTCGACTTGCGCCGCTCGCGCTCGGCTCCCACCAGCAGGCCAATGCCCAGAGCAACGCAGAGCGATATCAGCGTGGATTGCATAAAGCCTTTCGTGCCACCGCGACTACGGAGGGGTCCGTCGCATGGTAGTGCAGGCACGGCCAGTTTGATAGATATCAAACAATGCTGAGAGAGGCGACATGCATTGATTTAAATCACCCGCTTCTGCCCGCAAGGCGCCCACACTGGCGCCACTTCACTGAGGAGAACACCATGAAATTGATTCACGACCTGTTTAGTACCGACTACGGAATCATGAGCATCAGCGGCATCGTATTCATGCTGGGCATGGGCGTATTTTTCGTCAAGTTCTTTACGAACAAGATGAATGAGTCGGCCGCCAAAGACGCCAAGTAAACCCGCCGGGGCCTAGGCTTCGGTCAGCCCTTCTTGCCGAAGGATGCGGTAGGCCCTGCCCTGCTTGTCCAACGGCTCCAGAATGCCCTCGCGCACAAAGTAGCTCACTTCGCGGCTGACGGTTTCCATCTTCAGGTCGAGCATGGCCCCCATGTCCTCGCGGTTGAACAGCGTTGACAATTGGGTGTCGGCATTGCTGCGCATTTTGAGGATGAAATTCGCCACGCGCTGGCGTGCGGTTCCGTAGTTCAGGTCCGCCAGCCAGTCTTCTGATTCCTTCTGGTTGTGCGACCACTTTTTCATCAGGTTCTGGTGCAAGCGGGGTGACTGGGTCGCCAGGTTTTGAACAATTTCCAGCGGAATGCGACAGGCCGACAAAGCCGTTAGCGCCACCGCCGTGGTTTCATATTTGCCCTGCACCAGGGCTTCGAGGCCGATCACATCACCCTGCCGCATGACGCGCACGATGCGCTCGCGCCCGTCATTGGTGGTGCGCACCAGTTTGACCATGCCCAAGCGCACGGTAAAGAGCCCATTGGCAGCGCCCCCCTCCTGGGTCAGCTCGGCGCCGGCTTGGTAGTCCAGATCATCAATCGGTGCGTGGATGTGGTCAAAGTCGGCTTCATTCAAATCAGCAAACAAAGCCATTTCGCGCACCGCGCAATGGCGGCAATCCGACGTACCACGCCAGGTTGAGGCGAGCGCTCCCCGTATCGGTATCAGCCGCATCCGCCACCACCCTTGTCGCGCTTGAGCTGCAGCACGATGCGTGGCTCGAAGCTGAGCTTTTCGTACTCGATCGGGCTCGGCGCACAAGACTTGTAGCGATCTCCCAGCGCGGCGGTGAAGGCGTAACGCAATTGGTCGTCTTCGGCCTTGGCCAGGGATTTGAGGCCAGGGTCTTCGGCACCGAAGGTGGCAATCCACTGGTTCACACCGCCTTCAAGAATGTAGACATTCGGCACCCGGTTGGCGACCAGTAGCTTCCAGGCCTGGGTCGCCATTTTTTCATCGTTGCCGATCGCGATAAACACCGTGTTGGCCGGTGGCTCGGTTAGCAGCGCGGGCACCTTGCTCTGCAGTTGTGGCAGCGGTACGTTGATGGCACCAGCCATGTGGTACAGATTGAAGTCGGCCTCGCTGCGCACATCCAGATAAACGGGCTTGATCGACTGTTGAAAGCGTGCCTTGAACGCCTCGGCTGGCGTGACATGCACCAGGCGTGCCGTCAGCATGTCATCGGCACGGAGCGTGCGGGTGACCATTTGTGGCTTGGCCGCTGGCGCCGTGCTTTGGGCCACCGGCGCGGGTGCAGAGGCAGCGCCCATAGCCGGCTTGGCCGTACCCGCCGTCAGGGCCGGCTCGCTGCGTTTAAACTGCGCACTCTCGTAGCGCGATTCCAGTGAGGGTGTGCCAATCAGCACCACCCCAAAGGCCATCAGCGCCAGCGCCAGCGCACCGAACTTGCGCAGTGCGGGTTCGCGCGACAGATCCTTGTTGGCCACCACCCGCTCGATCTGCTCGGCTCCCCACAGCAGCGCCAGCGCCACCAGAACGATCACCACGACGACCACGGGGGCGGTGGTGTTGAACACCTGATCCAGCGTCAGCCGGCCCAGGTAGCCCGCGCTGTTGTACCAGCCGTCAAACAGTTGCTCGGTCTCGCCAAACAGGAAGGCGCCCACGAAGCCGCCGGCCATAAACATCATGCCGTCGATACGCCCGCTGGAGGCCGATGCCAACGAAGTGGTCGGGCAGAAGCCGCCAATGATGAAGCCCGCGCCCATGATCAGGCCGCCCAGCAAACCCGAGTCCAGGTAGGTGGGGTTGACCCATACATGGCTGAAGTCAATCACGCCCAGGCCCACAGAGCCAAACAGCAGCACGAGGGCCACGGCAATGGCGGTGAACATCACCTTGAACACGGTGAGTTCGCGAAAGTAGAACTGCCCGGCCAGCTTGCGGGAGTCGCCAAAACCGGCCATCTCCAGCGTGAGGCCAAAGGCAAAGCCGACCAGACCGAACACCAGGTACGACCAGGGGTTGGCCGCACTGACGGCGGAAAGGGAATCAAGGGGAAAGCTCATGGTCTGCTCCTGAGGGATCGGACGGTAGGCATGCGTTCAAGTCCAGAGCTTGCGCACAAAGTACGCAAGCAGATAGGCCCCGGCAAAGATGGCCAGCATGATGACCCAGGAACCGGCCGCCAGCGTGGCACCGCCCGACAGTGCCTGCCCCGAGGTGCAACCGCGTGCCATGCGCGCGCCGTATAGAAAAATCATGCCGCCCAGAAAAGCCATGATCCAGCGCGTGCGGTTCGAGATGCGCGGGCCCTTGTTGGTCACCAGCTTGAAGCGGCCATTCCACACGCCTGACACAAAGCCGCCCAGCAAGGCACCAAAGAACACCGGAACGATCCAGTCATCGAGCGGGTTCTTGTCGCCGCCGGCCATCTTGAGCAGGTAAGGCGTCTGGTCCACATGGGCCGGTGCCACCAAATCCACCAGCGCCGCATCGATCCGGCTGGTAGCGCCCGATGAGCCCAGGCCGTTACCGGTCAGCAAAAAGGCCATAAACAGCACCACACCCAGAATGGCGCCCGCCAGGTAGGGGTGCAGGTAGGCCTTCTCCGGGCGGCGAAAGAGTGATCGGATTGCGTTCATACGGATCTCCCAAAGATTGGACTAGGCATGGTCTTCCACTTCCTCGACACCGGTCACCATGGCGCGGATGCCCTCCATCGGTGTGGGGCCGGTGGTGGTGAGGTAGACGTGACCGACGATAAAGGTCGCAAAGAACCAGGCGGCCAGCGCGTGCAAAGGTGCAATCACCGGCAAACCACCCAGCAGGGCCACCAGATCAGGCCGGTACTGCGCACCCCAGATCAGCGCGCCGGTCGCAATTTGCAGCGGCAGCAGCACGTTCAGGATGCCGAAGTAGGTGAGCTTCTGGATCGGGTTCATGCGGTCATCGGGACTCTTCTCAAATGGATGCGGCTCGCCCTTGAAGATGCCCGACAGGTAGTAGGCGCTCTGGCGCATCGAGTCGTTGATAAAGCCCTGCGGACGCGGCAGGTACTCCCGCATGCGCTCGGTGGCCAGGTGGTAGAACAGCGACAGCGCCGCATTCACCACCAGCAGCACGGCCAGCACGTTGTGCAGCGTCACCATGGCCGGGAACGCATCGGCATCGAACCAGTCGGGGCGGTGAATCACGATGCCGGTGGCCAGCAGACTCACGATGCTGATGGCTTGCAGCCAATGCCAGAAGCGGCGGTAGGCGTCATACATCTGCACCGGATGGGTCGGCTCCGCATGGTGCGGACGCTTGCGCCAGGCCAGGTAGCGCAGCAGACCGTGGCCGCTCACGCCGACCAGTGTGCCCAGAAACGCCAGCAGACCAATGGCATCCACCCAGCCAATGCGGCTGGAGCCAAAGACATACAGGGCGTCGCGCGCGGGTACCGGCTGGTAGCGCAGCGCGCCGTCGCTTGCGCGCACCAGATCACCGCTGGGCGTTACGTTGGCGCCCGCTTCCATGCGTGGCAGCACGGGCGCAAAGCTGGCCAGCGCCATGCTTTCCTGCATGCGCGACTGCTTGTTGTGGCAGGCCGCGCAATCCCGTAGCACATGCGCACCGCGCGCCACACCGTGGTTGATGGCATAGGGCTGCACCTGTCCGTCCATGCGCGGATTCTTCAGGCCCAACGCCAGCAGGCGCGCTTTGATCGTGTCCTGCTTTTGCGGCGTGTCCACGCGCAACTCGGCTGCACTCAGGGTGCCGTCTTTGTCCGTGTCAAAGGTGGTCAAAATTTCAGCAACGTAGGCACGTTGGCCGGTCGCCTTTTTGCCGTCACCGTTACCAAAGAAGGCCGTCTGCAAGTCGACCAGCCGCACCGGGCGCGCGCGCCCCTGGACGTCGTCCACCACCCAGTAAAAGCTGGTGATCAGGTTGTAGGGTGCCAGGGCCGGGTTACCCGACTGCGCCTCGCCGCGTGCCAGCAAAACCGGCACATAGCCTTCCACCAGCGACTTCACGTTGCCCGGCTCACCTTGCACGCCACGGCAGGTCTTGGCAGGTTGGGCGTTCGCGGTGAGCACGGTCCAGTCGTAGGTCTGGATGGCGGGTGCATGTTGTTGCGGAATATGGCAGGTCTCGCAGGCCAGCGCAGCCATGTGGGTGGACACATAGGGCAACCAGGTGGAATGGGTGGCGGCATCGTGGCAGGTGTCGCAGCGGCGCATGTCGCCCTGCGGTACCGCGGTCGCATGGCTGCGGGCACCGGGGCCGCGGGCCAGATCGTGATCGGGCTTTTGCAGGTACTCCGCAATATCCACCGTGCGCGGGTCATAGCGCAGGTGCGATGGGCGGTTGCCCAGATCCCCGCGCGCATGCGCCGGGTTGTTGCGTGCGTGGTGGCAGTCGGTGCATTGCAACTGGCGTTCCGCGTGTACGTCCCAGGAACGGTTCAGGCTTTCCTTGTTGGCCAGGTTCACGCCCGAGAGCTTGATGCGCTGACCGGAAACCACCTGGCCGGTAGTGGCCGTCTGGGGTTGATCCAGATCGCAGGCGCTCACCTGAATCGGCGTGCTGCCGCCCGGATGGGCCTCGCCATGGCAGGCAGCGCAATTGGCGTTGCTGGGGTCCTGCACCGCCAGTTTGCGACTGTCGAGCAGGCCATCGGCGGTAAACGCGGCGCGGTTCCAGCTCCAGCCTTTGGCCTTGCCACCACCAGATTCCACAATGCCCAGTCCGAGCAGTGTGGCGGTGTTGGCATCACCAAAGCGGCCGGCGCTGATGGCCTCGGCCCGCGCAGCCAGATTCGGCTTGGCGATGTGGCACAGGAAGCAATTCATCTCCATCGTGCCCGAGGCCTTCCAATCCCACCCCGCACGCCTGCCGTCCGCCGACAGAATCGAGGCTTCGGGGTCGTTCGCGTTGGGTGCCAGCGCCTGCAGCGGCTGGCCATTGCGTGCCGTGTTGGCAGGCCCGCCGCCCACCACACGCTGGCCGTTGGCCATTAACCAGGCTGGCGTGGAAAGGTCCAGCAAATCATCCCCCGCCAGCGTCAGGTAACGGTAGCGCAGCGGGTCCCAGCGGCCGAAGTAGCCGTTGCTCGCATTCCAGCTACCTTGGGCTGGCGCGGCAAACTGGCTCAAACCCAGGTCGGCATGAAAGGCGTGGTTGGCAATGTAGCTGGCGTCGTGGCACTGGCCGCAGGTCTTGAGGGTCGACACGGCCTGCCCGGACTTCAACACGCTCACGCCTTGCGCATCGAGCAGGGCCATCGGCGGGTGCATGGTCTTTAGGTCTGCGCTTGCCGCTTGCGCGGTGCCCCACATTACGGCTCCGGCCAGCAATAGCCCTAGGCTGCCCCAGCGCAGCAGACGGTAACGGTTGGACGTTTTCATTTCAGCCTCCTTCCGCCCCACTGCACGGGGTCACCGGGGTAACCCAGCGCTTTCCAATCCAGTCGCGCCGGGTTTGCAGAGTCGCGTTTGCCGCCGGCGTTATGGCAGTCATCGCAATGCAGCGCAGCGTCCGAGTCCTGCACCATGTGGGTGGTGGCCCAGTACATGACGGTTTCGGTAAAGCCGTATTGGCCGCTGTAGGCCAGCCCGGTGATGGGTGCGGCCATCTCAAACGACTTGTTCCAGTCAAAGGTGGTCCAGAAACCGCCTTTTCCCGCAGTAACCGGCTGCAGCAGGTAGCCGTTGACCTTGTCATAGGGTTGCTTTGCGGTGTGCACTTTGAAGGGGAAGATGCGCGCCTTCGGATCGGCAATGGAGCCGGCCGGCTTGTTGATGTAGGTCGGGCCGCTCTGGGCAATCGGGTCGCCCAAGATGTAGCGGTACTCGTTGCTGCCGTTGAACCACAGGTAGGTGGGCGCAAAGTCGGAGGCGTAGCTGAACTCGCCCTTGATCTTCAGGTAGGTGAAGTGGTCGTCCTCGCGGCCCTTCTGGCCGGCCTTGGACCAGTCCCAAGTGACTTTGGTCGGCTCCTCGCGGGCCATCGCCGGAATGTGGCAGGTCTGGCAGGCCACGCTGGTCAGGTGCTTGTTGATGCGTTCATCGTCGTGCACCACGCCCTTGTGGCACTGCTCGCAGGAGGCCTGCTCGGCCGGGTCAATGCGGAAGTTGTCAGCCACCATGCGGCCCAGGATCTGGTGCTTGCGGGTGACATGGCAGTCGCTGCATTGCAGGTTGTACTTGCCACCCATGTGGACGTCGAGCGAGCGGCTGGGGAAGTACAGGCTCTCGTCCAGATCGCCGTGCTTGACTCCATTGCCGCCACCGCCATCAAAGTGGCACTTGCCGCAGTTTTCGCGGGTGGTGGCGCGCACGCTGCGGGCGGCTGCCAGCAGGTCCACCTTGGGGCCGGGGTTGCCCCACAGGGCCTTGGAGTAAGTGCCCGGATCGGCATGGCAGACCAGGCAGTCCACGTTCTCGGCGTTGGCCTGCTGCTTGGCGCGACCCTCTTCCCAGCCGTAACCCACGTGGCAGGCCATGCACTTGTTTTCGTTGCCCTGTGTGCCGATGCAGAAGTTGTTGATCTGGTTGATCTTGCCAATCGTCACCGGCTCCTTGCGCCAGCCCACCACCGCAGGTTTGGACTCCCAGGTCCAGTGCGAGGTTTTCATCACATCCGTGGCGGCATCCTTGTGGCAAGCCAGGCAGGCACGGGTGACTTCCTGCCCGGTCTTGAACGGCCCTTTGACGATATCGTGGTGGTCCACATGGGCCGCCTTCATGGGCAAGGCCGCAGCCGGTTGCACCTTGGGCGCTTGTGTGGGACGGGTCAGGTAGGCGAACGGCACCGCAATCAACAGCACGATGACCGCAAGCCCGAGAGGCCAGTTTGAATGGTGTGGTTTGTTCATGGACAGCCCGAAAGGTTCAAGACGGCATATACCCGTGACAGTATTTTTACCGGTCTGGAGTATATATCCCTGATGTAGATCAAGGTTGCGGTATTGAACGGCTCACACCCGCATGAAATCCGTCCGACTGGCACCCGCCGACGGCACTTCAGCAGGCAGTGCGTAAGGGATCTCTGCCCGTTTCGCCATTACAGTTGCGTTTTCACGAAAGGGTTCGAATATGAAGATTGAGAAGGTTGGCATTGTGGGTGCCGGCACCATGGGCAACGGCATTGCACAGGCTTGCGCGGTTTCTGGCATTCAGGTGGTGATGGTCGATATTTCGGACGCCGCCGTGAGCAAAGGCATTGCCACCATTGCGGGCAGCCTGGAGCGCCTGATCAAGAAAGAAAAGCTGAGCGTGGCCGACCGCGACGCGGCCATGGCGCGCATTCAGGGCAGCACCCGCTACGAAGACCTGGCCTCGGCCCAACTGGTCATTGAAGCCGCCACCGAGAACTACGACCTGAAGGTCAAGATCGTCAAGCAGATCGACGCGCTGGTGGGCCCGGACGTCATCATTGCGTCCAACACCTCGTCGATCTCCATTACCAAACTGGCCGCCGTTACCGGCCGTGCCGACCGCTTTATCGGCATGCACTTTTTCAACCCGGTGCCGATGATGGCGCTGGTCGAAATCATTCGCGGCCTGCAAACCAGCGATGCCACCCACGGCGCTGTGCACGCACTGGCGCAAAACCTGGGCAAGTCACCCATCACCGTGAAAAACGCGCCCGGCTTTGTGGTGAACCGCATTCTGGTTCCCATGATCAACGAGGCGTTTTTTGTGTTGGCCGAAGGGCTCGCCACGCCGGAAGATATTGACGCCGGCATGAAGCTGGGCTGCAACCAGCCGATCGGCCCGCTGGCACTGGCCGACATGATTGGCTTGGACGTGTGCCTGGCCGTGATGGATGTGTACCTGCAGGAGTTTGGCGACAGCAAGTACCGCCCCTGCCCACTGCTCAAAGAGATGGTGGCCGCCGGCCGCCTGGGCCGCAAATCCGGCCAGGGCGTTTACTTCTACTAAGCCGCCTAGGGTTGCCGGGACAGCGCAGTTCAGCGCGTCCTGGCAACCTCGTCCGCCACCAGTTTCTGGAGTTGCTCCAGCCCGAACGAGGGCAAGGGCCGGCCATTCACAAAGTATTCGGGCGTTTGAGACACGCCCAGGGTATTGGCATCTGCCAGGTCCTGCGCGATGGCTTTTTGCACTTCCGGTGCGGTCATATCGAAGGCCAGGTGCTCCAGATTCAGACCCCGGCCTTCCAGATACTTCCAGGCCAGGTCAATCTTGGCGACATGGTTCGACGCCCAATCGTCCTGCCCCTCAAACAAGCCTTCCAGCGCCGGCCAGAACCTGCCCTGGCGGTGCGCTGCCGCCAAGGCCGCAACCACCTTGTCGGAGCCCTGGTGGAAGGGCGCGTAGCGCATCACCAGCCGGATGCGTCCGGGGTTCTGCGCCATGAGCTTCTTCACCTCAGGGTAAAACTGCCGGCAGGTGCCGCAGGCCGGGTCAAAAAATTCCACGATCACCACCGGCGCGTTGGCATCGCCTTCGCTGGGTGAATGGGCGTGAATCAGTGCACCGGGATCTGCCATCACGGCCGCAGCCATCGGGTCGGCTGGCGGCGCAGCCCGCCACCAGAGAAGGATGGCAACGAGTGCAAGCAAGGCGGCTATCGCCACGCCAAGGGCGGCTTTTCTGGGCATAAATCAGTCCAGCAAAGACAAATCGCGCACAGCACCCTTGTCCGCCGACATCACCAGCTTGGCGTAGGCCTTGAGCGCGGCCGACACCTTGCGCGGGCGCGGCAGTGCCGGCTTCCAGCCCAGGGCGTCCTGCTCGGCACGGCGCTTGGCCAGTTCTTCGTCACTCACCAGCACATTGATGCTGCGGTTCGGAATGTCGATGCGGATGCGGTCGCCGTTTTTCACCAAGCCAATCGCGCCACCAGCGGCGGCTTCGGGTGAAGCGTGGCCGATGGACAGACCCGAGGTGCCACCCGAGAAGCGGCCATCGGTCAGCAGCGCGCAGGCTTTGCCCAGGCCCTTGGACTTGATGTAGCTGGTGGGGTACAGCATTTCCTGCATGCCGGGGCCGCCCTTGGGGCCTTCGTAGCGCACGATCACCACATCACCGGCCACCACCTGGTCGGCCAGAATGTGCTCCACCGCTTCGTCCTGGCTTTCCACCACGTGGGCGGGGCCCTCAAACACCAGCAGGCTGTCGTCCACACCGGCGGTCTTGACCACGCAGCCGTTGAGCGCAATGTTGCCGACCAACACGGCCAGGCCGCCTTCTTTGCTAAAGGCGTGCTCATGCGAGCGGATGCAGCCTTCGGCGCGGTCAGCATCCAGGCTGGGCCAACGGGCCGCCTGGCTGAAGGCCACTTGCGTAGGAATGCCGCCGGGGCCGGCCATGTAAAAGGTCTTGACTGCGTCCGAGGGGTTGCGGGCAATGTCCCACTGGTCCAGCGCGTCTTTCATGGTCTTGGCGTGCACGGTAGGCACGTCGGTGTGCAGGCGGCCTGCGCGGTCGAGCTCACCCAGAATGCCCATGATGCCGCCTGCGCGGTGCACGTCTTCAATGTGGTACTTGTTGGTGTTGGGGGCGACCTTGCACAACTGCGGCACGATCTTGGACATGCGGTCGATGTCGGCCATGGTGAAGTCGATTTCGGCTTCCTGGGCGATGGCCAGAATGTGCAGAATGGTGTTGGTGGAGCCGCCCATGGCGATGTCCAGGGCGATGGCATTTTCAAACGCCTTGAAGCCCATGGAGCGCGGCAGGATGCTGCTGTCTTCCTGCTCGTAATAGCGCTTGCACAGTTCCACCGCCAGATGCCCGGCGCGCTTGAACAGTTGCTCGCGGTCGGCGTGGGTAGCCACCACAGTGCCGTTGCCGGGCAGGGACAAGCCCAGCGCCTCGGTCAGGCAGTTCATGGAGTTGGCGGTAAACATGCCCGAGCAAGAGCCGCAAGTCGGGCAGGCAGAACGCTCCACTTCGGCCACATCGGCGTCGCTCACCTTGCTGTCAGCGGCCATCACCATGGCGTCGATCAGGTCCAGCTTCTTGAACTCAATGGTCTGGGTGCTGGGGTTGAGCAACTTGGCCTTGCCGGCTTCCATCGGGCCGCCGGACACAAACACCACCGGAATATTCAGGCGCATGGCGGCCATCAGCATGCCGGGGGTGATCTTGTCGCAGTTGGAGATGCAGACCATGGCGTCGGCGCAGTGCGCGTTGACCATGTATTCCACGCTGTCGGCAATGATGTCGCGGCTGGGCAGCGAATACAGCATGCCGTCGTGGCCCATGGCGATGCCATCGTCCACGGCAATGGTGTTGAACTCCTTGGCCACACCGCCCGCCGCTTCAATTTCGCGCGCCACCAGTTGGCCCAAATCCTTCAGGTGCACGTGTCCCGGCACGAACTGGGTGAAGCTGTTGACCACCGCAATGATCGGCTTGCTGAAATCGGCGTCCTTCATGCCGGTGGCGCGCCACAGGGAGCGGGCACCCGCCATGTTGCGGCCGGCGGTGGAGGTTTTGGAACGGTATTGGGGCATGGTTGAATTCTTTCGGGCTGGGGGCAAGCGGGGCACGGGCGCCCTGTCTCCTGCGTGAACCAACGATTTTATGACGCCACGGCAATACCTACTTTTAGCGTGACTTTGATCAAGTCCAACGTCGCACAAAGCGGCGATACTGAGCGCCACTTCAAAGGACCTCGCCATGAACTTGTTTGTCTGGACCGAGTCGCTTGCCACCGGCAACCCCTACATTGACGACGACCACCATGAATTGGTCCGCCGGATCAATGCGGTGCTGGAAGCCATCGCCCTGCAACAGGGCAACCCGGCCTTGGGTGTGGTCGTCCAGAATTTGATCGCCTTTGTAGATGAGCACTTTGCCCGCGAAGAGTTCGAGATGCGACGCATCCAATACACCGCGCTGGAAGTCCATTGCCAGGCCCATTCTGACCTGATCCGCCAACTGCAAGAGCAACTGGACGCCCTGCAGGCCAGCCAGACGATTGATCAAATGGCGCTGTACAAGTTCTTGACCTGGTGGATCAAGGACCACATCCGCGATTTGGACAAACCCCTGGCTACTGCTCTTTCCGAGGCGGGTTGAAACGGCCCGTTGGCATGTCACTAAGATGCCTCTATGACCATCCGCATTGCCCAAGCTTCTGATTTTGCAAACTGGCTGCCCCTTTGGAAGGCCTATCAGGTCTTTTACAAGACCGAAATTCCGGACGCAGTGACCGAACAAACCTGGAACCGGTTCATGGACCCGAACGAACCCATGCACTGCGCGGTTGCGGAACAAGACGGGGCCTTGGTCGGCATGGTGCATTACATCGCCCACCGCAGTTGCTGGACGCAGGGAGACTACCTCTACCTGCAAGACCTGTTCACGCAGCCATCGGTCCGGGGCCAGGGCTTTGGTCGCGCGCTGATTGAACACGTTTATGCCTTTGCAGAAAGCCAAGGCGCTGCCCGGGTTTGGTGGTTAACCCACGAGAGCAATCAGCAGGCCATGCACCTGTACGACCGCATCGCCGACAAGAGCGGCTTCATCCAGTACCGCAAGATCATTCCCGCGCCCTGACTGAGCCTGTGCAGGGCCTGATCAGGCTCTGCGCCTGGGTCGGCATTTGAAAGGCGTTTTTCAGTTTTTTAGCCGGTTTGACCCAGCCCGCTCGGCCCCGCACTATTCCCGTGTTTCTTGATTACTGGAATTTGTTTTGCCAATGCGTGAATTTATGGAGGTCGCGCCCGCGCGTGAGCTCAGCGAACTTAGAGCCAGTGCGCGCATCCGGGTCAACGGTTGGGCCACCGTCCGACAAACCGCCAGCCCCGCTTACAAAGCACGCCTGTTTGACCTCTCGACGGAGGGCGCTTCCCTGTTCCTGGACGACCAACTGCCGCTACGCCAGACCTATCACCTGACCCTGGGTGGGTACCGCAATGGCCGCATGGTTGAAGTGCAGGTACAGGCGCTGTGCCTGCACGCCACGCTGGTCGGCGCCAGCGGCTTCAAGCACGGCTTCTATTTTCAGAACTTCCGGCAAGGCAGCCCGTCGGACATCGGCGCATTTCTTGGCTGAAGCAAACTGACCTCGGGCCGCTAGCTGCCTTTCGTTTCTTGCCGCCGCAGCACGACATGGGTGGCCTTCTCTGACGCCACAAACTGCACGCAGGCGTAGCCCAAAGCACGCAAGTCCAGCCCTTCAAACAAGGACTCCCCCCCGCCCAGCAAGACCGGCGCGATGGCGAAGTGCATTTCGTCAATCAAACCCGCGCGCAGGTATTGCCGGATCGTGTGGGCACCGCCGCCAATGCGCACATCTCTCCCGTCGGCAGCAGCACGCGCCCTCCCCAGCGCCTCGTGGATGCCGCCGGTCACGAAATGAAACGTGGTGCCGCCCTCCATCTCCAGCGCCGGGCGGGCGTGTTGCGTCAGGACGAAGGCGGGCACGTGGTAGGGCGGGTTGTCGCCCCACCAGCCTTTCCAGTTCAAGTCGGGCCAGGGGCCGCGCACCGGGCCGAACATATTGCGCCCGAGAATCCAGGCGCCCACATTCTCAAAACCGCGTGCCGCAAAGTCGTCGTCGACCCCGGTGCTGCCACCTTCGGCACCAAACAGGTTTTTCTGCAGCGTGCGGGTCGGGAAAAGCCACTGGTGCAAATCGGGTCCGCCCAAGCCGAGCGGGTTGTTGAGGTCCTGATTCGGGCCGGCACCATAGCCGTCCAGCGAAATGGTGAAGCCTTCCACTCGGACACGTGTCATCGGGTCGCCTTTCTTGGGTTCATGGTTGAAGCGGTGGTGCGGGCCGGGCGTCGGGCGCCTGCAGCAGGCACAAGGCTAGCAGCACCAGCAGACCCAATGCGCCCGACAACCACAACGCGCCCCGCCCCAGACTCTCCACGGCAAAGCCAAATAGCCAGGGTGCCAGCGCCTGCGCCAACCGGGCCGGCACCATCAAAAGCCCCTGGCGCTCGCCGTAACCCTGCGGGCCGAACAGCGCCAGTGGCAAGGTGCCTTTGGCAATCGTCAGGATGCCGTTACCGGCACCGTGCAGCACGGCAAACAGCATGGCGACCGGAGCGCCCGCCAGCAGCAACACGGCGGCCCCCACCGGGTGCATCACCGCTGCCAAACGGGCACTGAGCAAGGGGTGGGCACGCCGCAGCACACCAAATTCCAGTATGCGACCCGCCACCTGGGCAGGGCCAATCAGTGCGCCGGCCAGCACCGCGCCCGAAGCGCCCACGCCCGCTGCGCCCAGCAAGGCAGGCAAATGTGCCGCCACGGCCGTGCTGATAAACCAGGTCAGTGCAAACACCAAGGCCAGCAGCACCGCACTTTTCAAAGGCACTTCCGGCGAAGGCTCTCCGGGCGGCGCATCAGGGTCCGGCGCATGAAGCTTTGCAGTGGCACTGACCGATGGCAACAGCCAGTTCAGAGGCAGGCCCACACACAGGTGCAAACCGGCCCAGACAAAGCAGGTCATGCGCCAGCCCTGCCAGCTTTCCAACGCCGCCGTCAGCGGCCAGCCCACCGTGCTGGCAAAGCCGGCAATCAAAGTAATGCCGGTAATCACGTTGCGGGCGTCGCGCCCGTACATCCGGACCAGCGACGCAAACGCGGCCTCGTACAAGCCACCGGCCATGGCCACACCAATCAACAGCCAGGCTGCGAATAAGCCAACGACGCCTTGGCAAGAACCCAGCGCCGCAAGCCCGGCGGCAAACACCAGATTGCCCGCAGCCAGCACCGGTCGCCCGCCCCAGGCATCGATCGCGCGGCCGGCACGCGGCCCCAGAAAGGCCGATATCACCAGCCCGGCAGAAAACGCCGCAAACACCGTGGCGGTACTGATGCCCAGGTCACGGGCAATCGGCGCCGCCAGAAAGGCAGGCAGGTAATAGCTCGACGCCCACGCCAGCGTCTGGGCCAGGCCCAGTTTGATGACGGTGGCCGGGCGGCCGCTAAACCGCTGCGGTGACAACGATTTCGATCCGCCAGCCGGGCTTTGCCAGCGCGGCCTGCACCGTGGCGCGGGGCGGCGTGTGGCCGGGTGCGACCCAGGCGTCCCACACCACGTTCATGCCTGGAAAGTCGGCCAGATCGGCCAGAAAAATCTGCGTCATCAAAATCTTGCTTTTGTCAGAGCCGGCCCGCGCCAGCAGCGCGTCAATGGCGGCCAGCGCCTGCGCGGTCTGCACCCCGATGTCGGAATGCTCGTCCTCGGGCACCTGCCCGGCCAGGTACACGGTGCCGTTGTGCACCGCCATTTCAGACATGCGGGTGCCTACATCAAAGCGTTGAATCATCCGGTTTCCTTCCAAGGCAGTTTGGGTCGCTGGCAAGTGTATCGAGCCACTCTAGTCCAACGAAACCACGCGCGCCCAGGGCAACTGCGGGTCGGCCTCGTAGTCGGCCACCACCCAGGTGCGGCTGGTGTGATCTGCCATGTCGGCCAGAAAATCACGCACCACCGCAATCGAGCCCCGGTCCAGCGCCGCATACGGTTGGTCCAGGCAGGTCACGGGTGCACCGCTTGCCAGCAACCCGGCCAGCGCCACCTTGCGTCGACTGCCCGCCGACAACATGAATAGTTGCTTTTCCGCATGGGCGGTCAGTGCCAGTGCGTCGACCAGTTGTTCCAGCAAGGCAGCGTTCCATTGCGGGCAGCGTGCCTGCAGTGCCACCCAGACTTGCGGCGGTGTCTGCGGGTCTTGCCCGGGCAGCGACAAGTCCAGCCAGAGTGCCCCGGCTACAGCAGTTTCGCCCGGCAGTGCCGGCAGTTCACCGCACAGGCGGCGCAGCAGACTGGTTTTTCCGGTGCGCTCACCGCCGGTGACGGCTAGCAAGCCCGTTGGCAAGGGAAAAGGAGAGTTCATGTTGGGAGAAAGTAGAGCGGTTCAGCAAATGATCTGGAAGATGGTGTCGCGCAGAGAGTTGTCCGGAATCGGGGTGGCCGGTTCGGTCAGCAGCAGGCTCATCAGGACATTGCCGCTGCCCATGGGGCCGGTGGTGACGATGCGGTAAGCGGTGCGCGAAGCGCCGTTTTCGCAGTCAAACACCTCCTGAAATTTTTGCGACCTGGCTCCTTTGGCATCGGGCTGCTTGAAGTCCAGCAGCACCCAGACCTTGATGGTGGACTCCTGCACGTCGATGGTGGATTCCTCCACGTAGGAGAACACCGTGTCGCTCTCGCCCACCCGGACCCAGTCGGCCGAGGACGCTCCGGGCCACAGCGCCAACGCTGCCACCCAAAAAGTCGGCATCCAAGCCCGATGTATGCGGAGCCAAGTTCCCACAGTCATTGCCCTGCCCACCTCATTTCCATTCAATGCACTTCGATTTACATTGTGCCTTTGCGACCGGAGAACTGTGCATGACATCCCCTGACTATTCCCAAGGCGTGGCCTTTGTGCGCGGGCAGTATGTGCCCATTGCCGAGGCCAGCATTCCCATGACCGATTGGGGCTTTCTGCGCTCCGACGCCACCTACGACGTGGTGACCGTGTGGGACGGTGCCTTCTTCCGGCTCGATGCGCACTTGGAGCGCTTTGCGCGCAGTTGCCAGCGCTGGCGCCTGAACCCTGGCTTCGACGCCGCGCAGATCACCGCAGTCCTCAGCCAGTGCGTGCGCCTGAGCGGGCTGCGCGCCTCGTATGTCGAAATGATTTGTACCCGGGGCCAACCGCCCTGGGGTTCACGCGACCCGCGCCAGGCGGTGAACCAGTTTTACGCCTTTGCCGTGCCCTTTGTCTGGCTGGCCAATGCCCAGCAGCGCGAACACGGCCTGCACCTGCGCATCAGCGATGTGCAGCGCATTCCACCCGCGTCGGTGGACCCCACCGCCAAGAATTACCACTGGAACGACCTGACCATGGGCCTGCTCGGCGCGCTGGACGACGGCGCCGACAGCGTGCTGCTGGTGGATGCACAAGGCCATGTGGTGGAGGGGCCGGGCTTCAATGTGTTTTGTGTGCGGGGCGGCGCGGTCATCACGCCCGACCGAGGCATGCTGGAGGGCATTTCGCGCCGCACCGCGCTGGAAATGGCGCAAGCCCTGGGCCTGGAAGTGCAGGTGCGCCCGGTTCCTGCGGACGAGTTGCGCTCCGCCGATGAGGTGTTCATCACCACCTCGGGCGGTGGCGTGCTGCCGGCGAGCCAGATCGACGGGCGCCCGGTGGGCAGCGGCCAGCCCGGCCCGATCACCCGCCGCCTGGTGGATACCTACTGGGCCTGGCACGCCCTGCCGCAGTACAGCCAGCCCATCGCCTACTGAAGCTTAGCCCTGCAAAACAAGCACTCCACTTCTTATTTTATTGACAAAACGCAAACTCCTCGCTCAATAACTGCAGCATAGTGCCATCTTCGAGCAATCGATATGCATTAAATTGCATTTACACACAACCCAAAACGAGGAGCAGACCCGTGAGCCAAACCGATACCCTTGTAGAAGACCGCGAATCCATCGACAACGACAAGTTTGTGGAGGTCAGCTACGACGACTCCATTCCGAACAATGTCGGCCTGTCCTCCGACCGCCAGTTGCTGCGCGCGCTGGAGAGCTGGCACCCCAACTACATTGACTGGTGGAAAGACATGGGGCCCGACGGCTTCCAGAACGCCGATGTCTACCTGCGCACCGCCGTGGGCGTGGACCCGGCCGGCTGGGCCAAGTTTGGCTACGTGAAGATGCCCGACTACCGCTGGGGCATTTTGTTGGCCTCGCAGGTCGAAGGCCGCACCATTCCCTTTGGCAAGCACAAGGGCGAGCCGGCCTGGCAGGAAGTGCCGGGCGAATACCGCTCGCTGCTCAAGCGCCTGATCGTGGTGCAGGGCGACACCGAGCCCGCGTCCGTCGAGCAGCAGCGCTACCTGGGCAAAACCGCCCCCAGCTTGTACGACATGCGCAATTTGTTTCAGGTGAACGTGGAAGAAGGCCGCCACCTCTGGGCCATGGTCTACCTGCTGGTGAAATACTTTGGCAAGGATGGCCGCGAAGAGGCGCAAGCTCTGCTGGAGCGCCGCAGCGGCCAGCAGGACAACCCGCGCATTCTGGGTGCCTTCAACGAACTCACGCCCGACTGGCTGTCGTTCTTCATGTTCACCTACTTCACTGACCGCGACGGCAAGATGCAACTCGCCGCGCTGGCCGAAAGTGGCTTTGACCCCTTGAGCCGGAGCTGCCGTTTCATGCTGACCGAAGAGGCGCACCACCTGTTTGTAGGCGAAACCGGCGTGGGCCGCACGATTGAGGCCACCTGCAATGCCATGGTCAAGGCCGGCATTACCGACCCCTATGACACCGAAGCCATCCGCAAGCTCGGCGTGGTGGACCTGCCGCTGCTGCAACGCAAGGCCAACTTCCACATGTCGGTGACGCGCGACCTGTTTGGTTCGGAAATTTCGAGCAACGGCGCCGAAGCCTTCAGCTCCGGCCTCAAGGGCCGCTTCAACGAAGCCAAGCTCACGGGCGACGACCACCAACTGCACAACGAAACCTACAGCGTGACCCGCGTGGTCGACGGCAAACTGGTGGATGAAGCCGTGCCGGCCCTGCGCGCCATTAACTGCCGCCTGCTCGACGACTACATGGCCGACTGCCAAGGCGGCATTGACCGCTGGAACAAGACGATCGAGAAGGCCGGCATCAACTTCAAGCTGACCCAGCCCTACAAGGGCTTTAACCGCCGCATCGGTGAGTTTGCCGGCACGCGCATCAGCCCCGATGGCACGCTGCTGTCACAAGCCGACTGGGACGCCCAGAAGGGCAACTGGTTGCCCAACGACAGCGACATGGCGTTCATCCACTCGCTGATGCAGCCCTGCCACGAGTCCGGCCAGTACGCCTCGTGGATTGCCCCTCCGCGCGTGGGCATCAACCAGCAACCGGTGGACTACGAATACGTGAAGATCGACTGATTCAGACTGTCACCAGCGCCGCCAATTCGACCAGCCCGATGGGGGCGCGCACCTTCCACGGAATCAGGTAGGTGCGCTGGGACAAGCCGCCGGCAATCCGGTCCATCTGAACCTGCTCTCCCCGGAGGCGGGACTTCAGCAGCGGATCGTGCGTGCCGGCGGCGATCACGCTTTTGTTGATCACCCAGGCGAAGGGCTCAATCTTGGCGCGGCGTAAATCGTCCTGCAATGCTGCCGCCTGCGACACTGGCGTGGTCTCGGGCAGCGTCACCAGAATGATGCGCGTGTAAGCCGGGTCCTGCAGGCGCATCAGCGGCGTCACCAGCCGTGCAGCGCCCGGCCCGTCGAGTTCGCGCAGCATCTGCCGGTGGTAGGCACCGGTGGCGTCCATCAGGAGCAGCGAATGCCCGGTGGGCGCGGTGTCGAGCACCACAAAGGCACTGCGCGCCTCGCTCACCACGCGGGCAAAGGCGTGAAAAACCGCTACCTCTTCGGTGCAGGGTGAGCGCAGGTCTTCCAGCATCAGCGCCTTTTCCTGCGGGTCCAGTTTGGCCCCCTTGGTGGCCATGATCTTGTCGATGTAGCGCTGCGTTTCCACCAGCGGGTCGATGCGGTCCACTTTCAGGCCCGGCAGCTCGCCTGCCAGCGTCACGCTCAGGTGGGCCGCCGGATCGGTGGTACTCAAATGCACCGATTGGCCGCGCTGCACCAGGCCTACCGACAAGGCGGCGGCCACCGTGGTCTTGCCCACGCCGCCCTTGCCCATCACCATGATCAGCCCATGGCCTGCCTTGGCAAGTTCATCGGCCAGCGCATCCAGCCCCTGCCCGTGAGTTTCGGAGTCGGGTGGCAGTTCCTGAACAGCAACGGGCGCAGGCTCCCGCCCCAGCAAGGCACGCAGCGCCGCAACACCCACCGTATCGAAAGCGCGCAGCGGCACCCGGTCTTGCGGCAGAGCCTGCAGGTTCTGCGGCATGGCGTCCAAGGCCTCGGCACCCAACTGCTCCAGAGCGCAGGCAATGCCGTCGTCACGCGCACTGGCTTGAAAGACGCCATTGACCAGCAACCGCTGGTTGTGCAGGCCCAGCGCATGCAGTTCTTCTGAGGTGCGCGCGGCCTCGGTGATGGCTCCCGTCTCTGGGCGCGTAACCAGCACCACCTGGGTCTGGCCCGGGTCACTCAATGCCGCCAGGGCCGCCTGAAAGCGCACTTCCTGCATCTTCAGCCCGGAATGCGGCCCGAGGCAGGACGCGCCCCGGTCGTTGCCGGCCAGAAAACCGGTCCACGCCTTGGGCAAACTCAAGAGCCGCAGCGTGTGACCGGTGGGCGCTGTGTCAAAAACAAGGTGATCAAAGCCCTGCTGCGGGTCCGACAGCAGCGAGGCGAATTCATCAAACGAGGCAATCTCGGTGGTGCAGGCACCTGAAAGCTGCTCACGCACCGTAGCCCGTTCGGCGTCACTGGCATCCACTGCCATCTGGTCCACCACGCGCTGCCGGTAGGACTCGGCCGCATGGTCGGGGTCGATATTCAAAACCCACAGACCCGGCACCTTGGGCACCGGCGTCGGGGTGTTTTGCAAGGGCACGCCCAGCATCTCGTCCAAATTGGATGCGGCGTCCGTACTCACCAGCAACACCCGCTTGCCGCTGTCTGCCAGAAACAAGGCCGTGGCCGCGGAGATAGACGTTTTGCCGACGCCGCCCTTGCCGGTAAAGAACAGGTGGCGCGCGGGCTTTACCAGCAAGTTCAGCGGTTTGGGTTTGAGCCAGTTTTCAACAGCCTGGTGCGTAGGAATGCCGCCGCTGTGCACGATCTCGCCATCGACCATGACCGCAGGCGTCGCATGGATACCGAGCCGTTCGATCTCGGCGCGATCAGTGATCTTGTGGACCTTCAACTGCAAGTGCGCTTCGCTGGCAACCCGCTCAATCATGCCGGCGGTACTCTGGCATTTGGAACAACCCGGACCCAACACAACAACTTGCATAGAACTCTTTCAGACGTTCAAACGAACAAGTCCCATCGTGGCACAGAGCCGCACCAAGTTGCGTACGAAATGGCACATTGCCGCATGAAATCCTGCGCCGGGTGTCGGCGCGCCGCGCGCCACGCAGGGCGCGCCATGCTCAAGCCGCCCGGCGCAATGGGGATACAGCCGTGCGCAGCGCGCCAAACAAATTCTTCGGGTCGTCAAGTTGCGGGATCAGGGCAATCATTTCGCCCATGTGCAGTTCGCGCGCTGCATCGTGCATAAAGCGCAGTGCGGAGTAGTCTTCCAGCGCAAAACCCACCGAATCGAACACCGTCACCTCGTCCGCGCTCAATCGGCCCGGCTGCTGACCGGCCAGCACCTGCCACAGCTCGGTTACAGGGAAGTCAGCGGGCATTTGCTGGATGTCGCCCTCGACCCGGGACTGCGGTGCGTACTCCACAAAGACGCGACCGCGCGTCAGCACGTCGCGGTGCAGTTCGGTCTTGCCGGGGCAGTCGCCGCCCACGCCGTTGATATGCATGCCCGGCTCGATCATGTCGCCACTCAGAATAGTGGCGTTGGTCTTGTCCGCGGTCACCGTCGTCACGATGTCTGCCCCCCGCACGGCCGCGGCGGTGCTGGCGCAAGGCACCAGCTTCAGGCCCGTGCCCTGCAGGTTGTGCATGAGCTTGGCGGTGGCGGCGGGGTCCACATCAAACAGACGCACTTCCTCGATGCCCAACAGATGCTGGAAGGCCAGCGCCTGAAACTCGCTTTGCGCGCCGTTGCCAATCAGCGCCATGACCCGGCTGTCGGGTCGTGCCAGCGCGCGGGCGGCCAGGGCCGAAGTCGCGGCGGTGCGCAGGGCAGTGGTCAGCGTCAGCTCACTGAGCAACAAGGGTGTACCGGTTTGCACGTCGGCCAGCACACCAAAGGCCATCACCGTGGACAGGCCGGCACGGGTGTTTTTGGGGTGGCCGTTGACATACTTGAAGCTGTACAGCGCGTGGTCCGAGATCGGCATGAGCTCAATCACACCGTCGGCGGAATGGTTGGCCACGCGGGCCGATTTGTCGAACTCGGGCCAGCGCAAAAAGTCGGCGCGGAGGGCATCGGCAATGCCGCCCAGGCATTGCTGCAGGCCCTTGCGCTGGATCAGGCGCACCATTTCGGGCGCGCTCAGGAACAGGGTGGCCACGGATGGTTTTTGCGCGGTCAGGGGGTACATGGTTTGTCTCTCAGATTGGAATGGTGTGAACTGAAAGAAGTTTGGCCGGGATTGGCGACAATGAAAATCGCCAAAAATGTGACAATACGGCCAACTATTAGCGTTATGTCAGCAACTTTTATCAAAATGGCAAGTCCCCATGGATGAAATCGACCAAAGTCTGATTGCCCTGTTGCGCCAGAACGCCCGCATGAACGTGGCGGACCTGGCGCAGAAACTCAAGGTTTCGCGGGGCACGGTGAGCAACCGCATCCGCAAACTGGAGGACTCCGGCGTGATTCAGGGCTTCACCGTCAAGCTGCGGCCCGACTCCGAGCCGGATGTCATCCGCGCCTGGATGGGCGTGCTGGTGGAAGGCAACCAGACCCGGCTGGTCACCGCCAGCTTGCTGGGCGAACCCGGCGTGGCTGCGCTGCACGACACCAACGGGCGCTGGGACCTGCTGGCCGAAATCGAGGCGCGCTCCATGGCCGACCTGTCCAAAATTCTGGAGCGCATCCGCCTGATCAAAGGCATCCGCAGCACCGAAACCAACATCCACCTCGCAACCTACCGCTAGCGCCAGCCCCCTCCTCCGGCTCACCCAGGGCAGCGTGTTACGCTCCCCAAGAGGCATCGATCAGCCCCCTTTCTTTCACACCATGCTGCAATACGTCACCATTCCCGTTACCCCTTTTCAACAGAACTGTTCTCTGGTGTTTTGCGACCAGACCCAGCGCGCCGCCGTGGTGGACCCGGGCGGCGACTTGCCGAAGGTTTTGGCTGAAGTGAAGCGCCTGAACCTGACGCTGGAACAAATCTGGCTGACCCACGCCCACATTGACCATGCCGGCGGCACGGCCGAGCTGGCCAAGCAGTTGTCGCTACCTATCATTGGGCCGCACACCGGCGACCAGTTCTGGATTGACGGGCTGGCGCAGCAAAGCAAGATGTTCGGCTTTCCGCCGGCTGAAGCCTTTACCCCGACGCGCTGGCTGGTCGATGGCGACACGGTCACGCTGGGCAACAGCAGCGTGCAGGTGCGCCACTGCCCCGGACATACGCCCGGTCATGTGGTGTTCTATTCGGCAGAGGCCAAGCGCGCGTTTGTGGGCGATGTGCTATTTGCCGGTTCCATCGGTCGCACCGACTTTCCACAAGGCGACCATGACGCCCTGATCGCCAGCATCCGGACCCGGCTCTGGCCGATGGGCGACGACACGGTATTCATCCCCGGCCACGGCCCCGAAAGCACCTTCGGCCGCGAGCGCCGCAGCAACCCATACGTCGCAGATTAGTTTCGCCGCCACACGCAGTGGGCAGCCTTGGGGGCTAGCCCTTTTGCGTAGGGAAAATGCCGCGCTCCGTGACCACAAAGTCCATGGCCCGGTCAAAAGCCTGAGGCCGGATCGTCTCCACCCGCGATAACTCGTAGGCCACGCCAATCGTCAGGGGCGGCGGTGTGATATGGGCCAGGGTGCGGTCATAAAAGCCCCCGCCATATCCCAAGCGGAAACCGGCTGCGTCAAACCCCACCGGCGGCATGATGAGCGCTTGCGGCACCACCACGGCTGTACCGTCGGGAACCGGAATGTCATACGCCCCGGTGGTCATGGCCACTCCGGGCCACCACTGCCGGAACTGCAGCGGCTCACCCTTCTTCACCACCTCGGGCAAGGCGGACATGGTGCCCAGGGTCCGGAAATGCTGCATCGCAAAGCGCGGATCAAATTCGCCCTGAAACGGCCAGTAAATGCCTACCGTCAGGCCGGCCAGTTGCGGAAAACCATCAATCAAATGGCGCGTAATGGCGGCATTCCAATGCGTGCGGTCGGCGTCCGACACCGCCTGCCTTTTAGCCAGCAGCTCCTTGCGCAGCGCTGCCTTCCAGGCCCGTGTCTCGTCGCCCATGTCAGATGCCCGGCAGTTCCGCGTCGCGCTGTGGCGCTGCCACGCCGAGGTGGCGGTAGGCAGCCAGCGTGGCAATCCGCCCGCGCGGCGTGCGCTGCAAAAAACCCTGCTGAATCAGGTAGGGCTCAATCACGTCTTCAATGGTTTCGCGCTCTTCGCCAATGCTGGCGGCAATGTTGTCCAGCCCCACCGGGCCGCCGTCAAAGCGGTGAATCACCGCCTCCAGCAGTTTGCGGTCCATCAAATCGAAGCCCTGCGGGTCGACGTCGAGCATGGCCAGCGCCCGGTTGGCAATGTCCAGCGTGATGGTGCCGCTGCCCTTGACGTCGGCATAGTCGCGCACCCGGCGCAGCAGGCGGTTGGCAATGCGCGGCGTGCCGCGCGAGCGCCGGGCAATCTCGAAACCGCCCGCCTCTTCCATCGGCACATTGAGCAGGCCGGCGCTGCGCGTCACGATGCGTTGCAGTTCCTGCGCGGTATAAAACTCGAGCCGGGCGACGATGCCAAAGCGGTCGCGCAGCGGGTTGGTCAGCATGCCGGCGCGGGTGGTGGCGCCGACCAGCGTGAAGGGCTGCAGGTCGAGCTTGATGGACCGCGCCGCCGGGCCTTCACCGATCATGATGTCAATCTTGTAGTCCTCCAGCGCGGGGTACAGGATTTCTTCCACCACCGGCGACAGGCGGTGGATTTCATCAATAAACAGGACGTCGTTCTTTTCCAGATTGGTCAGCAAAGCTGCCAGGTCTTTGGGCTTTTCCAGCACCGGGCCACTGGTCTGGCGCAAGTTGACGCCGAGTTCATGGGCAATGATGTGGCTCAGCGTGGTCTTGCCCAGCCCCGGTGGCCCGAACAGCAGCACATGGTCTAGCGCCTCGGACCGCATCTTGGCGGCCCCGATAAAGATTTCCAGTTGCTCGCGCACCTTGGCCTGGCCCACGTATTCGTCCAGCAACTTGGGGCGCAGGGCCCGCTCAATCGCTTCTTCCTGGGGGGAAGTCGGGCCGGCCGACACCATGCGCAAGGGCGGTGCAGCGGAAAAATCGTCGGTCTGGATGCTCACGGAATCATTCGCAAAAAGTGGGGTTCTGGGCGTTTGACTCACTATAGCGCGTGGCGCAGCGCCCCTGCGGCCGATTCAAGTTATGCCCGCTTTGCGCCGATACTGTCCACAAGCGCCACCAGATGCCGACATGAGACCCATGTTCCAAACGCCATGAAAACAAAGACCCGCACCTCTATTCGCCTGCAGTCCGCATTGAACCTGCTGTTTGCCAGTGCCCTGCTGCTGGGTCTGTGGGCCACAGGACAGGCCCGCGCCGAAGAAAAGCAGGAACTGATCGAGATGCCGATCAACAAAAAACTCAAGCTGGAAGTTCCCGCCGCTGCCTCCGGTGCGGTGACGCCGGCCGCAAAGCCTGCCGCCGCCGGGGCTGCACACGGTGAGCATGCTGCAACACCCTCTACGCCAGGCGCCAAACCGGCTGCCCATTCCGCGCCTGCCGCGCCGGCAACCCCGGCACCCCCGGCACCCAGCGAAACGGTGCAACAACTGCGCAATGCCATTTCCAGCATTGGCGCGCCCACCAAGAATGCCACCGAGGCATCCAAACGGGTCACCCTGACCAATACCGGCTCCAGCAAGACCGCATCCGGTCACAGTAGCGCGCCGTCCGATAGCCGCCAGGCCATCCGCGCCCGCGCATTGGCGCTGGCCAATGGCATGAAGCCGGGTGCCGAACATACGGCAGCCGTGGGCGAACACGGTGGCGAGGTGCACTGGTCCTATGAAGGCGAAAACGGCCCGCAGAACTGGGGCAAGCTCAAGCCCGAATTCAACCTGTGCGCGATCGGCAAGCGCCAGTCCCCGATTGCCATTCGCGACGACTTCACCCTGTTAGGCCCGGCCGAGCCCATCCGCTTTATCTACACCCCGAGCCGGGGCAGTGTGGTGAACAACGGCCACACGATTCAGGTGGACCTGGAAGGGCAAAACAGCATCATCGTGCGTGGCTCCGAGTACAAGCTGCTGCAGTTCCACTTCCATACACCGTCCGAGGAAATGGTCAACTCCAAGCGCTCCGCCATGGTGGCGCACCTGGTGCACAAGAACGATGCCGGGCAACTGGCGGTGGTCGCGGTGCTGATGGAGACGGGCGAACCGAATCCGATGATCGAGACCGTCTGGACCTACCTGCCGCTGGACACCAGCGACCGCGTCAGCGTGCCCGAAGGCCTGATTGACATGAACAAATTGCTGCCGCCCGACCAGCGTTACTACCAGTTCATCGGATCGCTGACCACGCCACCGTGCACTGAAGGTGTGTTGTGGATGGTGCTGAAGCAGCCATTGCGCATCAGCCAAGCCCAGTTCAGGGTGTTTACCCAACTTTTTCCCCACAACGCGCGGCCGGTGCAGGCAGTGAATGCGCGCCCGGTGCGCGAGGCCCAGTAAGGGTCGAGGGAGCGCCGCGCGCCTATTTGGCCAGCGCGCGCAAAGCCAGCTTGATGCCGTCGCTCACGCCCACATCGGCAGGCAAGGCTTTCAAGGCGGCTGCCGCTTCCTTGTCGCTGTAACCCAGCGCCAGCAGCGCTTGCAGAATGTCGGCCTGTGCGCCACTGCTGGCGCCCAAGGGCGCCCCCATGTCGGCCCCCAACTTGCCCTTCAGTTCCAGCAGCAGGCGCTCGGCCGTTTTCTTTCCAATGCCCGGCACCTTGATCAGACGTCCAGCTTCCTGCAGTGTGACGGCCTGGGCCAGATCGGCCACGCCCATGCCGGACAGCACCGACAGCGCCGTGCGCGGGCCCACCCCCGAAATCTTGATCAGTTCACGAAAGGCTTCGCGCTCGGTGGCAGTGCCAAAGCCATACAGAATCTGCGCGTCTTCACGCACCACGAAGTGGGTCAGCAGCGAGACCCGTTCGCCCGCGGCCGGCAGGTTGTAGAAGGTGCTCATCGGCACCTGCACCTCGTAACCGACGCCACCACAGTCCACCAGCACCTGGGGCGGGTTTTTGTCGCTGAGAATGCCGGTGAGCTTGCCTATCATTTTTTGCCTATCATGGGAGGTTACGGGTTCCTGCGTGGGGGCCTACTGCCGCAAGGAATTATCAGCTTGATTCTCAGACACCTGTTCAGCCCGCTGAACAACACCCGCCTCTCACATTTGTGTGGCCCCACCGACGAACATTTGCGCACGATTGAGCTAGCGCTGGAGGTGCGCATTGCCCACCGCCACGAGCAGTTCAAGGTCGAAGGCCCCAAGGCCAAAGCCCAGCGTGCCATGGACATGCTGCAGGCGCTCTATGAAATGGCGGCGCGCCCGATTGCCCCCGCCACGGTGCAGCTCATGCTGTCCGGTGACGGCTCGGCCGACGCCACCGGCGGTCCAGCGCTGTCCACGCGCCGCGCCGACCTCAAGCCGCGCACCCAGAACCAGGCGCTCTACCTCGACAACATTGCCGAGTTCGATGTGACCTTTGGCATTGGCCCGGCCGGTACCGGCAAAACCTATTTGGCCGTGGCAGCAGCCGTGGACGCATTGCAGCGCAGCGCGGTGCAACGCATTGTGTTGACCCGCCCGGCGGTGGAAGCCGGCGAGCGCCTGGGCTTTTTGCCCGGCGACCTGAACCAGAAGGTTGACCCCTACCTGCGTCCGCTGTACGACGCGCTGTACGACCTGATGGGCTACGACCAGGTGCACAAGGCGTTTGAGCGCCAGGCGCTGGAGATTGCGCCGCTGGCCTTTATGCGCGGGCGCACGCTGAACAACGCCTTTGTGATTCTGGACGAGGCGCAAAACACCACGCCCGAGCAGATGAAGATGTTCCTGACCCGTGTCGGCTTTGGCACCAAGACGGTGATCACCGGCGACCTGACGCAGATCGATTTGCCAAAGTCCCAGATCAGCGGGCTGGTGGAAGCCGAACGCATTCTGCGGCGCGTGCCCGGCATTGCCATTACGCGGCTGACCAGTGCCGACATCGTGCGGCACCCGCTGGTGGCCCGCATTGTGGACGCCTATGAGGCGGCGCGCCTGAGCGATGCGGCCGCCCCCGCAGCGCCGGAATCCGAAGCCGAAGCGCCCCGCGCCGGCTTACCCAAAACCCGTAGCCCCAAGGTCCGCTGATGTTGCACGCCCTGTCCCTTTCCCTGCAGTTCGGCCCCATTCCCTACGCCGCACGCCACCGCGCCGCGCTGCCGCGCCATAAGGTTATCCGCTGGATTCGCCATGCACTGGAGTCCGACGCGGAAATGACCGTGCGGATTGTGGATGCCGAAGAAGGCCAGACACTGAACCGCGATTTCCGCAAAAAGGACTACGCCACCAACGTGCTGACCTTTGACTACACCGGTGCCCCGCTGGTCACAGCCGATCTGGTGCTGTGCGCGCCCGTGGTGGCCAAAGAAGCCAAGGAACAGGGCAAGACCCTGCAGGAGCACTACGCCCACCTGATCGTGCATGGTGCCCTGCACGCGCAGGGCTGGGACCATGAAACCTCGAAGGCCGATGCCGAGAAAATGGAGGCGCGCGAGGTTGCAATTCTGGCCGGCCTGGGCTTCAAGAATCCGTATTGAAGCGTCAAACCCGCCCAACCCCATGACACCGCACCCGGCACGCTGCAAACCCTGGAACCAGCCAGGCAAAGGCGTGACGATCTTCCTAACGGGCTGGCTGCTTTTCGGCCTTGGAACGCTAGCGCAGGCGGCACCCGCCGATGACGCCACCCAGACGCCCCCAGCCATCGCCCTGCTGCTGCAACAAGCCGTGCAGGATGAGCAAAACCCGGACGCCTACGAGGGCCTGTGGCAGGCCGCCAACCGCTACTGCGCGGCCTCGCGTTTGGGCAATACCGAAGCACAGTTCCGCCTCGGTATGTTGTTCGCGTTTGGGCGCGGCGTGCCTGAAAGCCAGGAAATGGCAGCGTCCCTGTTTTCTCTGGCATCGGCGCAAGGCCATGCCGAGGCGCACAGCATGCTGGAAACCATTCGCATGACCAGCGAGGTGCTGCCCCGCTGCGTGATGGAAGAAGTGGCGCCACCCCGCGCGCCCCGCCCACCAACGGTAGCGGCCACCGTAGTAGCGGGCATCGACAAACACCTGGACGGCCTGCCGAAAAACCGCCGCTGGATCGTGGACTTGGTGGGCACCCAGGCCCGCTGGAATGCGGTGGATCCGCGCCTGATCCTGAGCATCATTGCGGCCGAGTCCAACTTTGAAACCACCGCCACCTCGGCCAAATCGGCCCAGGGGCTGATGCAACTCATTCCGGAAACGGCCGAGCGTTTCAACGTGCTAAACGCCTACAACGCCACGCAAAACATCCGTGCCGGCCTGAGCTATGTGCGTTGGCTGCTGTCGTATTACCAGGGGGATGTAAAGCTGGCGCTGGCCGCCTATAACGCAGGCGAAGGCAACGTGGACAAATACAAAGGCGTACCGCCCTTCAAGGAAACCCGCCAGTACGTGCAAAAAGTCTTGGCCCTGTACGGCCGCGCCACCCATCCGTTTGACAACAAGGCCGGGCGCGTCTCACCCATGCTCGGGCGGATCGTCAACTAATACCGAATGACCTGCGTCAGTGCGGGTCGGACGGCATGGGCTCCACCCGCATTGGGATGGTGACGGGCCCGTCATTCACCAGTTCCACCGCCATTTCGGTCGCAAAACGGCCGGTCTGCACGATCGGGTGCGCAGCGCGCGCCTGCGCCACAAAGTAATCAAACAGCTCCCGCCCCAGCGCAGGGGCTGCGGCATTGGTAAAGCTCGGGCGGTTACCGCCTTTGAGGTCGGCCGCCAGCGTGAACTGGCTCACGATCAGCAGCCCGCCTTGGGTGCCCTGCCCATCCACATCCTGCAGGCTGAGGTTCATTTTGCCCTGTGCGTCGCTGAACACCCGCAGTTTGAGCAGCTTGGTCAGCAGCTTGTCGGCCTCGACCCTGGTGTCGCCCTGCTCGGCGCACACCAGCACCAGAAAGCCCCGGCCGATTTCACCGACGATTTCAGCTTCTACCGTGACTTTGGCGCGGCTGACGCGCTGAACCAGGGCCAGCATCGTGCGCGGCTCAGGCCAGGGTTACGCGGGCAAACTTGCGCTTGCCCACTTGCAGCACATAGGTGCCGGCACCCAGCTTGAGGCCTTTGTCGCTCACCACATTGCTGTCAATGCGCACGCCGCCGCCATCGATCAGGCGGTTGCCTTCGCCGCTCGATGCAGCAAGCCCGGCCGACTTCAGCAAAGCACCAATGCCCACGGCCGCCCCGCCTTCGCCCAGCGGCAGGCTGATTTCCGTAATCTCGTCCGGAATGCCGCCCTTGCTGCGGTTGATGAAGTCCTGCTCGGCAGCTTCGGCAGCAGCAACGGAGTGGAAGCGGGCCGTGATTTCCTTGGCCAGCGCCACCTTGGCGTCCTTGGGGTTGCGTCCGGCTTCGACCTCGGCCTTCAGCGCCGCGATGGCGGCTTCGCTCTGGAAGCTCAGGAGCGTGTACCACTTCCACATCAGCACGTCGGAGATGGAGAGCACCTTGGCAAACATGGTGTTGGGCTCTTCGGAAATACCGATGTAGTTGTTCTTGCTCTTGGACATTTTGTCCACGCCATCGGTGCCTTCCAGCAGTGGCATGGTCAGAATGCACTGTGGTTCCTGGCCGTATTCGGCCTGCAGGTGACGCCCCATCAGCAGGTTGAATTTCTGGTCGGTGCCGCCCAGTTCCAGGTCGCTCTTGAGGGCCACGGAGTCGTAACCCTGCATCAGCGGGTACAGGAACTCGTGCACGGCAATCGGCGTACCGGCCTTGAAGCGGTCGTGAAAGTCGTTGCGCTCCATCATGCGCGCCACGGTGTAACGCGAAGCCAGTTGAATCATGCCGCGCGCACCCAGCGGGTCGCTCCATTCACTGTTGTAGCGAATCTCGGTCTTGGCTGGGTCCAGCACCAGGCTGGCCTGCTTGTAATAGGTTTCCGCGTTGACCTTGATCTGTTCGGCGGTCAGGGGCGGGCGGGTGCTGTTGCGCCCGCTGGGGTCGCCAATCATGCTGGTGAAGTCACCGATCAAAAAGATCACGGTGTGCCCCAAATCCTGCAACTGGCGCATCTTGTTGAGCACCACCGTGTGGCCGATGTGGATGTCAGGCGCTGTCGGGTCCAGCCCGAGTTTGATGCGCAGCGGCGTGCCGGTGGCTTCCGAGCGGACCAGCTTCTTGACCCACTCGTCTTGCGGGATCAACTCTTCGCAACCCCGCAGGGTCACGGCCAGCGCCTCGCGGACACCGTCGCTTACAACATTATTAAGACTTGAGGCTTGATTCATAAGGGTTTTTTCGGCCTTCCGGGCACCATGTGGCCGGTATACTGCGGGGTTGTTCCTGCGAAGCGCAAGGAACCTGCGGCTGGATTTTAGTCGCCCCCGACCCGCCCTCCCCAGGAGCACCGAATTTGAAAAGCGCCATTGAACGCACCGCTGAAGAGTTGTTGGCCCGCGCCAGAGCATTGGCCGCCCACCACCCCAAGCGCATCCTTGCAGCGGTTGCTGCCCTTCTGCTCACCGGCACCGGTTTCACCTACGCAGTCGCCAATCTGGCTCCCGACGCGTCCAGTCTGCCGGTGCGCAACATTACCGAAGCCCTGCCGCTGCCCGACCTCGGCCAACAAGCCGCAGCGCTCGACACCCTGCCGCTCACCCTGTATCGCTCGGAGGTCACCCGCTCCACCGATACCGCCGAAACCCTGCTGCGCCGCCTGGGTGTTTTTGACCCGCAAGCGGCCGCGTTTTTGCGCGCCAATCCGGTGGTGCAAAAGAACCTGCTGGGGCGCGCCGGTCGCGCCGTCACAGCGGAAGCGCAGGGCAACAATGCGCTGCTGAAGTTGCAGGCCCGCTGGAGCCCGGACGACGACGGCACATTCAAGCGCTTGACGGTTGAAAAGTCGGCTGACGGCTTCGCCGCCCGCATTGACACCCTGCCACTGGTGGCTACCACCCGCATGGCCAGTGGCTCCATCACATCCACCCTGTTTGCCGCGACCGACGAGGCCCGCATTCCCGACTCGGTGGCCACGCAGCTTGCCGAAATTTTCTCGGGTGACATCGACTTTCACCGTTCCCTGCGCAAGGGCGACCGGTTTTCGGTGGTGTATGAAACACTCGAAGGCGATGGCGAGCCGCTGCGTGCCGGGCGCGTCCTTAGCACCGAATTCGTCAATGCCGGCAAGAGCCACCAGGCCCTGTGGTTTCAGGAACCCGGCTCGGCCAATGCCTCAGCCCGCAAGGGCGGCTACTACACGCTGGCCGGCGAGAGCCTGAAGCGCGCGTTTCTAGCGTCGCCCATGGAGTTCTCGCGCATCACCAGCGGCTTCAAGATGCGTTTCCACCCGATCCTGCAAACCTGGCGCGCGCACCTGGGCGTGGATTACGCCGCCCCCACCGGCACACCGGTACGCAGCGTGGGCGATGGTGTGGTCGAATTTGCCGGTCGCCAAAACGGCTTTGGCAATGTGGTCAAGATCCGGCACCAAGGCCAGACCAGCACGGTCTACGCCCACCTGAGCAAAATTCTGGTCCGCGTTGGCCAGTCGGTAGCGCAAGGCCAAAACGTCGGTCAAGTCGGCACCACCGGCATGTCTACCGGACCGCATCTGCATTTTGAATACCGCGTGAACGGCCAATACCGCGACCCGCAAGCTGTAGCCCGCCGCAACGAGACCGTGCCCCTATCCGCTGCGGTTAAGCCCCAGTTCGACAAGGCCGCGCAACAGGCGCGCGAGACCTTGGCTGCCGCCAGCCAGATGCAGTTCAGCCGCGTCGAATAAGCCGCGGCACCCAGGCTTCCCCCTTTGTCAGAGCTGTACCTTGGCCTGATGTCCGGCACGTCGTTGGACGGGGTGGACGGCGTGCTGGCCGATTTTTCTCAAGCGTCTCCACGCGTTCTGGGTCACGCCAGCCACCCGTTTCCCGACAGCCTGAAGCAGGAACTGCTGGCCCTGAACAGCCCCGGCCCTGATGAACTGCACCGGGCTGCACTGGCCGCCAATGCGCTGGTGCGGGTCTACGCAGCGGTCGTTGCCGAATTACTGCAGTCCACCAAGCTCGCCCCGCAAGCTGTTCGCGCGCTGGGCGCACACGGACAGACCGTGCGCCATCGCCCGCAGATGTTCGATGGCACCGGCTACACCCTGCAACTTAATCAGCCTGCGCTGTTGGCCGAACTTACCGGAATCCCGGTGGTGGCCGATTTCCGTAGCCGCGATGTGGCGGCGGGCGGCCAGGGCGCTCCGCTGGTCCCACCGTTTCACCAGGCGATGTTTGGCCATCTGGCGGGCACCACCTGCGTACTCAACGTGGGCGGGATTTCCAACATCACGGTGCTGAACCCCGAAGCGAAGCAAGACCTGCTGGGCTTTGACTGCGGCCCCGGAAACGCGTTGATGGACGCCTGGTGCCTGCAGCACACCGGCGCACCCTATGACGACCGGGGGAGCTGGGCGGCGCAAGGCCAGGTGCACGCAGATTTGCTGCAGCACCTGCTGGATGAACCGTTTTTTGCCGCCGCCCCCCCCAAAAGCACCGGGCGCGATTTGTTCAACGGGCCTTGGCTGCAAGCCAAGTTAGCGGGCTTTGGTGAAGTGTCTGCGGTGGATGTGCAGGCGACGCTAACCGAGCTGACCGCCCGGAGCTGTGCCGACTGCGTGCGGCGTTTTGCACCCGGCGCTTCCCGCTTGCTGGTCTGCGGCGGCGGTGCGCTCAATCATCACCTGATGGACCGCCTTTCCGCCCTGTTGCCCGGGCGTGCCGTGTCAGGCACCGATGCCCACGGCGTACCTGCCATGCAAGTCGAGGCTCTGGCTTTTGCCTGGCTGGCCCGGCAGTGCGTCCTGGGTCAAACCGCCAGCCTGAAAAGCGTTACGGGCGCCCGAGGCGCCCGCATTCTGGGTGCTATCTACCAGAGTTAGACCGAGAACGAAGATCCGCAACCGCAGGTGGTCGTGGCGTTGGGGTTCTTGATGACGAACTGGGCGCCTTGCAGGTCTTCCTTGTAGTCGATTTCCGCGCCGAGCAAGTACTGGTAGCTCATAGCGTCGATCAGCAGGGAGACACCGTTCTTGCTCATGGTGGTGTCGTCTTCGTTGGTGATTTCGTCGAAGGTGAAGCCGTACTGGAAGCCGGAGCAGCCGCCACCTTGCACGAACACGCGCAGTTTCAAATCGGGGTTGCCCTCTTCGGCAATCAGGTCAGCCACCTTGGCGGCGGCGCTGTCGGTAAACAGGATGGGGGCGGGCATTTCTGTCTGAATATTTTCAGCAACGGCGCTCATGAAAACTCCTAGCTAGTCGGGGTGCGTTTGCGGGATACGTTTGGGATGTCCCAATAGTACACAAAAAAACTCGGGAATTCACCTACAGGTTGTTTGCCGCTAACGTCAGTGTGGGCTTTGCCTCACCTTCCAGCAGCGGACGCAGTTGGCCGGTGATCAGCGCGCCTTGGTGCATTTCCAGCGCGGTGTATTGCACATCGCCCTCAATCCGGGCCTTGGGCTGCAGTTCGAGCAGGTTTTGCGCATGCACCGGCCCTTTCACTTGGCCGTTAATGATGATGTGGTCGGCCATCACCGAACCGTGCACCACCGCCGCATCGGAAATCACCAGCAGGCTGGGCTGGCTCTCATCCGCATGGACATCGCCCTTCACTTCACCGTCAATCCGCATGCCATCGGTAAAGGTCACGTTACCGGCAATGCGACTGCCCTCGGCGATCAGGCTCTTGATGGGCGGTTGCTTCTTCTTGTTGAACATCGGTCACCTCTTGATTTAGTTATTGCAGCTTCAACGACTGCGTGGCCCGGACCGCAGTGCCTTCCAGCACCTTGGCCACCACGCTCCGGATGACGACTTGCGCCGGCACCTCAAACACACCTTGCAAACGCCCGTATTGCTTGAACGACAAGACCTGAGCGCCATTGGCCAGTGTCCCTGTCCAGGGCTTGCCATTCAGTTGCCCGCTGAACGTCAGTTCCAGCCGGCCATTGAATTCGGCCGCGTTCTTGCTGGCCTGAATCACCAGCACCTGCCACTTCAAGTCCTTGCCATTTACCAGGTCAGCCTGCAGCCCCCGGATCGCTACGCCCTCCACCCCGCTAGAGGGAATGAGCCGCTCGAAAAAGCCCAAATCGTCGCGCAAGGTCTGGTTTTCGGCTTGCAACTGCTTGACCTGGGATGCCAGTTTTTCCTCAGAAGCCTTGCCCAGACTGACCAGCGTGTCGGCCGTATTGGCCACCGACTGGGCCTTGTCGCGTGCCACCTTGACCTGCTCCAGTTCGGCGTGCAGCGATTCCAGTTCGGCGCGGACATGCTGCAATTCTTCTTTGGTGCCCCGGTCGAGCCCGGCGATGTCCTTGCCCAACTCGAAGGCCCACAAGGCAATCGCCGCGCAAAAACCCAGCACGATGGCCGCCACCGCCCAGCGAACCGGCCACGGCATAGCGCTGCGCACCGCCATGCGGGGCGCGCTGATGGTCAGCCGGCGGCGAAGGAGGCGCAATCTCATGGAGGGCGCAGTCTAGCAGGCAGCATGAAAAAAGCCGCTGGAATTTGCATTCCAGCGGCTTTTGGCAATTTGCCAGTGGCAAGCGTAAAGCTTAGCGCTTGGAGAACTGCTTACGACGACGGGCGCCGTGGAAGCCGACCTTCTTACGTTCCACTTCGCGTGCGTCACGGGTCACGAAGCCAGCCTGGCTCAAGACGGACTTGAGGCTTGCGTCGTAATCGATCAGAGCGCGGGTAATGCCGTGGCGGGTAGCGCCAGCCTGGCCGGATTCACCGCCGCCAGCCACATTGACCATGATGTCAAAGGACTCGCCGTGGTTAGTCAACAGCAGGGGTTGCTTGCAGATCATGATGGAGGTTTGACGACCGAAGAAAGCTTCGATGTCCTTGCCATTCACGGTGATCTTGCCAGAGCCTTTTTTCAGAAACACGCGGGCGACGCTGGATTTGCGACGGCCGGTGCCATTGTTCCATTCACCAATCATCTAGAGCTCCTTAGATTTCCAACACTTTGGGTTGCTGGGCAGTGTGGGGGTGCTCAGCACCGCCGTACACCTTGAGCTTCTTGATCATGGCGTAGCCCAGGGGACCCTTGGGCAGCATGCCCTTGACGGCTTTTTCCAAAGCGCGGCCGGGGTGCTTGGCTTGCATGTCGCGGAAGTTGGTGGCTGTGATACCGCCGGGATAGCCCGAGTGACGGTAGTACACCTTGTCCAGGGACTTGGCACCTGTGACGCGCAGCTGGGCTGCGTTGATGATGACGATGAAGTCACCGGTATCGACGTGAGGCGTGTAAATGGCCTTGTGTTTGCCGCGCAAACGGAGAGCAACTTCGCTGGCTACTCGTCCGAGGACCTTATCGGTCGCGTCAATCACAAACCACTCGTGCACGACCTCAGCGGGTTTTGCGCTGAAAGTAGACATGAGAAATTCCTAATGGAGTTGGTTTGGCGGGTTCTTTTCCACGGTCGGTGTTCCTTCTTGTACTCTCGGCTTGCGCCTCGGGCGGGGAATCTCTTAGGTGGGATTTGCAGCGGCGCGGGGCTTTTGCAGCTTCGCCGCGGAACCACAAATTCGCTGCGAAGCCCGCCATTATATGAAAGTTGATCAGGTTTTGGGGAACTTTCTGAGCGAAAGGGTTACCATCCAGCCATGTTCAGTTACCGCCACGCCTTCCACGCAGGCAACCACGCCGATGTGCTCAAGCACATCGTTTTGCTGGCTGTCATGCGCTACATGACCCAAAAAGACACGGCGCTCAACGTGTTTGACACCCACGCCGGTGCCGGCTTGTACCGCCTCGACGGCGACTACGCCAAGACGAGTGCCGAAGCCTCCGAGGGCTTTTTAAAGCTGGTCGCCAGCAAGCCGGAGCAGGGTTTTGCACCCGCCATTCAGGACTACATCGAAATGGTGGCAGGCTTCAATGCGGGCGGCACCTGGAGCGTGTACCCGGGCTCGCCCTTCATCATCCAAAGCCTGTTGCACGGCCGCGACAAGCTCAAGCTGTACGAACTGCACCCGACCGATACCAAGACGCTCACCGCCAATATCGCCCAGTTGGAGGCCGGTCGCCAGGTCACCATACTGCGGGAAGACGGCTTTGAAGGACTCAAAAAGTTCTTGCCCCCGCCCTCGCGCCGCGCCCTGGTGCTGTGCGACCCGAGCTACGAAGTCAAGAACGATTACGCGCGGGTGCAAGCCATGGTGGTCGACGCCATGCAGCGCTTCAGCACCGGAACCTACGCGGTGTGGTACCCGATCATTCCGCGCCCGGAAGCGCATGACGTGCCGAAAAAGCTTAAAACCCTGGCCACCAAGTCGGGCAAGAGTTGGCTGGGCGTCACGCTAACGGTCAAGAACAGCAAGCTGACCCAGGACGCGGAAGGCGAAGTGGTGCGCCCCGGCCTGCCAGCCAGTGGCATGTTCCTGATCAACCCGCCGCACACCCTCAAGGCCCTGCTCAAAGACGCCATGCCGCAACTGGTCAAGGCCCTCGGGCAGGACCAGCACGCCGCCTTCACCCTGGAAAGCGGCGGCTAGTCACCCCTTAGGCGGCGAGCGCCTGGGGCTTTTGCACCGGCGTCAGACCCAGCACCGAGCACAACGACAACACCGGCGTGCTCTGGTTCATGGTGTAGAAGTGCAGCGAGGGAGCGCCGTCGACCAGCAGGCGGCTGCACATATCCGCCACCACCTCCAAGCCAAAGGCACGGATAGAGGCCAGATCGTCGCCATAGCTTTGCAGGCGCAGGCGGATCCAGCGCGGGATTTCGGCACCGCAACTGTCCGAGAAACGCATCAGTTGCGTGGCGTTGGTAATCGGCATGATGCCGGGGATGATCGGAATCTCGACGCCCCGTGCCGCCACTTCGTCGCGGAAACGGAAGTAGGAATCCGCGTTGAAAAAGTACTGCGTGAGTGCCGAATTGGCACCAGCATGGGCCTTGATCACAAAGGCTTCGAGGTCGGCCGCAGGCGACTTGGCCTGAGGGTGCACTTCCGGGTAAGCCGCCACTTCGATCGAGAAGTAGTCGCCGGTTTCCTCACGGATAAACCGCACCAGATCGCTGCCATGGGCCAGGTCGCCAGCCACACCGTAACCGCTGGGCAAGTCACCGCGCAAAGCCACGATGCGCTTTACGCCCATCGCTTTGAGTTGGGCCAGTTGCTCGCGAATCGACGCCTTGGTGGCGCCAATGCAGGACAGGTGCGAGGCCGCTGCCGTGCCCTCGGCCACCATTTCACGCAGGGTGCTGAAGGTGCCTTCCTGCGTGGTGCCACCGGCACCAAAGGTCACCGAGCAGAACTCGGGCTGCAGCACATAAAGATCGCGGCGAATGCCGGCCATCTTGGCTGCGACTTCGGCGTTTTTGGCCGGGAAAAATTCCAGGCTCAGAGGAACGCGTTGCTTATGGGACATGGATTGCTCCTCAACCAGACTGCGCCGCACACGGCAGCACAGGCTTTTCACTTCGCCAGATTCTTGGCGCAAATAAAGAATTCGCGGTTGCCGTCGCCACCTTCAATCGGCGAGTCGAACCACGCGGTCACCGTCAGTCCCAGATCGGCGCAGGCTTCACGCAGGCGCTTCTCCACGATGAGGTACATAGCTGGATCTTTGACGATGCCGCCCTTGCCGACCTGGCCGGGCTGCAGTTCAAACTGGGGTTTCACCAGGGTCAGCAGCGTGCCACCGGCCTTCAGCAAGGGCACCACCGCAGGCAGCACCAGGGTCTGGGAGATGAAAGACAGGTCGGCCACGATAAGGTCGAACTCCGGAGCAAATTCCGATTCGGTCTCTGCCGCATCGTCTGCTTCCGGTGCTTCGTCCTCGTCGACTTCAAACACACCGTCTTCGCCCGTGCTGTCCTCATAGGCCTGAACCAAATCGTCGGCCGTGAGCGCACGCGCATTCACCTTTTCCACACACAG
>ERZ1034361.243-NODE-243-length-39513-cov-5.742596_pt1 | contig 39513 bp, 36 predicted proteins | sample MGYA00520617_ERZ1034361 | MGnify/ENA primary metagenome ERZ1034361 (study PRJEB33736, sample SAMEA104284507) | Azolla filiculoides | biome: Urban; feature: Water surface; material: Ditch water | place: Netherlands | collected 2015-10-28 | depth 0-0.1 m ...
GCGCGCAGAGGAACTTGCCTTCCCACTGGGCACGGTCGGCTTCCTGTTCAACCTGGGCGAGGGCATAGGCGACGCGACGACGCACGTCGTGCACATTGGTTTCCTTGCCCTTGGCGTACTTCTCGATGAGCACTTCTCCGGAAATTTCCTGCTCCGGCAGCGGGGCATACAGCGGTGCTTCGGGAATGTCAGTCAGCGACAGCTGCTCAGCGATTTTGCTCATCAAAGGCTCCTCTACAAAATTCGGATTGTTCTGGGTTATTAATTTTCGAATGTCGCTAAGCTACTAGATATAGTGCCTCAAGGCAATATCTTGACTAGATACGGTGTTTATGGGCCGGCCTGGCTGGCTTGAGCTGTGTGCCAAAAAAGCCAAAAAAAACAAAGCCCCGGCACTTTTCAGTGACCGGGGCCGGGGCAAAAAATATTTTTTCAGAGGGCGAGAAGCGTCTGCGCGTGGTGCGCCATCATCCATTCTTCGTTGGTCGGGATGACCAGCACGTCCACGCTGCTGTTGCCGGCGCTGATGACGATTTCGTGGCGGGCGTTGGCTTCCGGGTTGAGGCGGATGCCCAGCCATTCGGAGAGCAGGCAGACGCGGCGGCGGATTTCGGCGGCGTGTTCGCCGATGCCGCCAGTGAACACCAGGGCATCGATGCCGCCCGAAGCGGCGACGAGGGAGCCGAGTTCGCGGGCGATGCGGTAGCAGAAGAGGTCGACGGCTTCCTGGGCTTCCGGCTTGTCGCTGGCGAGCAGTGTGCGCATGTCCTGGCTGATGCCGGAGACGCCGAGCAGGCCGGATTCCTTGTAGAGCATGGTGGTCATGTCCTTGACCGAGAGCTTCTTGGTTTCCATGAGGTGCAGGATGACGCCCGGATCGAGGTTGCCGCAGCGGGTGCCCATGAGCAGCCCGTCGATGGTCGAGAAGCCGAGCGTGGTGGCGACGCACTTGCGATTGACCATGGCGGCCATGCTGGCGCCGTTGCCGAGGTGGGCGACGACGACCCGGCCGCTGGCGCGATGCGAGTGCTCGGGCAGGGCGCGGGCGATGTATTCGTAGGAGAGGCCGTGGAAGCCGTAGCGCTTGATGCCTTCGGCCGATAGGGCGCGAGGCAGGCCGAAGGTCTGGGCGACGTCGGGCTGGCTGCGGTGGAAGGCGGTGTCGAAGCAGGCGATCTGCGGGACGCCGGGGAGCAGGGCTTGCAGGGCGCGAATGCCGGCGACGTTGTGCGGCTCATGCAGCGGGGCGAGCGGGATGAAGCTGGTCAGGTGGCCGAGCACGGTGTCGTCAACGACCGTCGGTTGCGAGTAACGCTCGCCGCCATGTACGACGCGGTGGCCGACGGCGACGATCTCCCAGCCAGCGTGGGTGGCCATGAACCATTTGAGCAATGCGTCGAAAGCGACGTCGTGGCTGACCTGTTCGCCGGCGATGGCCTGATCGGCGATCTTCTTGCCGTCACGATCCTTGGCGACCATTTTGGTGGCGTTGGTGCCGATGCCGTCGATCTGGCCGGAGACTTCGGCGTCCGGAGAAATCGGGCGGGCGAGCGGAAAGAGGGCGAATTTGATGGAAGACGATCCAGCATTGATCGTCAGGATGCCTTGTTTCATGTCAGACGGTTCCAAGTTTGCGGTTGTGGTGAGCGATCAGTGCGGCGATGACGCACGATGCCGTACGGGTTTCGGCTGTGTCGGCGCGGCTGGTCAGGACGATGGGCACCTTGGTGCCGAGCACGATGCCGGCGGTCAGGGCATTGGCCAGGTATTCCAGCTGCTTGGCGATCATGTTGCCGGATTCGAGGTCGGGCACGACGAGGATTTCGGCGTGGCCGGCGACGGCCGACTTGATCCCCTTGGTCTTGGCGGCGATCAGCGAGACAGCGTTGTCGAAGGCGAGCGGGCCGTCGAGGATGCCGCCCTTGATCTGGCCGCGGTCTGCCATCTTGCACAGGGCAGCGGCGTCGAGCGTGGACTGGATTTTCGGATTGACCGTTTCGACCGCCGAGAGAATCGCCACCTTGGGCTCCGGGATGCCGATGATGTGCGCCAGTTCGATGGCGTTGCGGATGATGTCGGCCTTGTCTTCCAGCGTCGGCGCGATGTTGATGGCGGCGTCGGTAATCAGCAGGGGACGGTGATAGGTCGGCACATCCATGATGAAAACGTGGCTGATCCGGCGCGAGGTGCGCAGGCCGTTGGCGCGGGCGACGACTTCGCCCATCAGCTCGTCGGTGTGCAGGCTGCCCTTCATGAGCGCCTCGGCATCGCCGGTTCGGACCAGTGAAACGGCCAGGGCCGCCGAGTCGTGGCTATGGGCGGCATGGACGATGCGGATGCCGGAGAGGTCGATGCCGAACTCTTCGGCAATGGCGCGGATCTTGTTTTCCGGGCCGACCAGGATGGGTTCGATGATGCCGGCCTGGAAGGCCTGGACCGGTCCTTTCAGGGATTCGTAGTCGCAGGGATGAGCGACGGCCGTGGGGATCGGCTCCAGCCCCTTGACGCGTTCGAGCAGGTGAATGTAACGCTCGTGCTTGTCATCGATGCGGATCGACGGCATGTGCACTTCATGCAGGCGCGACACCTTTTCAGTGGGGGCCAGCACTTCAGCCGTGCCACGCACGACCTGCAGGCCTTCCTGGTTGGTGCACACGCAGTCAAAGGTGACATGCTTGTTGTGATCGAACTTCTGCTTGGCGGTGACGATGATGGTGATGGTGTCGCCGATGGTCACCGGGCGGGAGAAGTGCAGGGACTGGTCGATCAGGATGGTGCCGGGGCCGGGGAACTGGGTGCCCAGAACAGTCGAGATCAGCGAACCGCTCCACATGCCGTGGGCGATGACTTCGCGGAAGAGGCCGCTTTCGGAATAGCCGGGGTCGACCACCGAGGGATTGACGTCGCCGGTGAGGATGGCGAACAGCTTCACATCCTCGGGCATCAGGGTCCGCGTCAGGTGGGATGAGTCACCGACCCGGATTTCGTCGTAGGTCCGATTGACCAGAAAACGCTGCTCGCTGCTTTCATGCATGGCAATGCTCCATAAAAAATGGCTTCCCTTGGCTCGTCACAGTATAGGGTGCTGCGTTGCAGCAAACAACGGCGCCTGTTTTGGATGAGGACTCGTGGCTCATGTCGGGCGGGGCATGGTGCGCCGTTCGAGGGCGGCGTCGGCCGGCGGAATATCGATGTCGAGTTCGGGACGCAACTGCGACAACTGCTCAACCACCCATTGGTTGGCTTCGCCGCTGAACTCGCGTGAAATCAGGGGGGCGCCGGTAAAGGCTTCGACAAAGAGGGCGACGGCGGCCGAGCGGCTGACGCCGTACTCGCAATGGACCAGCATGGATACTTCTTCCGGCGCATGGTGCAGATCCTGGACGAAGGTGGCTATCTGGCGGGCCATCGGGTAGTCGAAGAGACCGGGGATCGGCGCCGGCAGGTATTCATCAGCCGGCACGGCATCGTAGAAAGCCAGGCGCAGGACGTGCTCGAAATGGGCGTGGAGATTGGCTTCCGGGGTGCCGGGGTCGGTAATCGAAATGACGGCGATGGACGGCTTGCCGATCAGTGACTCGGCCAGTTCGCGCGAGGCGAAATACACTTTTCTGATGGTCATTCCATGAAAACCGGGTCTGAAAAAACGAGGGTGCCGTCCTTGCGCATCATGAGATTGTCGGCCTTGATAAGGTCGGGCAGGGCGCCGTATTCGGTCGAAAAGTCCTCGACCGCCTTGAGCGACTCCTTGAGCGCATCGGTCCAGCCCATAGGCGTCACGACAAGATGGTGCAGGGCGATGCGACCCATGTCCTGGGCCAGGTTGCGCCACATCATGCAGGCGTCGAAATACGAGGTGGATAGCTTGGTCGCGATTTCGGCCGCATCGCCGCTGCCGGGCAGCGGGTAGAGCCGCTCGACTTCAACGATATGGAAGGGAAAGCCGCGGCTGGAACGGCCGATGGTGCCGTGGTCGGCATAAACAATCGGGAAGTGCGGCCCGGTCGGGCGGTCGTCGGCCGTGTAATAGGCGTAGTCGGTGGGCGATGAAAGCACCTTGAAAACGCGCTCCAGGCCGTCGACGCTGTCGGCTTCAAGGACGATGGTGCTCTCGCCGCGACCGATTTCCTGGCGGCCGCGCAACAGGGGGTGATCCGGCACGGGATCGGGGAGTAGTCCGTCAATGTCTGGCATTGGCTTCTCCGGAAGTGTGGCGAATTGGCGGGAGCTTGCTCCCGCCAATGTTACTGCAGGCTCAGGCGACGATGTGGGCGCCGGCGTCGACGTAGATCGTCTGCCCGGTCATGCCGGATGAACCCGGCGTGCACAGGAAGGCGGTCAGGGCGCCGACTTCGTCGATGGTCACAGTTCGGCCGAGCGGTGCCTTGACGGCATCGGCTTCGAGCAACTGGTTGAAGTTGGCGATACCGGAAGCGGCACGGGTCATGATCGGGCCGGGTGACACGGCGAAGACGCGGATGCCCTTGGGGCCGAGGTCGTAGGCCATGTAGCGGACGGCCGACTCAAGCGCCGCCTTGATGATGCCCATCACGCCGTAGTTGCGCACGACGCGCTCGGCGCCGAGGTAGGACATGGTGATCAGCGAACCGCCGTGGGCCATCAGCGGCTCGATGGCCTTGGCCATGCGCAGGAAGCTGTGGCAGGAAATGTTCATGGCCGAATCGAAGCCGGCTTCGGTGGTGTCGATGACGCGGCCGTGCAGGTCGTCGCCATTGCAGAAGGCCATCGAGTGAATGGCGAAGTCGAGTTCGCCGAATTCTTCGCCGCATTGCTGGATGGCGCTTTCGAGGCTGCCTTCCTCGGTCACGTCGAGCTTGAGGAAGAGCTTTGCACCGAGGGCTTCGGCCAGGGGCTGGGTGTATTTGGCCGTCTTGTCGTTCTGATAGGTCAGGGCAATCTCGCCGCCCAGTTCACGAATGGCCTTGGCGACGGCGAAAGCGATGGACTTGTCGTTGGCGACGCCGGTGATCAAACCCTTTTTGCCGGCCAGCGGCAAGTGGGCATGGGTGTGAACGAGGGGGGATTGTTCATTTATTGTGTTCATGCTGTTCATCCTTTCAGGGGTGATCAAGGAGTATTGCGTTGCACCATTCGTAATCGGATTCCTCCAATTGACGGTGCTTTGTGTGTGTTGCGACGCAGCACCATTGTCACATATTCAGGCTTTTGCAATGTGACAAATGACCCTTAGTTGACCTCGCTCAACAAACTGCAACAATCGGGTGCTAGCCTCTTCATGTCATGGGCAATTTTGGAGATTGTCGTGGGACTCAATGAACTGCATGCCGAAGTGGTCGCCGGTGTGGTCGACCGGGTGGTCAATCGATATCGACGCGATCCGAGCTGCATGCTGCAGATCCTGCGCGAAGTTCAGGAAGCCTGCGACTGGATTCCGCCGGCAGCGATCGACCGCATGCAGGAACTGCTCGGTGTGCCGCGGACCAAGATCGAAGGCGTCGCCGGCTTCTATTCCTTTATCTACACCGAGCCGCGCGGCCAGTACCGGGTGCTCTTCTCCGACAACATCACCGACCGCATGCAGGGCAACCGGGCGATGATGGAGCGCCTGTGCAACAACCTCTGGGTCGAGCGCGGCAAGGTTTCGGAAGATGGCCTGGTCAGCGTTGGCAAGACGGCTTGCACGGGGATGTCGGACCAGGGGCCCGGCATGCTGGTCAATAACTACGCGATAGCCGGTCTGAGCGAGGCGCGCATCGACGAAATCGCCGAACTGATCCGCAACAAGGTGCCGCTGGCCGAATGGCCGCCGGCCTATTTCAGGATCGAAGACAATATCCGGCGGGCCGACATCCTGCTCAATGCCGATTTCAAGCCGGGGGCTGCCTTGCTCGCCGCCCGCGCCCGGACGCCGAGCGACGGCCTCAATGCCTCGAATACCCGCTCCTGGCGCGAAGGTCTGCCCAGCGGCATCGGCGGGCCGGCTGCAACGCTCGATGAAATCAAGCGGGCCAACCTGCGTGGCCGGGGCGGTGCCGGCTTTACCACCGGCCTGAAATGGGAAGCCTGTCGCAATGCGCCGCTCAAGGCTGGCCACCAGCGCATCATCGTCTGCAATGCCGACGAGGGCGAACCGGGCACCTTCAAGGATCGCGTCCTGCTCGCCAAATGTCCCGATCTGGTCTTCGAGGGCATGACCGTCGCTGCCTACGCGGTCGGCGCGACGCGCGGTTTTGTCTATCTGCGCGGCGAATACCGCTACCTGCTCGATCACCTCAATGCCGTGCTCGCCCACCGGCGCCGCGAAAACCTGCTGGGCAAGGACATCTGCGGCCTGCCGGGGGCGGATTTCGATATTGAGATTCACGTCGGGGCCGGTGCCTATGTTTGCGGCGAGGAATCGGCGCTCATCGAGTCGCTCGAAGGCAAACGCGGCACGCCGCGCAACCGGCCGCCTTTCCCTGTGACCAATGGCTATCTCGACCAGCCGACCGTCGTCAATAACGTCGAAACCTTCGCCGCGGCAGCGCTCATCGCCCTCAACGGGGGCGAGTGGTACGCCGCCATCGGGACCAAGCATTCAGCCGGGACCAAGCTGCTCTCGGTATCCGGCGATTGCGCCCGGCCGGGGATTTACGAATACCCCTTCGGCGTCAGCATCCGCCAGGTGCTGGCCGATTGCGGGGCAAGCGACACGCAGGCCGTGCAGGTCAGTGGCCCGTCCGGCATCTGCGTCGCAGCGCCCGAGTTCGACCGCATCATCGGTTTCGAGGACATCCCGACGGCCGGTGCCTTCACGATTTTCGACCAGAGCCGCGACATGTTCGAGGTGGCGCGCAATTACGTGCATTTCTTCCAGCACGAAAGCTGCGGTTTCTGCACGCCGTGCCGGGTTGGCACCTCGTTGCTCAAGAATCTCATGGACAAGTTGCATTACGGCAGCGGTTCGCCCTACGACTTTGCCGAAATCGAGAAGCTCAACCAGTTGCTGCAATCGATGAGCCACTGCGGCCTCGGTCACACCGCCTGCAATCCGGTGCTCGACACCATCGCCAAGTTCCGCCCGGCTTACGAAAAGCGCATGATGCAGCAGGATTTCACGCCGGCCTTCGATCTCGACCGCGCCCTTTCCTCGGCCCGGCAGATGACCGGGCGCGACGATGCCGCCGCTCACCTGACGACCGAACACGGGAGCAAACCATGAGCCATACCTTCACGCTCGACGGCAAGACCATCCCCTTCGTCGACGGCCAGACCATCATCCAGGCGGCCAGCGCGGCCGGTGTTTTCATTCCGCACCTCTGTTACCACCCGGAATTCAAAGCGCACGGCTCGTGCAAGTTGTGCACCGTCAAGGTCAATGGCCGGCATACGGCCTCGTGCACCATGCGCGCGGCGGCCGGCATGGTCGTCGAGAGCGAAACCGAGGAGATCAACGACGAACGTCGGGCGCTGACCCAGATGCTCTTCGTCGAGGGCAACCACTTCTGCCCGTCCTGCGAGAAAAGCGGCAATTGCCAGTTGCAGGCGACGGCCTACCACCTCGGCATGATGTCGCCGCACTACGACCACTTCTTCCCGAATCGCGCCGTCGATGCCTCGCACCCTGAAGTGCTGCTCGATTTCAACCGCTGCATTCTCTGCTCGCTCTGCGTGCGGGCCAGCCGCGATGTCGATGGCAAGAATGTCTTTGGCCTGTCCGGGCGCGGCATCAAGACCCACCTCATCGTCAATGCCAAATCCGGCCAGTTGGCCGACACTGACTTCTCGCTGGCTGACAAGGCGGCGCAGGTTTGTCCGGTTGGCGTCATTCTCCAGAAGCGGCAGGGCTTTGCCGTGCCGATCGGGGCGCGCAAGTTCGACAAGGCGCCGATTTCAGAAACGACGGAGGAGCGCTGATATGACCGCCGCCAAAAAACTGAAAGTGGCCACCACCTCGCTGGCCGGCTGCTTCGGCTGCCACATGTCCCTGCTCGACATCGACGAGCGGCTGTTCACGCTGCTCGAACACATCGAGTTCGACCGCTCGCCGCTCACCGACATCAAGACCTGCAGCCCGGATTGCGACATCGGCATCATTGAGGGTGGCCTGTGCAATGCCGAGAACGTCCATGTTTTGCGCGAGTTCCGCCAGAACTGCAAGATCCTCATCGCCATGGGCGCCTGCGCCATCAACGGTGGCCTGCCGGCGCAGCGCAACCACCTGCCGCTGACGACCATCCTCGAAGAGGTCTATCACACCAGTCCGGGGCTGACCAACGGCATGATTCCCAACGACCCGGAACTGCCGCTGCCGCTCAACCAGGTGCATCCCATCCATGAGGTGGTCAAGATCGATTACTTCATTCCCGGCTGCCCACCCTCGGCGGATGCCATCTGGAAGGTGCTGACCGATCTTCTCGCCGGTAAAGAACCCGAGTTGGGCCACGGCCTGATGCACTATGACTAATCCACTGCGCCTTCGGCTCATGACTTTGTCAACTTCGCCTTGCCGTGCTATTCGCACTGTCTGCGGCTCGTCTTCGTGTCCTGAACCGAAGGCGCCACGGATTTGGAGAATGGAATGACCTACCAACTGGAAACTGCCGCCCACCCCGAAACCCTGCGCCGCGTGGCGATTGACCCGGTCTCGCGGGTCGAGGGCCACGGCAAGGTGACCATACTGCTGGACGACCAGAACAAGGTGCACCAGGTGCGCCTGCATATCGTCGAGTTTCGCGGCTTCGAGAAGTTCATCCAGGGTCGGCCGTACTGGGAGGTGCCGGTCATGGTTCAGCGCCTCTGCGGTATCTGCCCGGTCTCGCACCATCTCGCAGCATCCAAGGCGCTCGATGTCATCGTCGGGGCGAAGAAGCTGACGGCGACGGCCGAGAAGATGCGCCGCCTGATGCACTACGGCCAGATGCTGCAATCGCATGCGCTGCATTTCTTCCACCTCTGTTCGCCCGACCTGCTCTTCGGCTTCGACAGTGACGTCACCAAGCGCAACATCGTCGGCGTTGCCATGGCGCATCCTGAAACTGCCAAGCGCGGCGTCCTGCTCCGCAAGTTCGGGCAGGAAGTGATCCGTGTTACCGCCGGCAAACGCGTGCATGGCACGGGAGCCGTGCCGGGCGGTGTCAACAAGGCACTGACCATCGCCGAGCGGGACGAACTGCTCAAGGACATCTATCACATCGTCCAGTGGTCACGCGAAGCCGTCCATCTGATCCAGAAGGTGCATACGCAGGACCCTGGGCTGTACAACAGCTTCGGCATCTTCCGCTCCAATTTCATGTCCATCGTTGGCCACAACGGCGACCTCGATTTCTACCACGGCAGCCTGCGCGCCCGCGACGACAACGGCAAGATCATCTTCGATCACGTCGATTACCAGCAGTACGACCAGTACATCGAGGAAGAAGTACGTTCGTGGAGCTACATGAAGTTTCCCTACTTCAAATCGCTGGGCAAGGAAAACGGCTGGTACAAGGTCGGCCCGCTGGCCCGTGTGCAGAACTGCAACCAGATCTCGACGCCCTTTGCCGAACACGAGCGCAAGGAATTCGTTGATTACGCTGGTGGATCGCCCATGCATGCCCCGCTGGCCTATCACTGGACGCGGATGATCGAGATGCTGCACGCCGCCGAGGTGATCAAGGAGCTGCTGCACGATGATGATCTGCTCGGGACCGACCTCATGGTGCAGGGCGAACGGAAAATGGAAGGCGTCGGCGTCATCGAGGCGCCGCGCGGCACGCTCTTCCACCATTACCGCGTCGATGAAAATGACCTCGTCACCATGGCCAACCTCATCGTCTCGACGACCAACAACAACCAGGCCATGAACGAAGCCATCCGCAACGTCGCCCGGCGCTACCTGCACGGCCATGAAATCACCGAGGGCCTGCTCAACCACATCGAGGTCGCCATCCGCGCCTTCGACCCCTGCCTGTCCTGCGCCACGCATGCGCTCGGCAAGATGCCGCTGGAGGTTGAACTGGTCGATGTCGAAGGGAGCATCGTGCATTCGTTGAGCCGTTCGTGACGGCACCCGTTGTCATTTTTGCCGTCGGCAACCCCAGTCGTGGCGACGACGCCATTGGACCGGAATGCTGTGCCCGCCTGGAGCAATGGCTGGCGAACGAAGGGCTGGCCGAGCGGTTTGAGTTGATTGAGGATTTCCAGCTCCAGATTGAACACGCCCTCGACCTTCAGGGCCGGCAACTCGCCCTCTTCATCGATGCCGGTGCCAGAACGCCGGGACCATTCACCTTCCGGCGCATCGCCCCGGCCACCGGCGCCGCCTGCACAACCCACGAACTGCCGCCGGAAGCCGTGCTTCAGGTCTATGTGCAGACTGAAGGCGAGGTACCTCCACCCGCCTTTGTGCTTTGTATTCGTGGCGAGGATTTCGAACTGGGCGAGCCGATCAGTGCATTGGCCGAGGGCAATCTGCAGTCGGCTTTTGAATTGCTGGTCCGGTTATGCTGTCAGCCCTCACTCGCCACGTGGGAGGATGCTTCACTGGCGATAGCGGTCTGAAATAACTCTTTGAATTCTGGTTGAGTTTTCTGGTTGATCATGAGGCTGTTGTTGCTTGCCTGTAGCGGCGGAAGTGTCTCCGCAAGAGACATTCGTCGGCTGGGTGGCCCAGCGTTTGTCATTGGCAAGGTCACCTATTATTATGCTGGGATATCTTCACCCGCGAACGCTTATCGCGGTTCGCCAGGAATTCAGGGAGAGACACCATGCAATGCCCAAATTGCAAGCACATCAATAACGATGGCACCCAGTATTGCACCCAGTGCGACGAAAAACTCCCAGCACCGGCACCATCCGCTGAAATGGGCGATCAATGTCCACGCTGCGGGGCGACCCATCGCCCGAATGCCAGATTCTGTCCGGACTGCGGGGGCGTATTAAGCCATACCGATGAAGCTCAGCCGGTCATCGAGGCAGACATAGAGCCAGACGAGGATGGCGACTCGGGAATGCGCACCAAGCTGCTGATTGGCCTGTTCGCAATCCTTACTGCTAGCGCGACAGTCTATCTCCTGAACCACAATTCATCCGTGCCACCGGAAACAGCAAGCCCCTCGGCAAGCACTCCCGTCCCGGTCGCCACGCCGGCGGTTGTCGAGCCACCCAAGACGCAAGCACCGGCAGTCGCCCCGGAACCTGTCAGTTCTCCGCCCCCCCCGGCTGCGCCCCCTCCGGTTCAAGAGCCAGCCAAGGCTGAATCGGCCAAACCCGAACCGCCAAAACCGGAACCTGTGGTTGCAGTTCCAGCCAAACCGGAACCTGTGGTTGCAGTTCCAGCTAAACCGGAACCTGTGGTTGCAGTTCCAGCCAAACCGGAACCTGTGCTTGCAGTTCCAGCCAAACCGGAACCTGTGGTTGCAGTTCCGGCTAAACCGGAACCTGTGATTGCAGTTCCGGCTAAACCAAAGCCTGCTCCGGCCAAGCCGAAGAACGATGTGGCGCCGAATAAATCGGCCAAATCCCTTGATGATCTTTTGAAATAGGAATTCGACAAATGCGCAAATTGACCTTATGTCTTGTGCTTGCCCTGGCCGCCATTTTCACTGGCTGCGCCAATGTCCAAGAGGTGCGTAATGACCCAAAAGTTGAGGTTGCCACCCCCAGCCCTCTGGATATATTTGAACAGCAACGCAAATCGGAAATCAATTTTGCCGAGCAAACCCGACTCGATTTCATGGCCGCTTTTCAAACCAAGAAGGCTACCGCCCGGATTAATGTTGATCCGCTAGGCTTGAATCAAGTCACCATCACTGAAAATCAATCTCGCCGAACACAGTCGGTTCAGGTCTTTGAAAGTTTGAGCATAACGCTCCCCTTGGCACTTAAGAAGAACCCGGACTACGTGGTGGCAATGTCCAAGATCAAGGCACTTGCCGAAAAAATGGCCGATGAGCGCGGATTCTCGGAAATCCAGTTTTTCTTGTTGCCGACTGACGCCGCCGCCAAGAAGATTAAATTTGAAAGCGATACCGTTAAATCATCGCGTGGCAACCCGATCACAGTCAGCAAATCCGCCGACAAATCGCTGGGTAAGGGTATGCAGCGCATAGTGGTCAAGGCAGCTCCGATACAAAAAATGGAACTGTAAGACCGGCAAAACACCATGGTTACGGGTGGAAAGCCTCAAGGCTGACTGAGTCGGGGCCTCCTGTGAGGCATGTTTTGGGGCTATGCTGGTATTTCCGGACCGGGCTTTCACATTACCCATGAAATTCTCCCGTTTTTTTCTGAACCGCCTGCAGAACCAACCTGTGGCAACCGATACGGTGGTCGTTATCGATGTGCTGCGTTCATTCACGACCGCTGCCGTTGCGCTGGTTCGCGGCGCGCAGGCGATTTATCCGGTTGAGGGTTTGGCTGCGGCGAGTGCGCTGATTGGGAAACTGCCCGGGGTTGTGTCGATAGGCGCCGTTGGCGGGGGCGATCCGGTGCCCGGTTTCGATTTTGGCAATTCGCCATCGCAACTGATGCAGGCCGATCTTGCCGGGAAAAACGTGGTAATGACGACAGCGGCCGGTGTCCGTGGCCTCCAGCGTTTTCGTCAGGCGCGGCGACTCTATGCGGCCAGCCTGGTTTGTGCGCGGGCGACAGCCGAAGCCATCCGTCGCGCGGGGGCCAGGGAGGTCTGCTTTGTCATCACCGGCGAATGGGTGGATCGCGATGGCGACGAGGACATTGCCTGCGCCGACTACATCGAGTCCCTGCTGCGTGGCGAGGCGGTCGATCCTGCTGAATTCGCAGAGCGGGTGCGGAACTCGGATTTTGGCCAGCGCTTCACGGCCGGCACCTGGCCCAATCTTCCGCTGGCCGATCTCGATCTTTCGGCCGAGCCGGATCGCTTCGACTTTGCCATGCCGGTACGGCGCGAGGGCGGGCGTCTGGTTATTTTCTGAGCGCGTGGTGCAAGCGGAATTTGTTGATGTGCATCATGGGCAGTGTCGGCGTCCAGGCAGAAAATTCATCCGACTTGTTGCTCCATGGGAGGCGTTCCAAGTCGATATGTTTTTCCTCAGAAACACATTCGCGGCGGCTTTGACCGCCGTCTTTTTTGCGCCGGTTTTCGCAGCCGAAACGGCCGAGCAGCAATTCGTTGCCATTGCCTTGTCGTCGCCAGAGGGCATCAAGGCCAAGGCCGGGGAGCTGCTCGAAGTCGATATCGATCTGGCAGCCAGTGGCGGTCTCGCGGTCGAGTCGAGCGGCGAACGTATCGTCGTTCTCTATCGCATGGCCTTCAACCAGATCGCCGAAGGCTGGAGCTGGCAACCGCTGGCCGATCCCGCTCACGACGACTATTACCGGTTCAAATTCCTGCCACTCCAGTCGGTGGCCGACGAGCGCGGTGAATATACCGGCGAGGACAAGATCGGGACGCCGCAGCAGATGAAGGTCAGCTGGCGCTACGACTATTTCCTGGCTTTCGAGAATCTCTACGACTTCTACCCGCGCGCCGTCGATGACGATGCCGGTTTTTCAGCCAGTCTGCCAGTGGCCATGGCCGGGCGAGTGGGCATGCGCGCCAGGGCGCGGCTGATAGCCCCGGTGATCAGCGAAAGTACGACCTTCTGGAAGGCCACCTACGGCAAGCCGACCGATTTCACGCTTAAAAAGCGCTATCTGGTCAGTCGTCTTGAAGAAATCGACTTTGTCGATGCCGCCAGTGGTGCAGTCCTTTGCCGAATCCTGCCGGGGCAGGGGCGCTGCATCGGGCAGTGAATCCGGAGTGCCGCCTGTTCAGCGATAAACCAGCACCGGTACCTTGGAGTGGGTCAGCACCTTGTTGGTCTCGCTGCCGAGCAAAAAGCCGCTGATGCCGCGACGGCCGTGGGAGGCCATGAAGATCAGGTCGCAACCGGATTTTTCGGCGGCTTCGATGATTGCCTCATAGGGGATGTCGCTGGTCGCCACCGCCGTGCTGCACTGGACGGCGGCATCGGCACACATCTTCTCGACTTCGCCGAGATACTCGCGGGCTTGCTGGTCGGCCAGTTCAGCGAATTTTTCCGGCGTTGTCGGGTCGATCAGGGCGCCTTCGCCGAAATAGGCGATCGGATATTCGGGCTTGGCGAAAAACACGGTGATCCGGGCGCCGGCTTCCTTGGCGAAGGAAACGGCACGCTGTGCCGTAGCGCGGGAGAGTTCGGAACCATCGGTCGGGACGAAGATGTGCTGGAACATGCTAAACCTCCTGAAATGGTGTGCTGGCGTTGCATTCCGCCTTGTTGAGGTTCATGCTACGCCAAGTCGGGAGGAATGAAAACATGCCGCTCCCGATTCTCGCCGCGGCCTCTGGATTGTGTCTTTCCCGTGCAATCGCAGCGTCTTCCGGCGGGCAGAACGAAGACAGTTGGATCAGATAGTGCACCACGTATCAGTACGAAGGAAATCTCATGTCTGGTAATGGAACAGCCCGCCGCGGCAGTGTCGATATTCATCAGCCGACGCCGGCCGAATCGCTCGGCAAGTCGATCAGCAGCGCCATCGATCCGTATGGCGTCACCACCTCGCTGCTCAACGCGCAGATGGCCTGGATGATGCATCCGCAGGAACTGGGACGCATGATGAGCGGCCTCTCCGGCGACCTCGTCGCCCTGCAGTCGCATCTCATGCGCCGGGCGTTGGGTATTCGCTCCGACGACGTCATCCGGCCGAATGTCGATGACGCGCGTTTCGCCGATCCTGTTTGGACCGAGTCGGCCACCTGGGACATCGTCAAGGAATGGTATATCGCCTTCACGCACCGGCTTGAAGACATGTATTTCGAGACGCCGGGCCTCTCCGACAAGGAGCGTCGCCGGGCGGCATTCTGGCTGCGCAAGTGGCTCAACATGGTGGCGCCGACCAATTTCTTCTGGCTCAATCCAGCAGCTATTCAGCGTTGCGTTGAAACCAAGGGCGAAAGTCTGAAGCAGGGCTGGGAAAACCTCCAGCGCGACATCAAGGCCAAGAATATCCTGATGGTCGAGCCGGATGCCTTCACGGTCGGCAAGGATCTGGCGACGACATCGGGCAAGGTTGTCTTCCGTAACCGGTTGGTCGAGCTCATCCATTACACGCCGACCACCGCCAAGGTCAGGGCGATGCCCATCGTCATCATCACGCCGTGGATCAACAAGTTCTATATCCTCGACCTGACGGCCAAGAAGAGCATGGTCAAGCATCTGACCGACCAGGGGTTCTCGGTGTTCATCACGAGCTGGAAGAATCCGGGGGTGGATCTGGCCGATATCCGTTTCGACGATTACCTGCTTGAAGGCGTCAACGAGGTTGTTCGTGTCGCCACCGAATTCTGCAAGGTGCCCAAGGTGCATCTGGTCGGCTACTGCATCGGCGGGACGCTGGTCACCACCTACATGGCCTGGGCCAACAAGCATTTCGCCGCCGGCAAGCTGCCGGTCGCCCACTGGACCTTGTTCACGACACTGACGGATTTCTCCCACCCCGGCGACATCGATGTCTTCATCGACGAGGCCTGCATTGGTGCGCTCGAGGAGTCGATGGCCAAGAAGGGCTACCTCGACGGCAGTGAAATGGCCAGTTCCTTCCGCCTGCTGCGCTCCAATCCGCTGATCTGGCATTACTGGGTGCACAGCTACCTGCTCGGCGAATCCTTGCCCGCCTTCGATGTGCTGTTCTGGAACATGGACACGACGCGCATGCCGCAGGCCATGCATTCCTATTACCTGCGCGAGATGTATCTACAGAACAACCTGATCAAGCGGGACAGGCTGAGCATTGCCGATCAGGCCATCGATCTCGACCTGATCGAGCAGCCCCTCTACGCCGTGACTGCCGAGGACGACCATATCGCGCCGTGGAAGCAGTGCTATCGCATCCGCAAGCAGATCAACGTCAAGGCGCCGGTGCGCTTCGTTCTGTCGACCTCCGGTCATATTCTCGGTATCGTCAATCCGCCGGCCAATCCGCCCAAGCGGGCCTACTGGATCGGTGAGCCGGAACGCAATGAGCACTGGGAACACTGGTTTGACCGGGCGGAGAAGAAGACGGGAACGTGGTGGGACGACTGGACCCGCTGGCTTGGCGAACGGACCGGCGACCTCGTCGATGCCTACCCGGCAGCCAACCGGAAGTTCCCGGCCCTGGCCGATGCGCCCGGCACCTACGTGCACGAAAAATAGCCGACAATAGCGGATATGGATGACAGAACGAACTTCGGTCCTGCGCAGGCCAGCGGGATAGCGTGGGCGCAGCAGGCCAGGAATGACCTCCTGCGCATCGTGCGCATCAACGAAGAGATCAAGGCGATTGTCGGGGTCGCCTTCAAGATCAACATCATGGCACTCAACGCCATCTTTCTTGCCAAGCGAGCCGGTACGGCAGCGCGTGGCTTTGGCGTGCTGTCGCATGAACTGCGGGTGTTTTCCCAGGATCTGCGCGACAGCATGGTGGGGCTGACCCGCCTGATCCATGCCTGCGTCTCTGAAGTCTCGCATGTGCTGCAGGACATCCGTCAGACCCGGCTGCTGCATCAGGCCGTCGAGTCGTCGCGGGACGGGCGGCTGGTCGAGGTGCTGGCCGAACGCGAGAGCAGAAATGCTGAGCATGCCCAGCATCTGGTTGTTTTGCGCAAACAGCTCAAGCGGGCGCTCGATGATGCCTTCCAGTTGGTTGAGCTGGGCGGCATGCTGGCCAAGTCGGCCAAAATCGAGGCGGCTTACGGACAGTCTTTTGCCGCATCGCTGGCGCAGGTGTCGGGTGAATTCGACGGGGTCGTCGAAGAAATCCGGACCTCGCTGGAAGCGCTGCGCCGGTCAGCCTTTTTTACCGGCAGGTGAGCTTATGGGAGTGGATGTGTGAAGACAACCAAGACGATCTTTCAGGATGGCAATCACAAGTGGGTGGCCATCGTTCGCGACCCGGACCGGCCGGATTTCCTGATCGATACCAATGAATATCTGGTGACCCATGGCAGCCAGGGGCTGCTGCTCGATCCGGGCGGGGCTGAAATCTTTCCGGCGGTATTCTCGGCGCTCTCGTCCGAATTCGACCCCCTCGCACTGATCGGTGTCTTTGCATCGCACCAGGACCCCGACACCTGTTCGTCGCTCGCCCTGTGGCTGGAATTCAATCCCAAGATGCGCTGCTACGTCAGCTGGATGTGGGCCGGATTCATCCCGCATTTTGGTGGTTCCGCCGAAACCTTCGTGTCGATTCCTGACGAAGGGGCTGATATTCCGCTCGACGGCCTGACACTGAGAGCCGTTCCGGCCCACTACCTGCACTCCTCGGGCAACTTTCACCTGTACGACAAGGCGGCCAGGATGCTGTTTTCCGGCGACGTCGGGGCGGCCTTGCTGCCGGCCGGCGAGAGCGGGTTGTTCGTGGAGGATTTCGATGCCCACATCCGCCACGCCGAGGGCTTCCATCGTCGCTGGATGGGTTCCAATGAAGCCAAGCGAGCCTGGTGCGAGCGGGTTTCCAAGTTGGAGATCGACATGCTCTGCCCGCAGCACGGGGCCATCTATCAGGGCACCGACGTGCAGCGCTTCATCAATTGGTTCGATGAGCTGCAGGTGGGTGTCTGTGGCGGCTGATTGAACGGGATTTGACGGCGGTCAAGGTACGCCCTGGGGGGCTCCGTCGAGAATGGGCTTCCGTTAGCCTTTGAGCCTCTCATGACCACCATACGCAGTTTCATGACCGAAGACCATCGCCGCTGCGATGACCTGTTTGCCGAAGCCGAACAGGCCGTCGGCAAGGGAAACCTGGCGCTGGCAGATGTCACTTTCGGGCATTTTCGCTCGGCCATGCTGGCGCACTTCGACAGCGAGGAAAAGACCCTGTTTCCGACCTTCGAAGCCAAGACCGGCATGCGCATGGGGCCGACCCAGGTCATGCGCATGGAGCACGAACAGTTGCGCAGCCTCATGGACGATGCGCTCGCCGCCCTGAAAACGGCCAATGCCGACGATTATCTCGGGCTGGCCGATACCCTGGTCATCATGATGCAGCAGCACAACATGAAGGAGGAGAACATGCTCTACCCGATGTGCGACCAGCATCTGAGCGCTGAAGTGCCGGCCGTTCTCGAAAGGCTGGAAACGGAGCTTTGCGAGCCATGAGCCATGCCAAGACGCCGCATGTGGTCGATGCCCGCTACATGGAGCCGCCCGGCCCCTTCGTGGCGACCATGGAAATGCTCGATACCCTCAAGGAAGGCGAGAAAATGCTGCTCCTGCTCTTTCGCGAGCCGCATCCGCTCTACAAGGTGCTGCGCCAGAACGGTCACGATTACGAAACCGAATTGCTGCCGGACGGCACGTTCGAAATCCTGATTTCGCGCTGATCCGGTCTTCCTCAAGTCGCGCCTCGCCCAAGCCATGCTGGCCTTCGAAAACGCACCGCCCTTCGCGGCGCCGCTGCGTTTCTTCCTGAGCGCGCCGCTCTTCGCTGTACTCGCCGGTCTGCTCGTGGCCTTTGAAGGACCGGATATTTTCGCCTCGCGGTGGACGCCCGGCGCGCTGGCCGCGACGCATCTCATCACCATCGGCTTCATGCTTCAGGTCATGCTCGGCGCCCTGATCCAGATCCTGCCCGTGGTCGCCGGGGCCAGCCTGAAAAATCCCCTGACGGTCGCCCGCATCGTTCATCCCGGCCTGTCGGCCGGGGCCTTGCTGCTGGCCGCCGGCTTCATGGCGGGCATGCCCGTCCTGCTGGCCAGTGCCGCCTTCGTGCTGGGCCTGACCGCGCTCTTCTTTCTCGCCGTGACAGCCCGTGCACTGATCGGCGTAGCGAATACCAGCCCGACCATTTGTGGCATCAAATTGGCCCTGTTCGCTCTGGCCGGCGTTGTCGGCCTCGGCGTCTTCCTTGCGCTGGCCTTGGCCGGCGGCTGGTCCATTCCCCTGATGGCGCTGGCCGATCTGCATGCCGGCTGGGGCCTGGGCGGCTGGGCCGGCGTCCTGCTCGCGGCGATGGCATATACCGTGGTACCGATGTTCCAGCTCACCCCCGGCTACCCGGCCCGCGCCGGCTGGGGGTTCCCGAATTTCATGCTGGTCATGCTGGTGCTCTGGAGTGTCGCTGTATTTGCCGACTGGCCCTGGCTCGCCCGCCTCGGGCAGCTGGGCTGCGCGCTGGCCGGCATCGCCTTCGCCGGGCTGACCCTGCGCCTGCAAGGCAAGCGCCGGCGAGCCCGGCCGGATGCCACCTACCGCTACTGGCAGCTCGGCCTGATCGCCACCATCCTTGCCCTGATTTTGCTGGCGACCGCCGCAGTATGGCCGGCAGCCGCCGACCTCGATGGCTGGACGCTGATCTTCGGTGCGCTGCTCATGGCCGGCGGCTTCCTGCCCTTCATCACCGGCATGCTCTACAAGATCGTTCCATTCCTGTCCTGGATGCATCTGCAGAATGCTGGTCAGGCCAAAGTGCCAGCCCCGGCCATGAACAAGATTCTTCCCGAAATCGGCATGCACCGGCAGTTGCTTGCCTACACCGCCGCGCTGGCCTTGCTTCTCGCCGCCCAGTTCTTCCCGGCGCTGCTCACCCGGCCGGCCGGCCTGGCCTTTGCTGCGGCGAACGCCTGGCTGTGGTGGAACCTGCTCGGCGCCATCCGGCGTTACCATCACCACCGGGCCGACATCGAGGCCAGACTGACGACCCCATGAGTTATCTCGCCCTCAAGCACCTGCACATTACCTGTGTCGTCCTCAGCGGTCTCGGCTTCAGCCTGCGCGGCTGGTGGATGCTGTGTGAATCGCCGCTGGGCCGGCACCGCCTGGCGCGCATCCTGCCGCATGTCGTCGATTCCATTCTGCTCGGCAGCGCACTGACCATGGCCTGGCTGAGCGGCCAGTATCCCTTCGTCAACGGCTGGCTGACCGCCAAACTCTGTGGCCTCATCGCCTACATCCTGCTCGGCACCATGGCACTCAAGCGCGGCCGGACACGGGCGATCCGCGCCCGCTACCTCGGGCTGGCCCTGCTCGCCTACGCTTATATTGTCAGCGTCGCGTTGACGCGGAGTCCGCTGGTTTTTGCCAACCCCTGACAACTACCGACTAATAACTACCTCCCCTACATCCGCCCCAGCTTGCGATACAGCGTGTTGCGGCTGATGCCGAGCTGGCGGGCTGCGGAGGAGATGTTGCCGCCGGCGGCATCGAGTGCTCGCATGGCGGCCTGGCGGCCAATGGCGTCCATGCTGTTGGCGCCTTCCAGCGGTGCCGCGGCCCATGGGTCGAAACCGGGCTGGGCGTGGGGGGCGGTGGCCATCACGGTTTCAAAAAGTTCTTCCGGCAGGTGGCTTTCGGTGATGACAGATTCATCGTCGTCAAGCAGCGCGATGGCAACCCGGATGACGTTGAACAACTGGCGGATATTGCCCGGCCAGGCGTAGTTTTCGATGGCGTGCTGGGCCTTCTCCGAGAAACGTACCTGCAGGCTGCGCGTCGTCGTTTCCGAGGCGGCGATCTTGGCGACCAGGGCGCCGATGTCGGTGCGTTCGCGCAGCGCCGGCATGGTTACGCTCATGCCGTTCAGGCGGTAATAAAGGTCTTCGCGGAAGGCGCCGCGCGCGACTTCCTCGCGCAATTTGCGGTGGGTGGCGCAGACCAGCGAAATATCGACCTGGATGGCCCTTGTGCTGCCCAGCGGTGTGACGCAACGTTCCTGCAATACGCGCAGCAGGCGGGCTTGCAGGTTGAGCGGCATGTCGCCGATTTCGTCGAGGAAGAGGGTGCCGCCATGCGCCTGCTGGATCTTGCCGGGCGCCCCTTCCTTGCGGGCGCCGGTGAAGGCGCCGCCTTGATAGCCGAAGAGTTCGGACTCGATCAGGGTTTCCGGAATCGAGGCGCAGTTCAGCGCGACAAAGGGACCGCTGCCGCGCGGGCCGCTATTGTGGAAGCCCTTGGCGAACATTTCCTTGCCGGCGCCCGATTCGCCCTGGATGAGGATGGGAATGTCCTTGCCGAGTATGCGTCGGGCGCGCTCGATGGCGGCCTGCAGGCGGGCATCGCCGGTATTCAGGGTGTCCAGGGTCGGGCCGCTGGGGGCAGCCGCTTCGGGGCGGCGTGGCGGGCGGATAGTCGCCGGCTCATCGTAGACCCGGCCGGCCACGGTCAGCGGCGGCAGCTGGCCGCGGAGCTGGACATGCAGCGACTTGCCATTGACGTTGATCTCGTAACTGCCTTGCGGCGTATGGCGCAGACGGTCAATGAGGGCTGACAGGTTGCTTTCGAAAACCATCGAGAAGTCGCGCCGAACGGCGTCAACCTGGCGAATGCCGAGCAGGTCGGTGCCGTTGCGGTTCATGGCCAGGACCTGACCGTCGAGCGAAACGGCCGCGACGCCTTCTTTCGGGCTGCCCAGGTAATCGGCGCGGCTATGGAAGCAGACCAGGATGTCGCGGGCGTGTACCGACTCGAAGAGGCGGCGCTCGACGATGGACGAGGACATGCGGACGAGACCGAGCGTATGCCGCTGGTAACTGCGATAGTCGCCGGAAATATCAAGAACGCCGATCAGGCGGCCGTCCGGCCCGAAGATCGGGCTGGCGCAGCAGGTCAGGAAACCGTTGTGCTCGAGAAAATGTTCGCCGCCGAGGATGGAGACCGGGCCTTCTTCAGTGAGGGCAGTACCAATGGCATTGGTGCCGCGCTGGTTTTCGTCCCACGAGGCGCCGGCCGAGAGCGCGACACGGTCGGCGCGATCGACGAAATCGGCATCGCCGACTGTTTCGAGGAGCAGGCCGTTGGCGTCGGCGAGGATGACCATGCTGCCGGATTCGCGGATCTGCTCGAAGACGTGCTCCATGATCGGCCGTCCCTGGGCGAGCAGGAAGCGGTTGCGGTCCTGTTCCGTTTTCAGGGCAACGCGATCCATCGCGTCGGTGGCCGGGATGAAATTGCCTTCGCCCAGCCCGAAGCGCCGGCAGCGTTCCCACGAACGGAGGATGACCGGATCGATCAGGCCGTCGGGGACGGTGCCTTCTTCAAAAAACAGTTGTCTGGCCTGTTGCAGGCGCTGGCCATGGATTTCGGCCAATAGTTGAATTTGTCCCATCTCTCCTCCGGAACCTCTATCTGTCTATTTATCGTTTTATTGCTTCATAACGTAACACCTGCCCTTTTTATAAGCAATGTGGCGAGCAGTGCGCTACACCTTTGAGCAAATGCCGTGCCATGTACAGGCGGATCCCACCGTTTCGCGCCGTCTCCGGCAATGGCCGGTGGCAGTGTGATCTTTCTCCAGGGCCAGGGAGCTGGCACAGGGCTTGCAGATGCCTAGTCACAAAGGCAGCAACCCGACCTCAAACAAGGAGACATAGTGAAACATCCCGTCCGAAACTTTGGCGCCATCCTTGGCGCGGTATTGATCAGCGTGGCAGCCCAGCAGGCATTTGCCCATGGTGACGTTGTCCCGCAGGCCGTCGATACGACCGGGCTGAAAAACGTCGGCCCTGATTTCCTGGCGAGCAATCCTTATCGCAAGGATAAGACCGCCATTCGCATCGGAGATTCAGCCTATAACCAGAACTGCGCGCGCTGCCACGGTCTCGGCGGCATTTCCGGCGGCATTGCGCCGGACCTGCGCTACCTGCCGCTGGGCGATGAAGGCGACGAAGTTTTCCTGCAGCGTATCCGCAAGGGCGCCGTGCGTGACGGCCGGGTTTACATGCCGCCATTTGAAGGCATCCTGAGCCAGGAAGCCATGTGGACCATCCGGGCATGGCTGGAAACCGTCCATGAAGAATAATCGCCGCCTCTGGCTCCAGGCGCTCGCCGCCCTGCCCATGGCCGTGGCCCTGCCGGCCATGGCCGATGGCTTCGAAACGATCCGTCAGCGCGGTCGCCTGCGCGTTGCGGTTTACAACGATTTCCCGCCGTATTCGCTGGCCGGCGGCAAGGGCATCGACGCCGACATTGCCAGGGCGATTGCCGCAAAGCTCGGCCTGACGGCTGAAATCGTCGGTTACAACGCCGATGAGGACATGAACGACGACCTCCGCAACATGGTCTGGAAAGGCCATTACCTCGGCACCCAGCCATCTGACGTGATGATGCATGTGCCAGTTGACGAGTACCTGGCGCGCGCCAACGACAAGGTTCGCATCTTTGGCGCCTACCACGTCGAAACGCTCGCCCTGGCGCGCAATCCGGAGCGTGTGCCGAAGGCGCTGGCAGGCTCGGCAGCGGTGGCGCTGGAAATCTTCACGCGTGAAAAAATCGGTGTCGAAACTGCTTCGCTGGCGGACTCCTTCCTGCTTGGTGTGCTGAACGGTCGCCTGCGCGAAAATGTGGTCCACTTCAAGACCGTTGCCGATGCGGCACAGGGCATGGCCGAGGGCAAGGTGGCAGCAGTGCTGGCGCCGCGTGCCGAGCTCGAAGCGGCGGTCAAGGGGCAGGCCAAGGTCGTCCTCGACAGCCCGAAATTTGCCGAACTTAAGGTCGATAGCTGGCCGCTCGGCATGGCCGTCAAGGTTGAGGATCAGGCGCTGGCCGAGGCCATTGGCGGCGCGCTCGCCGGCTTGAAGGCGGATGGCACGATAGCCGACATTTTCAAGCGCCACGGCATTACCCATCAGGCCAGCTGACCATGTACCCGCGCCTGCCGAAACTTCTCCTTGCCGTCCTCAGCTGTGCCTTTTCCGCTGCCGGGCTGGCCGCGCCACTGGCTTACGTGCCGAACGAAAAATCGGCCAGCGTCAGCATCATCGATACGGTGACCGACCGGCGTCTTGGCGACATTCCTGTCGGCCAGCGCCCGCGCGGCATCGCGGCCGGTGAAGGGCGGCTTTACCTGACCGATGGCAAGAGCGGCAGCGTGCTGATCGTCGATACCGTGGCCGGCAAGCAGATCGCTACGCTGCGGGTTGGCGATTCGCCGGAAGGCATCAGCCTGTCGCCTGACGGCAAGCTGCTCGCCGTGGCGGTCGAGGACGACAACAGCGTCGTCCTGCTCGCCGCGCCGCAGGGTGTTGAACTGGCGCGCATCAAGGTGCAGGGCAAGAACCCGGAGCATGCCGTGTTCAGTCCCGACGGCCGCTGGCTCTATGTCAGCGCCGAAGAGGCCGAGCAGGTCGATGTCATCGATGTCGCGGCGCGCCAGCAGGTGGCGAGTATCCCGGTCGGCAAGCGGCCGCGCGGCATTGGCTTCCTGCCCGACGGCAGTCGCGCCTATGTCGCCAGCGAAATGACCGGCAAGGTCTACGTCATTGATGTCGCCGGGCGTCGTGTCATCGCCGAAGTCACCGCCGGCCAATACCCGGCAGGCATCGCCGTGCACCCGGACGGCAAACGCGTCTTCGTTTCCAACGGACGCGATCCGTCGGTGATGGCCATCGATGTCGCGAGCAATACCGTCGTGGCCACCGTCGAAGTCGGCAAACGTCCGTGGAACATGGCGATCACGCCGGATGGCAGCAAGCTTTACGTGGCCAACGGTCGTTCCGGAACGGTCTCTGTCATCGCTATGGGCAACTACAAGAGGCTGGCTGATATCGACGTCGGCGAACTGCCCTGGGGCGTCAGCATCCGATGAGCGCCCAACGCTACACGCTGCCGGCCATCGCGCTGCACTGGGCGCAGGCCGTCGTTATCGTCTGGCTGCTCTGGCTGGGCTGGACCATGCTCGATCTGCCCAAGGGGGCGGAACGCAGCGCCGCCTATGGCCTGCACAAGTCGCTTGGCCTGCTTGCGCTGCTTCTGATCGTTGCCCGCCTGGCCTGGCGCCGCGGCCATCCGGCGCCGCGCGCCATCAGCGGTGGCTGGGAAGCCAGACTGGCCACGGCTGTTCACCACGCGCTCTACGCCATGCTGTTCCTGGCGCCGCTGGCCGGCTACCTCGCCTCGTCCTTCACGCCCTACGCCATCAAGTTCTTCGGTATCGAACTGCCGAAGACCGGCTGGCCTGACGAGTCGCTTAATGGACTCTTCAAATGGGCGCACGTGGTTTTTGTCTGGAGCCTGGCCGGCCTGATCGCCCTGCATGTCGCCGGCGCACTCAAACATGCCCTCAAGCGTGACGGCACACTGCAGCGCATGCTGCCCGGCGGTCTGTTCAAAAATTGAACAACTGCTCCATGGCGGAGCAGAACAATCTGACCAAAGTAATAGATGCATCCGCACTCGTAACGAAGAATCGCGCTTGAACGACGGGTTTCCTGTGCGGCGGCCCAGTTGAGGGGTGCTGGCGGGCGTACCTTTAATGGCGTCGCTGAAAAACAAGTTGCCTCTCAAGGGTGTAGGCACCGGTCAACCTGATACCGCCCTGTCGTCCCAAAGAAAATTCTTATATAACAAAATCAATTTTACTGGCGAAATTGGTTTTTATGGTCCATTATGGACTCTCTAGGGAAGCGTATAAAAGGGAGCGTGATAATGCGCCAGGTGTGCCGCCTGATTCGGTTTTGCATGATCATCGGGGCAATGCTGTTTCAACCGCTGGCCTCGGCTGCCGACAAGACCTTGCGTCTGGGAACCCTGCCTGTCCTCTCGGCGCGTGCCGCTTACGAAATCTACGCGCCCCTCATGGAAAACCTGGAGAAGGGCCTGGGGTTTTCATCGGTCCAGTTGGAGACGCCGCCGCATTTCAGCGGTATGTACCAGCGGATTCAGGCAAACGGTTTTGACCTCCTGCTCTGCCCGCCACACATTGCCCGACTGGCCCAAAAGCGACTGGGTTGGCATCCGCTGGTGATGTTCCAGCCCGAGCACCGGGCGGTTCTGTTGGCCCGGGAAGCCGATGGGCCGGCCTCTCTGGACGCCCTTCGGGGCGGCACGATCGCCGTGCTCGACAACAATGCGCTCGTTGCGATGATCATGATGGAAGCCCTGGCGAAGAAGGGCTTGGTCATGAACCGGGATTTCAAGGTGATCGAGACGCGCAGCTATGACAGTAGTCAGATCGCCGTCAAACAGGGCGTTGCCCAAGCCATGGTTTTCCGCAGCCAGGGATTTATCGACGCCCATGCCCGCGATCAATTGAAGATCCTTTTCGAGGCCGGAGTCCTGCCCGGCTATGTGCTCATTGCAGCTCCCGATACGGCGAGGGCTCAGTTGCAAAAATTGCGGACCCAACTGCTGGCTTTTGGCAAAACACCGGAGGCCAGACCATTTCTGCAAAAGCTGGGGTATGACTCGTTGAGCGTGGCAAGCGAAGAATCCATGCGACGAATGGACGCGTATCTCGACTTGACAGAGTCGAAGTTGAAGTAATGCCATGAAGCGATAAGAGCATGTGGAAACTTTCACTGCGCGCAAGATTGATCCTGGGGGCTGTGCTCATCCAGTGCGTGGTGCTGTCCCTCATCATCTATAACGCCAGCCGGATCACCCAGGAATTCCTCGAAGAACAACTCCAGATCCGCATAGAAACGATCCGGCCTTTGTTGAATTCGGCGATTGCCGGACCGGTTGTCCAGCACGATTACTCAACCCTCAAGGACATCCTGGACGAGCTTCGCGAATCGCATACGATCGAGTACATCCAGGTCATGGATGGGCTCGGTGTCGTCATTGGCAAGGCAGGGGACGTTCCGCTTGGCGAGCATGAAGAATTGAAAGGTCGCACCGGTCTCGGCAATGATGACCACATGGATACGGACATGGTCTTGACCATCAGCGGCCTGACCGTCGGTAAGGTCAATTTCGCCATCTCCACTCATTTTTTTCAGGCTGCCCGCGAATCGCTGGCCCGGCAGAACGGCTTGATCGCCATGGCCGGGTTGCTCCTGGCCAGCATCCTGTTCGCCCTCTTCAGCTGGTGGATGACCCGCGATCTGCTGCGCCTGCGTCAGGCGGCTGAACGGATAGGCAGTGGTGAATACGGCGTGGAAACGGGGATTGCCCCCGTCGAAAACGACGAAATTTCGCAATTGGCCCAGGCTATTGACGCCATGAGCTGGCAGATCAAGCTCAGTCACGAAGGCCTGTCCAGGGAAATCGAGGAGCGCAAGCGGACCGAATTGTTGCTGCGCGAAAACGAGCAGCATTTCCGGACGCTGGCCAATGGCGGATCGACGCTGATATGGACCTCCGGACTCGACAAGCGCTGCAATTATTTCAACGAGCCATGGTTGCGTTTTACCGGGCGAACGCTTGACCAGGAATCAGGCAACGGCTGGACTGAGGGCGTTCATCCCGAGGATCTCGAACGATGCGTGCATATTTACGTTTCGGCATTTGAAGCCCGGTTGCCATTCAGCATGGACTATCGGATACGTCATGCCAATGGCACTTATCACTGGATCAGGGATGACGGAAATCCGCGCTACGATGCCGATGGCCAGTTCATCGGGTTTATCGGCTTTTGCGTTGATATCACAGCGCAGAAGGAAACGGCGGCCGAACTCGAACAGCATCGCCATCATCTGGAAAGGCTGGTCGAAGAGCGTACTTCGGATCTGTTGATTGCCAAGGAGGCTGCCGAGGCGGCCAATCTGGCCAAGAGCACCTTCCTGGCCAACATGAGTCACGAGCTCCGGACACCGATGAATGCCATCATGGGCATGACGGATCTTGTCCTGAGGCGTATCACCGAACCCAAGCAGATCGATCAGTTAAGCAAGGTCAAGCTGGCCTCCGCCCATCTGCTTTCCGTCATCAACGACATTCTTGATCTCTCGAAGATCGAGGCCGACAAACTGACGCTGGGAGAAGTGCGTTTCAATTTCGCCCAGGTTCTGGAAAGCCTGAGCATCATGATCGGGCAGCGCGCGGCGGAAAAAGGCCTGAAACTTTTCTTCGACCTGCCGGCTGAAATCGCCGGTATTCCTGTGGTTGGTGATCCTTTGCGCCTGGGCCAGGTTCTGCTCAATCTGGCCGGCAACGCGGTCAAATTCACGGAGCACGGTTCAGTTACTGTACGGATCAGGAAGGCAGAAGAAAGCAGCGACGAGATCGTTTTGTGCTGCGAGGTGCAGGATACCGGGATCGGCATTGCCGCCGAAAGCCAGAAACGTCTGTTCATTGCCTTTGAGCAAGCAGATCCCACGATGACGCGCAAATACGGAGGTACCGGGCTGGGTCTGGCCATCAGCAAGCGACTCGTCGAAATCATGGGGGGTAGCCTGGGCATCGAGAGCGCGCCGGGTCAGGGCAGTACCTTCTGGTTTTTCGTGCCGATGAAAAAAGCCAGGGATGCTGCCCCCGCAGCGCTTCCGCTTGCCGGGCAGACTACCGAGAGGCTGCTCAAGACCATCCATGCCGGGGCACGTATCCTCCTCGCGGAGGATGAGCCAATCAACCAGGAGGTCTCGAGCAACCTGCTGGAAGATGTCGGGCTCACTGTCGATCTGGCTGAAGATGGCGCGGTTGCCGTAGCCATGGCACAACGGAGCCACTACGACCTGATCCTGATGGACATGCAAATGCCGCAGATGAACGGTCTGGAGGCGACGCGGGTCATACGGGCCTTGCCTGGTTACGCCGATACGCCGATCCTGGCGATGACAGCCAACGCGTTTGTGGAAGACAAGGAGCGCTGTCTGGCGGCAGGGATGAACGATTTCATTACCAAACCGGTCGATCCCGATCGCTTCTTTGAAACCATTTTAAGGTGGTTCCAGCGCGACACCACAGGCTCTGGCATTCAATCCCGGCGGCCTGAACAAGAAGCTTGAATCGCCTCTTGTCGTTGATGGCTCGCCGGTAATCCTGTCTCAGGCGTCGCTTACTCCAGCGCCAGGATCCACTGCACGGCGGCCTTCAGGTCGTCGTCGCTGATCTTGTCGGCCGGATGGGGAATCATCGGGATCTGGCCCCAGACGCCGGTGCCGCCGTGGCGGACTTTCTCGAAAAGGACGCCGGGTGCCTTGGCGTCGCCCTTGTATTTTGCGGCGACATCCTTGTAGGGCGGGCCGACGCGTTTCTGGTCGACGGCGTGGCAGGCGACACAGCGGGCTTTCTTGACGATGGCTTCACCATCGGCGGCATAGGCCGGCGTGACGCTGGCGAAGGTGGCGGCTGCGAGCAGGGGCAGCAGCAGGGTAGTGTGCAGTTGCTTGTTCATGAGAGTATTTCCTTGGATTAAACGAGGCCAGCGGCCTGCAGTTCGGCCCATTCGGCGTCGGTAAACAAGCGCGAACGCGTGTGGAAAGCCTTGCCGGTATTGCCTTCGAGCGAGAAGGTGCCGCCCGATCCCTCGATCACATCGATGATCAGTTGCGTGTGCTTCCAGTACTCGTATTGCGAGGCGCTGATATAGAACGGCACGCCGCCGATGTCGCCCAGATGGACATCGTAGGGGCCGATGGTGAGGTCGGTGGGCAGGTAGCAGTTGGCAGCGCTGTTGTCGCAGCAGCCGCCGGACTGGTGGAACATCAGTTCCGGCCCGTATTGCTGTTTCAGGAGCGCGATCAGTTCAAGCGTTGCCGGCGTACAAATGACACGGTCGACCATGAGATTCTCCCAAAAGCGAATTTAAAAAAGGGGGGCGGTTGCCCGCCCCCAAGAGTTGCCCGCAAAACCAAATGCGGCCAGTGGAGGAGATACTCGGTTTAGAAGAAGCCCAGCTTGCTTTCGCTGTAGCTGACAAGAACGCACTTGAGCTGCTGGTAATGGTCAAGGATGACCTTGTGCGTTTCGCGGCCGATACCGGATTCCTTGTAGCCACCGAAGGAAGCGTGCGCCGGGTAGGCGTGGTAGCAGTTGGTCCACACGCGACCGGCCTTGATGGCGCGACCCATGCGGTAGGCGACGTTGCCGTTGCGGCTCCAGACGCCGGCGCCGAGGCCGTAGAGGGTATCGTTGGCGATGGCCAGGGCTTCGGCTTCGTCCTTGAAAGTCGTCACGGCGAGCACCGGCCCGAAGATTTCTTCCTGGAAGATGCGCATCTTGTTGTGGCCCTTGAACAGGGTCGGCTGGATGTAGTAACCGCCGGCCAGGTCGCCTTCGAGGACAGCGCGGGCGCCGCCGATCAGGCATTCAGCGCCTTCCTGCTTGCCAACATCGAGGTAGGACTGGATCTTGGTCATCTGCTCTTGCGATGCCTGAGCACCCATCATGCAGTCGGTATCGAGCGGGTTGCCCTGCTTGATGGCGGCGACGCGCTTGAGAACGCGCTCCATGAACTTGTCGTAGATCGATTCCTGGATCAGGGCGCGGCTCGGGCAGGTACACACTTCGCCCTGGTTGAAGGCGAAGAGCACCATGCCTTCGATGGCCTTGTCGAGGAAGCCGTCATCCTTGTCCATGACGTCGGCGAAGAAGATGTTGGGCGACTTGCCACCGAGTTCCAGCGTGGCCGGGATCAGGTTGTTGGCGGCGGCCTGGGCGATGACGCGGCCGGTCGAGGTCGAGCCGGTGAAGGCGATCTTGGCGATGCGCTTGCTGCTGGCGAGCGGCATGCCGGCTTCGCGGCCGAAGCCGTTGACGATGTTCAGCACGCCCGGCGGCAGCAGATCGGCGATCACTTCGGCCAGGATCAAAATGGAAATCGGGGTCGATTCAGCCGGCTTCAGGACGACGCAGTTGCCGGCGCCGATGGCCGGGGCCAGTTTCCAGGCCGCCATCAGGATCGGGAAGTTCCAGGGGATGATCTGGCCGACGACGCCGAGTGGCTCATGGAAATGGTGGGCGACGGTGTTCTCGTCGAGATCGCTCATCGTGCCTTCCTGCGAGCGCAGGCAGCCGGCGAAATAACGGAAATGGTCAATGGTCAGCGGGATGTCGGCGTTCAGCGTTTCGCGGATGGCCTTGCCGTTATCGACAGTCTCGGCATACGCCAGGATTTCGAGGTTGGCTTCGAGGCGGTCGGCGATCTTGAGCAGAACATTGGAGCGCTCGGCCGCAGGTGTCTTGCCCCAGGCATCGGCCGCAGCGTGAGCGGCGTCGAGTGCCAGCTCGATGTCTTCGGCGGTTGAACGGGCGGCTTGCGTGTAGACCTTGCCGCTGATCGGGGTGATCACATCAAAGTACTGACCATTGGTCGGGGCAACCCACTTGCCGCCGATGAAGTTGTTGTACTGGGCCTTGTAGGCGATCTTGGCACCAGCGGCGCCGGGGGCTGCATAAACAGTCATATTTGTCTCCAGTGTTCTCGAATTAAATGGCTAACGGGGTAACTCGAAGCCGGCAGATTCGATTGATTCGCGATGACGACCTGCCGTGGCTCGTGCCAGATAATGTGCATGCCGTGTGCCAGCCTTGCTGATTAGCTTCTGTAAATTATTAAGTTCAATAAAATCAGTATTTTGTGGAGATTTTGGCTGGAAAGAGAAACCTTGCCGGGAAGGCTGTGCTGATCATTTGATCAGCAACTGCTCAAATGTGGAGCAGTGCTGGCGAAGATATCGCCGCCATTTCTCGTCAGGTGCTTATCGGCCAAAGTTTTTGGTCGCATAATGCGGGAATCTGCGGGGCTTTCCCGTGCAGCAAGAGATGCGAGGATGAAACAGGAAAAGGTAGGTTGGTTTCCGGTTCTGTCGAAAAATCGGCAGGTTCTGCTGGTTCTGCTCCCGATCTTTGTGCTCGCGTATGTCGGACTGGTCGTGCTCTTCTATCAGCAGACCGAAGCCCATGCGATCCGCGAGGCCGACAAGGTGGCGATGGACTCGCTGCTGAGCCACAAGGCGGTTCACCGCTATGTCACGGAAACCCAGCGTCCGGAAATCTACCGGCTCAAGGATGAGGGGAAGCTGTATCAGGAGTATTTCTCTCCCCGGGTGATGTCCTTCACCTACATTGCCCGCAGCGTCAAGGAACTGCTCAACCAGGAGCGCGAGAAAGTCGGCCTGCCGCCGCTCTACTTCAAGCTTGCCGCCGACAACCCCCGCAATCCGATCAACCAGGCCGATGAATTCGAGAGCGCCTCGCTGGCCCAGATGAATCGTGGCGAGCTCAAGGAAATTCGCGATGTGGTCCGGAACGGAAGCGAACTGGAGTTGCACCTCGCCATCCCGATAGACCGCTCAAGTGGCGGCTGTCTGAAGTGCCACGGCGATCCCAAGGATGCACCGGCGGAACTCGTTGCCTTGTATGGCAGCGAACGGGGCTTCCACGAGAGTCCGAACAGCATTCGGGCGCTGATCTCGATCCGCGTTCCACTGACGCAGTCGATTCGTGAAGCCAATCAACTGGCCGGGCTGATGTCATTGGTGACTTTGCTGATCATGGCCACGATCTATGGCCTGGTTCATTTCTTTGTTCTGCGCATCGACCGCGAGCAGCTTTCGGTCGTCGCTCGCAACCGTTTCGTTCAGGCCACGCTTGATGCCTTGACTGCCCACATTTGCGTGCTCGATGCGCAAGGCAAGATCATTGCCGTCAACCGTGCCTGGCATGACTTTGCCTCTGCCAACAATGCTCAGCCATTGCGTGTCAGCATCGGTACGAACTACCTCGAGGTCTGCGAAAACATGGTCGATGGCTGTGACGCGACAGCAGCCGAATTCGCTGCCGGTTTGCGTGATGTGCTGTTCCGGCAGCTCGATTTCTTCGATCTGGAATATCCCTGTCATTCGCCAGATGAGCAGCGCTGGTTCCTCGTGCGGGTGTCCCGCTTTGCCGGGGAGGGGCTGGAGAACGTCGTGGTCGCCCACGAGAACATCACCAAGCGCAAGCTGGCCGAGCAGGAACTCCAGGGCAAAAAGGAATACGCCGAGAAATTGATCCGTACGGCCAATGTGATGGTGGTCGAGCTCGATCTGGCCGGTAACGTCCTGCTGCTCAATCCCGCGGCGGAGCAGATTACCGGCTACAGCGCCGAGGAAGTGGTCGGGCGCAACTGGTTTGAAACCCTGGTGCCCAGGGATCGCTATCCGGCGGTCTGGCGGATGTTTGAGGAACTCGCCGAAAAAGGCATTCCGGGATACTTCGAAAACCCGATATTGACCAAAGGTGGCGAAGAGCATTTCATCATCTGGCGGAACAGCGAGGTGACGGAAGGTGGCGAAACGGTCGGCGTGGTCAGTTTCGGCATCGACATAACTGAAAACCGGCGGATCAGCCAGCGCCTCGCCGAGCAGGACCTGATGCTGCGCAACGCACAGCATGTCGCCCACATGGGGACGTGGCGGCTCGACCATGCCGATCAGAACCTGACCTGGTCGGACGAGATGTTCAATATCCACGAAATCTCGTACGCCACCGGCCCTGTTCCCAGCGCTACTAGGTTCGACGCCATTCACCCGGATGATCGGGAAAACGTCCGGAGTGCGCTGGGCAGATTGCTGGACAAGCGTGCGCCTCAATACGATATGACCTACCGCCTGCTCTTGCCGGATGGCCGGCAAAAGTATGTTCATGAACATTGTCAGTCGCAATTGGACAGCGAGGGCCGTGTCCTGTGCTGCATCGGCGTTGTCCAGGATGTGACGGAACGCGTCCTGACTGAGCTCTCTCTGCGGGAAAGCGAAGTGCGCTTCCGCACGATCGCCGACTACACCTATGACTGGGAATATTGGCAGGGAACGCAGGGGGAAATTCTTTACATCAACCCGGCATGTCAGCGGGTCAGTGGATATTCGCAAGGGGAATTCATATCCCGGCCGACGCTCTTTGACGAAATCGTCCATCCGGAAGACCTGCACTTGTTCACGCAACATCATCATCATGACATCCACCACGAGAAGCTCTCCCGGCTGGAGTTCAGGATAGTCACCAAGGATGGCCGGGTACGCTGGATCTGGCACGGTTGTCAGGCGGTATTCGGGCCGGCCGGCGAGCCGATCGGGCGGCGGGCATCGAATCACGATATCACCGACCGCAAGCTGGCCGAAGTCGAGCTGGAGCGGCATCGCGACAATCTTGAGCGAATGGTGCAAGAACGCACGGCTGCACTGTCGATTGCAAAGGAAGCGGCTGAAGCGGCCAATCGTGCCAAGAGCGTATTTCTGGCCACGATGAGCCATGAACTGCGTACCCCGATGAACGGCATCATGGGCTTGACCAGCTTGGCCTTGCGGCGCGCCACCGATGCCAAACAGGCTGATCAGCTGGCCAAGGTCGCCCTGTCATCGGAAAAGCTGCTCGCCATCATCAACGACATCCTGGAGTTTTCCAAGATCGAGTCAGAGCGCTTGACTCTGGATAGTGTCGAGTTCGACCTGGCCGGCGTCATGGCCACCCTGGTCGGCCTCAAAGCCCAGCTGGCAGAAGCCAAGGGGCTGCACCTGATCACCAGTCTCGCCCCTGAGCTGGCCAACCTGAAACTGTCTGGTGATGCCCAGCGTCTGGGCCACATTCTCAGCCACCTGACCGCGAATGCCATCCACTTTACCAGCGACGGTTTTGTCGCCGTGCGCGCCATCGTGGCAGAAGAAAGTCCGACGGATATCTGCATCCGCTTTGAAGTCGAGGATACCGGCTCGGGCATTTCAGCCGCCGATCAAAAAATGCTCTTTGGTGCTTTTGAGCAGGGCGATGGCTCGATGACCCGCAAGCATGGCGGTATCGGCCTGGGGCTGGCCCTGAGCAAGCGGCTGGTCAAAGCCATGGGCGGGCATATCGGTGTCGACAGCAAGGAGGGGGTGGGCAGTACCTTCTGGTTTACCGTCAGCTTGGGCAAGGCCGCCTGATAGATTTCACATCGCCTCGCCACAGCGCCAGCGACTGATTCCAGACAAGGATTCGCTGTCGCTTTAAGACCCGGCCTTGACGTGGGTCAATCCTGACTGGATGCAAAGCTGGGGATAATGTCGCGACAGCAATAGGGTCTTTTTTAAAAGTGCGCACTCAACACCATGGTCTGGTTTCAATGCTTCTGCGGCTGCAGGGCTGGTGGCTGTGGGTGTTGGTATCGTCGGGGGCGGTGCTTGGTGCGGTCCTGATCGTCTCGGTGATGAGCCTGTTGCTGAAAGGCGAAGTGACCTGGGACTATGTGCTGACCGGTGTCGTTACCGCATGCATCATTGCGCCGCCGAGCCTTGGCCTGCTGAGTTTCCTGCTGCGCGAAGTGGCACTTAGTGATTCGAGGATAGCGCTTCAGGAATCCCGCAATTTATTGCAATCGATCATCGATACGGCCCCGATTCGCGTTTTCTGGAAGGATCGCGAGTCCCGATATCTCGGCTGCAACCCGGCCTTTGCGCACGATGCCGGGCTGCAGACGCCGGCCGATCTCATCGGCCGGGACGACTTTGCCATGGGCTGGGCCGAGCAGGCCGAGTTCTACCGCGCCGACGATCGGCAGGTGATGGACTCGGGGCAGGCGCGCATGAACTACGAGGAGCCCCAGTCCACGCCCAATGGCCAAACCATCTGGTTGCGTACGTCAAAGGTGCCATTGCTGGATACCTCGGGACAGGTGATCGGTGTACTGGGAATTTACGACGATATTACCGAGCGCAAGAATGCCGAGCAGGTGTTGCAGCAGCACGAGCGCTATCAGCGCGCCCTGCTCGACAATTTCCCCTTCGCGGTTTGGCTGAAGGACACCGAAAGCCGCTTTCTTGCGGTAAACGACCAGTTCGTGAAACTGTTCGGAGCGCGTAGCGCCAGCGATCTGGTAGGCAAGAACGACTTCGATATTGCCCCGGCCGAACTGGCTGAAGGCTATCTGGCTGACGACAGGGCAGTTCTCGCTTCGGGGCAGGCGAAAAATGTCGAAGAGGAAATCATCGACGGCAAGGGCCTGCGCCAGTGGTTTGAAACATACAAGTCACCAGTCGAACTTGATGGCAAGCTGCTCGGCACGGTCGGCTTCGCCCGTGATATCACCGAACGCATGCAGATCGCAAATGAACTGGCGCACCACCGCGAGCACCTTGAACAGGAGGTGGTGCAGCGCACTGCCGCTCTCGTCGAAGCCAAGATTGCCGCCGAATCTGCCAGTCGTGCCAAGAGCACCTTCCTGGCCAACATGAGCCACGAACTTCGCACGCCAATGAACGGCGTGATGGGCATGATCGACATGGCCAAGCGACGCATGGTCGATCCCAAGGGGCTGGATCAGCTCGACAAGGCGCAGATTTCCGCCGAACGTCTGCTGGTTGTCCTCAACGACATCCTCGATCTTTCCAAAATTGAAGCCGAGCGCATGGTGCTTGAAGACGTGCCGCTGCGCTTGAGTCAGAGTGTGGAAAGCGTTGTCAGCATGCTTGAGTGCAAGGCCATGGAGAAAGGTCTGCGCCTGCTTAGCGACATGTCCGCCGAGCTTGCTCAAGCACCGCTCAAGGGCGATCCCTTGCGGCTTGGCCAGGTGCTCTCCAATCTGGTCGGCAACGCCATCAAATTCACGCAGCAGGGCGCGGTCGAACTGCGCGTCCGCTCCGTCGGCGAAACAAGCGACTCGGTGCAAGTGCGTTTCGAAGTCCGGGACACCGGCATCGGTATTGAAGCCGATACGCAGTCGCGGCTGTTCCAGTCCTTTGAACAGGCTGACAACAGCATGGCCAGAAAGTTTGGTGGCACCGGACTCGGCCTGGCGATCTGCAAGCGGCTGGTCGCGCTCATGGGTGGCGAAATCGGCGTGGAAAGCTTCCCGGGGCAAGGCAGCAACTTCTGGTTCGTCGTTCCGTTCAGGAAGCGCGAACCCGCTGTCATGGCGCCAGCAGCAAGCGCTGAAACCTTCTCGGCGGAGCAGGCGTTGCTGGCCAAATATGCCGGCACACGTATCCTGCTGGCGGAAGATGAGCCAATCACTCAGGAAATATCGCGGGAGATGCTCGAAGATGCGGGCTTGGCGGTGGATGTTGCCGGGGATGGCCAGCAGGCCATCGAACTGGCCTGCCAGAACCATTACGCCCTGATTCTGATGGACATGCAGATGCCGGTCATGAACGGCACGGAGGCGACGCAAGCGATCCGCGCCGGCTGGCTCAACCAGACCACGCCCATCATCGCCATGACGGCGAATGCCTTTGATGACGATCGCGAAGCCTGCCTCGCTGCCGGTATGAATGAGCACCTCAGCAAGCCCGTTGAACCGCAAAAGCTGTATGCGACTTTGCTCGGTTGGCTGGGGAAATGCAGCGACTGATCGGCCACATGGTTCGGCCGGCACGCGCTGATAACAATGCACGTTACGACTACCCGCAAAAACAAAACCGGCCACGCAGGCCGGCTCGTTTTGACTGGCAGGGAATTGCCGCTTAGAGCGCCAGAATCCAGTTCACCAGCAGACGTGCATTGCCCTCGGTGATGGCGACGGAATTGGGCGGCATGGAGAGACCGCTGACCTTGCCCTTCCAGTGGCTGCTGTAGGGGTTCGAGCCTTCGAGGACGACGCGGGTCAGGAATTCCGAGGCGCCCGGCTTGCCCTTGTATTGTTTGGCGACGTCGATCCAGGCCGGGCCGATGGGCTTGAGGCCATCCGGGCCGGGCTTGTCTTTTTCGATGCCGTGGCAGGTCATGCAACCGCTGGTCGTGGCCAGTTTCTTCATCTCGGTATCGTTCTTGGCATCGGCCATGGCCAGCGGCGTGATCAGGCTGCAGGCCAGTAAGGCGGCCAGTGTTTTGTGACGGTACATTGCGGTACTCCTGTTGGTAGATCGTGGAAGATGGTGGGGTTCAGGCATTGATGGTTCTGCTCATGTCCACTAGGCCATGCCGTGCAGCCAGGTGGAGCAGCTTGAAGTCGTTGTCGGCATTGAGTTTTTGTCGGATCAGGGTGAGATAGTTCAATACGGTTTTCGGGCTGAGGTGCATGGAACTGGCGATGCAGTTGGCTGATTCACCGTGGGCCAGCATGCGCAGCACTTCGAATTCGCGTGGCGTGAGGTGGGCGAGGGCGCCGTCGCCGTCGACAGCTTCTTGGGCGAGAACCTGGGCGATTTCCGGGGAGAAAACGCGTTTGCCAGTGGCGACGCGGCGGATGCCGTCGATAACGTCGCCTGGTTCGCAATATTTGGTCAGATAACCCAGCGCACCGCTGCGCAGGGCCTGGGTGATGTGGCCGGCGCCTTCATGCATGGACAGCACGAGTACCTTGAGGGTGGGCTGGCGGGCCAGCATGCGGCGAATGGCCTCGATGCCGCTGCTGCCGCGCAGGCTCAGATCGACCAGGGCGACATCGGCGTCGGTACGCAGGATGAGCGCATTGGCCTCGTCGGCGCTGGCCGCTTCACCAACCACCTGCAGACCGGGTTCGGCATCGAGCAGGCGGCGATAGCCGGTGCGGACGACGGCGTGGTCATCGACCAGAATGATGCGGATCATGGTTGCTCCTCCTGTATTTCTTTATTGTCGAGTGGCAGGCTGGCTTGCAGCTGCAGCCCGATTGTTGCGTTGCTTTCGATTTTCAGACTGCCCCCCGCCATTTCCAGCCTTTCCGCCATGCCGAGCAGGCCGCCGCGGCGGCCCAGACCAACCTCGGGCAGGCCTTTTCCATCGTCTTCCACATTCAGGTATAGCGTATTTCGTGCCAGTTCAATGCGGATCCAGCAGTGCCGTGCTTCGCTATGGCGAACCACATTAGTCAGTCCTTCCTGAACCACGCGGTAGACCACCAGGGCCGTCGCTTCGTCCAGCACAGGTAGTTCCACCGGCATCTTGAGGTCAAATGCGATGCCGCACTCGCGTTGCTGCCAGCTGGTCACCAGTACGCGCAGGGCGCTGGCCAGACCGAGCACATCGAGGCCATGCGGGCGCAGACGCTTGAGCATGGCGCGCAGCTGTTCGCCGCTGGTGCGTACGTCGCGCCGCAGGTCTTCGGCGCATTCGACGATGCTAGGCGCCTCCAGTCGCGTTGCGTTGCGTTCGAGAAAGGCGGCTGTTACCCCGATGGCGGTCAACGTTTGCCCCATCTCGTCGTGCAATTCCCTTGCCAGTACGTGCCGTTCCTCTTCCTGCACGGCAATGAGTTGGCGGGCAAGCTGTTGCTGGGCGGCACGAGAGGCATCCAGTTTGCTGGCCAGTGCATCAATGGCGCTGGCCACGCGGCGAAATTCGCGTAGGGCAAATGGCGGCATGGCGGCGTCTGGTGCGCTGTCGGCCAGACGCTGCAGGCCGGCCTCCAGTTCGCGCACCGGGGTCAGCGCGCGATCGGCCGACCACCAGGCGACGAGCAGAGTTGCTCCAGAATAGAGCAACAGGGTGATGCAAAGTCGAACAGTGTCGCCCAGGCGCTCCTCGATTTCCGAGTTCGGGTTGGGGGAAATGTTCAGGGTCTGGTCGCCGAGGCGGATGGTCTGGGCGGGGATTGGGCTGGTGGTAATGCCGAGCAGGGGGGCGAGCCAGTGCGGTTTTTCCTCGGCAGCGTGTGCCGTTTCACCGAGGTGGATGCGCAGGTGGCGCAGCTGGGCGTTTTTAAGCAGGGCTTCCAGCTCGTCCTTGTTGCCGGCCCGGGTGTCGCCGGCCTTGAGCAGCACCGTGACCAGTTGCTCCGAGGCGGCCACTTCGGCCTGGATATCGCCGCGCAGCGAGTGAAGGTTGATTACAACCGCCATCAGCATCAGCCCGGCGAGCAAACCGCCGAGCCAGATCACTAGTCGTCTTCGCAGATCCATGTTTCCACCTTGTTTTTAATTATGTGGGTGTTTCAGCAGGTTTCGTACCGGATCGGGCGAAAGGTCGGGAATTTTTCCCGGTTTGGGGGTGAGCTTGTCCCGAGACTTGGCGCAATTCCGCTTCCTATACTTGGCTTGCCTGTCGGGATAGATGGGCCGGCCCG